>Ga0075424_100001842_pt1 | contig 18902 bp, 14 predicted proteins | sample SoiMethybrSBSTD3_FD_75301 | JGI IMG/M metagenome (GOLD analysis project Ga0075424, IMG submission 75301) | Bulk soil microbial communities from a Populus tree surrounding site in Tennessee, USA - Soil MetaG P. TD hybrid SBSTD3 | ecosystem: Environmental > Terrestrial > Soil > Tree plantation... | reverse complement strand
TGCGAAATCGACTCTGCTGGTTGCCTGTCGTGCGACGTCAAGCGACGTCCCGAATTTCCAACCTGTCGGCAACGTGAGCGACGGCTTGAACGTCACGTCACTCGCGTTCGCGCCATCGGGATAAAGCACCAACTGGTTCCATGTGACGATCGCAAGATGCGAAGTTGTTGATGCTCCCGCCGTGAATCCACCGGCAAATGTCGGCGACAGGAAATCGAGTGACGCTTCGAGTTCTTTCACGCCCGCCGGAACTTCGAGATGGAACGCGTACATTTCGACATCGTCGCGTCGCCACGGAATCGTTTTGCGGCCGGCGGTGAATTTCAATCCAGCCAAATTGATGATGGGGCCGGTTGGTCCGTGCTCACCGGGAATCCACTTTGGATAGACCAGGGTCAGCGGTCCGGGATTCACCGGCATCGTCATGTGCGCATGGAAAAGTTTGCGTGGCGCTTCAGTCGCATCGACGCTCAGCGTAATTGGCCCTGACGCGACATCAGCTTTGGCGACAGCAAATTGAAGGTGAAAAAGCGCGAGGGCCGCGCAGGCAAGCAGCGACAACTTCAGTTTTCGATCCATTATTCCGAACCTCTTGGGATGAATTAATGAGTAATGATAACGACTGCGGCGATTAATTCATAACCTGCGCTTGGGGCGTCAGTGCCGTAGGCACGAGATGTTTATAGAAGTCCGGCGGGCTCGAATGAAGCTCCGTAGGAGCGACACCGCAATTTAACTCCTCCAGAGCTCAAAAACCGCTTCACGCGCAAAACTTTTCGACCGCAGCTTGCAGAATCTCTACGCATCGGTTCAATTCATCGATGGGCACGAATTCTCCGGTGCGATGCGCGACGCGGATGTCGCCCGGGCCGAACACTACGGCTTCGGCGCCGAGCGTAATCATGCTCGGTGCTTCGGTGCCGAAGGCGACTGTTCCCGAAGATTTGCCGGACGCCTGCTGAAGAAAATCCACCAGCGCGGAATTCTGTGATGTTTCGAAACTGTCGTCGGCACGAGCAGCATTAATCTCGCACACAAAATCGGGGTCTTCTTGCTGCAACTCTCCGGCTGCGCTCGTTACCAAATTCAGAACATGATCGGAAGGCTGGCCGGGAATCGTGCGCCACTCCAGCGTGAAGCGACATTCACCCGGCACAACATTCTTCGCGGTGCCACCGCTGATCACGCCCACGTTCAGGGTTGTGTACGGCGGATCGAAATCAACGTGCTGTTCGGTTTTTAGTTTCTCGGCGGTCTGTTCAATCTTCTCAATCAAACGGGCGCCGCGAAAGATTGCGGACGCGCCAAGATTCGGATACGCGCTGTGTGCTTCGCGGCCGCGTACGGTGATCTGCGCAAGACTGTATCCTTTGCCGGCGCGCATCGGTTGCAGCGAGGTAGGTTCGCCAACAATTGCATAGCGTGCCGTGAAAGGCTTCGCATCGGCCAGGCGCTTTGCGCCGAGACAACCAATCTCTTCGTCACATGTGAAGACGAGCGCGAGTGCCTTCGTTAATTTTTCAAGATCGAGCGCTTCAATCGCGGTGAGGGCGGCCGCGATGAAAGCTTTTGTGTCGCAAGCGCCGCGACCAAATAGCTTGCCATTACGTTCCGTGAGCGCCAGCGCTTCCTCCCAATTCGGATCGTAAGGAACCGTGTCCGTATGGCCGACGAGCGCGAGTTCTATTTGGAGTGCGCCGGCAGAGTCCCGACTCGTCGGGAACGACGGCGCTTTGGATTTACTCTCCGCCAATGCCACAAGGTTAATTTTTTCGACACGGTCTTCATCGATGTGCGAAAATCGCTGGGTTGCGAGCCCTAACTTCTCGCAACGCTTCTCGAGATAGAAAATTATCTCTGCATTCGAGCGCGACGAAACGGAATCGAGAGCGACGAGATCAGCCAGTGTTTGTTGGACGGTCGTCATTTGGAGTCACATCAAGCGTGTCAGAAGCCCGATCGTAAGAGAGGGCAACATGGAGTCGAGTGCCAACCGATCCGAAGGCATGTTCCGTCGCCGGCCCTCGCTCACGGTCGAGCTTCGGGCACTATTGCCAAAGTCGCTTCTGAAGATCCGTAAATCGCTCAACGACCTCTTCCTGAATCAGGTGTTGGCCTTCCGAGACGATCGGCTTCCCGCCGACAACAACTTCACGGACGGCCGCGCGCGACGCCGAAAAGACAATCGACGCGAGCAGATCGCCTTTGGAAGCGCCGGCTACTGTCGGATCGTTAAGATCGACCGTGAAAAAGTCGGCAGGCTTTCCGACTTCCAGTGCGCCGCCAGGTGCGCCAATGCTGCGAGCGCCATTCGTCGTGGCGCAGTCGAATAACAGCGCAGCCAGGTCCGAAACCCGACCATCACGGAGGGTGCTATCGGCTTCGAGCTGCCAAGCACCCTCCCTAACGGTCGGGTTTCCGCTTAGCACCGCGCGCTCGAGTTTCTGCAAGCGCAAGTGATATTCAAGCTCGCGCGCGTCCTCCCACAGATCGATCTGTGTATGGCTGTCTGTGCCAAGACAAATCGGAACATCGTTGCGAAGGTATTCGTCCGCGGGCACGACGCCGTCACCGAGATTTCTTTCCGTCGTCGGACAGGCACAAACCATTGCGCCCGTTTTCGCGAACGGCGAAATAGCTTTTGGCGTCACGTGAATCGCGTGCACGGCAGTGAATCGATCGGTGAGCAGGCCTTCAGTCTCAAGCAGCGCTGTCGGCGTGCGGCCGTACTCTTCGACACAGGCTGAGACCTCGGCCGGCTGTTCCGCCACGTGCATGTGAGTTTTCAGATCGCGATCGTTTGCGTAGGTGATGACTTGCTTCAGGTAATCGAGCGGCACTGCGCGCACGCTGTGCGGCGCGAGACCAACCCATGCGGTGTCAGAAGCCCGATTGAGATCGCCGCCTAGCGATTCAAGGTTCTTCAGATAAGTTTCAGCATTGCTTTCAATGAACCGCGCTTGTCGCGGATTAGCGTCAGTCTTAAATCCCGAACGTACATACGCCACCCGCAAAAGCGCGATGCGGAGACCCACATCGCGGGCAGCGCGGATGACTTCCTTTCCCAGCAGATTCGGATCGTCATAGGACGTTCCGTCGGGCGCGTGATGCAGATAATGAAACTCGCCCACAGCCGTGATGCCGCCGAGCGCCATTTCGAGAAACGTCATTCGCGACGCGTCATAAACGTCTTCAGGCGACAGCCGAGTTGCGGCCGAGTACATTAGTTTGCGCCACGTCCAGAAACTATCGTGATCGCTTGTGCGATATTCCGTTCGGCCACGCAGCACGCGCTGAAAGGCGTGCGAATGCGCGTTAACCATCCCCGGTAGAATCGCCCGGTTGCCAAGGCGAATTCGCTTTTCGTCTTGCAACTCTTCGACCGGTGCGATCTTCACAATCGCGCCAGTCGGATCGCACACGAGCGCCCGACCGCTTTCAAATTTGCCGCCGACATAAATCAAATCCGCCAGCCACGCGATTAGCGAATCGTTTGGTTTGTCAGTCATTTGTGCGAAATCCCGCGGAGCATAGCACAAACTTCAGCCTTCAATCCTGCGGCATTTGGCCTCATTCACGAGCAATCATTAGAATGAATGTTCACGGAATAGATGGACGCCTTAACTTCATCACTCGCCGTACTCACGGCAATGATCACGCCCGCGGTTTTGATCTCGGCGAGCGGCACAATGATCCTTTCAACTTCGACGCGGCTCGGGCGCGTTGTCGATCGCGTGCGGTCACTTTCGAATCGTCTGCGGCGTTTGACGTCGGCAGAGGAAGAGAGCGAGTTCTTTGAAGAAGAGCGCGCGATGCTCTATGACCAACTCGACAAGCTCACGAGCCGCTCACGTTTATTGCAGCGCGCGCTCACAATTTTTTATCTCGCCGTCGGCGTGTTCGTCGCGACCAGCCTGGCTATCGGCGCCGTCGCTTTCTTCTTTGCGCGTGGATTATCTACCAGCCGAGGGGCGTGGTTGCCGGTCGCGATGGGATTGGTCGGCGCGTTGTTTCTTTTGTACGGCAGCATGCTGTTGGTTTTCGAAGCGCGGCTCGCCTTAAGCACGACCCACGCGGAGATGGATTTCATTTGGCGCACGACCAAGCGGGTCGTGCCGAAAGAACTAGTGGAACAGCACAAGGCGCACTACGTACACTTTAGAAAACGCAGCGATAAATGAATCGCAGTCATGAGTGATGAGTCATGAGTGAGGAGTGAAGGGTCATGAGTAAGGTGTGTCAGTACCGCGAGCGGTAGCGACCGGATCAGGACGCAAGACTGATCCAGAAAATATGAATCAAGCTTCTAACACCGTGGGGCCGTCTTATATTCGCCTACTTGAATCGGGCGAACTGCGGGGCCGTGTTGAAGCGCTCGAGGCCCTGCTGGAGCGCTGCACGGTTTGTCCACTCGATTGCGGCAACAACAGAATCAAAGATGAACTCGCGCGCTGCTACTCGGGGCGTTTGCCGATTGTGTCGTCGTACACACCGCATTTCGGCGAGGAGCCGCCGCTGACGGGCACGCGCGGGGCGGGAAACATTTTCTTCGGCAACTGCAATCTGCGTTGCGTCTATTGCCAAAACCATCAGATTTCACAGGCGCACAAAGAACAGATCAAAAACGAAGTTACTCACGAGCGGCTCGCCGAGACGATGCTCGAGTTGCAAGCGCGCGGCTGTCACAACATCAACTTCGTTTCGCCCACGCACTTTGCGCCGCAGCTGGCCCGCGCCATTCTGATCGCGGCCGAAAAAGGTCTACGTCTTCCCATCGTCTACAACACCAACGCGTATGATTCGATCGAAGTGCTCCGCCTGTTGGACGGCATCGTCGATGTCTATCTGCCGGATTTGAAATACGCGGAAGACGAGGCGGGATTTCTCTATTCAAAAGTGCGAAGTTATGCGTCGGTGTCGCGCGCGGCGCTCACAGAAATGTACCGCCAGACTGGCGACAAACTGATCTTTGATGAGGAAGGAATACTGAAACGTGGGCTCGTGGTTCGTCTGCTGGTTCTGCCGAACGACATCGGAGGGCTGCGGGATCAGCTTCAATGGATTCGCGATGAGCTAAGTCCCCGCGTCGCCGTGTCGTTGATGGCGCAATACTACCCGACGAATGTGGCCGGGACGAACCCGCGTTACACACTTCTGTCGCGGCGAATCAGCGAGTCGGAATGGCTGCGCGCCGTATCTGCGCTCGATGAATTTGGACTCGAGAATGGCTGGATGCAGGAATACGACGGCGCCGCTTTTTACTATCGTCCCGACTTTAACAACCGCGAGACGCCGTTTCAGGACATTCGCGACTTCGGCGCCGTCTGACGAATTATCCTTGTGCCGGCGTAGCTCGCCGCGCCGGAATCTGGATCTCCGGCTCTTCTTCCTGCAACTCGTCGAGCGCGTCTTTGTAGATCTTGATCTTGCCGTCGCGCTGCATCTCTAACTTCACCGTTGAGAGATAATCTTCAAATACCTGGTCACGACGATCCTTCAACGCAGTTTCGATCAACGAATCGCGTTGCTTTGTGAACTCGGCCATATCGGCATCGGTGCGTTTTGTTACGCCAATCACGATGTAGTTTTCGTTCAAAAAGATCGGCGAAGAAAGCACTGTGCCGGTATTGCCGGATTTGTAGAGCGGGTCGTCCATCATCACGCTCGCGCCGAGATCAGCCAGCGGCGAACCGATTTTGTAATTCGCTTCGGCCTTCGCTTCCAGACCGTATTTCTCGGCGGCGGCCTTTAAATCGGCGGGCGTTTTCGCGCTCGCGATAATGTCCTTCGCCGTTTGCTCGAGCTGCGATTTTGCTCGGTCGTCTTTCACCGCATGCCGAATTTTCTCTTTTACTTCGTCGAAATCGGGAATGCGCGGATCGCGCTTGTCTATCAGCATCGGCACGGCGAACCCGTTCTTGATACCGGTACGCTCGCCCACGTCATTCGCATTCTGAAGTGGCGCGATTGCATCTTCGAATTGTTGCGAGCTGCCGATATTCGGAACGTCGTCGCCCGCTTTGACGAACGGCGTTTCGCGCACCATGTCAGCCGCATTCATGTTCGCTTCAGCCGCCAACTCTTGTGCGACCTTCTGCGGGTCTTTGGTTTGCTTCAGTCGCTCTTCAGCCTTTTGCGCGATTTTCTGCGCGATGGTGTACCCACGACGATTGCGCAACGAGACAAGCAACTCAGGTTTGGCAATTTCGAAGGTCTTGGGCACAGACTCGCCGCGACGCAGAATGTAGTAGCCATTCTTGTATTTAATGGCGTCGGTGACTTCGCCCGGCTGCATGTCCAGCGTCTTTTGATATGGATCGTCGGGCTTGTTGGGGTTTTTCTTCACCAAGCCCTCGACGTGGCCGCCATTTTTCGCGGTGGCCGGGTCTTCAGAATTTCCTTTTGCCAACTCAGCAAAAGCCTCCTCAGTCGCGGTGCCGGATTGGCCGCGGGCTTTATTCACTAGTTCATCCGCTTTCTTTTTGACACTCTCATCCAGGTCCTCACGCGCGACCTTCAAAACGATCTGCTGGACCTTGACGCCGGCTTGTTTGTATTGGGGTTGCAAGTTGTCGAATTCGTCATGCAGCTCTTTGTCAGAGACTTCCACCTTCTCACCTGATTTGTCCTGATTGATAAAGATGTAACGAATCTTCTTTTGCGGCTCGCCGATGTAGAAGTCGCCTTTGTGCTTGTCGAAGTACGCCTTCATCTCGTCATCGGTTGGCGTGATCTTCTCCGCGAGCTTGCTGGCTGACACTGCGACGTAGGTCAAATCGAGTGAGGTGTTCTTCTTCCTGTAGTCTTCCTTGACCTCGTCTTCCGAGACGGTGATGCCGGCCGTGACCAGCGCTTCCAGTTTCTCTCTGGCAATGTCCTGCGCTATTCCGCGTTCGAAGGTCGGGATATCGCCGACGCGCTCCTGGTACTTGCTCATGTCGAACTTGCCTGACGCGTCAACCAGCAGGAATTTTCCCGCGGGGTCGCGAAACATGTTCGCGATGCGATCCTTAATTTCCGACTCCGACGCACCGAGACCGAGCCTCTTTGCTTCCTGAGCGATAACGCGCGCCATGATCAGTTCGTCCAGAATTCGAGAATCGGTGTAACCCATTCGCTCCAGACTGAACTGCGCGCCGAACTGGCTGTAGCGCGCCTGCAAATTCAATTTGTGTGTCGCGAACTCGCCCACGGTGATGTCTTCTCCACCGACAACCGCCAGCACAGTTGAGCTTTTCGTGGGCTCGAGGCGGGTCGTCCCGCTGTTCGGCCGGAAAAAGAGGACCAGACTGACGGCCATCAGCGCGACGAACCCGAGAATCAAAACGTTGCGCGTACGTTCGAGTTTACTGAGTTGTTTAAGCATAGATAAAACCTTCCACTACCAGCGAAACGACGAATTCTAAAGGAGAGTCGAAGCAGTGGCAACTTGCCGCGCGTGAGGGCTCGCGCGATCGCGTGCCGTTTTTGCGCCGCGGGTTAGGCGATGTTATTTTACGAGGCATAGATGCAGATCGCCGTCTCGACGCTGGCATGGATTGGCTTCTGTGTCTTCATTCTGGTCATGCTGGCGATTGACCTGGGGTTTTTCAATCGCCGTCCTCACGAAATAACTTACAAAGACGCAGCGATTTGGAGCGCTGTTTGGGTGGCGCTGGCGCTAATCTTCGCCGGATTGTTGGCCGGGCCGCTTGGCTGGGAAATGTTTGGCGATGCCCGGCACCAAAAGACGCTCGAGTTCCTCACGGGATACTTGATCGAACTTTCGCTCTCTGTCGACAACCTGTTCGTCTTTGTCCTGATTTTCAGCTATTTCAAGGTCCCGCCGAAGTATCAGCACCGCGTGTTGTTCTGGGGAGTGCTCGGTGCGCTCGTGATGCGCGTGATTATGATTGTCGCGGGCACGGAGCTGATTGAGCGGTTTCACTGGATCATCTACATCTTTGGCGTCTTCCTCATTTACACCGGCATCAAGATGTTCAGCACGCAGGACGCGGATATTGATCCGGAAAACCGGTTCGTGGTGAAGTCTGTCACGCGCTACGTTCCCATCGTTCGCCATTACGAGCGCCGCAAATTCTTCACCGTCGTCGACGGCAAAACTGTCGGCACGTTGCTGCTACTCGTCTTGATTGTCGTCGAATTTACCGACCTCATTTTCGCGCTCGATTCCATTCCCGCAATCTTCGGCGTCACGACCGATCGGTTCATCGTGTACACGTCAAACGTCTTTGCGATCCTTGGTTTGCGCACGTTCTACTTCCTGCTTTCCGGCGTAATCGAAAGATTCCACTATCTCAAGTACGGCCTCGGAATAGTTTTGGGTTTCATCGGCATCAAGATGCTTTTGCCCTTAATCGCGAAGGTACTGGGATCCGGATTGAGCGCGGTAGGACTTGTTTCAGTCGGTGAATGGGTCAAGGCCCGAACTGGAATTCCGACGCACATCGCGCTCGGGATTGTAGCGATAGTGCTCGTCTCGTCGGTGCTCATCTCGCTGATGCGATCCAAGCCGGCGCCGAAAGACCACTAGACACGACATCGCCCCGAGGGCTTTTCCCACGGGGCGACGGAGCGCGCGCCGGAAAGCTCCGGCAGCTTATTCTGGAATCGGTGCTTAAGTCACCTTATGCTGTAGGGGGTCTCGGTGATGACTCCACGCTCGTACAACTCCAAGTATTAGGAACCGACGAGTACAGCCTTCCATTCATCTTGGTAAGTGACTCCAGTCTAGGCCTGGCACTCCCTCCGGTCAAGTGGCAGTTTGACCGCACGCCTTGAATACAAAAATCAGCCGTGCCCAACGCGACAGGCGCGAAAACGGCTGTCGTGGCCGAGTCGGACATGAATTGTGTAATTGCATGTGCGATTTCGAGGCTGCTTGCCAATTGCATCTGACTCTGGCAGCTTACACGGCTCAAACCCATGCAGATTCAGATTCCAACGCCGCGCAACTTCAGTTTCCGCCGCACGGTATTAAGCCACGGCTGGTGCGTTCTTCCGCCGTTCGAATTCGACAGAGAGCAGTGGACTCTGACGCGCGTGATCGATCTGGACACCGCGAAGCCCGTCACCATCACAATTAATGCTGCGAAGCGCGGTTTGATAGTCGAGACTTCACGTGCAGTCGGCAAACGCGCGTCCGAAAAGATCGTGCGCGATGTTCGTCACATGTTTCGACTGGACGACGACATGAACAGTTTCTACGGAGATCTTGCCGCCGAGCCGGAATTCTCCTGGATCGCGGTGGAAGGCGCGGGACGATTACTGCGGTCGCCGACTGTTTTTGAAGATCTCGTAAAAATGATGTGCACCACGAATTGTTCCTGGGCACTGACGGAAAAGATGGTGGGCGGACTCGTCAACGAACTCGGCCGGGAATCCGACGACGGTCGCAAATCATTTCCACCGGCATCGGCCATGGCAGAGAAGAATGAAAAATTCTATCGCGACACAATTCGTGCCGGTTATCGAGCACCCTACCTTGTTGAGTTGTCCCAGCGCGTCGCCTCAGGCGAACTCGACGTTGAATCGTGGCTTAAACTTGATCTGCCGCACGAACAATCAATGAAGGAGCTGAAGCGTGTGAAAGGTGTCGGCAATTACGCCGCCGAGAATTTGCTGAAGCTTCTTGGTCGATACGATGGATTGGCTCTGGATTCGTGGACGCGCGCGCAATTCGCAAAAACACGCAACCATGGCCGGGCTGCGAGCGATAAGAAAATCGGTCGCTTTTATGCGCGTTTTGATTCATGGCGCGGGCTCGTACTGTGGTGCGATATGACGCGTCACTGGCTCGATCCCGAAAATGTCGCGAAATAGTAAGTGACTCCTAATCCTCGCGCGCCGTTTTTTTCACACTCCACAATCGTAATCACCGATGTAACGAATTCCGCCGCGCCGGTGTCTAGATGTTCCAGAACTAACATAACTTGCGGGCCGTGAAGGATCGCAGGTTGCTTAAACCAAGCTCTAGGGGAGGAAAAGGAACAATGAAACGTTTCATAACCAGTTTTGTTTGCGCGTTGGCGATCGCGCTAGTGGCATCGTTCGGAGTTGCAGCGAAGGACAAAACAAAGAGGAAGACGGTGGAGTTCACTGAGGATCTCATGGTGAACGGCACGGTCCTGAAAGCCGGAACATACGACGTGAAGTTCAACGAACAGACCGGCGAACTCAGCGTCATCAAGAATGGCAAAGTGAAGGTGACTACGACGGCGCACCTTGAGCCGCGGAGCACGGAGGCGAAAGATACCTCCTTATTGACCGTGGAGACCGGCGGCGCAGTCGCTGAATTGAAAGGGATTGCTTTCAGCGGTTCAAATCAAAATGTGATCATCAGCGGTAGCGGAGGATCCAGTAGCGCGCAGTAACGTGACTGGATTATTCGAAGGAAGAAGTGGCGCTGCGCTTCACGCGTAGCGCCATTTTTCTTTAACTCTCTTGAATTGACGCCCCGGTCCGATATCTCAATCCCAGCGCCATGATCTTCTGCAAGAGCGCTTCGTAATCCACGCCGCAGTGCTTCGCTGAGTCGGCGAAATCTTCCTGGTTCGCGATTTGCGGATTAGGATTGGCTTCCAACAGGTAAATCTCACCGTCATCGGTAACGCGATAATCCAGACGTGCGTAACCACTGAGGAACAACGTTCGGTAAATCTTCTTTGACAGCCGCTCAAGCTTCTCTTTCATCTTCTTGTCAATCTCGGCCGCCTTGGTTACGACACCGACCTTCTCCTGATATGCCGGGTCCCACTTCAGCTTCGAAGTGGCAATGTTCGGCGCGCCTTCCGGCAGTTTCTCGATCACCAGTTCCCATGGCGTGTAGCATTGCAGCCGTTGATTCCCGATGACGCTGACATAGATTTCGCGTCCGGCAATGTACTGTTCCGCAATCGCATGCGTCTTCGTCTGCCGATGAATAAAATCGACGCGCTCGGCCAGCTTGGCATCGTCGTTAACGATTGACGCGCGCGCGATGCCGACTGAACCTTCTTCGCTGATCGATTTCACCAGCAAAGGAAACTTCAAACGTTTTGAACGCTTCACCACCCGGTTCATGTGAAAGACCGCGAACGCCGGCACCTGAATGCGATGATAAGCAAGCACCATTTTCGACAGCGCTTTGTCGCGACAAATCGTCAGACCGCGAGGGTTGCAGCCGGTGTAAGGCTGCTTCATTAGTTCGAGATAGCTGACGACGTGCTGATCGTAAAGCGGATAGCCGTGGAATTCTTCCAGCAAGTTGAAAGCGAGCTGGGGTTTGAACTCGAGCAGCGCGTTACCGATGACGCCGAGGTTGTTGTAGACGCCAACGGGAAGAACTTCGTGGCCAATCTTTTTCAGCGTGGAAATCACGTCCCATTCCGTTTTGAACGGCGCAACTTCTTTTGGGGTGAGGTCGTCAATCGAGTCAGGCGGCACGAGATCTTCGTGACAGAGAACCATCACGCGAAGTTTCTTAAGCGCTTCGCCGTTTTTTTCGGACGTCTTTGCGCGCCGCCGCTTCGACGTTCCTTTTCCGTTGGTCTGAGGTTTTTGGTCGTTCACAATTAGCAGGCGCCGTGACAATCCGGCCTACGAAAATTCACAAGGCAATTCGATAATAACCGGAATGGACGACGTTCATCGTTTGCACGGTCAGCATCACCATCAGTTGCCGTTTGAGTTGCTCCTCACGTGCGGCCGCACGCAATTTGAGTTGCGCCGCGCGCTCGATCATTAGCTCCATTAAGTGATCGATTGCATAGCCGTGCACGCCGGTTCCATCCGATACGAGCTGTTGAATTTCCGGCCCCGTGCGCCGCAAAAAACTCACCGCTGTTTCGCGCGTGCGATGGCGCGGCTCATTCGAAAAAATTCGGCGCAGGTCATTGTCAAGATACGCCGGCCACTCAAATGCATACTTCGCCCGTTTGCGGTCGTAGTGTTCACGCAGCGTGATGCGAATTTCCGGGAGCCGCTCGACCTTCTTGCGGACACGATTCTTGGGACGGGTCCCGGCGATCTCATTCAGTAGTTCGTCGACGTACTCGATCTTTCTTAGTGCGGGCCAGCCGCGATATCGCCGTCGCCAGTTCGAACGCGGCTGCAACCAGACGGCAAAAGTTTCGGCGAAGTCTTCCGCCGGGTGCGCCTGCGCATACCACGCGTCAAGGTTCAGGACGTACCGTCGGCTGTTCGGTTTAGGTTTGTAAGATGGCGGATATTTCTGCGTAAACGAGCCGAACGTGCGAATCCACTTGCGCTTGAAGTGAAGCCGAAAGGCGTTATCGATTGCGTGGCCGGCTTCGTGACGCAGGATGCGCATGCATTCAACGTCGGTGCCGCCTTCAACTTCACGCATATACTTTCGTTCCAGTTTCATCAACCGCGGGTGTGCAAGATAAAAAGGAATTGCAAATCCCGGCACGCCATCGGGCGTGAACCATTCGGCGGACAACCACACGTGCGGCTTGAAGCGAATGCCACGATCGTTCAGCTCGCTGTAAAGACGTTTGATATGCGGCTCAATGAACGAGCCTTTGATTTTGATCGGAAGATCGCAGATGCGCGTGTCGAGCAAACGTTCGTCGGAGATGAGGCTCCATTTGAATCGCGTCGGCACGCGCGCAATTGTAGCTAGGTTATCTTTTGTTCGCCAGACTGATTGATGGACCGCTAACGTCTAGGGCGAGACATTGAATGTGAGTGTTTCAGTGGTCGTGCCCGCAAAATAGTTGGTCGCACGGCCGGTGAGCGTGGCTTTGCCGGACGTGAAAATCCACCCTGATTGACACTCCATGGTGAAATTCAGGTCTTGAATGAGAAAAATGCTGGTCAGCACATTTCCATTCGCATCGGGCGAAAGATTCTGCGTCTGCGGTCCAAGCTCGCCGGTCTTCGTTTGCGCAATGTTCTCGCCACCCGATGGCGCCTTGCACGTCCACGAAATCTCTGCGCTGCCAAGATTGGGATTAAGCTCGATCGATTTGACGCCTTCGGGATCGTTTGCTTTCAACGTCACGTGAAACTTGTCGCCACGATGCGCGTTGATCGTAGGGCTGCCGGGATGATCGGCGTTGGCGTTGGTAGCCTTATCCAGGACATTCCAGACCAGCTTCGGCGGAGTAGAATCGGACGTGGGCTTGGGGACTTTCTGACAACTGACAATCGACAAAAGAAACGCCAACGACATAAGGCTGGCGCAGCCGGCAGAAGGTAACTTCCAACGTGGGATCGGTAACATAAATCCTCCGAAAGGAACTGTGAGCGATCGCTGTAACTGCCCGGATTATGTTCCGGATCAGAATTGAACGCCATAGGAATCAGCGCCCGGTTAACGACAGATTCGAGATCACCGCCACGGCAACGGTCATAGCTCTCTTCTCTTCGCAAATTTTTTATCAGTTCGATGTAAGGTGTGTTAATCTACGCCAAACTCACTTAGTCCCGACACCAACCCCCTTGACGCAACAGCAAAGGAGGAGCCCACAATGAGCACATCTCTAAAGTCCATACACACAATGCTGATAGGTGCGATCGTCGTGGGGATGACAGTTGCGGCCCCTGTTCTGGAGCTGCGTTCATCCGCGCGTTCGTTCGAGAAATTGTCTTTAACGCCAGTCGATGGCTTGGAGGAATCAGCAGTTCGCACCGTTGCGACGCATTTCGCTGCGCCGATCGAACCGGCGCTGACGCAGGTTGCAAACAAATTCACGGCCATTCCGGATTTTTCCGGAATAACTACTCCCGGCCAGCTTTTGAAGGTAACGCTTAGTCAATCGGGCAGTGCCGCGAGACGACCTCCCATCGGCATACGACCGATCGGGCCGCGGTCGCCGCTGCCCATCAAAAGGCCGCCGGTTGTTTCAAGGCCCGGTCGACGGGTTGTCAATTTGCGATCGATCTCACGCGTAGCCGACCGCGGCCGACGTCCAACTATTGCTCGGATCACCGATGCAGGCGATTGCAATCTAGTGCCCAATCTTTGTCAGGATATCCCGTTGCCGGGCACGAATTTGAAACTCACCAACGTCAAGATAACGGTGGAATGGAAGATTGTCGACCGGAACGATCCGAATCTGGAGCTCACGGAGAACACAAATTTTCACAGCGAGAAGCTTCAGGGATTGTCGCGGCTGTTTGTGATAGCCCCGTTCGACTTTGCCGAAATGACTCCCTCCAAACCGCCGGCCAGGGACTTTGCGATTATCGCTAAGATTACCCTCACGGCTGACAAGGTGCCGATTTTAGGCGGACCGGGAACAGCGGTTCAGAGCGAAGACGTTCGGATCGATATTCCGTTGGCTCTGTCTTTCCTCGAAGTGCCGAGTATTTTTGTGCTGTTTCTGGACAAGGACTTCGGCGGCGCCGCGGCAGTTTATGTACCGGCGGATTCGACCCTCAGTGAGTCAGCGCTTACGGACGCCGTGCGGAGAGTGGCGGATACATATAACCCGGTTGCCTCACGCCTGAATTTTGTAGCGTGGTTCGCCACGTATTTAGCAGGAATACGCGAGCTTCAACACACGTTTGCCTTACCGCACTGGGATCTGAAGGAACTCAAGAATCAGGAGTCAAATCTCAACGACGATGATTTCATTCACCGGTCACCGTTTACCAGCTTGAATGATACAGAAGTCGAGGACGAGAGTAGTGCGCTCCTGATGATGGGCGTGCCCGGGACGGGCGCGCAATTTTTCCAAAATCGGCGCTTTAACACGTTCGTTAATCCACAAACCGGGGTGACTACACAAAGTGGAAAACAATTCTCGGTTGAGACTGGACTCGAGATGACGGTCTTGATTCGCGACTTCTCAAACATTTCGAGCGTGCCGCTCGATCGCATCTGCAACAAGACATATGGTACCAGCGCCAATGACTCGCTATCCTCATTCAAATGGATCCGGGACGACTCAGCCTGCCCTTAACGGCACACAAAAACCAGTCGAGGTGGCACCTCGACTGGTTCTGAAACTGAAACTCTACTGACGCCGGTTTCGGCTACTGTTTATTAAATAGCATCGTCGAATCAGTCGTGCCGCGTGGACTCTCGCTGTGCCGAACCACCGTCAGGGTTTTCCCATCGCTGGACAAAGACATCTTGTCCGTGCTGGTGGATTTGAAGTCGTTGCCGTTAAAGTTGCCGGCGCGAACCGACATCAGTTCGAGCGTCTTTCCATCGGCCGACCAGGTGGCTTTCGTCGTGTTTGTGCCACCCATCTGACCACCGGCTTCCGCCGTAACTTCCTTGCCGTCCAAGGTGTAAGTGCGGGGTCCCCCGCCCATGCCGCGACCACCGCCGCCACCACCGGCTGGAGCCTGCCCACCGCTGACTTTCGATTCAATTGAAATCTTCGAATCGTCCTGCGTAATGGCCCAAGTCACATCGACGTCAGCCATTCGCTGATCCAGGCCCTGGCTCTTCGCTTTGTCCAAAGACCATGAACCGGCGAAATTCGCCTTATTTTGCGCGTTTGCTGCAATGGCTGCGATGAAAACGAACGCCGCCAGTACAAAAAGTCTTTTCATGAGAAATCCTCCGTAAAATTTGCTAAACCAGCCGTTGTCGTCAGCGCGATCAACTTTAGTTCGGGTATTAAGACGCCGAGCGGAAACCGTTGGTTACGAAAGGTGTGCGTATTCTTTGTCGCAGAACAGCCATCGACGGGCAAAAAAAGCAACTATTTGTCGCTTCGCCGGCATCTTGACTCTGTTCTGGACGAAACTTAGAATTCGACATTCGATTCGTATCCGCGCGTCGCCGGATCATCGCAGACGGTAACCAGAAACCTTCCCGAGCGCTAGTTTAGGAGTACTCGTTATGCCAATTCGCAATTCAAGCCGCGTGGCTGTCGCCATGTTCAGCCTGACATTCGCGCTGTCCCCAGTGGCTGCGCAGAAGAAAACGGGCGATCAGGATCCATCCGAGAAACCTCGTAACGTTAAGCCTGAGCTGAAGAAGGCTTACAAGGACTGGCTTGAAAAAGACGTCGCTTACATCATCACTGACGAAGAGCGGAAAGCATTCAAGAAGCTGGAAACCGACGATGAGCGCGAGCATTTCATCGAAGAGTTCTGGCGTCGTCGCGATCCCGATCCGGACACAGACGAGAATGAGTATCGCGAAGAGTATTACGAGCGCATCGCATACGCGAACGAGCACTACGCGTCAGGCATCCCCGGGTGGAAGACCGATCGCGGTCGTATCTACATCATGTACGGCAAGCCCGACGAACTTGAGACGCACCCCTCGGGTGGAGCGTACAACCGCGAATCATATGAAGGAGGCGGCTCGACTTCGACTTATCCGTTTGAGCGCTGGTTCTATCGCTACATCGCCGGCGTGGGATCGGGAGTTGAAATTGAGTTCGTCGATCCTACCGGCAGCGGTGAATATCGGATCGCCCGCAACCCTGATGAGAAAGATGCGCTGCTTCACGTTCCCGGTGCTGGACTGACGCTCGCTGAAGAGATGGGTCTTTCGGACAAAGCGGACCGCGTTGCGGGCTTCGGAGGCATTGGCAATCAAAACTACACGCGCGAACAGGACAGTCCTTTCTCGCGCCTGCAACTGCTTGCCGACCTGAGCCGTCCGCCGCAGATCAAGTTCAACGATCTGGCTTCCGCGGTAAACACGCCGGTCATCGAAGACAATCCTCTGAATTTTGACGTGCGTGTCGACTTCTTCCGCCAATCTGATGAGCGCGTGATCACGGCGTTCACGATTCAGACTGAGAACAGCAGCCTAAGCTTCCAGGATGTCGGTGGGTTGCAGCAAGCGCAACTGAACATCTTTGGAAAGATCACGCATGTTTCCGGACGTCGTGCCGGCGTGTTTGAAGATCCGGTAATCACGCGCGCTACTGTCGAGGAATTGACTGAAGCGAAAGACCGCAAATCTGCTTATCAGAAAGCCGTCGCTTTGGCTCCCGGGAGATACAAGCTCGATGTGATCGTGCGTGATATCAACTCCGGCGCCACCGGCGTGCGCCACATAGACGTTCCCGTTCCCAAGTATGATCCCAGCAAGCTTGGCACCTCGACGCTGGTGCTGGCAGCGAAGCTGGAGAGCCTTGGCGATCAGCCGGCCGTCGGCATGTTTACCATCGGAAACATCAAGGTGATTCCGAACGTCTCAGGCGTCTATCACCGTGGCTCGCCGATCGGCATTTACATGCAGATTTACAATGCGGGAATTGATCAAACGACTCTGCGTCCATCAGTGGATGTGGAATATGCGTTAATGAAAGACGGCAAGGAGATCGCGAAGAGCCCCGAAGACTGGCGGGGTAACAGCGACTCCGGTCAGCGTCTGACTCTGACGCGTTTGTTGAACTCCAACGGGTTGAATCCGGGTGACTACACTCTGGAAGTTCGCGTGCGCGATCGCGTGAGTGGACAAAGCCTCGTGCAATCGGCAAAGTTCACGGTGGCGCAGTAGTCTCGCTGAATAAACCAAAAGATCGCGGGCCGTCTCAGTACGAGCGGCTCGCGATTTTCTTTGGCGATTAAGCTCCCGTAGACTCGCTCGGCCGGCGGTCAGAAATCTCAACCTCACTTTGCGCGTGAAAACCGACGCGCAGGCAACGTGGACACGTCGATTGGTAAATATCCTGCGCCGCTCGACCAGCTGAAAAGTGGTCGACAACGTGTTTCGTAAGGCAGTACTCGCAAGTAGCGAGGAGGAACTTTTCCTCAGACGGCGGCGGCAAAGAGGACAACAGAAATTCTCTTTCTGTCGGGGTTAGGGCACGCGCATCGTAGTTTACGCACATGAGCGTATCGATACGATAGCGAACAATTCGCACCGCCGGCTCCAGCCGATTCCGGCGGCGGTGCTAGAATCGATTTTACATGAGGCAGAAGCAAATCGCAGGTCTAACGGAGGCGGAGCTGTCAGAGTTCGTGCAAGAGTTGGGTGAGCCGACGTATCGCGCGCAGCAGATCTTCACTGCGGTGCAACAGCGGCGAGTCCGGTCATTCGACGAAATCACGAACCTTCCCAGGGAACTGCGCGCAAAGCTGAGTGAGCGTGCCGCCATCTCGACGTTGCGGCTCGAATCGCGATACATCTCGACTGACGGCACGCGTCGGTACTTGATGAAGACACACGACGATCGTCCGGTCGAAACCGTCTTCATTCCCGAAGAGCGCCGCGATACGATCTGTTTCTCTTCCCAGTCCGGCTGTCCGTTGCAATGCACTTTTTGTCTGACGGCCCAGCTGGGGCTGCTGCGAAATCTGACGGCGGGCGAAATCGTCGAACAAATTGTGGTGGCGCTGAACGATGCGTACGGTGAAGGCGTGAAGCCGCCGCGCGGCACGAATCTCGTCGGCATGGGGGCGGGCGAGCCGTTTCTGAATTTCGATGCGTTGCTGAAAGCAATTCGCATCATGGGCGACCCGGAAGGACTGTACATCGTGGCTAATCGTATAACCGTGTCGACGGCGGGGATTGCACCGCGCATTCGTGAATTGGCGACTGTTCCAGATCGACCTCATCTGGCAATTTCACTCGCGGCGCCGACGGACGAATTACGAAATGAGTTGATGCCCATCAACAAGAAATGGCCGCTGGATGAGTTACTTGATGCGTGCAAAGAGTTCGAGAAATCGCTGAAGCCGGGCGAACGGTTCACGTTCGAGTACGTGATGCTGAAGGGCGTGAACGATTCTGATGAGCAGGCGCGGCAGCTTGCCAATTTGCTGAATCGACACGCGCTACGCGCGAAGGTGAATTTGATCCCGCATAATCCGGCCGAACCTTTGCCCTATCAACCATCATCAGAAAAGCGCGTCGAATCTTTTCGCGGGATTCTGGAATCGAAAGGCGTGCACACGTTTGTGCGGAAGCCGAGGGGCCGGGACATCCTCGCGGCCTGCGGACAACTTGCCGCACGCAGCACCCCACCGGTTTC
>Ga0075424_100001839_pt1 | contig 18918 bp, 14 predicted proteins | sample SoiMethybrSBSTD3_FD_75301 | JGI IMG/M metagenome (GOLD analysis project Ga0075424, IMG submission 75301) | Bulk soil microbial communities from a Populus tree surrounding site in Tennessee, USA - Soil MetaG P. TD hybrid SBSTD3 | ecosystem: Environmental > Terrestrial > Soil > Tree plantation... | reverse complement strand
GAGGGTGGCGGGGTCTGAAGACCCCGCCCTGCATCCATCGCGGTGTGCGCCGCATCCGTTCGTGCTGTAACGCCGCATCCATTCGTGCTGTAGCGCCGGGTCTTTAGACCCCCGCCTGCTACCGGGCTTCCGGAATCGCTTTCAACAGATACGCGCGCCGCTCGTCGGCGAACTTCTTGAGGCTGTCGATTCCTCCATCGAATCCCTCATTCGTGTAGAGCTTCCGCGTATCGATCCGCACGTCGTCGGCGATCAGATCGTGATACTTGCGCGCGGTCGGACCGAGACGGCCCCAGTCGAGCGACTTGTCGGCGATGTCGCGAACATACGCGAGGTACGTCGCGCGCAGCGCCGGCACCGCGAGCAGCTTCGAGCGCAGCGGCTTGCTCTCATCGTCCGCACCGACCAGCGGATCGAGATCCGGCCCGCCGCCCATCGGTCCGCGGCCGAACCCCCGACCGCCGAATCCGCCGGGGCCCATGCCGGGCGGCGGCGGGAACGGGAACGCCCCTCCCCCCATGTCCGGCGGAGGTCCGCCGGGACGTCCGCGGCGTCCGCCTCCGGGCGGTCCTTCCTCCGCGCCCATCCCTTCGTTCACGTCGTGCGGCAGGACGTGCAAGACGCCCTTCTCGTCTTCATACAGGCTGTAGTCGCTCGCGCGCGTCCAGAAGCCGTCGCTGTTGACCAGCGCGACCTCGACGGCGAGGAACTTCAACGCGCCGTCGATGTCGAAGATCGGCGAGAGCGCGGCCTCGAGCTTGTCGGGCGGCGTCGAGTTCAGCAGCTTGAACACCTTGATCAGATCCGCCCACGCCTTCGGATCGTCCTTGCTCGTGATCTGGTAGATGTTCTTGTACGCGGCGGGATCGTCGCCGAGGTAATTGAAGCCCGCCTGCCCTCCGGGACTTCCCGGCACCTTCCAGCGCGCGCCCTTCGTCGAGTTGAAGTAGTCGCGCGTGAAGTCCTTGTTGAACTGCTGCGTGTTGATGTAGATGCCCCAGTTCTCGCCGTTGATGACGACGCGCATGTAGTTCATCCTCGGCGTCGGCACGTAGTGCGAGGCGATCTCGGTGTAGAGCACCGGCCGCAGGAAGCTCGGATCGCCGCTTGCGTTGAGCAGGTTCAGCGTCTTGTATCCGCCGAACGCCTGCTTGTCGTCGGCGAAGTCGAACGACAGGTTCAGCGAGCGCTTCCGTCCTTCCGGCACCATGAAATAGGACGACATGCCGCGGAAGTGCACGCCGACATCCTTATAGACTTTGCCGTCGATGGTGACGACCGCCGGCACATCGACGTCGGTGTTGTTGAACGCGGCGAGCTCCTGCTCCCAGTCGCCGCTCTCGAACTGAAGGAACGCCGTGCGCAGGGTGGCGGGATCGTAAACGGGCACGTTCGGGTACGACCTGGCCTCTGCCGGCGAGATCTTCCGCCCTGTCGCCGCCGGCTCCGCGCCGCCGCCGAACGGCCCTCCTCGGCGCCCGAACCCCATCGACGGCTGCGTCGCGAGCCACTCGCGCGCCGTCTTGCGCTCCGCCGCGTCGAGCCGCTTGTCGCCGTTCTTGTCGAATTGCTTCAGGATCTTTCGTTCCTGCTGCATCGGCGGCCCGAACCCGCCCCGCTGCGCCAGCAACGCCATCGGCGCTGCCGCAAGGGCCACGACCACGATCGCTGTTCTGCTGAATGTCATACCTGCGTCCTGCTCACGCGCAACATGGACTCACTCAGAGCGGCCCTAGTCGAACTCCTGCGCTCGCGTCGTCAACTCGACGTTCTGCACTCCCTCGAGGCGATTGAGCGCGGCGACGAACGCGCCCGTGTGCGCGTTGTCGCGTAGCGCGACGGCGTACACCGTGTCCAGCGACAGGCCTTGCCGCGCCGTCGACACGGAGGCAAGGCGGCGGTGTGACGCGTACTCGTCGAGTACCGGCGCCAGCAGCGTTTCCGCATCCTTGCCAATCGCCAGGCGGACGTGCACCTCGTATGGCAGCGCCCCGTTAGGCGGCATGATCGGCATACCGCGCTTGCGCAGCATCAGCGCGGTGCCTCCGACGATGACGAGGCCGCACAGCGCGACCAGCGGATGGTTCGCGCCGAGCGCCATGCCCACCGAGACCGCGAAGATGACGTAGGCCGTGTCCTGCGTATCGCGCACGACCGTGCGGAACCGCACGATCGACAGCGCGCCGACCAGACTGAACGCCCGGGCGACGTTGTCGCCGATCACCTGCGTGACCATTGCGATCAGGATCGTCAGCAGGACCAGCGTGACGGTAAACGATTCCGCCTCTTCGCTGATCGGTCGCGCGCGCCGGTACACGCCCGCGATGCCCAGCCCGAGGACCATCGCGAGGATCAGGCGGACGGCGACGAGCAGCAGCGCCGGTCCGTTGAAATCGAGGAGCGGCGACAGCGCGTCAGGCATGTGCGAGGAACGTCGACTCGCCAAGAGCCGCGATGCCCAGGCGGTACTTCGACGCGCGCTGCGGTTCGAGCGCGAACGCCTCGACGAGCTGCTTGAAAAGGGCGGGCACGTGGTGACGATACTTCAACTCGAGGATCATCTGATCCCCGACCACCAGCGGTCCATCTGCGTCGCTGAACCGCGGCTCGTCGGCCGGCACGACCCGCACCGCGCTGTCGAGCGTCAGCCGCACCGGCCCCTCGATCGTGCGCGCGAACCGCGCGATGCGTGAATACGAGAGCTGGCAGACGGGATGGATCTGCCGCAGCAGCACGCGGCGGTGAAACCACTCACCATGCCATCCGGGATTCGGCGCCGGGGCGACGAGCCGCGAGAGCTCGTCGATCGCGATCGTCGTCCGCCGCTTGACGAGAATGCCTGGCTTGCGCAGCTTGCGCTCGAGAAAAACGTAGGGCAACGCACCGTAGCGGCGGGCCCGGTATTTCGACCGGGCGAACGATCGGCGCTGGTAGTAGACGTCCCCATTCTCGTTGTCGAAATACAGGCTCGTCGTCCGGTATTCGTCGTTGAACGGGCCGGCTCCATAGGGATCAGGCTCGGCGTGCGCGCGCACCCAGTCCCGGATCGCGGCGCCCCGAGGCGCGTCGACGATGAACTTGACTTCTGATGCGAACGGCCTGGTCTCTCTGGCGGGCGGCGACATCAGAATGTTGATACGTCATCATCATGTCGGATGCACCAGAAAAATGTGTCCACAAATGTTTGTTCATCCTTGTGCCATAGTTTTGGCATGGACCACGGATCGAGACTGCAGGCGATCGCCCGTCGCGCGATGGTGAAGTACGGGCTGCAGCCCGACTGGCCGGCCGCCGCGCGCGTGGAGCTGGCGCACCTGACGGAGAGGACCGTCGCCGAGCCGCGCGACCTGCGCGAGCTGCCCTGGTCCTCGATCGACAACGACGAATCGCGCGACCTCGATCAGCTGGAGGTCTGCATCGACGGTCCGGCACCCCGGGTGCTCGTCGCCGTCGCCGACGTCGACGCGCTGGTGCCGAAGGGCTGTGCCCTCGACGCGCACGCGGAAAACAATACGACGTCGGTCTACACGCCGGTCCAGGTGTTTCCGATGCTCCCGCCGGAGCTCTCGACGGATCGCACGTCGCTCAACGAGGACGCCGATCGGTCCGCGATCGTGGTCGACATGGAAGTGAGCGACGACGGGGACGTCGGACGCTCGGACGTCTACCTTGCGCGCGTCCGGAACCGCGCGAAGCTGGCGTACGAGGCCGTCGCTGCGTGGCTCGACGGCAAGGGATCCGCGCCTCCGCCGATCGAGCAGGATCCGGAAGTCGCGAAGCAGGTCCGGATGCAGGACGCGATAGCCTCGCGCCTGCGCGCCTCGCGGCAGCGCGAGGGCGCGCTCGATTTCGATCGAACGGAGCTGAAGCCCGTCATCCAGGAGGGCGAGGTCAGCGAGTTGCGGACGGTCGAACCAAACCGCGCGCGCGATCTCATCGAGAGCTTCATGGTTGCGGCCAACGGCGTCACCGCGCGGTTTCTGACGTCGCGCGGCTGCCCATCCATCCGCCGCGTCGTCCGATCGCCCGAGCGGTGGGATCGGATCGTGGATCTGGCGCAGCGGTACGGCGGGACCCTGCCGTCAGAACCGGATGCGCACGCGCTCGAAAAGTTCCTGCAGGCCCAGCGCAAGACGGTGCCCGATCAGTTCTCCGATCTGTCGCTGAGCGTCATCAAGCTGCTGGGGCGCGGAGAGTACGTCGCGGAGCGCGCCGATGGATCCGGCGACGGCCACTTCGCGTTGGCCGTTTCGAACTACACGCACTCGACCGCCCCGAACAGGCGGTATCCGGATCTCATCACGCAGCGGATGGTCAAGTCCGTCGTCGCGCGGCAGCGTGCGCCGTACGGGTTCGAGGAGCTCGCCGCCCTCGCCGCGCACTGCACGAAGCAGGAGGATGCCGCGAACAAAGTGGAGAGGCTCGTTCGAAAGGCCGCCGCGGCGTTGTGGATCTCTAACCGGATCGGACAGGACTTCGACGCGGTGGTGACGGGCGCGTCGAAGAAGGGCACGTGGGTGCGCCTCTGCCGGCCTCCGGTTGAAGGGCGCCTCGAGCGCGGCTGGGAGGGGCTCGACGTCGGCGATCGAGTTCGCGTGCGGCTCCTGAGCACCGATCCCGATCAGGGGTTCATCGACTTCGCGCGCGTGTAGCGTCGAGCGCCAGCTTGATGTGGGCGGTGTGATGCCGGCAGTGCCACGCGTACATGCCGAGCGAGTCGTCGATCGTCACGACTCCCCATTCGGGGTGCTTGAACGTCTTCCGGAAATCCGCCGGCGGCAGCGCGCGCAGAAACGCGACCCACCGGCGGTGCAGCCCATCGAGCAGCGCGAGCGACATGGCGATCGGCCCCGTCTTCGCCTCGGGAAGTTCGGCCCAGCGCCCTTCCTCGTACGTCTTCACCTGCGGCGCGTCTTCCGTGACCGCGAGCTTCATGCGGACGTAGGCGTTCAGGTGGCTGTCGGGCACATGGTGGACGACCTGGCGCACCGTCCATCCGCCGGGACGATAGGGCGTGTCGAGCTCCGCGTCGCCGAGTCGTTCGACGAGGGCGCGGATCGTCGCGGGCGTCTGCTCGAGGATGCCGAGGAACTCCTCGCGGGTTTTCGGATCGAGCGGGTCAGGATGGCGGGGGAGGCGACCAACCGGATAGCGCAGCTTGTCGAGATCGTTCATCGGGCAATCCTGTCACTGCCGAACGTGACTACCCAGTCCATCAGCGCGATGGTCGGGGGTCTGACCCTGGTCTGACCCTGGTCTGACCCCCTCCGGGATTTTACCCAGGAGACGGCCGAGGAGCTTGACGCCGTAGATCGCGGCGCGGTCGCGGACCTGCTGCATGTCGATTGCGCCGCTTTGGAACTTCAGTGCCCACACCTGATCCACCGCCGCGTCGTCGCCGTCGGTCGGATGGACCGCGATCCAATACAGGATCTTGATCAGCTGATCCTTCGGGATGTCGTGCTGCAGGCGCTCGTACACCGCGTGCGGCGCGAAGCGTTCTATCGGCGTCTGCTGCACGTCCGGCACGGCCGCGACATATAAGAGGTTGCGCACGCGTTGGACGGGATCCGCAACTTTTCCGGGCTGCCACGACGGCAGCATCTCGCGAATGTATTCGAGATGGTCCGCGACTTCGGGATCGGGATCCTCATCCGATCCCGCAATCGGGGTCACGATCCCCTGATCGGACGGGAGACGGTCGAAGATCAGGTCGCGCTCGATGTCCGCGATCGTGACTTCCTGCCACGACGATCGCACCGGGTGCGGCGGCTGCGGCTGCGCGTCTTCGGTGGCCGATGATTTCGGCGCCGGCTTCTCCGCGACGCGTGGCGGCGCCGGGCGCTCCTTCGGCGGCGGCGACGACGACAGCGCCCGCGTTTCCGCCGGAGACAACGCCGGTTGAGTCGTGACGACGCGCGGCGGTTCCGCTGGCGGTGGCGCCTGGGGCTGAACAGGCGCGGCGGTTCTGGCCGCGGTCGTCCGCGCCGCGCCGCGGCCGCGATACTCGGACATCAGTCCGACGATCGCCCACGCCGCGAGCGCGACCGCCAGCCATCCCTTGCCGCTGCGCCGAGAGAACCGCTGCTGCGCATCCCACCGGAACATCTGTGACGCGGCAATGCAGCCTCCGGCGCCGATGATGACAAGCGCCAGCGCCTGAAAACGGACGGCTCCCAGCCCCGCGCCGTTCACGCACGCCTGCAGCGACTCGACGGCGTAGCGCCCGGGAAAGAACATCGAGAAGTGCTGCGCCCACTCCGGAAGGCTCGCCAGCGGCACCGCGATGCCGCCGATGATCAGCATCGGCAGGAAGATGCACTGGCCGAGCGCCTGAACGGCGGGCACGTTGTCCGCCATCATCGCCATGACGAGGCCCAGGCCGATGAACGCAAACGAGACGAACGCGAACGCTCCGAACAGTCCTGCGGGATGCGCGGGGAGCGGCATGCCGGCCCCGAGGGCAGCGGCCAGCTGCAGCAGCCCGGCGGTGATGAGGATGATGTAGCGCGCCGCGACGGTGCTGCTGACCAGCGTGAGCGTCGACACCGGCGCGAGACGATAGCGGCGCCATATGCCGCGCTCGCGCTCGCTCACCATCGTCGTCGGCAGGCCGAAACACGCGCCACCCAGCACGCTGACGGTCAGCAGTTCGCCCATGTGACGGACGAGCGGAACACTCTCGTAGCGGTAGAGCACCCAGAACGCGAGCAGGAAGATCAGCGGGAACAGATAGCCATAGATCAGGGCCATCTTGTTCCGATAGTGCAGCCTGAGGCTGGCGGCGAGATGCTGAAGGAACGCGCGCATGGGTGATGTCAGAGCTCGTGCTCGCGCGGGCCGGAGTCGGTGAGGCGGATGAACACGTCCTCGAGCGTGGCCTTCTTGACGCGCAGATCGACGACGTCGATCCCGCGCGCGTCGAGCTCGTGGAGCAGCCCGCCAAGCGTGCGGCTCACCGTCGCCGTGCGGAACGTCGTGCGCGTGCCGTCGATGGCCAGGTCGTCGATCCCCGGAACAGCCGCGAGCAGCGTCGGATCGATTGCCGTCGCCGTCGCGAGCGACACGGACTGGTAGGTCGTCGATCCGGCGATCAGCTCGTGCGGCGCGCCAGTCGCGATGATCCTGCCGCGATCGATGATGGCAATCCGATCGCACAGTCGTTCCGCCTCGTCGATGTAGTGGGTCGTGAGCAGCACCGTGTGCCCGTCCGTCTTCATCCGGGATATTTCGGCGTGCAGCTCGCGGCGCGATTGCGGATCCAGTCCCGTCGTCGGCTCGTCGAGGAACACCAGCTCGGGGTTGCTGACGAATGCCAGCGCGAGCGCGAGCCGCTGGCGCTGCCCGCCCGACAGCGAATCGAACGGCGCATCGGCCTTCTCGACGATCCCGAAGCGCTCCAGCAGATCGGCGGGGCGGGCGGCCTTGAGGTAGAACGATGCGAACAGCGTCAACGCTTCGCGCGGAGTGATCTTGTCCTGGAGCGAGGTCGTCTGCAGCACGGCGCCGATACGTTCCTTCACCGTCCGCGGGTGACGTCGGGCATCGATCCCCGCGACTTTGATCTCGCCGCGGTCCGGCTCCCGCAGTCCGATGATGCACTCGAGAGTCGTCGTTTTGCCCGAGCCGTTCGGGCCGAGCAGTCCGAAGATCTCACCACGGTCGATCTCGAAGCTGACGCCGTCGGCCGCGACGACGTCGTCATACTGTTTCCGGAGGTCGCTGACGGTGACGCTGGGCATGGACTGAAGCGGCGCGTGGCGCGCGCCGTCATTGCAGGATATAACAGAGCCGGCTCCATCTTCGGTATCGACGGAAAGGACGGCCACGTATGCGATGCATTTCAATGACGGCCGTGGTGCTCGTTTCAGGGCTGACGCTGTTTGCCCAGACGCCCGCGCCGCCGGCTCAGACGATAAGCCCAGCTCAAGCGCCGGCGGCTCGCGGCGGGCGCGGCGGGCCGCAAGGGCCGCAAGTGGTGTCGCCGCAGGTGAATGCGGATCGCACCGTCACGCTGCGCGTGCTCGCGCCGAAGGCGACCGAGATCACCGTCACCGGCGAAATCCTGAACGGCGCGGACCCGAAGCCGATGACGAAAGGCGACGACGGTATCTGGACCGCGACACTCGGGCCAGTGCCGCCCGACGTCTACACGTATGCGTTCAACATCGACGGAGTGAACACGACGGATCCCCGCAACCCGTGGGTGAAGCTCGTGTCGGGCACGGGCCTCGCCTCGCAGGTCGAGGTCGCTGGTGACGCGGCGCAGTACTACGATTCCAAGCCGGTGCCGCATGGCCTCGTGCACATCATGACGTACGAGTCCAAGGCGACCGGCGCGACGCGGCAGGCCTATGTGTACACGCCACCCGACTACAACCGCACGACCACGAAGTATCCCGTGTTCTATCTGCTGCACGGCGGCGGCGATCTCGACCCCGGCTGGGTGATGACAGGGCGCGCGAACATCATCATGGACAACCTGCTCGCGGAGAAAAAGGCGGTCCCGATGATTGTCGTGATGCCGCTCGCCCGCGGCGGCGGCAGCCTCGGGCTCGGCTCCGCCGGCATGTCGCCGGGCATCGCGGCGGCCGGCAACGTGGCTCCGCAGGCGCGCGGCGGCGGACCAGGCGCCGCGCCGGCTGGCGCGCCGGCGCCACCGGCGGCGATGCAGCCGTTCGCGCAGGACTTCGTCGGCGATCTGCTGCCGGCGGTCGAGAAGACGTTCCGCGTGTCCACGCGTCCGGAGGATCGCGGCATCGGCGGCCTCTCGGCCGGCGCAGCCGCCACGATCAACACCGCGTTCAGCCGTCCCGATCTATTCCGCTACGTCGTCATCATGAGCGGCGGCGGGGGACAGAACATCGAGCAGGCCTACCCGAAGTTCTTCGGCAACTCCGCCGCGGCCGCGAAGCAGATGAAGATGATCTGGCTCGCCGCGGGCGACGGCGACTTCGCGCTGAACGGCACGAAGGCGCTCGATGAGGTGTTGACGAAGAACGGGATCAAGCACTCGTTCAAGATCACCGAGGGCCGGCACGAGTGGCGGCTCTGGCGACCGCACCTCTACGAATTCGCGCAGCTGCTGTTCCGGGAGGGGAAAAACACGAATCCCTAATCCCTTATCGTGAATCCCTGATCCGCGAATCCGCCGATTTGCGATTTCCGATTGGGGATTCCCGATTGGGGATTGAGAGATTGGGGATGGGGGATTGGTCTCTATCCCTCCCATCCGTTGATGATCGTCTCCCGCAGATCGAAGCCGAACGCGCGTTCGGTGACGGCGACGATCGGAGGCCCCTGGAGGCGTTTGTAGACCGAACGGCGCAGGCGCCGGAAGCAGTCGTAGACGAGGTCGTTGAACGTCTTCGTCGAGTGCTTGTCGTACACGGAACGGCCGTCCGGGTCGGGCGGGAAGCGCTCGGGATCGAGCGCACGCTGATCGAACAGCCGCACGAGGTCGGCGGGACTCGTGCGGTGTTCCACGAGCTCGCCCACGACCGGCGCCACGACCCAGTAATCGAACGGATCGAACTGGTTCGGCGCCAGCTCCGCCGACGGTTTGATGTGGAAGGTTTCCTCCGGAATCTTCTCCTCGCCGTGGCGCGCGTTCACGTATCGCGCGAGGCGATAGACGTCGAGCTTGCCCAGGTCCCCGATCAGCGAGACGCCGCCGCACATGTCGCCGTAGAGCGTGGCGTAGCCGAGCGCGATCTCCGTCTCGTTCCCGCAGGAAATCAGGAGCGCGCCGGTGTCGTTCGATTCCGCCATCATCAGCAGCCCGCGGATTCGGGCGTGGAGGTTCTCGCGCGTGAACCCGCGGGCGATCGGGTGCGCATGCTGCTCGAAGACCGAGCGCACGTGCTCGTCGATCTCCTGAATCGGGATGATCCCGTAGCGCACGCCCAACGCGCGAGAGAGGCGCTCCGCAATGGATCGCGTAGCCTCGGTGTTGTAACGCGAAGGCAGATTGTAGGCGGCCACCCGGCCGGGGCCGAGCGCGTCGACGGCTATCGCAAGCGCGAGCGCGGAGTCGATGCCGCCTGACACCGCGACGACGGCGCGCTCGAAGCCGGTCTTCTGCATGTAATCGCGGAGAGCCATCGTGAGCGCATCGTACAGCTCGCGATCACGGTCGACGTCCGGCAGCGGCACCTCCGGCGCGGGGGTGTCGAGATCCGCGAGGATGAGCCCCTCTCTGAACTGCGGGCCGACAGCGATCAGTCGCGCGTTCCTGTCGTAGACGAGGCTTTCGCCGTCGAAGGGAATGATGTTCTTGCCGTTGTCCGCGGCTCCCGTCGTGTTGATGTAGACGAACGGCTTTCGCAGCTTCTTGAGATGGCGCACGATCAAGTCATGGCGCGCCCGCCGCTTGCCGGGATAGAACGGCGACGCATTGATATTGAGGAGGACGTCGGATCCCTTCTCGGCGAGCTCGACGAGCGGCTTGACGCTGGAGAAGTCGTCCCAGAGGTCCTCGCAGATCGAGACGCCCAGGCGTTGCGCGCCGCCTTTCGCGGGAATCGCAATCGGCTCCCGTACTTCTCCAGGAACGAAGTAGCGTTTGTCGTCGAAGTATCGGTAGCTGGGAAGGAGCGACTTGTGCGCGCGCTGCAGCACGCGGCCGTCGCGGACGACCGCCGCCGCGTTGTATCGGCGGATGGCGCCGCTGTCGTTGCGTTCGGCGAGGTTGAAGTCGATGAAGCCGACGACCGCGGTAATGCCGCGCGCGGCGTCGGCGACGCTCCGCATCGCGCGCTCGTTGGCTTCGAGGAAGCCGGCGTCCTCCACGAGGTCGCCGATGCAGTAGCCGGGGAGCGCCATCTCGGGCGTGACGATCACATCCGCGCCCGCGCCGATCGCTTCACCGATCGCCGCGACGATTTTGGTGGCATTCCCGTTGATGTCGCCGCTCGTGGGATTGAGCTGCGCGAGCGCAATCCGCATCAGAACCCGGCCCTGCACTCGAAGCTGGCGGCTTCGTCGGTGCTGCCTGTCCCCTTGTAGCGCGCGACGAGCGGATACCGGCAGAGCGGCCGCGAGCGCAGGATCGCGCCCGACGCGTCGCGCCGGACCGCGCGCAGCGTCTCTGGCGCCTTGTCGTTCTCAACCCAGTCGATCAGCGCCGCGAGTTGACCTGTCGGCGCGGGCCCGGCCCCGCCGCCGCAATGTCCGACGCCGGGCGCCAGAAAGAAGCGCAGGAATTCCGCCGTCTGTGCCGGGCCGCCCATCTGCGTCACGACGCGGTCGTAGTAATCGATCGATCCGCCCGGGTAGATCAGCTGATCCGACTGACCCTGCCACATCACGATCCTGCCGCCGTGATGGCGAAACGCGGACAGGTCGGGATTGTCCGTCGCGATGACCGCGCTGAACTGCTCGACCGACTGATCCCACAGCTGTTCGTACGATCCGCGCGTGATGCTCTTCCAATCCCACTGCGGGTTCTGCGTCAGAAAGAACCGGAACCATTCGAGCGTGATCGGGTTCGGGCGGCCCTGCGGCGGATCGCCCTGCGTGCCGCTGAGGCCGCCGAAGTCTGCGCCGCGCGTGAGCCCGTACCACAGAAACGTGCCATCCTGCCGCTTCGGCCCTTCCCAGATCTTCCCGATGACATCCGCGTCGGATTCCGTGAACGTGCCGCAGCCGCCGGACGATGTGCCGATGAGCGCGTGCGGATCGTACGCGCAACGCGCGGGGTCTTCGATCACGCCATCCTTCACGCCGTCGATCTCGTCGCACGCGGCGGTCGCGGCCGCGGCAGCCGCGTTGAACTTGCACATAGGGAGAAAGTTCTTCGCCTCGAGCATCACGAGCGAGCCCCAGAGCTGCTCCGGGTGCAGCCGCGTCCAGTTGATCGCGGGCGCGCCCGACATCACGCCGTCGTAGTCGTCGGGGTAGCGCTGCGCTTCCATGAGTCCCTGGCGTCCGCCCGTCGAACAGCCGTTGAAGTACGCGCGGGCGGGCGCGGTGCCGTAGAAGCGCTGCGCAAGCGCCTTGCCCGTCACCGTCATCTCGTGAATGCCGAGATATGCGTTGTCGCGAATCAGCTGCCAGTTCAGACGGCCGTTCGCGTCGAGCGCGAAGCTGCCGCTGCCGCCTTCGTGCCCCGTGTCCGTGGAGCCCGCCGCGAATCCCTGCGCGGCCGGTCCGCGCACGCTCGCGGGGTTGCCGCCGGAGAATCCACCGCCCCCGACACCCTCGAACCGTCCGTTCCAGTTCTTCATGGGGAACGCAAGAAAGATCTTGACCTTGTCCCCCGCGGGCGGATGCGTGACGGTCGCGACGACGCGGCACGAGGGATTGTCGCGATCCGTTTCGTCGGCGGCCGCCGAATCGATGGTGGTGTTGCTCAGTGAGACCGACAGGAGGCTCTCGCACGATCGAGCAGGGGCAGCGTTCGGGACGAGCGGCTTGAACGTGTCGGCCGGCTGCGTCGGCGCCTGTGCCGCCAGCACTGCGGCCACCGAGAACGGGACGGCAATGCCTGCAAAGGACGTCATGGAGCGCAGTATACTCGTCGCTCGAAGAGCCCTGACCTATGAGACTGTCTCTCTCGATCGCGTTCCTTCTTCTGACGTCCGCCATCGTTCTGCCGTACGCGCAGCAGCCGCCCGCGCAGCAGCAGCCGCCGCCCGCGCAGCAGCCCGCACCCACGCCGCCTGCGGGCCGTGGCCGCGCGACGCAGGGGAACCCCACCGCCGCGCAGAAGCCGCCGGCAACCGTCACGCCGCAAGCGTACCCGCCGGAGCTGGTGCAGCAGGGGCAGGTGTTGTTCGCCTCGTTCTGCGGGTTCTGTCACGGCCGCGACACGATGGGCGGCGAGACCGGCCCGGACCTGACGCGTTCGCTGCTCGTCGCCGAGGATGTGCGCGGCGACAAGATCATTCCGCTCGTGCACGCGGGCCGGGTGGACAAGGGCATGCCGCCGCAGAACATTCCCGATCCCGACCTCGCGGCGATCGTGGCGTTCATCCACGACTCGAAGACGAAGGCGGACTCGCTCGAGGGGAATCGGCGTACCGTCGACCCGTCGGATCTCGCGACAGGCAACGCGCAGGCCGGCCAGCAATTCTTCAACGGAGCGGGTGGATGCGCGAAGTGCCATTCGCCGACCGGCGATCTCGCGGGAATCGCGAGCCGCTATCAGGGTCTGCAGCTGCTGCAGCGCATGCTCATGCCTGGCGGCCGCGGACGCGGAGGCGTAGCGCCCCGGCCGGCGACGGCGACGATCAAGCTGCCGTCAGGGCAGACAGTCACGGGCAGGGTGACCTATCGCGACGAGTTCACGATCTCGGTTGCCGATTCCGACGGCTACACCCGCTCGTACTCGGCGCGTGGCGCGACCATCACGGTCGACAATCCGATCGAAGGCCACGCCGCCCTGCTTCCGAAGTACACGAACGACGACATGCACAACGTGCTCGCGTACCTGCAGACGTTGAAATAGACGGCAGCGGACAATCGATAAGGATCAGCAATGAACCTCCGGCGCCTCACCTTCCGCTCGTTTCTCGTCGTGCTCCCTCTTGCCGCGGGCACGCTGCTCGTCGCGCAGGCCCCGCGCGGACTGGATCCCGCGATGATGCTCAAGCCGCCGGCGGATATGTGGCCGACCTACCACGGCGACTACACGGGCCAGCGTCACAGCCGGCTCGCGCAGATCACGCCGGACAACGTGCATCAACTCACCGTGGCGTGGACGTTCCAGAGCGGATCGGCCGCTGGCATCAAAGCTACGCCGATCCTGGTCGACGGCGTGATGTACGTGACGATGCCGGACAACATCTGGGCGATCGACGCACGCAACGGCCGTCAGCTCTGGAAGTACACCTATCCGACGCCGCAGGGGTTCCACATCGGCCATCGCGGCGCGGCGGTCTACAAGGACACGGTGTACCTCACGACGCCGGACACGCATCTCATCGCGCTCGATATCCGCGACGGCAAGGTGAAGTGGGACGTCCCGTTCGCCGACTGGCGCAAGGGCTTCTGGTCGACGAACGCGCCGCTGCTCATCAAGAACCACTTGATCGTCGGCATGTCGGGCGACTTCGACAACCTGCCCGGCACGCTGAAGTCGGTCGATCCCGAGACCGGCAAGTTGCAATGGGTCTTCTACAGCACTCCGCCGCCCGGCACGCCTGATTCGATCAGCGGTGGCGCGACCGGCGGACAGATGTGGAACACGGGCACCTACGATCCCGAGCTGAATCTCTTGTACGTCGGCACCGGCAATCCGACGCCGGTGTTGAACGGTCCCGCGCGGCCCGGCGACAACAAATGGGTGTGCAGCATCCTGGCGATCGATCCCGACACGGGTAAGCTCGCGTGGGGCTTCCAGGCGTCGCCGCACGACACGCACGACTGGGATGCGTCAGAGGTGCCGGTGCTCGTCGACGCGCCGTTCAACGGTGCGCCGCGCAAGATGCTCATGCAGGCGTCGCGCAACGGCTACTTCTTCGTGCTCGATCGCACGAACGGCAAGAACCTCCTCACCAAGCCGTTCGCGGCGGCGAACTGGACGAAGGGGATCTCCGAAAACGGCAGTCCGATTCCGGACCCGGCGCAGGAGCCCGCGCGGGATGGACGGCTGGTGGCGCCGGATGAAGGCGGCGGCACGAACTATCGATCGCCCAGCTTCGATCGCCGCACGGGCCTCTTCATCGTCAGCGCGCGCGACTCGTGGGGCATCTGGTTCTTCAAGCCGGAGCACGGCGCGTACGGGTGGGCCGGGGCCGACTACGGGGTGTACGGCAAGGGCCTCCTCCGCGCGATCGACTATCAGACGGGAAAGATCAAGTGGGAGCACGATCTGATGGGTGGCGGCGGCGGTGCCGGCGTGCTCACGACCGACACGGGCATTACGTTTTCGGGTGATGCCGCCAACAGCGTCTTCGCGCTGCGCACCAGCGACGGCGCGACGTTGTGGCACGCGAGCATCGGCAACGTCGGCAACGGACCGATTACCTACGAGCTCGACGGAAAGCAGTACATGGTCGTGGCCGGCGGCGGCGTGCTGTACGCGTGGACGCTGCCGGAGCGGCTCGTAACCGCGCCCCCTCGCTGACGTTCGCACCTGCATTCGTCACCGGCGTCTCGGCTCGTCACACCAATCTTTCGCCGAGGCGCCGAATCCACAAACGTCGCAGTCTCCGCTCCGTCTAACCATTCGACGCGGAAGGAGAGTGCACGATGCCGCTGGCTATCCCGCTCCTGATCTGCATGCTTGCATTCGGGCCCGCAACGCCAACCCGCGAGCGGGCACCAATCGCCGACACGATTGACTACCACGTTCGCGCAACCGACCCGCTCGTGCGCGCGTGGATCAGAAATGGCGGCGCGGAGTCGCCGACGTTGAACAGGCTCCTCGCGCAGCTCACCGCGAGCGATGTGATCGTGCACCTGGTGCTCCTGGATCGGATCGGAGGAGGCGTCGATGGCCAGTTGTCCTTCGTGACCGCGACTCCGCTCGCACGCTACCTGCGCATCGAGCTCACCCGGCTGGGGGGGCGCGCCGACATGATCGCGCTCATCGCGCACGAACTGCAGCACGCCGTGGAAGTGGCGAGGTCTCCCCGCGTGCGCGATCCTCAATCGCTGGCCACACTGTATCTGCAGCTGGGCGACAGCATGAGGGATCCGCGCCATTTCGATTCCGTCGCCGCGCGTCTGACGGAAGACATCGTCCGGCGTGAGGTCCTCGGGCGCCGTGGGCTGCCCGACGACGAGGTGCCGTTGATGGCGCAGTTCAAACGGTCGCATTCGCTCCGTTAAGGCTCTTAGTGAATCCCGCGGCACGATCGGTTTATGATGCCGCGCATGAAGAACCTGCTTGCCGTCGTTTTCTGCGGGGCCGCCGCCGTCGGACTTGCCGCGCAGTCGCGCTCGACCGCGCGCCCGGCGAACAACCCGGATCAGAAGGAGTGGATCCAGTTATTCAACGGACGCAATCTCGACGGGTGGACGCCGAAGTTCGCGCATCACGATCTCGGCGAGAACCTCAACGACACGTTTCGCGTGGAAGATGGCCTGCTCAAGGTCCGCTACGACAAGTGGCCGATCTTCAAGGATGAATTCGGCCACCTGTTCTACAAGGATCCGTTTTCGTACTACATCATCGCCGCGGAATACCGGTTCGTCGGCGAGCAGGTCCACACCGACCGCAAGGATCTCGGATGGGCGGTCCGGAACAACGGCCTCATGCTCGATTCGCCCGCGCCCTCGACGATGATGAAGGACCAGGATTTCCCGATCTCGCTCGAAGTCCAGCTGCTCGGCGGCCTCAGCGACGGGCGCCCGCGGAGCACCGCCAACCTCTGTACGCCCGGGACGAACGTCTACATGAACGGTCAGCTCCGCACGGCGCACTGCACGAACTCGACCTCGAAGACCTACGACGGCGATCAGTGGGTCCGCGTCGAAGCCGTCGTTCATGGCAATGAGCTGCTTCAGCACGTGGTCGAGGGGCAGGTCGTCCTCGAGTACACGAAGCCGGAGATCGGCGGAGGGCAGGCGAGTCCGACCGACCCGAAGGTGAAGGTCGACGGCACGCCGCTCACCGGCGGATACATCTCGATCCAGGCGGAGACGGCGCCGATCGACTTCCGCAAGATCGAGCTGGTGAATCTCGAGGGCTGTTCGGATCCGAAGGCGGCGAACTACAAATCCTACATCGTCAAATCGAATCCGTCGGCGTGCAAGTACAAGTAGGCCGGCCCTTCAGGGCCGGCGGCGTGGCGGGCCTAAAGGCCCGCCCTACTCCGCGCGGAGCGCGATCAAGGGGTCGACGCGCAGCGCGCGGCGCGCAGGGAGATAACACGCCAGCACCGCGACCGTCAGCAGCACGAGCGGTACGACGGCGAATGTGAGCGGATCGCGCGGGTCGACGGAAAAGAGCAGGCTCTTCATGACGCGCGCGGCCGCCAGCGCGCCGCCTACGCCGAGCACCGCACCGATCAGCGCCAGCAGCATTCCCTGGCCGACAATCAGTTTGAAGACATCAGCCGGTCCGGCTCCGAGCGCGAGCCGGATTCCAATGTCGCGCGTGCGCTGCGAGACGAGATAGGCAAGCACGCCGAACAGTCCGACGAACGCCAGGGTGGCTGCGATCGCTGCGAACGATCCCAGCAGGTACATGTTGAACCGCCGTGCGCCCAGCGAATCGGAGAGCGCATCCGAAAGCAGCGTGACGTCGTAGATTGGCACCTGGGGATCGATCTGCCGGATGACCGAGCGGACGTCCGCGACGCGTGACTCCGGTTCCTGGGCGCTCCGGACCACGAGACCCATCGGGTTCCATCCCGAATAGGCCTGGGCGGAGGCGTACACCATGGGGCCCGCTTCGACGTCGAGACCGAAGCTGCGGACGTCGCCGGCGACGCCGACGACGGTCTGGACTCTGGGTCCGAAGCTCGTGATGACGACCGTCTTGCCGAGCGCGTCCTCGTTCGGCCAGTACCGCCGCGCGAACGCTTCGCTGATGATGATCGAAGGGGGCGGGGCTGTGTTCGGCTGGGGCGGCGGTGCATCGCGCGAATCGAAATCGCGCCCGCGCAGCGGGATTCCCAGTGTATGGAAGTATCCCGGGCTGACGAGACGCCAATCCGCTGACGCGGGCACACCCGCTGGCAATATCCGTCCTGGGAATTTGAGCTCGGTGCTGGTGCTGCCAGGTGTCAGCGGGACGCCGCTGGACGTGCCGACCGCCTGCACGCCTGGCAGGGCCGCCAGCTGCGGCAGCAGTCGATCGTAGAAGGCGCGCGACTTCGCGCCGTCGTTGTAGGTCGTGCGCGGCAGGTTGACGCGCATCGTCACCAGCCCGTCGACCTGAAGGCCCGGTTGCACCTGCTGCACGCGGACGAAGCTGCGGATGAGGAGACCCGCGCCGATGAGCAACGCCACCGAGAGCGCGACTTCGCCGACGATGAGCGCGGCGCGGACGCGATGTCCACGGTGACCGGTGGTGCCTCCACGCGTGGTTTCCTTCAAGGTGTCGCTCACCTGAGGGCGGGATGCCTGGATGGCCGGCAGCAGCCCGAACAGAACTCCGGCACCGAGCGCGGCGGCGAGCGCGAACCAGAACACGCGCACATCGACCGAGAGCTCATTCAGGCGCGGCAGGCCGACCGTCGTGGGCGCAGCAGCCGTCAGCCACCGCATGCTCACCCATGCGGCAGCGAATCCCAGAACCCCGCCGATGAGCGCGACGAGCACCGATTCGACGAGCAGCTGCCGGATGATGCGCGATCGCTGCGCTCCCAGGGCGACGCGCACGGACAGCTCCTTCTGCCTCGCCGAGGTGCGCGCGAGCATCAGGCTCGCGACGTTGCCACATGCGATGAGCAGAACCAATCCGACGGCACCCATGAAGATCAGCAGCGACTGGCGTGTTTCGGCCGGGACGATCCAGTCGTAAAACGTGAGCATCCGGATTCCCCAGCCACTGTTGGAATCCGGATACTGGCGCGCGATCTGCGCCGCGATCCCGTCCATCTCGCTCTGCGCCTGTTTCAGCGACACGCCGGGGCGCAGCCGGCCAGCGACGAGCAGCCGATGATCCCCGCGCGCCCGAGCCGGATTCGGCGCGAGCGGGACGAGCAGATCGAGCGTCGCCGGACCCCAGCCAAACGACTTCGGCAGCACGCCGATGATCTCGTACGGCTGCCCATCGAGCGTGATCGCCGTGCCGAGCACGGATGGATTGGATGCCAGCTTCTGTTCCCAGAAGCGGTGGGTGACAATCGTGACGTTCGTGCGGCCTCCGGGGTGATCTTCTTCAGACGTGAAATTCCGTCCGAGCTCGGGATTGACGGCGAGCACGGGAAGCAGGTCGGTGGTGACCGCGAGCCCGCGCACGATCTGCGCGTCGCCGCCGGAGGTCAGCGTGAACCCCGCCGACGTCTGTGCGGCAAGCCG
>Ga0075424_100001836_pt1 | contig 18936 bp, 16 predicted proteins | sample SoiMethybrSBSTD3_FD_75301 | JGI IMG/M metagenome (GOLD analysis project Ga0075424, IMG submission 75301) | Bulk soil microbial communities from a Populus tree surrounding site in Tennessee, USA - Soil MetaG P. TD hybrid SBSTD3 | ecosystem: Environmental > Terrestrial > Soil > Tree plantation... | reverse complement strand
GATCAGCGGCCCGGGCGGAAAGTCGGAGATCAGCGAAGCACCCAGTCCGATCGCATACCCGAGGATGCCAAGCAAATAGCACGCCGCGAGCCGGTAGCGCGTCATGCGACGGGTGGCGAGCGCCGGCACGATCAGCGTGGTGAACACGAGGTAAACGCCGACGAGCTGCACGGCGACGGTGACGGCGCAGGCGAAAAGCACGTAAAAGCCGATCCGTCCGATGCGAGGCCCGGCGCCGAACCACAGCGCGGCGATCACCGCCGAGAGCACGGCAACCGGAAGAAGCGCCGCCGGCGTCACCCACAGGATCTGGCCGATCAGCAGGTCCTTCAGGTGCTCGCCGCCGTGCGGGTTGCTGGCGAGCAGAAGGATGGCGAGATTCGCGGCGAGGATGAAGCTCACGCCGATCACCGCCTCCTGAACATCCGGCCAGTGCTTGTCGGTCCAGGTGAGCGCGAGCGCGCCGGCGAGCGCCGCGGCGAGCGCCGCTATCTGCACGCCGGCGCCGTGCGGCTCGAAGCCCAGCCAGTCGGCAAAGATCACGCCGAGGCCGGCGATTTGCGCCACGGCGAGATCGATGAAGACGATGCCGCGCGCAAGCACCTGGATGCCGAGCGGCACGTGCGTCACCATGACGAGCAGCCCGGCGAGGAAGGCCGGAACGATCAGCGTGAGGTCGAGGTTCATCGCGCCGCCGCCAGCAGCCGCGCGATGCTGTCGTCGTACAGGCCGAACAGGTCCTGCGCCTTGTCGGTGCCGCCGACGGTGAATGGCAGGGTCAGCGACGGAATCTTCGCCCGCGCGGCCAGCCATTCGCCGGGGCGCGGATCGTTGTACGCCGAGCGCACGATCGCTTTCGCCGGGTCTTTCGCCAGACGAGCCAGCAGGTCGGCGAGGTGCGCGGTGGTCGGCGGCAACCCCGGCTTCGGTTCGAGGTTGCCGACCTCGCGCATGCCGAGCCAGACGATCAGGTAGGTCATGTTCTTGTGATACACGACGAGCGGCATGCCCTTCAGCGGCGCCGCCTCTTTCTCCCAGCGCGCCCTCGCCGCCCGCCAGCGCTCGAGAAACGATTTTGTTCTCTCGGAATAAGAACCCGCGTTGGGTTGGTCGAGGCTCGCCATGCGCTCACCTAGCGCCGCGGCGACGCGCTCGATGTTGCGCGGATCGAGATGGATGTGCGGATTGCCCGCGGGATGCACGTCGCCCATCGAGCGGTCGACGCGCTCCGGCTTCTCGAGCAGCGGCACGACGCTCGCCGCCTCGAACCAGCCCGGCTGGCCCACCTGGATTTTTCCGTTGCCCGACTGGGTCTGCACCAGCGGCATCCAGCCGATCTCGAGCTCGGCGCCGGTGCAGATCGCGAGGTCGGCGCTGCGCGCGCGCGCGATCAGGCTCGGCCGCGCTTCGATGCGGTGGGGATCCTGCAGCGCGGTCGAGGCGACGTAAACGCTCGCCTTGTCGCCGCCGAGCTCGCGCGCCAGCGCGCCCCATTCGGGCTCGCAGGCGAAGATGTTCAGGGCGGCGAACGCGGGCACCGCCACCCCGTAAAGCAGCAAGCTAAAAAGTATGCGCACCGTGAGCTCCGAGATTGAAAATGACCTGCAGAAGGGCCTGGTTGTCCGTCACGCCGGCGCGCGATTTGTCGGAGGCGAGCTGCAGGCGGATGCGGCTGAACTCGGAAAGGCTCCAGTCGACCATCGCGCTGTTGCGCGTCGGGTTGTAGTCGGTAAGAAGCAGCGGCGCCTGGGCGTCGGTCAGCCCGCTGGAGACCGTGCCGTGATCCAGGCGATCGTAGCGATAACCGACGCGCCAGCGCGGCATGAACTGGTAGACGGCCTGCAGGTACCAACCCGACTGACGGCTCGAGTAGTCCCCGGTCATGCCGTTGAACGTCAGGTCGCCAGTCTCCGCGCGGCGGAAGAACTCGCCCTGCAACTTGAAGTTGGTGGTCGTCGCGTTGCCGTCGGGAGCCCACTTCACGACGAAGTCGGCGATCCACAGGCGGCTCTTGCCGCTGAAGGACTGCGTGATGCCGCCGTCCTCGAAGCTGCGGTCCCGCGGCGACGCGTTGAGATAGGAGAGCCCGGCGCGCCACGCGGTGGACGTGCTGAGATCGCCGCCGACGTGCCCGAAGAGCGTCCACGCCCCCGCGCCGTTCTTGTTCGGATCGCTGGCCGGGAAGCCGCGGCCGCGCCCGGCCTCGCCGCCCAGCTCTACCAGGAGATCGGTTGGCGCAATCCACTTCAGCTGCACGCCGTCGTCGTTCCATCGCCCGCCGAGGAACGCCTTGTAAGCGAGCGGCGCGTCCTGGAAGTCCCAGGCGTGCTGGTGGATCGGGTTCTGGTAGCCGATCGCGGAGAGGAAGCGTCCACCCTTCAGCGTCACGCCGCGCCCGAGCTGCAGCGTCTGGAAGAACGCCTCCTCGACTTCGACCGTGTTGTCCGGCGTCAGAGCGGCGACGAGCTGACCCCGGAAATAAGGATCGATGTTGGACGAGACGACCAGCTCCGATTCGCCGAGGCTGAAGCCCCTGCGCGGCGGCGCGACTTCGCCGCCCGACGGCGCAAAGCCGCTGATCCTGTAGTCGTCCGGATTCTGCGAGCTGTAGGCGGCCGTGCCCTGCAGGATCAGCGACAGATCCGGATTGAACGCGCTCTGCGCCTGTGCGCCTTGCATCGCCGCGGCGAGCGCCGCGGCACACCACAACTTGCGAAGCATCGAAAGCTCCTCTGAAAGGTTCGCGGAAGACGAACGGTCAGAGAAGGGCTGGTGGACCTCTCGATTGTGCGGCGAGGAGCGAGAAGCGTGGCGCACGGGACTCGGCGCCGATGAAGGATGAATTCGCCTGAAGGGTAATCTGCGGGGCAAGATGCGCACAGCCGAGCGCGGCCGAGACGCTGCCGAGCGCGGTGTGGAAGTCGCACAGCGGATTCCCCTTTGGCGTCTTGCCGTCGCCGTCGGCGGCGAGCGACGCCGCATGCCAGATCTCGTGCGCGGCGCCCGCGGCCTGCGCGAACAGCAGCGCGACGACGAGCAGCAGCCGCGCGAGGACCCTCACCGGGCGAGGCACTCCTCGAGCCCGGCGATGAACAGGTCCTTCGGCAGGTTCTTGCCGATGAACACCAGCACCGATTCCTTGGCCTCGCTCTTCGCCCAGGGCTTGCCCATGTCGCCGCCCATCATCATGTGCACGCCCTGGAAGACGACGCGGCGCGGGTTGCCCTTCATCCACAGCACGCCCTTGTAGCGCAGCAGGTCCGGGCCGTGCATCTGGATGATCCCGGAAAGGAAGTTCTCGAGCTTCTGCCCGTCGAAGGGCTTCTTCGAGCGGAACACGAACGAGGCGACCTCGTCGTGGTGCTCGTGGTGCGAGTCGGTGAGGAACTCCGGGTCGAGCGCGAGGATCGCGTTGAGGTTGAAGCCGCGCAGGTCGAGCACTTCGTCCAGCGGCGCGTCGCCGAAGTGCACCTTCTTGATCGGCGCCCGCGGATTCATTTTTCTTATTCTCTTAATCAACGCCTCCGTGTCCTTCTCGTCTGCGACGTCCGTCTTGGAGAGAAGAATCTTGTCTGCGAACCCCACTTGCTCCTGCGCCTCGTGGAACTCGTCGAGCTGCTTGGGCGCATGCTTTGCGTCGACCAGGGTGATGATCGAGTCGAGGAGGTAGTAGTTGCCGATCTCCTCGTCGGTGAAGAAGGTCTGCGCCACCGGCCCGGGGTCGGCCATGCCGGTGGTCTCGATCACGACGCGATCGAACTTGAGGGCGCCGGTATCGCGCTTCTCCTTCAGCGTGCCGAGGATGCGGATCAGGTCGCCGCGCACCGTGCAGCAGACGCAGCCGTTGTTCATCTCGACGATCTGCTCCTCGCCGCTCTCGATGATCTCGCTGTCGACGCCGACCTCGCCGAACTCGTTCTCGATCACGGCGATGCGCTTGCCGTGGTCTTCCTTGAGAATGCGGTTCAGGAGCGTGGTCTTGCCGCTGCCGAGGAAGCCCGTGAGAATGGTCACGGGAACCATGTTCTCTTCTTGCACGCCTGTTCCTCGAAAAAGGGCTGCCATTCTAACGCCATGAACCGCGATCGGCTGCTGGAAGAGGCGAGAGAGAGCTACCGCTCGGGCAAGCTCGCCGAGGCGCGCAGCGCTTGCGAGCGCATCCTGCAGCTGCGGCCCGCCGACGCCGATGCGCTGACCACGATGGCGGCGATCGCCGCCGACGAGCGCAAGACCGAGGAAGGGATGCGCTGGGCGTTTCTCGCCGCCGCCGCCGACCCGGCCGCGCCCGGACCGCATTACGTCATGGGCCGGCTCTGCCAGGACGACGGGCGGCTCGCGGAAGCGGAAACGCACTACCGCCGCTCGCTCTCGCTCAAGGCCGATCAGCCAAGGGCGCACAACAACCTCGGCGCGGTGCTGCAGATGCAGGGCCAGCTGCAGGCCGCGGTCGAGAGCTACCGGCGCGCGCTGGCGCTCGACCCGACGCTGCCGCAGGCGAACCAGAATCTCGCGTCGATCCTGCGCGACGGCGCCGCCGCCGAAAATGCCATCGCCGGATTCCAGCGCCTGCTGCAGGAGAACCCTCGCGACGCGCAGGCGCACACCGATCTCGGCAACGTCTACCGCGAGCTCGGCCGGCACCGCGAGGCGATCGCCTCGTACGGCCGCGCGATCGACTGCAACCCGGAGCTGGCCGAGGCGCATTTCGCGCGCTCGTTCGAGCTGCTGACCTGCGGCGAATACGAGGAAGGCTGGCGCGAGTACGAATGGCGCTGGCGCGTGAAAGCGCTCAATGCGCCGATGCGCGCGTTTCCCGAGCCGGTGTGGGACGGTCGGCCCTTGTCCGGCGGCACGATCCTCCTGCACGCCGAGCAGGGCTTCGGCGACACGCTACTCGCCGCGCGCTACGTTCCGCTCGTCGCCGAGCGTTGCAAGGCGGTCGTGCTCGAATGCCAGCCGCAGCTCAGGCGCCTTTTGGGCGGCACGGAGGCGCTGCCACGCTTCGACGCGCATCTGCCGCTCATGAGCCTGCCGCGCGTATTCGGCACCAGATTCGAAACCATTCCCTGGACGGGGCCCTACATCCGCCCATCCACCAATGCACCCCTCTCTTCACCCGGTCCGAACATCGGCCTCGTCTGGGCGGGCGAGCCGAGGCAGGGAGACGATCGCAAGCGCTCGGTGACGCTGCAAATGCTGGCGCCGCTCGGCGAGACGCCGGGAGCGACCTTCTATTCGCTGCAAAAGGGCGCCGGCGCCGCGCAGGCGGCATCGCCACCCGCGGGGATGCGCTTCGTCGACCTCGCGCCGCGGATCCGCGACTTCGCCGACACGGCGGCGTTCATCGCCCAGCTCGATCTCGTGGTGACGGTGGACACGTCGGTCGCGAACCTGGCGGGCGCGATGGGTGCGCCGACCTGGGTGCTCCTCTCCACGGTGCCCGACTGGCGCTATCACCTCGAGGGCGAAACCACGCCGTGGTATCCGACGATGCGGCTCTTCCGCCAGGCGAGCGACGGCGACTGGCCGGGCGTCGTCGCCCGGGTCGCTCAGGCGCTGAGGTAGGGTGCGATGTCGACCTTGTCGATCTGCTCCGGCGCGCAGAAACGCTGCGCATACTGGAGATACACCCCCGAGCGCAGGAAGAGGTCGAAGCCGTCCGGATCGACGTGCCGGTCCTTCTTCATGAAGCCCATGATCTTGATCGACTCGGAAAGCGTCTTCGCCTTCTTGTAGGGCCGGTCGCCCGCGGTCAGCGCCTCGAAGATGTCGGCGATCGCCATCAACCGCGCCGGCAGGCTCATCTCGTCGCGCTTGAGGCGCTTCGGATAGCCGGTGCCGTCCATCTTCTCGTGGTGGCCACCGGCGATCTCGGGCACGTTGCGCAGGTGGCGCGGGAACGGCAGCGCGGTGAGCATCTTGATGGTTTGCGTCATGTGGTCGTTGATCACGTAGCGCTCTTCCTCGGTGAGCGTGCCGCGGCCGATCGAGAGGTTGTAGATCTCGCCGTGGTTCCACTTGCGCTCCGGAACCTTCACCTTGAAGCCCCACTTGTTGTCCGCGGGCATCAGCTCCGACGCGGGCCGCGCCACGACGTGCTCGGGCTTGTCGTCGAGCAGCTTCTCGATTACGGGCGGCGGGCGGACACCGACCGCGTTCTTGCGCTTCTTCTCATCGTTGGAAAGGCCGATGCGATCGTCGAGCGTGCGCGTCCAGGTGCGCGCGCCGATCGTCTTCAGCCGCGCGACACGCTCTGGCGCCATGAATTCGCCGCCCTCGTTGCACTCGGCGACGAACGCGAAGTCGGCGTCGAGCTCGCGGTGCAGCTTGTCGCGCGCGGCGCCGAGCGCCGCCTTGTCGCCGCCCGCCGCCACGCCTTTCCAGTACTCGACGTCGGCGTCGCGCTTCAGCACTTCGAAGCGGGTGCGGATCTCGTGCAGGCGATCGCAGATCGTCTCCAGCTTGGTCGCCTTGTCGACCACGTACTCGGGCGTCGTCACCTTGCCGCAGTCGTGCAGCCAGGCGCCGATGTGCACCGCTTCCCATTCCTCTTCATTGAGCGAGTAGCCGGCGAACGGCCCGTCCTTCGCGTCGCACGCCGCCTGGACGAGCATCTTGGTAAGCACCGGCACGCGCTGGCAGTGGCCGCCGGTGTAGGGCGACTTGGCGTCGATCGCGCCGGCGACGAGCTGGATCAGCGCCTCGAGCAGGTCCTTCTGCTCCTTGAGGAGCTTCTGGTTCTCGATCGCCACCGAAAAGGTGCCCGCGAGGGCGCTGAGGAAGGCGATGAGATCGTCGTCCGCGGCGATCCGATGGCCCTCGCCGCTGCGCAGGATGGACAGCGCGCCCAGCGCATTGCCGCGCCGGTCGAACAGCGGCACCGAGATGATCGTCGCTTCGCGTCCGGCCGTCACCGCGCCGAGGCCGCTCGGCAGCTTGTCGCCGGCGAACGTCTCGACGGTCACGCGCTTCTCGCGCACGGCGCGCGCCGCGGGAATGTCGGCCGCGAGCGGCACCTCGGGAAGGACCAGCGACCGGCCGCCCGGCCAGCGCACGGCGGCGGCGGAGAGCGTAAATCCGTCCGGGGAAACGAGACGCACCACGCCTGCGGTACCCGAGGCGAGCGGCAGGCTCTCGTCAAGCACGCGCTCGATCAGCTTCTGCAAGTCGTTCTCGGCGGCGACCGCGTTGGAGTACTCGCGGAAGCGCCGGATCGTTCCGCGCGTCGCGGTCAATGAAGTCGCGAGATCGTCGACCTCGACGATGCGCGAGCGGACCGGCTGCGCCGGTTCGACGAAATTGAATCGCCGCATGGCGGTGGCTTCGCGCGCGAGCTGCTCGAGCGGCCGCGCCACCGAGCGCGAGACGAGCCACGCGAGCGGCAGCGCCGCGAGCAGGATCGCGCCGACCACGAGCAGCGTGACCGCGAGCGCGCGGTCCGCGGGTGCGAGCAGCGCCTTCACCGGAATCGCCGCGACGAAGAACTCGGCGTGCGCGCCGGACTCGGGCAGGCGCGAGAGGAGGATGCGCCACTCGCGCTCGCCGTCCTTCCAGGCGAGCAGGCGGTCGAGCTCGCCCGCCGCTGCGCGTCGCATCGCCTCGGCGAGCACCGGACTGTCCAGCTCGGCCATCGTCACCGCGCGCCGGGCGGTATCGCTGGCGACCACCGCGCGCTCCGGGTTGCGATGGGCGATCACCGTGCCGGTGTCGTTGAAAATCAGGGCGTGCGCGGAAGGATCGAGCCGGGCGGTGCGATCGGCGAGCAGGCCGGAAAGCTCGGTCAGCCGGAAGTCTGCCCCGACCACGGCCTTTCCGTCGTTGGCGCGCTGCGAGAACGTCTTGCCGATGCGCAGGGTGGTGAAGAACACGTACGGCTCGCCGCGCACCGGCGCGGCGCTGCCGAGAGCCGCCTTGTACCAGGGACGCTCGCGAGGATCGAAGCGGTATTCCGGGCGCACCTCGCGCTCGATCTCCCGCAGGTTCTGATCGAACCAGACGTACATGCCGCCCGCCTTGCCGCCGGTCTGCTGGACGAGATAACGGGATCCGCGGGGCGCGCCGAGCTCGCCGGCCGTATCGCCGGCGAGAGAGCGAACCAGGAAGAAGGCGCCGTCGTCGTAGCCGACGTAGACCGCCGACATGCGAGGGTTGCGCTGCAGGGCGCCGGCGAGCGCGGGAACGAATTTCAACTGCGCGTCGCGCGTGCGCTGCAGCGGCAACTGGCCGCCCGCGACGACGCCAAGCATGGTCTCGATCGGGCCGAACAGGCCTTCCATCTCGCTCGCCGCCTCCTTGCCGAGCTGCTGGAAGCTCGCCTCCGCCGACTCGAGCGCCAGCTCACGTGCCTGCTTGTAGCTGTATCCGCCGATCGCCAGGCCGGCGACGAGCAGCAGGCCGATGACCAGCGTATTGAGATGGGTTCGAAGCCGGTACTTGCCCGATGCAGCGGCGTTGGTATTCACGGTTGCCTCCCTTGCTACTGCACTTTAACCCTTCAACAGCAGCAGCCCCTTGAGATATTCCCCTTCCGGAAACTCGGTCGCCACCGGATGGTCCGCGGCCGCACCGAAGCGCTCGATGATCTTCGCATCCGCTCCGGCGTCGACCGCCGCCCCCGCGACGATCGACTGGAACAGCTCCGCGGACACCCCGCCTGAGCACGAGAAGGTCGCGAGCAGGCCGCCGGGCGCGAGCAGCTTCAGTGCCCAGAGGTTGATGTCCTTGTAGGCGCGCGCCGCCTTCTGCACCTGCGCCGCGCTCGGCGCGAACTTCGGTGGGTCGAGGACGATCAGGCCGAACTGCGCGCCCTTATCGCGCAGCGTCCGCAGGTGGGCGAACACGTCCGCCTGCAGGAACTCGGCCTTCGAGGCGTCGAGCGGATTCGCCGCGAGATTTTCCTTCGCGATCTGAATCGCGTCTTTCGAGGATTCGACCGCGGTCACCCGCTTCGCCCCGCCGGCGAGCGCCGCGATCGAGAAGCCGCCGGTGTAGCAGAAGCCGTCGAGCACCTCGCGACCTGCGGCCAGCGCACGCACGCGCTGGCGATTCTCGCGCTGGTCGAGGAAGAAGCCGGTCTTCTGCCCCTGCTCGACGTCGACGCGGAAGTTGAGGCCGTGCTCGATGATCGGGCAGCGCGACGCGTTGCGGTTGCCCCGCGCAAAGCCGACCCTGGGCTCCAGGCCCTCAAGCTTTCTCACTTCGGCGTCGGATCGCTCAAAGACCGCCGTACAGCCCGAAACTTCCGTCAACAAGTCCAGGATCGTGTCGCGCCAGCGTTCAACTCCCGCAGCGAGGAACTGCGTCACCAGCACGTCGGCGTAGCGATCGACCACCAGGCCGGGCAGGCCGTCGGACTCGGCGTTGACGAGGCGCAGCGCGTTGCTGTGCTTCGCCGCCGGCAGCGCCTCGCGCAACGCCAAGGCCTTTTCGATTCTTCTCCGAAAAAAATCTGCATCGATGGCTTCCGCGCCATCAAACGTCCAGACTCGCGCCCGGATTTGCGACTTCGGGCTGTAGGCAGCGAGGGCGAGGACCTTGCCGGACGAATCGCGCACCTCGACGGTGTCGCCGGCCTTGCCGCTCGCCTTCTCCACCGCGCCGGAGAAGATCCACGGGTGGCGCCGCTTGAGGGATTTCTCCCGGCCCCTTTTCAGAACGATCATTTCTTGCGTGCGCGCGGGTGCGCCGCGTCGTAGACCTTGGCGAGCGCCTGGAAGTCGAGATGGGTGTAGACCTGCGTGGTCGAGATGCTGGCGTGGCCGAGCATCTCCTGCACCGCGCGCAGATCCTGGGATGACTGCAGCACGTGGCTGGCGAAGGAATGGCGCAGCATGTGCGGATGGACGCGTTCGGCGAGCCCGCGCCGGCGCGCCCACGCGGCAAGCCGCTCGCCGACCACCGCCGGCGAGATGCGCCGGCCGCGCGCGCCGACGAACAGCGCCTTCTCGCCGGGCGCGGCGATGCCCTGGCGCTTGTCGATCCATTGCTTGATCGCCTCGCGCGCCTTCGCCCCGACCGGCACGGTGCGGGTCTTCGATCCTTTGCCGGTGACCGTAACCTCGGCGTGCCGCAGGTCGAGCCGGCCATCGTCGACGTCGAGCGCCACCAGCTCGCCAAGGCGCAGCCCCGAGGAATAGAGCAGCTCGAACATCGCCCGGTCGCGGGTGAGGCTGGCGGCGCTGCCCTCCTCGCCTTCGAGGAGCCGCTGCGTCGCGTCGACCGACAGCGCCTTCGGCAGCGCGCGCTTCGCCTTGGGCGCGCGCAGGCCGACCAGCGGATTCGCCTTGAAGCCGTGCTGGCGCACCAGCCAGCGATACCAGCCGCGCCACGCGGAGAGCGTCAACGCCAGGGTGCGCGGCGAGAGGCCGCGGCTATGAAGCGTGCCGATGAAGCGACGGGCTTGTGCGCCGTCAAAGGAGCTAAGGGGGTGCTCCTGAAGCAAAGACAGAAGCAATTGAAGCGCATGCGCGTAGTTGCGCAGCGTGGCAGGCGACAGGCGGCGCTGGCTCTGCAGCGCCTCGAGGTAGTCGCGCGCTAGAGTCGCGCCGTCGCCGCGGCCGCGCACAGCTCGCCGATCCGCCTCAGGTAGAGCGTCCCCATCTCGGGGAAGAAGCGCTGTGGATCTTCGCTGCCGAGCGCCAGCATGCCGAACACCGCCGACTCGCCGAGCGGCACCAGTGCCATCGAGCGCACGTGCTCGGCGGCCTCGCCGAACCAGGCAGCGAACGGATTGCCGGCTGACGGCCCGCACTGCGGCGCGCTCATCACCGCGGCGGCGTGCTGCTGCGCCTCGTCCACCAGCCGCGCGGCGCCAAGCTCGGGCGGCAGCGTTTTGCCCCAGATGCGCAGCGCGACGTGCGGCACCGCGAAGTCCTCGCGCAGGTGGAAGTTGAGCGAGTGCACCAGCGCCGCGAGGTCGCGCGCCCCGATCAGCGCCACCGCCAGCCGTTGCACCTTCTCGCTGATCGCGTCGTTGTCCTCGCCGAAGCGGATCAGCTCGGCGAGCCTGCCTTCGAGCAGCCTCACCTTCTCGCGCAGCGCCAGCGTCTGCCGCTCGGCCAGCGGAATGGCGCGCCCGCCGTGCGGGTGCGGGACCTGGATCTTCTCGAGGAGCTCGGGATGCTGGTCGAAGAACTTCGGGTTGCCGCGCAGGAAGAGCGCGATGTCGTCGGCGGTCATGTTTTTCTTATATGTCGAGGCTGCCCTCGAAGGCCGTCTCGGCCGGCCCCTTCATCCATACGGCATTGTCGCCGCCGGCCCAAGAGATGGTCAACGTCCCGCCGCGCGTGTCGACGCGCACCGGCGACTCGGCGCGGTTCTGCGCGATTGCCGTCACCGCCGCCGCGCAGGCGCCGGTGCCGCAGGAGAGCGTCTCGCCCGCGCCGCGCTCCCAGACGCGCAGCGCGATGTGGTGCCGGCCGAGGATCTGCATGTAGCCGGCGTTCACGCCATCGTCAAAGCGCTGGTGGCGCTCGAGGCGCGGCCCCTGCGTCGTGACCGGCGCGAGCTCGACCTCGCGGACCACCTGCACGGCATGGGGGTTGCCCATGGAAACGATGGCGACCTCGACGATTTCGTCGCCGACTCTCAGCTTCTCCGACCCCAGGAACTGCGGAGCGCCCATGTCGACGCTGACCTCGCCGTCCGACTCCAGGCGCGGGCCGATGATGCCGCCGCGCGTCTCGACCCTGAGCTCGCGCTTTCTGGTGAGACCCCTGTCGCGCACGAACTTGACGAAGCAGCGCGCGCCGTTGCCGCACTGCTCGACTTCGCCGCCGTCCCTGTTGAAGATGCGGTAGCGGAAGTCGACGCCCTTCTTCGTCGGCTTCTCCACCACCAGCAGCTGGTCGAAGCCGATGCCGAAATGGCGGCTGGCGAGCGCCCGGATCTGCTTGCGGCTCAGCGCGAAGTCCTTCTTCGTCGCATCGATGACCACGAAGTCGTTGCCCGCCCCCTGCATCTTGGTGAACGGCAGCTTCATGCGGCGGCGCGCAGGGCGTCGCAGACGCGGTCGATCGCCGCGCTCTCCAGATAGGGATGGATGGGCAGCGACAGCACCCGCTTCGCGACCTTTTCCGACACCGGCAGAGAGACCTTCGCAGCCGCTTTCTTCGCATAGGCGGGCTGCTTGTGCAGCGGCATCGGATAGAAGATCGAACTGGCGATGCCCTCCTTCGCCAGCGCCTCGCGGATCGCGTCGCGCTTCGCGCTCTGGATCGTGAACTGGTGGTAGACGTGCGTGCCGCGCTTGTCCTCGGAAGGCAGGGTGAGCTTGGCTGCGGCGAGCTTTTCCCGATAGCGGGCGGCGACCTGGCGCCGGGCCGCGTTCAGCTCGTCCAGCCGCCGCAGCTTCACACGCAGCAGCGCCGCCTGCAGCTCGTCGAGACGGCTGTTCCAGCCGACGCGCTCGTGCAGGTAGGTCTTGCGACTGCCGTGGTGGCGCAACATTCTCAGAATTTCATCGTGTTTCTTTTGCTTGGTTGTGACCAGACCCGCGTCGCCAGCGGCGGCGAGGTTCTTCGTCGGATAAAAGGAGAAGCAGCCGAAGTCGCCCCAGCTCCCCGCCTTCACGCCCTGATAGTCCGCGCCGAGCGATTGCGCGCAGTCCTCGATCAGGACGAGGTTCTTCTCCTTGCAGATCTTCGCGATCGCCTCCAGGTCCGCGCACTGGCCGAAGAGGTGCACGACGATGATGGCTCTGGTTTTTTTCGTGATGCGAAGGGACTTGGGATCGAGGTTGAAGGTCTTCGCATCCACGTCGGCGAAGACCGGCGTCGCGCCGGTATAGGACACCGCCTCGCCAGTGGCGAAAAAAGTGAACGAGGGAATGATGACCTCGTCGCCCGGACCGATGCCCGCCGCCACCAGCGCGAGGTGCAGCGCATCGGTGCCCGAATTCACTCCCACCGCGTGCTTCGCGCCGGTGTAGGCGGCGATCTCGCGCTCGAAGGCTTCGCCCTCGGGGCCGAGCACGAAGCGCCCCGACTCCATGACGCGGGCGAGGGCGGCGTCGATCTCCGGCTTGAAGGCGCGGTATTCCGCGACCGTATCGACCATCGGGATCGGCGACGTCATGCCGTGACTCGCTTCAGCCGCTCGCGCACGAGGCGCCCGACCTCGAGGGCGAGCTCGAGCGCCAGGCGCCCTTCCCTGCCCTGCGGCAGCACGCCTACCCCGCGCGTCGCGGTGACGAACGCTGCCGCCTGGGCGGCGAGCGCGTCGCCCTCGAACTTTTCTTCCGACTCCTCCACCGTCGCGCCTTTGCGGCGCACGAAGCGCAGCTTCCCGCCCTGCATGTCCGCCGAGACATACAGGTCGTTCTGGAACACGCGCAGCTTGCGCACCGGCGTCTGGCTGACGCGGCTCGCCGAGAGGTTGGCGACGCAGCCGCTCTGGAACTCGATCCTCACGTTGGCGATATCGATGTCGCCGGTGAGGACGCTGAAGCCGCAGGCGCTGATGCTCGCCACCGGCGAGCGCGCCAGCCCGGCCGCGAGGTCGAGGTCGTGGATCATCACGTCGAGGATCACGTCCACGTCGGTGCCGCGCAGCTTGAAGCCGGCGAGGCGCTCGGCGTCGATGAACAGCGGACGCTGGATGCGCTCGAAGAGCGCCAGCATCGTGCGGTTATGCCGCTCGACATGCCCGACGTAGAGCACGCGGTTCTTCCTCGTGGCGAGCGCGACCAGCTCGTCGGCTTCCGCGAGCGTGCGCGCGATCGGTTTCTCGACCAGCACGTGCAGCCCCGCTTCGAGGCAGGCGCCGGCGATTTCGTGGTGGCGTTCGGTGGGGGCGGAGACGACCGCCGCATCCGCAAGCGAAAACACTTCCCGGTAATGAGAAAACGCCTTGACACCGTGCGGCTTCGCCACGGCATCGCCGCGCGCCGCGTCCGGATCGACCACCGCGACGAGCTCGGCGCCGTCGCAGCGCGCGAATTTCTCGGCGTGCAGCCGCCCCATGTGACCCGCGCCGATGACCGCTACCTTCAATAGAACCTCGCTTCTCCTTCGGGGCGCGTCTTGAAGCGCTTGTGCAGCCAGAAATACTGCTCCGGCATCTCCAGCACCCGCTCCTCGATGAACGCCATCATGCGGCGAGCGTCCGCCACTTCGTCGCCGCTGGGATAGTCGCTCCAGGGCGGATAGATGCGCATCACGTAGCCCTCGCCGCCCGGCAGCATGCGCGTCACGACTGGCAGGACCGGTGCGCGCGCCAGCCGGGAAATATAACCGAGTCCCACCGCGGTCGCCGCTTGCACGCCGAAGAACGGCACGAACACCGTGCCCTTGCGGCCGAAATCCATGTCCGGAAGGTAGTAGTAGTACGAGCCCTTCCTGATCGACCGGATCGCCGGCCGCAACGTCTCCTGGCGCGAAAAGAGCCCGCCGCCGAAGCGGGTGCGGCGCTCGTAGATCATGCGGTCGAGCACGCGGTTCTTCTGGTGCGAGTAGGTCGAGGCGAGCGGGTATTGCATGGCGAGGCGCATCACCGCATCCAGCCCGACGAAGTGGGGCGCGAGCAGCACCGCGCCCTTGCCGCCGAGCGCGGCAAGGTGCTCCTCGCCTTCGACCCGCACCAGGCGGCGGATGCGCTCGCGCGAGCCCCACCACCAGATGCTGCGCTCGACCACGCTGCGACAGAACCAGCGGAAGTGCTCGCGCGCGATGCGCTCGCGCTCGGCTTCGGAGCGCTGCGGGAAGCACTTGGCCAGGTTGATGCGCGCGACGAGCCGGCGTTCCGGCACGAGCCAGTACGCAAGCCGGCCGATCGCGCTGCCGAACGCCGCCAGCGCGCCGAGCGGCAGGAAATGCAGCGCCCAGAGAAAGAAGATCCCCAGGCGCGTCACGCCGGCGCGCCCTTATAGCGGTTGTAGGCCCACAGATACTGTTCCGGGCATTCCCGGATCAGCGACTCGATGCCGCGGTTCATGCGCCGCGTCGACGTCTCGCCCGCCCGCAGCTCCGGCAAGGGCCGGAAGGTGAGCGCGTAGCCGCGGCCGCGGGGCAGGCGGCGCGCGAAGGCAAAGAAGCACGCGACGTTCTCGCGCTCGACGAGGCGCATCGCCAGCGTCATCGTGTACGCGGGGCGGCCGAAGAATTCGGCGAGCTCGCCCTCGCCCCTGCCCGGCACCTGGTCGGGAAGCAGGCCGACCGCCTCGCCGCTCTTCAGCGCTCGGTAGAGCTGGCGCACGCCGCCGAGGTCCGCGGCAACGAGGTGGATCGTCGGCCGGCCGCGCCCTGCGCGCATCAGCGGATCGAGCCAGCGCATCTTCGGCGGCCGGTAGAGCGCGGTGATCGGCAGCTTGAGCGACGTGTACTGCACGGTGATCTCGAAGCAGCCCAGGTGCGGCGCGAGGAAGACGATCTCCCTGCCCTGTGCTCGCGCGGCGAGCACCGCGTCAAGGCCGTTCACCTCCCGGATGAGCTCGGCGACCGCGGCCTGCGGCCGGAACCAGATCGCCGGCGTCTCGGCGATCATGCGGCCCGCTGCGGCGATCGCCTCGCGGCGCACGCGAGCATCGCCAAAGCCCGCCTGCGCGAGATGCTCGCGCAGATGCCTTCGGTATGTGGGGGACATCCCATAAGTGATCCAGCCGAGGACGGTTCCCAACGCGTGCAGCACGCGCAGCGGCAGCAGACTGAGAATTCGCAGGATCAGCGCGGGAAGCCGGGACAAGATTTGGTATCCTTGCGGCCTTCCACCAGCAGAAGAAACGCAGGCAAATGAGCGATTTTCTCTTTACCTCCGAATCGGTTTCCGAAGGCCATCCCGACAAAGTCGCGGACCAGATTTCGGATGCCGTGCTCGACGCGATTCTAGCCCAGGACCCCCGCTCTCGCGTCGCCGCGGAGACGCTGGTGAAGGACAACCTCGTGGTGCTTGCCGGCGAGATCACCACCAACGCGAAAGTCGATTTCCAGCACATCGCGCGCAAGACCATCCGCCGCATCGGCTACACCGATCCGAAGATCGGCTTCGACGCCGACGGCTGCACCGTGGTCGTCGCCTACGGCGAGCAGTCGCGCGACATCGCGCAGGGCGTCGACGAAGGCAAGGGCCTCGATCTCGACCAGGGCGCCGGCGACCAGGGCCTGATGTTCGGCTACGCCTGCGACGAGACACCCGGGCTCATGCCGATGGCGATCTTCCTTTCGCACCGCCTGGTGGAAAAGCAGGCCGACGTGCGCCGCAGCGGCAAGCTCGCCTGGCTGCGCCCCGACGCGAAGTCGCAGGTCACGCTGCGCTACGCCAACGGCAAGGTCGACGCCATCGAAACGGTGGTGCTCTCGACGCAGCATGCGCCCGGGCTCACCCACAAGCAGATCGAGGAAGCGGTCATCGAGCAGATCATCAAGCCGGTGCTGCCGAAGAACCTGGTCAAGGGCAACGTCAAATACCTGGTCAATCCGACCGGCGCCTTCGAGATCGGCGGCCCGAAAGGCGACTGCGGCCTCACCGGCCGCAAGATCATCGTCGACACCTACGGCGGCTCCGCGCCGCACGGCGGCGGCGCATTCTCCGGCAAGGATCCGTCCAAAGTGGATCGTTCTGCCGCCTATGCGGCTCGCTATGTCGCGAAGAACATCGTCGCCGCCGGCCTCGCTTCCAAATGCCTGGTGCAGGTCTCCTACGCCATCGGCGTGGCGAAGCCCACCAGCGTGATGGTGACCACGCACGGCACGGGCAAGATCTCCGACGACAAGCTCGCGCAACTGGTGCAGGCGAACTTCGACCTGCGGCCGAAGGGCATCATCCAGATGCTCGACCTGCTGCGGCCGATCTACGAGAAGACCGCGGCGTACGGCCACTTCGGCCGCGAGGACCGCGACTTCACCTGGGAAGCGACCGACAAGGCGCTGGCGCTGAAGCAAGCCGCCTAGAGTTTCAGGTTCAGCACCTCTTTCACCGGCGTGGCGTGCTCGCGCATCAGCGCCTCGACGCGCGCCGCCTCCCGGTTCTCCAGCGCCTGCACGATCGCGTGATGCTGCCGGTGCGCGTAGTTCAGCACCGGCAATAGCAGCGCGAGGTCCTTGCTGAACGCCACCGCCCGCGCCGACGCGAACGGCACGTGATCGTTGCGCGCCAGCGCATCGGCGACGATCCGGCTTCCCGCGCCCTCGACGATCAGCGTGTGGAAGCGCCCGTTCATCTCGCTGTAGCGCTGCTCATCGGCGCTCTCGAAGCGTCGCTTGGCAAGGATCGCGTCGCCCTCCAGGAGGCAAGCACGCAGGGCCTGCAGCAGCCCTGACGCGGGACCGCGCTCCGCGATGCGCCGCGCGGCGAGCCCTTCGAGCAGCCCGCGCGTCTCGATCGCATCGACCACATCCTGCGGGCTGAAGGAGCGCACCACGAAACCGCGCCTTCCAGCAGCGGCGAGCAGGCCTTCGCGCGCAAGCGCCGGCAATGCCTGGCGGATCGGCGTGCGCGACACACCGAGGCGCTCGGCGAGCGCCACTTCAGCGAGCCGCTCGCCGGGCGCGAGCTCTCCGCGCAGGATCATTTCCCTCAGTCTCAGCGCGACGTTTTTGTATCCAATCACGGGGGTAAAGTGGGTCGGAACCCGCTGGAAGGGGCTGGATTGGATCCAATCATTGCGCTAGAGTAGCCCTCCCCACAGGAGGAGGCAATCAGATGCGGAACCTCGAGGAAGTCCTCAAGGCGGCCGGTAATCCCGTCGAAATGCTGCGCAATTCCCAGATCGGCGCATACGTGTACCCCGTCGTGATCTCCGAGTATTCCAACTGGCGCGACGAGCAGATGGCGTGGGCCAAGACCGCGGTGCTCTTCGACCAGTCGCACCACATGGTCGAGCAGTACGTGCAGGGCCCGGACACGATGAAGCTCTTCAGCCACCTCGGCATGAACAGCTTCGCCAACTTCCCGGTGAACCGCGCCAAGCAGCTCGCGCCCACCAACTACGACGGCTTCATCATCGGCGACGGCATCCTGTTCCACCTCGAAGAGAACCACATGGTGTTCGTCGGCCGCGCGCCGGCGGCGAGCTGGATCCAGTTCCACGCCGAGACCGGCGGCCTCAACGTCAAGACGAAGAAGGACGACCGCTCGCCCGGCAACACCAGGGGCCTGGCAATCAACCGCACCAACTACCGCTTCCAGATCCAGGGGCCGAACGCCTGGAAGGTGATCGAGAAGCTGAACGGCGGGCCGATGCCGGAGGTGAAGTTCTTCCACATGGGCACCATGAACCTCGCCGGCCGCAAGGTGCGCACCCTGCGCCACGGCATGGCCGGCGCGCCCGGCCTCGAGATCTGGGGCCCATACGCCGAGCGCGACGAAATCCGCGCCGCGATCGTCGCCGCCGGCAAGGAGTTCGGCCTCAAGGAAGTCGGCTCGCGCGCCTACGCCACCAACACCTGCGAGTCCGGTTGGATCCCCTCGCCGCTGCCCGCCGTCTACACGGGCGAGAAGATGAAGAAGTACCGCGAATGGCTGCCGGCCAACAGCTATGAAGCGACGGGGTCGATCGGCGGCAGCTTCGTCTCGAAGAACATCGAGGACTACTACGTCACGCCCTACGAGATGGGCTACGGCTCGTTCATCAAGTTCGACCACGACTTCATCGGCAAGGAGGCGCTGCAGCGGATGGCCGGCAAGCCGCACCGCCGCAAGGTCACCTTCGCCTGGAATCCGGATGACGTCGTGAAAGTGTGGCGGTCGATGCTCGAGCAGGGCGATCCCTACAAGTACATCGACCTGCCGCTCTCCAACTTCACGTCCGCTTCGTACGACAGGATCATGCTGAACGGCAAGCAGGTCGGCCTCAACATGTTCTCGGGCTACAGCTACAACGAGCGCTCGATGCTCTCGCTCGGCATCGTCGACGCGAACGTCGAGCTCGGCACCGAAGTGAAGCTGGTCTGGGGCGAGGAAGGCGGCGGCACGAAGAAGCCCACCGTCGAGCGCCACAAGCAG
>Ga0075424_100001831_pt1 | contig 18965 bp, 29 predicted proteins | sample SoiMethybrSBSTD3_FD_75301 | JGI IMG/M metagenome (GOLD analysis project Ga0075424, IMG submission 75301) | Bulk soil microbial communities from a Populus tree surrounding site in Tennessee, USA - Soil MetaG P. TD hybrid SBSTD3 | ecosystem: Environmental > Terrestrial > Soil > Tree plantation... | reverse complement strand
CTCGCGGAGCTGCGCGCGAAGCGGCACGTGCACCGCCACGACCTCGACTTCGATCCCCTCTCGCGCATGCCTCCGTTTCGAGGCATTGGCCAGGAGCTGCCGCCGCCGACAGGGGGCCTCACGCCGCTCCTCGCGTTCGCCGTCGGCATCGCGGCTGGATGGTTCGCGCTCGACTACTTCCTGCCGAAGGTGGGGCGATGAAGATCTCCGACGTCCCCTTCACGTACGCGCAGGCGGCGGAGATCGCCAAGAACGGCTCGCCGATGCTGCTCCAGGCCGTCGGTCGCATCTTCGGTCTCGGCGAGGAAGAGCGCGCCGCGCTCGGCAAGGGCGGCCCGGGCGTGCCGTGGTGGTTTTGGACGGCCCTCGGGGTCTCGGCCGGATTCGTGGCCGGGGTCCGGGTCTATCGCCGCTGGCCGCGCGAGGTGCCGGCGCTGATCAAGGGCAAGAGGTAGGAGCGCGAAAAGCATGTTCCACGACAACGGCATCTTCGGCGGCTTCCAGGTGTTTCAAGGCTTCGGCGCGGCCGAGCTCACGAGCGGCGCGGGCTGCGGCGACCTCAAGCGCACGCAGGAAGTGCTCGACGAGATCGGCTACTCCGTGGTCGGCAAGGCCGACGGCATCTTCGGCCCGAACACGCAGAAGGCCCTCAGCGCGTTCGCGAAGGACCACGGATTCTCCTACGACGGCAAGAACCCCTCCGGTCAGATCTGCGAGGCCCTGCAGATGGCCTGGAACGCGGCGCACCCGGGCACGGGCCCGCTCTCGCCTCCGCCGACAGCCGCGGCCGGCTCGAAGCTCAACCTCGCGCCGATCATGAAGACGATCGCGGCCATGCAGATGCAGAAGCAGGCGGCGGCGCAGGCGCAGGCGGCAGCCGCGCAGCAGGCCGCGGCGTCGGCCGGTCCCCTCGCCAAGGTCAAGGCCTGGTGGGGCGGGCAGTCGACCATGGTCAAGGTCGGCCTCGTCGGCGGCGTCCTCGTCCTCGCCGCCCTCGGGGCGATGGCGGCGACCTCGAAGAAGAAGACCTACACCGCCAACAAGCGCCGCAGCCGCAGCCGCAAGGCCTCGCCGAAGAGCGGCAGCTGCCGGAAGAAGGGCGTCAAGGGCTGCCGCTGCAAGCCGCCGAAGGGCTACCCGCGAAAGCGCAGCGCCTACGCCCTGCCGGAGTGCTTCATGTACCCGGTCAATACGAAGAAGCGCACGCGCACGGCCGCGGCGCGCTTCGGCAAGCACGCGCGCCGCTACCCGAAGCGCGTCAAGGCGACCATTCGCCAGCGCATCGACCGCGCGAAGAAGCGCTTCCACATCGGGCAGTACCGGTAAGGAGAAACGGAGACAGCCATGCACCCCGCATACACCGACGTCAGCCACTACCGGGCCCCCTACAAGAACGCCTACTTCGCAGGATTCGGCGCCGAGGCCGCGACGCCGGCGACGCCGGCCGTGCCGCCTGCGGCTCCGATCCCCGACGCGCAGTCGGTCGCGGTGGACATCGGCCCGGACGGGGTCCGCGTCTTCAAGCCTCAGGTGGCCGCGACCATCCAGCTCCTGCTCCAGAGCTCCTCGGTCGTGCTCATCGGCGGCGCCAACTCGGACGACGTGCGCTTCGAGCCCGCGGTGCCGATGGACATCCGCGAGAACGCGCTCGCGTGGGTGAAGCGCAAGCTCGCCGAGGGCAAGACGGTGCTGGCGGGCTCGACCGCGGGCCTCGTCGCCGTGCTCGCCCCCGGCGGCGCCGACAAGCTCCTCAAGGCCGTGAAGGGCCCGGCCGGCGAGGTCCAGAGCGCGGGTCCGCAGGCGCTGCCGTTCTACGCGGTGCTGGCGCGCCCGACCGCGGCTCAGGTCGCCGAGGCGCAGAAGAGCAGCCTCTTCGCGTCCATGACGCCGCTCTCGATCGGCCTCGTCACCGTGGCCGTGATCGGCGGGCTCTACTTCTACTCGAAGAAGAAGAAGCGCGCCTAGCGGGGAGCCGAGGAAGGAAGCGGACGATGGAGCACGCGAGCATGTTTCAGGGCTACGGCGTCTACGAGGGCATCGGCGCGACCATCTCGTCGGCGACGCCGACGGAGACGTCGCCGACGTACCTGAACCGCGCCGCGCTCGGTCCGATCTCGTCCTCGGCGCTGCCCGGCCTGATCAAGAGCGTGCCGGTGCGGCAGCGCCGGCCCCTCAAGCTCCGGCTCGCCTACAAGGGCCGGACGCAGCAGGTGGTGGCCGGCGGGCAGGCCGGCCAGACGGTGTCGACGAAGATGTTCGGGATCACGCCGGGAGGGCAGCCCGGCGGGGTCGCGACGATCGGGTTCGAGGAGCGCGCCGGGATCTGGATCGTGGCCGAGCAGGCGCAGCCGGTCCTGACCGAGATGCTCAAGGCCATGATCTACTCTGATGACGCCGGGTCCGGCCCGGACCCTGTCACCGGCCAGGCCAACTTCATGCTCGGCAACCTCCTCGGCGGCGCCTACGGCAAGCTCCAGGAGAAGGTGGACGCGGGCTACGCGGTGCTCCTGCAGAAGGCGTCGGTCCCGACCGGCGTCCTCAAGTTCCTCTCGACGAAGAGCCCGGAGACGATCGTCGCCTCGGCCCACGGTACGAGCGCCCCCTACGCGCTCGTCGAGGCTCCCGAGGCGCTGGAGACGGCCGCCGCGGCCCTCGTCGGTGGGAACGTCCCCCAGGTCACGCCGACCTACGAAAACGGCGGAGGCGTCAAGCCGGCCGGCGCGAGCGAGATGCCGAAGTGGGTCGTGCCGGCCCTCATCGGCGTCGGTGTCCTCGCTGTCGGCGCTCTCGTCCTCTCCCGCCGGAAGAAGAGCTGACGGGGCGCGCCGTGGACGTGCTCTCGAAGCTCAGCCAGCTCGTCGGCGCTTTGGGCGCCACGGTCGAGCATTCGGACCCGGTGACGGCGAGCTTCGTCCAGTGGGCGAGCCGGATCCAGGAGCAGATCTTCACCCGCTGGCACCACGTCGCTTCGACCGGGATCCCGTGCGCCAAGGTGAGCGGGCGCAGCCCCTGCGCCCAGCCGGCCGTGCAGACGTGCCGGTTTTGCCGGCAGCCGACGTGCCTGCACCACGCCGCCGTCGCACAAAACGGCGAGCTCTGGTGCCTGCCCTGCATGGCGCGCGCGGAGGCGATCCTGCGCGCCGCGCAGCAAGGCCGCCAGACCGCCGCGCGCACAGCGCCGGACGAGGCGGCGATCCGCAAGCAGAAGCTCGAAGTGCTCGGCCTCGGCGCCGAAGCCTCGGCCGAAGACATCCACGCCGCCTTCAAGAAGCTCTCGCTCAAGTTTCACCCGGACCGCCACCCCGCCGGGTCCGAGAAGCAGAAGAAGGCGGGCGTGCGCTACCGCGCCATCACCGAGGCCTACCACTGGCTGCAGGCCCATGAGAGGAAGGCGGCGTAAGCCATGCTCACCTACAAGAACCCCGCCCCGATCGCCTTCTACTCGGAGCGCTACGCGCCGGTGCCGGGCTGGGGCATGTGCCCGACCCTCGCCGGCCCGGGCGTGATCGGCATCGGGCACTACCAGCCGCGCTCTCGGGGCGGCGCGTCCTGGGTCCAGGCCGTCTTGCCGCGGCCTCGGCCGACGAGCGCGCCGGTCGACTACTACAAGACTCAGCGCCTCTCCGGGCTCGGCTACGACCTCGTGATCAAGGCTCCGGCTCCGATCGGCAACCAGCACGTCTCGATCCCGATCGAGGACATGGCGAAGCACGCCGTCGACGCCGCGTGGCCGACGGCGCAGCAGAAGATCGAGGCGGAGTTTCCGAAGCTCCTGAGCCAAGCCCAGGCGGCGGTCATCAACGACCTCTGGCCGAAGCTCCAGCCGAAGCTCCGGACCGAGGTCGACTACGCCCTCGCGAAGGGGCAGAAGACCGCCGCCCTCGTCGGCCTCGCCGTCGTGGTCGCCATCGCCGTCTCCGCCATGTGGGTGAAGAAGGGCTGAGCGAGGAAGGACGGATCCGATGGCGAAGCCTGTGGAGTTGATCGAGAGCATCCTCGCCGGCGAGTACGACCCCGGCCCCGGGCGCGTGGTCGAGATGACGTGCGCCGACATCGCCGCGCGCGTGCGCGTGCGCGCCAAGACCATCGCGCCCTTCGCCGGCGCGGAGGCCGCCGAGCTCGACGAGGTCGCCCACAAACTCGACGGCGCGGGTCCGGGCACCGTGCGCATCTCCGCCATCGACGCCGCGGCGCTCATGGGCAGCCGCGCCGCCGTGCTCGCACGCTGAGGAGACCCGACCATGTCGCAGAAACGCTCTGACCTCACCGTCGCTGACCTGGGCGAGCTCGTGACCGTGCACGTCGCGCCCCTCAGGGACGGCACCAACATCTGGGTCACCGCGGAAAACGGCTACTTCGTCCTCAACAAGTTCGGGGGCGGGCTCGTGCCGGGCACGGACGTGGTGGCGCCGATCGCGGGCGCCCCCATCGCCGGCGCCCCGGGCGCGCTCTGGGCCCGCCTGGAGGCAGGGGGCAGCGGCGGCGGCGGCATCACGTCCGGATCCTTCCAGCGCCTGCCCGCCACCCAGAACACGAGCTCGACCGTGCCGAGCCTCTTCTGGTCGGCCCCGTTCACGCTCGCTGCCGACGGCGACGTCCTCTTCGAGATGGTCTGGAACGACTTCATGGTCGGCGACGGCAACCCGGCGACGTTCATGGGGGCGTTCTTCTCGGCCGACGTGGACGGCAACGCCCTGCCGGACACGAGCGGGCACGAATTCAACGCCGGCGCCGCCATCAACACCGAGGTCATCAACGGCACCTACCAGGCGGTCGCCACCGGCCTCACCGCCGGCGCGCACACGCTCAACATCTTCTGGGCCTCGAACGACACTGGCTGCTCGAACCAGGTCGGCGCAGGCGAAGCCAACCTCAAGATCTCGCGCCTCTAGATCATGAAGCCGAACACGCTCCCCCACGTGATCCCGGTCGCGAGCCTCGCTGAGCTTGCGGCAGTGCACGTCGCTCCGCTCGACGAGGGCGTGCTCGCGTGGGTGATCGCGCTCCGGTCCTTCTACGTCCTGGAGAAAGCGAGCGGCGAGACGCCGAACGGGACGACGAAGGTCGCCCCGAACGCGGGCGCTCCCATCGCCGGCGCCGCGGGCGCGATCTGGAGCTTCTTCGCCGGCCCCGGCGGGTCGAGCGGCAGCGGCACCATCATCCAGAAGCTCTACGGCGAGAACCAGGAGCGCCCGACGGTCCTCACCGAGCCCGCGCCGGGCGGCACCTTCGAGACCATCCTCAGCGTGGCGATCACGACCACGATCGGATCCTTCCTCGACATCACCGCCTCGCTCTCGGCCCTGACCGACGGCGGCGTCGGATCCACCAACACCGAGGCGAGCATCCGGATTCTCGTCGACGGCGTCTCGTCCGGGCTCGGAGCCACACAGTCCGCGATCAACGACAACAACAACCTCGAACCGTTCGTGTCTGTCACGCTGGAGCAGCGCGTGGCGATCTCTCCCGGGCCGCACACGGTCGAGCTTCAGTGGGCGATCGGCGGCGACGGCGGCGGCGACAAGCTGATCGGGTTTCTGGCGGTGGACCAGGACGGCTGCTCCATGTTCGTGGAGGAGGTGGCTGCGTGACCCGTCTCAGCTACCCGAAGCTCTGCAACCCGCAGAAGCTGTCGCGCGAGCTCGCGGCCGCCGGCGTCGACGTGGCGACCATCCAGGCCTCGCCGACGGAGGTCACCATCGTCAGCGAAGGCGACGCGAGCATCGTCGCCGCCGTCGTCGCAAGGCACGTCTACGAGCCGGTCACGCTCGGCCGGCGGAGGCAGGGGACATGAGCTACGCACTCACCGGACTCGGAAGACATGGCGGCGGCGGAGGCGGCGGTGGCCACCACGGCGGCGGAGGCCATCACCACGGCGGCCACCACCACGGCGGAGGGTTTCGCCGCGGCCTGCGCGGCGGGCGCGGCTGGGGCTGGGGCGGCGGCTACTGGCCCGGCTACTGGCCGGACTACTACGACGCCGCGTACCTGCCGGTCGAGATCACGGTCGACACCTGCACGCCCGAGTTCCGGGCCGGGCAAGTGGTCGTGCCCCAGTACCTCAACGGCCGGCCCGTCGTCGTCCGCTGGACGTGCGGCGGGCGCATCATCAGCGGCCCCTAGGCCGCGAGGGAGAGCGCGATGCTGGTCACACCCTTCCAGTTCCTCCGGCTGACCGGCGGGGTCACGACCTCGACCGCGATGGAGCTCCTGGAGAGCTTCCCCGTCGAGGTCCTGCACGCCGGCAAGGTGCTCCTCGATCTGCGCGCCACGATCCAGATGCGCTACGTCGTGCCGAGCGCGCAGTACCTCGGCGTCGGGCTCCGGTACGTCTGGGACGAGACCGTGCTCCCCGACCCGGGCTTCTTCCAGTTCGACCCGGCGTTCGGGCCACCCAACATCGACACGTTCGCGATGCACCTCACGATGCGGTCGCTCATCGAGGCGGCGACTCCGGGCCCGCACGTCGTGCGCGTCGAGTGGCAGGTGCTCGACGTGGGGCAAGAGGCCACGCTCTTCCCGCTCAACGGAAACCTCACCATCGAAGGCAAGTGACGCATGCGCAGGCTGCTCCGAAGGGCAGTCAGCGCGGACGTTCAGGGCTGACCGTCTGTTCTTGACGCCGGACCCGCGCCTGGGGCACTCTGCCTCTCCATGGCCGAGCCCGAAGACGCCGCCCCGACGCCCCCCTCGGCAGAGCCGACTTCGGAGCCCCAGGAGGCCCCGCGCGAGATCTTCGGTCTCCCGATCGCCGCCTTCGTGAAGGGGGGCACCTCCACGAGCGCAAACGACCGCCGCATCGCCGAGGTCGAGGCCGACGCCGAGCGCAGGCGCGACATCGCCGCGCGCGAGCGCGCGATCGCCAAGGTCCCGATCGAGCAGGGCGGCGGCAAGATCTACAGCAATTCGCTGACGGACAAGCCCGAGATCGCGCAGGCCTACGTCGAGCTCACGTACTTGACGCCGCGGGGCGAGGAGACGGGCGTGAAATGCCTCGCCGACGTGCTCGTCGGCGCGCACCCGCCGCACCCGGCCGAGCTCACGCTCGTGCTCGTCTGCCCGAGGTGCAAGGCCCGCGGCGTTCCGCAGGGGCAGTGCCAGATCCGGATCCACCAGTGCAACAAGCGCTGGGAGCTCGACACGCGCACGGCCGGCGAGCTCATCATGTGGGAGGAAAACGGCCACCTCAGGCCCTACCGGAGCGCCGGCAAGATCATGGAGTGCGAGCGCTTCGAGTGTGGCTACTGCGGCAACTGGTCCGCCCGCATCGACAAAAACCGCGTCTGGCCGGATGCGTGATGGCGGAGCGGGACGTCGTCCTCGGGCTGGTGGCCCTGCGCGCCGAGCGGCGCGCGAAGGCCGCTCAGGTCGTGGCCTGGCTCGCCCTCGCCGTCGGCGTGGCCGGGCTCCTCTACGCGGTCTGGGGGCACTAGGCGCATGAGCGAGTCGGGCACCATCCTCGACTACCTGGCCCGTACGGACGAGGACGACGTCTACACGGAGCGGCGCGCCGAGATGGCGGGCTGGTCGTTCGAGCGGCTCTACTCGCGGCTCATCGAGCTCGGCGTCCCGAAGGCGCAGCTCGGGGGCCTCCCGAAGGAGCGCACGCGCGTCGTCGACACCGTGATCGAGCTGGAGCTGGCGCGCCGGCCGGTCTCGAAGGAAGGGCGCCCGGCCGACATCCCCCTCGGCGTTTGCTACCAGGCGCCCTGGGAGCAGCCGGGCGACGGCTTCAACGAGCACGCCAGACGCTCCGCGCGCGCGCTCGTGCTCGCGGGCTGCCCGGTCCACCTCCGGAGCATGCGGCCGTTTATTGGGCAGCTCGACCCCGACGTCGAGCGCGCCTCGGCCGACATGACCCGGGCCTCCATCTCCCGCTACTCGGCCTGGATCCACCAGGTCGTGCCCTCGCCGGGGCTCCTGGAGCGCCTGACCACGCTGTCGGCCTCGGCCGCGCGCGTCTGTGGCGAAAAAGAGCTCGCGCTCCTGAACGCCTGCCGCGTCCTCTACACCGTCTGGGAGCGCACGCCGGCGCCGCCGGACGACGTGAAGGCGCTCTCGCGGGTAGGTCAAGCCTGGGTCGCCTGCCACGATTCGGCCCGGATGCTCATCGACTCTGGCGTGCCGGAGGACAAGGTCCGCGTCGTCCCCATCCCGTACTTCCCGGACGACCCGCACCTCGCGCTCCAGGGTCGGAAGCGCAGGCCCGGGCCGCCGCGGTTTCTCCACATCGGCAAATGGGAGCCTAGAAAAGCGCAGGACAAGCTCCTCGGCGCGTTCCTCCGGGCGTTCAAGCCGGGCGAGGCCGAGCTCTACTTCAAGACGAGCCAGTTCGCACCGAAGCTCCAGGGCTATCCCCAGAGCGCCCCGCACGCGCTCCAGAGCTGGATCACGGGCGCTCACAAGAAAAACGGCTGGCGGTGGCCGACGACGCGCTCGCACGACACCTTCGCGAAGGAGCTCGGGGCGCAGGGGATCAAGATCTACCAGGCGATGATGCCGGCCTCCGCGCTCGTCAGCATGCACGCCGATGCCGACGTCTACCTGTCGCTCTCGCGCGGCGAGGGCTTCGACATGCCCGCGTTCGACTCCAAGCTCGCCGGTAACCTCCTCGTCTACACGCCCTCGGGCGGCCCTCAGGACTTCGCCGACGACTCGGACATCCGGGTCGAGCCCCACCGGCGGGTGCCGACGCACCCGCTCTACGGCTGGCCAAACTCCACCTACCTCGACTACGAGGTGGATGCGGCAGCCGAGGCCATGCGCGCCGCCGCCGCGCGCGTCAAGGAGCGCGCCGAGAAGGGCTCGCCCGCGCTGGAGGAGTTCCGGATCGAGCGCGTTGGACAGCGGATGAAGGGCTACCTCGAAGAAGTGCTCGCGCCGCTCGGCGGGAAGGTCCACTGATGCTCCTCGAATCCATCGACACGGCGCGCCGCCGAGATCAGGGCCGCTTCGCCGAGCTGCTTCAGAAGATCCGCGCAGCCGGCACCGACAACCTCTCCTTCTTCGGCGGCGGCTACGAGAAGGAAGGCGGCTACTCGCTCCAGCAGAACCCCGAAGAGTTCGCGGCGCTGGTCGCCTACCTCGGCGTGGCCGTGATCGCGCGCCCGACCTACCTGGAGATCGGGACCGCGAGCGGCGGCGTCTGCCGGCTCCTGCACGAGGAGATCGGCTTCGGGCGCGTGATCGTCATGGACGACTACGGTCACCACCGCTGGACCGAGCAGGCCGAGCACCTCGGCAAGGTCAAGCTCTCGCTCCCACCGGATGCGTACGCCGAGCACATCGGCGACAGTCACGCGCCGGCGGCGCGGACCTTCCTGGACGATCAGTGCGCCGAGGTCGTCCTCTTCCCGACCGGTGGCGAGGGAGTGGATCGCGCCCGGATAGACGTCGCTTTCGTGGACGGGGACCACACATACGCAGGCGTGAGCCAGGACCTCGGCCTCGTACGGTATTGCATGCGCCCTGGCGGCCTCGTCATCCTGCACGACATCGTGGCGTGCGAAGGGGTCAAGCGTGCCTGGGAAGAGCTCCACTGGTGCGACAAGGTCGCCGCGTTCATCGGGTCCGGGCGCCCGCTCGGGATCGGCGTTGGGAGGGTCCGCTGATGCATCTCTCGCTCGCCATCGTGAGCTGCAACCAGGAGCTCTTCGACTGCGCCGTGGACCACGCGCGCCGGCACGCCAAGGGCAAGGTCCGGATCTACGGCTTCGGCAACGGGATCGAGCTCCGCGCCCACAAACCCGAAGAGGAGATCATCGTCCGCTCGGTCCCAGAGAACATCGGCGTCCCCGCCGCCATGCACGAGCTCTGGACGATGGCGTGCGCGTACGCGCCGGCGTCGATCCCGCCCGAGCAGCAGATCGTCGGCTACATCCACGACGACGTCGACATCACCGAGGACGGCTGGGACGAGCGCGTGCTCCGCTGCTTCTACGACCATCCCGCGTGCGGGCTCGTCGGCTTCGGCGGCGCGACCGCGCTCGGCGACCCCGGGATCTACAAGAAGCCGTACGAGATCCACCAGCTCGGGCGGCGCAACTTCTACTCCAACATGGTCGGCGCCGAGCTCCACGGCGAGCGCCGCACGAAGGAGATGCCGATCGTCTTCACCGACGGCTACTCCATGATCGTGCGCCGGAGCCTGCTCGACCAGATACAGGGCTGGAGCTGGTGGCCGTTCGAGCTGATTCACCATGCCTACGACTACGGCATGGCCTGCCAGGTGCGCCGGCACGGCTACGAGGCCTGGCTCGTCCCCTGCTCGGTCAACCACAAGGGCGGCATGACGGCCACCCGCGCGGTCCACCAGGACGCGGCCAAGAAGTTCGGGGGCGACAACGCCGTCCACGCCGCGGCCCACAAGTGGGTCTACGAAAACTTCCGTGACATCTATCCGATGAAGGTTCCCTGATGGACCTCGTCGTCACCGTACCGAAGGATCTCTGGGCCGACTGGATCGCCGAGGGCGACCCTGCCGACTCGGCGGAGCCGCCGACCGGGATCGAGTGGGGCTTCTACGTCGGCTGGCGCCAGCCGGACATGCGCATCGGCGACCGGCTCTACATCGTCTCGTGGGGCAAGCTCCGAGGCTACGCCCCGATCACGCGCGTGATGGAGACCGAGCGCGGCTGGGCGATCATCCGCGAGGGGGGCGCCGTCGCCGTCACCATCCCCGAGCCCATCGTCGGCTTCCGCGGCTTCCGCAAGCGCTGGTGGATGCGCAGCCACGAGCGGCCGTTTCCGGCGTGGAAGACGTCCGGAGTCGACCGGCGCGTCCAGGAGCGCATCGCCCAGATGGCCCTGATGGAGATGAGGTAATGCCCAGGGTGACGCTCGCAGGCCCCACGCTCCGCCGCTACGATCTGCTCCAGAAGCTCGTCGAGTCGGCGGAGGCGGGCGAGAGGAAGCCCGACGGCTACTACTTCGTCGACAACGGCGGCCGCCTCGTCTCGTTGATGAGCACAGGCGCGGTCCGCCTGCCAGGCAACGCCTACGTCGAGACCCCGGGCCGCCACGTCGGCGTCGCCGGCGCCTGGAACCGCTGCCTCCGCGCCTCGGGCGACTACACCATCATCACGAACGACGACGTGACCATGCACCCGCGCACGATCGCAGCCCTCGTCGAGGCGGCCGAGTCGAGCGACGCGGAGTTTCTCTACCCGGAGTTCAACCCGGGGGCGATGTTCTGCGTGTTCCTCTTGAAGCTCTCGTGCTTCGACAAGATCGGCGGCTTCGACGAAAACTTCCACCCGGCCTACTTCGAGGACAACGACTACCACCGCCGGATGAAGCTCGCCGGGATCAAGGAAAAGTGCGTGCTCGGCATCGGCTACGACCACGTGGGGAGCGCGACCCTCAAGACGTTTAGCTCGACGGAGATGGCGCGCCACCACGAGCAGTTCCGAGAAAACCGCGACTACTACCTCCGGAAGTGGGGTGGTCCGCCGGGGCACGAGACCCACGCGGCGCCAGCGGCGGTGCAGAAATGAGCTGGCCGGAGCGCCCGACGAAGCCGAGCGCGCTCGTCTTCGGCACCGGCCTCGTCGGCGCCGAGATGACCCGAGCGCTCGGGAGCGACTACCTGGTGCGCCAGGTGAGCCGCGCGGACTGCGACGTCACGGACTGGAAGCGGCTGGCCGATTGGGAGCTCTCTCGGCATCCGTCCGTCTCGTACTCTCGCGATTCGATGTGGCCCCCGGACGTCGTGGTCAACGCCACCGGCTACACCGACGTGGACAAGGCCGAGGACGAGCCTGCCCTCGCCTACCGCGTGAACGGCCTCGGTGCCGAGCACATCGCGCGGCTCGCCGTGATGCGCCGGGGCGTGCTCGTCCACATCTCCTCGGACGCGGTCTTCGGCCGCTACGCGCAGAGCTACGACGAGCTCGATCAGCCCTGGCCGATCTCGGTCTACGCCCGCACGAAGCTCGCCGGCGAGGCCCTCGTCGAGCGCGTGGGGGGCGAGACGCTGGTCATCCGCACCGGCAACCTCTACGGACGCGATGGCAAGAACCACGCGAGCGCGCTCGCGCGGCCGCTCACCGAGCGCACGCGCGTCGACGCCGACCGCGCGGTCGCGCCGACGCCTGGCTGGCTCGTGGCCGAGACCGTGCTCAAGCTCCTCCGGGCGAGGCAGCACGGCGTCTACCACGTCATGACGACGGGCCGGACGAGCTGGCACGACTTCGCCAAGCTCGCGGAGGAGTGGCGCGGCCCCCCGACCGGCCGGATCGAGAGACGGACGGGCAAGTACGGCCGCGCGCCGCGCCCGCCGTACGGGCTTCTGCACAGCGTGCTCCTGCCGCTCCGCGGCATCGAGATGCCATCCTGGAAGGATGCCCTCCACGAGCACTTCTCGCGCGAAGCGGCGCACGCGCCGAGGCAGGGGCCATGAGCGCAGTGCGCGAGCTCGAACGTCTGCTCGTCGGGGGCTGCCGGATCTGCTTCGGCGAGCTCGGGCTCGTGCTCTCGCTCGGGCAGCACCCGGTCCCGAACCGCCTGCCGAAGGCGGCGGACGAGCCGGTGGCGCGTTACCCGCTCGACCTCAAGCGCTGCCAGGGCTGCGGCCTCTTCCAGCTCGGGCATGTCCTGCCTGCCGACGAGCTCTTCGGCGACTACGCCTACGAGACCCCGGAGTCGCCGTCGCTCACGGCCCATTACGAGCGCGTCTACGAGATGGTTGCCGACGTCGTGGCCCACGTCCTCACGCACCGACCCGGGCTCGTGGTCGAGGTCGGATCGAATAATGGCGCCTTCCTCGGCCCCTTGCCGTGGTGGGGCAAGAAGATCGGGGTCGACCCGTCCGCCGCGGCCGAGCGCGCTGAGGAGCGCGGGATCGAGACCCGCAAGGCCTACTTCAGTCGGGCCGAGGCTGCGGCGATCCGGAAGGACCACGGGCCCGCGATGCTGGTCGTGATGCGGCACTGCCTCGCCCACGTGGACGACATCCACGAGCTCATGGCGGGCGCTGCGCTCTTGCTCGACACCCGCGGCGCCCTCTACGTCGAGAACGCCTACGTCTACTCGACCCTGCTCGGAGGCCAGTACGACCAGATCTACCACGAGCACATGTCCTACCTCGCGGTCGGGCCCATGAAGGAGCTGGCGGAGTCGCACTCGCTGGAGATCGTCCGAGTCGCAGAGGCGCCCGTGCACGGGGGCTCGATGGGTTTCTTCCTCGCCCACAAGGGTCAGCGCGGCGTGGGCCCATCGGTCGCGGAGGCGATCCGCCGCGAGGTCGATCTCGACCAGGCCGGCGTCGTCGGCTCCTTCGCGTCGGGGGCCAAGGCCGCCATCGAGGAGCTCGGCGCGATGGTCCGCTCGCTCTCGGAGCAGGGCAAGGTCGTCGACTGCTACGGCGCCTCCGCCAAGGGCGTGACCGTCCTGAACGCGGCCGGGCTCACCAGGAAGGAGATCCGGCAGTGCCTGGACGGCTCCGCGCGCAAGCACGGCCGCTACGTGCCTGGCACCGGCATCCCGATCGTGCCGAAGGGCACCCATCGGACGCCGTGGCAACCCGACTACTGCATCGTGACCGCCTGGAACTACCTCGACGAGATCCGGAGGGACGAGGCCGAGTACGAAGCGCGCGGGGGCAAGTGGATCGTGCCCGTGCCTGCCCCGAGGGTACTATGAGCCAGGACATCGAGCGTCCGCGCGTCATCTTCTTCTGGGGCGACGCCGTCCGCATCGGCCGCGACGAGGACGGTCTCGACGACGCGGCGGTCCAGGGCGTGCGCCTCTCCGTCACCGTCGATGCCGACCAGATCGACGCGCTCATGGCCGCGCTGGAGGAGCACGACGACGGCGAGACCCCGTGCGACGTCTCCTTCTTCATGCGCCCGACCGACGCGCGCGAGGTCGGAGCGAGCCTGATCTCGACCGCGTCCGCGGTGGACGGCTCGATCGAAGGGCTCGCCGAGGTCGGCGCTGCGCTCGGGTCGGACCCGGCCGACGACGACCTCTCGCCGGCCGAGTACGTGGAGCGGTTCGTGGCGCGGATCCAGCGGGTCGTGGACACGTTTCCGAGCGATGGCACGGACCGCGCCGCGGTGCTAGCCAAGGCGCTCCGCAAGATGGCGAGGAGCCAGCGCGCCATCGCGGACGCGGTGGACGCGTACGTGGACCGGACGGCGCCTGCGGAAGGAGCCCAGGCATGAAGGCCGTGATCCTGGCTGGAGGGATGGGGACCCGCCTCGACGAGGAGTCGGAGAGCAAGCCCAAGCCCATGGTGGAGGTCGGGGGCCGGCCGATCCTCTGGCACATCATGAAGCACCTCGCCTGGCACGGGGTGGAAGAGTTTGTCGTGGCGCTCGGGCACCGCGGCGACGTCGTGAAGCGCTACTTCACCGACCAGTCGAACCTCGCCGGCGACATGGTGGTGGACATGTCCGAAGGGTCGATCGTGACGCGGCACGACCCGCCCCCGGAGGGCTGGAAGATCCATCTCTGCGACACCGGCCCGCACGCCAACACCGCCGCGCGCCTCTGGAAGGTGCGCCACCTGGTGGGCGATGCGCCGTTCCTGGTCACGTATGGCGACGGCGTCTCCGACGTGGACCTCAAGATGCTGGTGAAAGCGCACGAGCTCGGCAAGCGCGTGGCCACGATCACGGCGGTGCGGCCGCCTGCGCGCTTCGGAGCCCTGCACGTCCTCGGCAACGGCCGCGTCGCGGAGTTCTCGGAGAAGCAGCGCGAGGGCTGGATCAACGGCGGATACATGGTCTTCGAGCCGAGGATCTTCGAGCAGATGGAGCTCTGGCTGGTGGGCGAGCAGACGGATCTGTCGGCCGGCGTCCTCGCGAAGCTCGCGGAAATGGGCGAGCTCACTGCCCATCAGCACGGCGGCTACTGGCAGTGCATGGACACGATGCGCGAGAAGCGCCTGCTGGATGCCCTCTGGGCGAATGGCGCGGCGCCGTGGAAGGTCTGGCCGTGAGCGACTTCTGGCGCGACCGCCCCGTACTCGTCACCGGCGCGACCGGGCTCGTCGGCGGCTGGCTCGTCCAGCGCCTGAATGATCTCGGGGCCGAGGTCACCATCGTCATCCGCGACATCGTGCCCGCGGCAATGGACGTCGTGGGCTCGGCCGCGCTCGGCGACGTCACCGATCAGGCCTTCATGGAGCGCGTGCTCGGCGAAAACCACATCGACACGGTCTTTCATCTCGCGGCCCAGACGCTTGTGGGCGTCGCCAACGACAATCCCTTGTCCACATTCGAGAGCAACATCAAGGGCACCTGGACCGTGCTCGAAGCCGCGCGCCGGAGCGCGCGCGTCAAGAAGGTGATCGTCGCTTCCAGCGACAAGGCCTACGGCGACGCGACCGAGATGCCCTACAGCGAGCGCCACCCGCTCGAAGGTCGCTACCCCTACGACGTCTCGAAGTCGTGCGCGGACCTCATCGCGCACGCGTACCGGGCGAGCTACCAGATGGACGTCGCCATCACCCGGTGCGGCAACTTCTTCGGCGGCGGCGACCTCAACTGGAGCCGGATCGTGCCCGGCACCATCCGGAGCGTGCTTCGGGGCCAGGCCCCGGTGATCCGCTCCGACGGCACGCTCGTGCGCGACTACCTCTACATCGAGGACGGCGTCGACGCGTACCTCCGGCTCGCCGAGGAGCGTCCGGGCACCGAGCACGTCCAGACGCTCACGGCAGATCGGACCGGGCCCAAGTGTCCCGAGCGTGGCCACCCGTACGCGCTCGGCCCGGTCGCCTGGAATTTCTCCTACGAGGCGCCGGTGTCGGTGCGGGCGATGGTGGACCGGATCCTGCGCGCCATGGGGCGCGAGGATCTCAAGCCCATCGTCCAGAACGAGGCCTCGAACGAGATCCGCGAGCAGTGGCTGTCCTCGAAGCAGGCGCGGCGGCTGCTCCGGTGGGAGCCGCGCTTCGGCTTCGACGAAGGCATGCAGCGCACGATCGCCTGGTACAAGGAGCACCTCCGATGATCTCTGGCGTGAAGTACGAGTCGGGAGCGGTCCTGATGGAGCTCTCGCGGCTGGAGGACGCGCGCGGCTGGACGATGCAGACGGGGGTCCCGGTGGAGATGGAGTCGCTCGGGGTGCCGAGCGACTGGCCCTTCGAGCTCATCTCCTACTCGCGCGAGAAGGTGCTTCGGGGCATGCACCACCAGCCAGGGCTCGCCAAGCTCATCCACGTGACGCGCGGAGCGGTGCACGAGGTCGTACTCGACCTCCGGAGGGAGAGCTTCGGCATGGTCGAGAGCTACTTCCTCCACGCCGAGCGGCAGCTCTACGTGCCGCCCTGGTGCGCCCACGGCTTCCTCGTCCGCCCGATCGGACCGGACTCGTACGCCGAGGTGCACTACCGCCTGTCGGGACCGCGCAACCCCGCTGCCGAGGTCCAGATCCTCTGGAGCTCCATCGATCACGAGTGGCCCGAGACCGAGATCTTCCTCTCCACGAAGGACCGCGCCGCGCCCACGCTCGAAGCCGTGCGCGAGCGGATGTGGCCGCCGGAGGAGCTCGTCGCCGAGGCCCGGGGCGCATGACCCCGTACCGCGAGCCCGCGGAGCGTCCGCCCGCGCCGAGCCGGTGGTGGTTCGACTGGAATACGGCGCTCCGGATCGCGCCGATCGCGCTCATGGTCGTGATCGCCTGGAACGCCTTCCAGGGCAAGGTCATGGAGCGGCTCGCGGGCAATCTCGTCGGGATCGCCCTCTCCGTCGTCGTCATCTGCGTCCGGAGGCGCCCGGCGTGAAGGTCCGGCTCTACGGGGTCACGGTCGGGCACGGGAGCTTCGCTCGCGTGACGGCCGGGATGCGCGAGGGCCTCGGGCACCTCGGTGTCTTCGCGGGCCTTGTCCCGCTCGACGCCTTCGACGAGGAGGACTTCTACCCGGGCTGGGACGCCGAGGTCGGGGTCTACGTGGGGCCGCCGACCCAGATCGGGATCATGGCCTCCCGCGGCGAGCACAAGGAGCGCTGGCTGCTCCTGCCCCCCAACTCCAGCTGGATCCCGCGGGCCTTGCTCGGACGCACCTGGCCGCACGTGACCGGCTACCTCTCCCCGAGCACCTGGGGGGCGTCGGTGCTCCGGACCGAGGTGGAGAAGTTCGGGAGGCCGCTCGGCGAGAGCCGTGAGGTCGAGGTCTGGCAGCACGGCATCGCGCCGGAGTTTCAGCCAGATCGCACCGCGGAGATCGCGGCCCGGGCGCGCTACTTCGGCGGGCAGCTCTCGGTCCTGCACATGGCCTCGACCGAGCGCGAGAGGAAGGGCACCCGGGAGCTCCTTCAGGCCTGGACCCAGCTCGTACACGCCGAGCGCCTCGGCCCGAAGCCGCGCCTGTCGATCGTGCTCGAAGGCCGCCAGGACGCGTTCGATGGGATCGTGCACGGCCGGGCGGAGGAGACGATCACGTGGCTCCCGCGGCAAAACCTCGCCCCGGGCGAGACCGCGGATCTCTACCGCGCCTACAACGTCGTCTGCCAGCCCTCGCGCGGAGAAGGCTTCGGGCTCTGCCCGCTCGAAGCCCTGGCGTCTGGGGTGCCGGTCGTGGCGACGGACGTCACCGGACACTCAGAGTACATGAGCGGCCGCGTGCGCGGCCTCGCCCGCGTGCCGACGGGCCCACTCGCTCCCATCGACGACGGACCTGGCGCCGAGGCACCCTCCCTCGCCCCTGTCGATCTCGCGTTCACGCTCTATGGCGCGGCCGTGCAATGGCCGGATCTGTCGGCCGAGGCGCAGGCGGGAGCGGAGCGCCTGCGCACCGAGTGGGCGTGGTGGGCGGTCACCGACCGCTGGCTCCGGAGCCGGCGATGAGCGTGCGCACGCGCGGCGTGATCCTCGGCTTCCTGAGCGCGCTGGCGCTGCTCAGCCTGCTCTTCCTGGTCGTCAGTGAGAGCCGCTTCGGATGGGCGATCTGCGCCATCCTCAACACCCTCGCCGCCGGGCTCTGGGCGCAGACACCCGCAGACCCGAGGCCCCGTCCGAAGAGCCCCAAGATCAACAGCCGCGGAGGTAGTGCATGATCGATCTCAAGCCGTACGTGAAGCGCCGCGTCCTTGTCCAGCTGAAGCAGCCCTACCACTACCAGCTCGTGCGGAGCGAGGGCGGCAAGCCCGTGCCGCTCGCGATCGTGGAAAAGGAGGGCCGCGCCATGATCGCCGGCACGAGCGACGTCGACGGCGCCAGGCCGCTCACCGTCGATGTGCTGGTCGGGACCGTGGTCGATCAGGACGGCCGGCTCGTGCTCGAAATGGACGACCAGACGAGCCGGCAGGGTCACAAGATCCAGATCGAGATGTGCGCGGAGTTCGTGATGTGCGTGAGCGTCATCCGCGAGGACTCGGTCGTCACCCTCGGCTAGCCGATGCCGCCGTTTGGATGGAGCGCCGCCGAGCGCGAGGAGTTTCGGCAAAGCCTCATCGAGGAGCTGTCGCTCACGCGCTACGCGAAGCAGGATCCTTCCCCCGAGCTCGCGAAGAGCCTCGGCGTCGACGAGGGCGCGCTCGTGCTCGCGCAGAAGCTCGCCCGGAGCGGCTTCGCCCCCGCGGACGAGCCCGGGCGGGTGAAGTTCAAGATGATGCACGTCTTCTGCCCCCGCGCGCTGGCGGGGCCGGTGATGGTCCTGGCGAAGCGGACGCAGTTCCAGCACACCCGAGGCAACGGCACGGCGGTCGGGCAGATGGTGCGGGCGCTCATGCACGCGGCCATGCAGACCGAGCGCGAGCCGACGGCCAGGCCGCACGGGCAGTGGGGGCCGCTGCCTGGTCGCGAAGACGCGCGCTACCGGCTCGCGGCCGGGCAGGAAAAGCGCGCCATCAACTACCACACCCAGGCCGAGGTCACCGAGGGCCTGTACCGCGCGATCGAGCTCCGGGCCCGGGCCGAAGGGGTCTCGCGCGCCCGCTACACCGTGCTCTGGACGGCCGACCTCGTGGACGGGCTCCTGCAGGACCTCGTGGTCGCCCCGGTGAGCCGCTGGCAGC
>Ga0075424_100001828_pt1 | contig 18967 bp, 13 predicted proteins | sample SoiMethybrSBSTD3_FD_75301 | JGI IMG/M metagenome (GOLD analysis project Ga0075424, IMG submission 75301) | Bulk soil microbial communities from a Populus tree surrounding site in Tennessee, USA - Soil MetaG P. TD hybrid SBSTD3 | ecosystem: Environmental > Terrestrial > Soil > Tree plantation... | reverse complement strand
ACGGCCTTCGGCTCTGGGTTTACGTGGGGGAGTGCGGCGATTCGTTGGTAAGCTCGACGTTCTTCAATTCCTTGAGCTCGCGCGCGGCGCCTTCCGCGAGCGCCGAGCCGCGATAGGTCTCGACAAAACGGGCAAGCTCCACCTTCAGCCGGCCTGTCCTTCCCAACCTTCGGTACACATCGATCAACCCATTCGCGGCGCGCATCAGCTCGCGCGGATTCGCGCGAGGCTCGGCATTACGGATCTCGACATAGAGCCGCTCGGCTTCCTCGTGTCCCTTCAGATGCATCTCCAGGAGATGGGCCAGACGGAGCCGCGCTTCGTGATCGCCCGGTTCGATTCGCAGATGATCCCGGAACCAATCCGCTGCCTCCTCGTACTTGCCCTGCGCGATGAGCACGTCCTGACGCGGATAGGTCGGTGGCGGCGGAATATCACCGACCGCGTAGATCGTCTCGACCATCAGGACCGCGGTGCTGCCCACCGTGCGGTGAATCGCAAAGGCTCCGGCAATGCTGAGCGGCAGGTCGAGCGCGACGAGCACGACGAAGAGCCAAGTCGGGATCCAACCCTTGTCCATCATGAAGTACCACAGAAAGCCGAGCATGGTGAAACAGGCCGGCACAAACCAGGCGATCACGCGCATCAGCCGGATCACATCGGTCGCGTCGCTATATACCGGGCCCTTGGCCATCGCGGTCACAATTGCGCCTGAAACGGCACCCGCGCAAGTTGCGTAGAGCGCGGTACCTACAGGAGAACACCATGATTGGGCTGATCGTCACTGCCGCCGCACTCGTCGGCGGCTTCGTTATCTCGCGTGATTTTGTCCGGCGTCGTCTGCGTTACGTGGACGCAGTGAAAAGGCCGTCGGCACCCCTCATTGCGGGAGCCGCGGCTGCGGTGGTCGCATTGCCGGTCGCGCTGCTGCCGATCGTGACCGTCGGGACCGCCGTTGCCTTGGGTGTCGGTGTTGCAGGTGGAGTGGCGAGCGGTCGGAATGCTCCGCCGCCCGATTCGACTAGCTAGCGCGCAGCGCCTCGGGCCGTCCCGCGATCACGCGCAGCGCGCGTACCGCCTCGCGCGCGAACGTCTTGCCCGCGCCTTTCTCCAGCTCTTCGAGGGCGCTCCAGCGCGTAAACGCCGGCCGCACCGGCGTCGCCATCTGTAGCGTTTCGAACGCGTCGGCGACCGCGAGCACTTTTACCGTAATCGGCATGGGCAACGCTTCGACATCCCAGTCGTCGCCCACGATCTCATAGTAGTGCGAATACTCACCAATGATCTCCGCCGCGCCGCGCAACGCGCGGCCGACCGTGAGCGACTCGTCCGTGATGGAACGCGTCAACAGTTTCAGCAGGCGCTGGTCGACGGTCCCGACTTCGTGGAGTAGCGCGGCAATCCGCAAGTTCTCGAGCGCCGCAGAGGACAACTTCAATTCCGCTCCGATCGCGGCCGCGAGCTCCGCGACGCGCGTCGAATGGCCTTCCTGATTGCTTTCGGCGGACTCGATGTGGTAGGTCAGAATCTCCAGCGTCGCGAGATAGGCGTTCTTCAGATCCACGACTCGCGCCGCCCGCTGCTCGGCCAGCCCGCCCACCACATATCCCGTCGCGAGCAGAAAGACGGCCCAGGGCAAGAGCGTGAATGCCGCGGCTTGCGTGAGCCCTTCTTCCATTCCCCACCCCTCGACGGCCTGGACAAAAAACACGAGTGCAGCGATGAAGAGCGCCGAGACAACGGCAAATCGCCGGCCGCCATAAAACCCGGCCAAGATGATCGGCAGATAATAGAAACTGAGGAACGCGACCTTGTGGTCGATCAAAAAGTTGATGACCAACAGCGATGCGACGAGGAGGACGACGAGAATGCGCTCGAAATTCTTTAGGACGAACTGCTGAATCACAAAACCCTTTCGGCCAAGGAGATAGAGCGGGCACCAAAGTGACTGACTGATGGGCAATCTGCATGTGAGACGGATCACACTTGAGCATACCCTGACCTAGGGAAACACCCGGCATGGAATTCGCTTGAGAGAACGGCGGGGACGGCCTGCGCGTCCTAGAGGCCTCCCCTCCTCGGAGTTGGACCTCAGCGCTCGTGGAGATCGCGCTCGGGTTCAGCGCGCGTGTCTCGCTCGTAGCCGACGCAGCTCAGCACCGGTAACGGCGGGTAACGAACGAAGCGCGGATCTGTGTCGGCCCGGAGGCAGCGGTAGAAGACGGATTCCCGCCGATTGGTCACAATTCGCACCCAGTTACAGGTCGCGCACAGCCCCACTCGAGGCTCGCCAAGGCCGCTCATTAGGTCGAAAAACAAGCTAGCTATATCTTGATGCCCGTGAGTCAGGCCCAGGTCGACGACTTCGGGCTGCCACCCGGAGCCCGGAACGAATACCTCCAAGGAGCCCGCGATCAGCTCGGCGCGATTGCTGAGTTAGCCGAACGGCTGGTCACCGCGGGCGACGACACGGCCGCAATCGAAGACCTGCGCCGCGACGCTCATCGTCTGCGCGGCTCCGCCGGATCCTTCGGCTTCCCGCACGCCTCCGCCGTCGCCGCCGAGCTGGAAGAAGCGGCCAAGCAGTGGCTCGACCATCCAGGGAATGGCCCTCGGGATCGGGGGAATGTTGCCCGCGGCTTCGTGCGTCGGTTGGCCGCCGCACTGTTCACCAAGCAGGTGGCGCCAGCCCCACCAGAGCCCGCCCCGTCCGATGCACCGGAGGTGATCGTCGTCGAAGACGATCCCGCGCTCGCCGAGCTGCTCACATTCGGGCTCGAGGCCCGCGGCTATCGCTATATCCACTTCCGGAACGGGCGCGAGGCGCTCGAGCTGCTCAAATCCATGGACACGCGCGGCAGTCCGCGACCGCCGCTGTTGCTGCTCGACGTGGACCTGCCGGAGCGCGACGGGTATTCGATTTTCGAGGAGCTGCAGCAGCGGTGTCCGGGACGGTTTCGCGTGGTCTTCACAACGGCTCACGGGAGCGAAACGGAGAAGCTGCGCGCGCTCGAGGCTGGCGCCCTGGACTACCTGCTGCAGCCCATGAGCCTACAAGTCGCGCTCGAGAAGATTCAGCGCTGGGTGGGCCACTAAGCAGGCTGCTCCTCTCCATCAACCCCCCAAACTGATTCCGATTCGTACGGCGGCATCTTCTCCCATTCAAAATGCCTGTTACAGCTCGGACAAATCACGAAATGCCCAAGCACACCGCGCCGTTGATGGGTCGCAGACTCACCGCAATGCGGACATTGCAACGTCATTGATTCCCCCGTGAATGCCAGAAGCCCGCAACGCTCGAGACCGATTGCTCGGTGAGCGTCGCGCCAATCGTCATGAACCAGCCCGATCCGCCGCGCACCGCGAAATCGGGATCGTGGAGATCGCCGATGCGGTAGCCGCCCGCGATCTCGATGCCGCGCACCGGCAGCAGCACGAGCTGCGGCGCCGCGTCCCAGCGGATTGTGCCGCTCGTGCGCTCGTGCAACAGGCGGCCGTCGCCGCGGATTCGCGCCCACGCCGACACGCCGACATCGAGCCGCGAGCCGACATAGTCCGCTGAGGACGCGAGAGGTTGGACGACGCTGTCGCTGTGCGTCACCGTCGCATTCGCCGTACGGAACGCGTAGCGCGCGCCGAACTCGATTCGCGCGTCCGGCGACCAGATCGCTTCGGCGGTCAGAATCCGGCGCGCCTCGTGGCCCGTCTGCGCGGTAAGCACGCCGCCGGCCAACGGGTTCTGCTCATCGATGACTTCGACTTTGGCCAGCAGGTTCAGCGCATCACTGCCCACCGGCCGGAATGCGAGACCGTTCAGCGACGCGATGCGCTGGTGACTGACCCAGCCGCTCGTCTGGCGGTCCTCGGACGCCTGGAACTCCTGGCGTGTCAGCACGGCGAATGACTTTGTGACGTCAGCGGCACCGGCCATGGAAAGGAGCTTGCTGGTCCGCTCTTCGCCGTCGCGCCATTCGCTGCGGAGGCTGAAGCGATACGGCGACTGCTCGGGCAGATACTCGGCGCCAAAGCCGGCCGACCAGTAGTTCTCTTCCGACTGCAGGAACGGCAGCGCGCGGATCGGGTCAGCGGTGGGTGCGTTGTTCAGACCGAAGCGACGCTCGAACAGCGTATTGAGCGTCCACGCGGTACCGACACGCAACCGGTTGTTCAAGCCCACGACGGCAGCGACGTGCCCGCCATTCGCGCCGGCAAGTTGATACGAGCCCCACGCCTGCGTCCCCACGGCAACATCCGAGCGGCCGCCGAGGCTCGTAACGCCGTAGCCTAAGCCGCCGGGCAGCTCCACCTGGCGGTGTGTCAGCTCGAACGTGGTGTGCGGATTCACCTTGAGCGCGACGCCCGCGCCGATGTAGTCGGGCTGAACGGCGCTGATCTCCTGACCCAGATGACGGCGCGCTTCGGCGCTGAAGGTGAGGGCCGAGAGCGGCGCCCAGACGAGGTGGAACTCGCTCGCCTGCGCGGCATCGTCGGTCGTGCCGGTGTTCAGCCGGCTCGCCGAAACGCCCGCTTCGGCGCGCAACGTGCCGAAGCGCTGCGCGACAAACGCGCCTGACTTCATGCGGCTCACGCCCTGCAGATCGAACGATTGCGCCGAATGCTCCACGCGGATCTCGCTGCCGCCCACGAGGAACCGTGCGCCGAGGCGGAGATCTTCGGTGCCGCCGGTGAGCGCGATGTTCGCCGGATTCTTGAATTCGCGATCGGTGCGCAGCCAGTCGCCCGACACGGTCAGGCCTTTGACCAAGAGCACCGAACCGCCGACGGCGGTCGCGAACCCCGCCGAATCGGGCGTCTGTGAATGCGCCAGCTCGCCGTGGAACGTCAGCCGTCCCAGGCGCTGCGCGCCGAAGTCGACCCCCGCCAGGTCGCGCTCGGCGCCCGGGCGGCCGTCACGAATGAACGTCGAGCCGATGCGCAGTGAGTCGAGCACGTCGTGGCCGACCAGGGCGCGCGCGTCGGCGCTGGCGCGCAGGCCCCACACCGTCGATTCGGCGCCGCCGTTGTCCGTCCCGTAGGTGACCATGATGAACACGGGGTTCCCCGACGGGTCGGTCGCGGGCACGGGATGCTTGAAGAGCAGCAGGCCGTGCTCGTAGTCGATGTCGTAATCGAGGTAGCGCGTGAGCGTCTGGCGCGCCAACGCCTGCTGCGGGTTGTCGAACGCGCGCGTCTCGAGCACGATCTTCTCGGTGCCCGCCACGATGCCAAGGCCGATGTCGTACGGCCCGGACATGCCCGCGCCTCTGATCTGCTGCTGCGCCAGGCGCTCGCTACTCGTGCTGCCGAAGCCCTGCCACACGACCGCGCCTGTCGTGACGCGGCCGGCGACGCCGGCCAACGCGCGATCATAGCCCGACAGCGCGAGTCCGCTCGCGAATTGGCCGGTCGTGAGATCGCCGAAGGCCATCCAGTCGAGCCCGCGCTCGACGCGCGCCGCGACGGCATAGCGCGACGCGCTGCGCGTGCGCGTGACGCTCGCGTCACCCAGGATCGGATACTGTGCATCACCGAGCGGATCGACGGCGCGACCGAACTGATTGCTCCCGGCGTCGAGCTGGCGTGAATCGACGCTCACGAGCACCGAGGTACGGGCATCCAGGCGGCCACGCGCGGTCGCGGAGCCGAACGCGTCCGGGCTCGCGCCCACGCCCACCTGGCCCGCAGCCGTCATCATAAAGGGACGGGCCTCGGGCAAGATCTCGAGCTGCACGTGCGTGTTCGCGTTTTCGGAGTGCACCGTGAGCGAGCCCAACCGGACATCGCGACCGCCGCGGAGCTTCAGCGCCACGACACCGGTGGAATCGGCCTTTACTTGTACGCCGACGGACGAGCGGTCCATGTCCGTATTCATCACTTCGGCGCCATCAGCCGAAACCGTAACGAGCGCACCGGTCACCACCGGCACGCCCCACTGGTCCAGCACGTGGACATATGCCGTATCGATACGCTGGCCGCCGGCGGCGAGCACGAGCTTCGAGCCTTCATAGACGAGCTTCGCCGGCCGCCCCGACACATGCACGTCGAGACTGTCCCACCGCTCCTGCGACCACGAGTTCACCATCCGCACGCGCAAGCGATGCGGCCCCCGCGAGAGCGCCACCGCGATGAAGTCGTGGACGCCATCGCCGCGGACTTCGCCGTCGGCAATGCGCGTCGCGCCATCGAACAGCACGACCGTCGCGCCGGGCTCGCCCCGCACGCCGACGAACACGCGGTCGGTTGTCAGGATGGAGCCGTCAGCCGGCGCGAACACCGTTACGGGCGGCCCGGCCACGATCGCGCGGCGCTGCTCGTCGGCCCGCGCGGCGGAGTCGCGGAGCGCGGGAATCGTCAGGCCCCCTCCCTGGGGCGCGAGGGCGACAGGGGCCGCAACCTTCAGGGCTTGCGCGAACCGGGCAACGTGGGGATGGCGATTCACGATCCTGATCTCGACGCGCCGCTCGCGCGCCATCGTCGTGTCGCCGATCCCGGGGCGCGGCTCCTGATCGCCGCGACCCACGACGTCGTCGATCAGGTTCGCCAATCCATTGAACTGCAACTGATACGCGACCCAACGGGCGCGCTCTTCTGACAGCCGCTGATTGGTGAAGAACGGGCCACCGACCACATCGATCGTGTCGGTAAAGCCAAGGATGTCGACGCCGCAATCGGGATGCGTACTCAGGAAGTCCTGCACCCGCTTGCCCAGCTCGGCGACGTTCAGGATGTAGTGCGGGCGCGACTCATTACGCCCGAAGTACGCGACCGTAGCGCGGTCGGTCTGGCCGCCGGGCAAGACGCTCGAGAAGTCGCCGCAGGCGCTGACGTTGGATGCGATGCCGGGAGACGCGACGCTAGGGGAGGCGACGCGAGATCCAGCGACGGCAGATGAGGCGCCGCTAGATGAGGCGATGGTCGGTACAGCGGCGGACGCGGCGGTCGTGGACGGAGAAGCGGTTGTAGAGGTCACGGCGCTTCCAGCGAGCGCAAAGTTGACGCGCGGCGTCGTCCAGCCCGAGCCGTCACGCGCCTGCGCGGGGTCGGGCACACGGAACCCAGCGGGCATGGTGGCCGGATCGATGCGATACACGTGACGGCCCGGACGCATGTTCTGGAATGAGAAGCGGCCGTCAGCGTCGGTCGTCGCGATTTCGCCATCGTCGGTCCACACGTCCACGCCCTGCACGCCCTGCTCATTGGCGTCCTGCTGGCCGTTCCCGTTTGCGTCGACGAACACTTTCCCAATGACGGCGCGAGTCTCGAGCGGCCAGGCATGACGAATGCGCACCCACGCCGTCGCGGGCGGCGTCTGGATGGTGCCAGCCTCCGCGGTGGCGACGGCGGTATTCTGCAGGACGTCACCGCTGGCCGAAACGACCGCGACCTGGTAGCGCACGCGGAATGTGGCGCCAGCGGCGATCGGTCCCGCGACGTAGAACGTCAGGTCGGGGCCATTCGCGACCACTGAATCGGCGCCGAGCACGCTGCCTTGCGCATAGCGGCCACCGTCGGGCAAGCGGTCGGCGATGCGGAAATCGCTGAGCGGCGTCGCCCCGACGTTCTGAAGTGTCAGCGTGTACGGCACGGTTTCACCGAGCCCCGTCTCGAGCACGTCGGCCGTCTTGCCGAGGGTTAGCTGACCCGTACCTGCGAGGAGCAAGAGCACCGGTGGCGCCGAGCTGCCCACCGCCGGACCGTTGCCCAGCGCCAGCTCGGCGCGGTTGATGACGGTCATCGAGTCCGGCAGCGTCGGGGCGACCTGCGTCTGGATCGTGATGTCCGCGGTCGTGCCGGCCGCGATGTCGCCAAGCGTCCACGTCAGCACGGAGCCCCCGCCGGACACGGTGGCCGCGGGAACCGAGCCCACGTACTGCAGGAACGCCGGCAGCGTGTCAGTCACGATCACAGTCCGCGCGATCACGCTACTCGCGGGATTGTCGTAGCGGATGCGGTACTGCACGGCATCGCCCACGCGCGCGATCGCCGGCGCGACGGGCGCATCGAGCAGTTTGACGACCGAGATGCTCGAGAACAGCAACACGGTCTGGGCATTGTTGGACGTCGCGGAGTCGGGACCACCGGGCGTCGTGTACGCGACTTTCGCCACGTTGGACGGTGAGGCGGTGCCGTCGAGCGTAGCGCGGAATGTCACCGTGCCGGCGTCGCTGCCGGTCACAGTCGCCAGCGTTACGGTCACGCGCCGCGCCGCGGCGTTGAACGAGCCGGCGTCGTCGCCGGTGGCGTCGGTGAGGGGCGCACCGTTCAGCGCGATGCTTCCCGGGACGTACACCGCGCCGGCGGGCAGAACGTCGTTGATCGCGACGTTCGTCGCGGTCGCGCCGCCGAGGCCAAGGTAGGCAATCGTGTAGGTGACGACGTCGCCGAGCGTGCCGCTCGCGCGATCGACCGATTTCGTGAGTGTGACCGCGATACCGAGCGGCGAGCCAACGGTGACGAACGCGGAGTCGGAAACGGGGGTGAAGCTGATGCCGGTGGCTGCCTGATAATTCACGGTGGCGAGGTTGCGAATCACCGTGCCCGGAGGAGTCTGGGCACTCAGATCACCGGCGAAGACGAGCAGCACCGAGCTCAGGATGACCAGCATCCTGCGCGCGCGTAGTTGCGTTGTCTTCAATCCAGTGAGTTGTGCCATCGCCCCTCCGCACGGCCAGAAGGCACGGGCCGTGCCGCAGCGAGCTACTGTGCCATGCCGTAAACCATTATTTTTCAAGTGCTTAGAAGCACGTTTCGAGGTGTCTCTCCACCGCGGGGCGGTCAGTTACCGGGCGGAAACGACGCCGGTAACCGGAAAGGCGAAGCCCCGCCGGTCCTTTGGCGGGGCTCCCAAGGAGAAGCACCATTTGATTCTCAGTTCACGCTCGCGCGAACCCAGAAGAAGCGGCTCGCACCGGCGGCGAGGTTACCAGACAAGTCGCCGGTCACGTTGTTGCCGACGTTGGAGAGCGTCCAACCCGCCGCATCCGGCGTCGTCCCGGAGAACGTCAACTCCGCCGGCAACGCGTCGGTCACCTGCACCGTTGTCGCCGCGGCCGAGCCGGTGTTGCTGACGGTGATGCGGTACTGAATGAACTCACCGGGCAACACGGTGCCCGCGCCGATCGGCGTCGTCTTGTCGTCGCGGAACGCGACTTTGACGATCGTGAGCGACGGCCGCACCACCGACAGGTCGGCGAAGCCGTTGTCGCTCGTCGCGGGACTCGCGAGCGAGCGGGCTTTCAGGACCAGGGTATCGACAGTCCCTGCGGCCACATTGCCGATCGAGTACACGACGGCGATGCTCTGCGTCGCGCCCGCCGCGAGGCCGGTGATGCGCGCGCTATCGCCCGCTGTGCCGTTCACCGACACGATCGTGATCGCCGTGCCCGGATGTGAAGCCAGCAAGTCGAAGCCGTCCGGGCCCGTCGCATTGTTCGTGACGGTGAAGGTGAAGGTGTAGTTCGTCCCGTTGCTGGGCAGGCGCTGCAGGTTCTGCCCGCCATCAGGTGTCACGGCGACCGCAGCCGTGAGGTTCGGCGTGACGGTGGTGGCGTCGTTGTCCGACACGCTGTTGTTGCGCACCGACGTCGCGGTCAGCCGGTAGACGGTCGACAAGCCACCGGTTCCGGCCGTCACGCTGTAAACGACCTTGACCGTGATACTGCCGGCCGGGGCGATGCCGGCGCCCGCGAGCGCGGTATTGAGCGCGGCGAGCGAGGCATACGTGGTTGCGCCGACGCGATATCCTGTCACCGTGATGATGCCGGCGACTGAGATGTTCTCGGATATCGCCACGCTGTCCCTGCCGTTCCCGATGTTGTTCACCGGGAAGAACAGCGTGTCGTTGGCGCTGGGCGACGCCGGGCCGACGCTCGCCGCCGAGGCGACCACGTCGATGCCCGCCACGAACCCGACCGTCACGTCGACGGACGCGGATACCGTGGAGTACGCGTTACTGTTCGCGTCGGTGAAACTCACCGTCGCGACGTTGTGAATGACCGTCCCCTCAGGGGTCTGGGCATTCACGGGGACCGCCGTCGTCACCGCCAGCAACGCGGCAATGCCGAGCGTGATCCCCATCCTGGTGATAAGCCGCTGCAACATGGTGTTTCTCCTTGTGTTCGTTACCGCACGCCGTTATGGCGCTTTGTGAGACGACGAATCCGGATGCGCGGCCGGCAGCTCTGCGCGAAACTCCGCCGTCACGCTGGCACCCGCTGCAATCGAGCCACGCACCGTCCAGCGCACGTGGGTGTACTGCGCGGGCGACGCGGGCTGCTGCACCCGCTTGCCCCCAACCACTGCCGAAACCATTGGGCGGGTGGAGTACGTCTTCCCGCTGTCTGCCGAGTATTCGACCAACACGTCCGTGCGATCGGCGCCGGCCGAACCATCGACGTAGCGCAATCCCGTCGGAACGGGATTCGTGAACACCACACCGCGCACGTCGCCGGAATTCGTGTTGGTGAAGTGCAGGCGATAGCGCAGCACGTCACCCGGCACGACCGCTTCCGAATTCGCTCGGCCCTTGCCCATCAGGTTTTCCGCCGTGACGACCAGCGGACGCGGCGCGGTCGCCTGAGCGCGGAGCGCACCGGCGCAGGTCAGGACAACCGCGGCCAACAACTTCGAGATCTTCCCCATGTCTTTTCCCCTTTCGAACCGCGTTAACGCACTCCCCATGCCGACGTGAACTCTTTGTCGCTTAGTCACTTAGCTACTTTGGCTCTCGAGCTCGGTTACCGTATGGAAATGGCTTCGGTAACACCGAGCGCTCACTTCACTCTGGCCACAAACACGAGCTGCGCCTGGTTGTTGGGTCCGACATTGCTGAGCGGATTGTTCAAGGACAGCCGAATGTCAGTCACGCAGTAGTCGAAGCCCGCGGGGGCGCTGCATCCTGCGCTCGCCGGCACATATGCCCATGAGGCGCCGCCGTTGTTCGAGTACGCGACCGTACCGGTCACGCCGCCCGGCAGCGTCGTGCCGACCGAGCCCACCTTGAATCCGACTTGTGCCGGCAACGAATCGACGTGCACGACACTCACCGCGTTGTCGGTGCCCGAATTCGTCAGCGTGATCGTGTACATCAGATTGGTGCCGGGTGACAGGGTGCCGTTGGGGTTCACGCTCTTCACGACGCCGATGCTCGGCCGGATGACGGTGACCGCAAGCTTGCCGGTGTCGACTGTTGCCGCGCTGCCCACGGCGCGCGCCTTGAACACGAGCGTATCGATCAATCCCGCTGCGACGTTGCCGACCGAGTACGTGACCGTCGCGACGATTGGAGTGCCGTTCACGACGCTGGCCATCCGCGCGCTGTCGGGATTGCCGCCTTGCGTGACCCCGGTCCCGGTGATCGACACAGTCGTCAGCACAGTGCCCGGGCGTTTGCTCGTCAGCAGGTCGTAGCTCGTTAGGCCATTTCCCGTGTTGCTGACTGTGAACGCGACGGTGTAGTTGGTTCCGTTGCTCGGCAGCCGGCTGGCGCTCGCGCTGTGCGGGCTCACCGACACGCCGTAGACCTTGGCGAGGATGGTCTTGGTCTTGTCGTCGGTCGCGACCGTCGGACCGCCCGCGGCACCGGACGTGACGAGCTGGAGATTGCTGGCAGCGGAAGCCGCCGTGAAATTGTTGAACTGCAGGCCGGAAACGGTGATGCTGTCTCCGAATGCCAAGCTCGTCGTCACATTCAGTACCAACACCTGGCCCGCATTCTGATAACTCACCGTCGTCGACACCTTTGCCGCGGCGTTGCCGCCGATTGTCGCCGTCGTGATCGCCGTATTCCACGTCATGTTGAAGCCGGCTGGGATGCGGATGCGGATGTCATTCGCTGCGGTGATCGTCGCGGGATTGCCTTCGGCGATGGTGATGGCGCTGATCGCACTGGCGGGGTCACTCACGACAAAGGACTGGCTGGCAGTCGAGGAGATGGCCGGCGGGAGAGGGACGATCTGTTTGCTGTGATTGTCCTTTACGCCAATGACGTTGCCGCCCGTGAGTAGCAACGTGTCCGGACCGCTGAGCGCGCTGAAGTTCCTGAATGCCAGATTCGAGATGACGAGCTGGTCGCCGTTGTTCCAGTTCGCGGTCACCGTAATCATGACGCTGTCGCCGTTTGCCGAGTAAGTCGGTGTCAGGCTGACTTTGCCGGCGGCGCTGCCGCTGACGACGAGAGTGGTGACGGTATTGTCCCAATCCATCGCGAACGTGGATGGGAAGTAGATGTGAATGTCTTTGCTGGGTTTGACCTTGCCGCTGGGGTCGCTGATGGTGATCGTCGACGCAACCGTGCTGGCAGCGCCGAGGGTGAACGTCTGATTAGCCGCCGATGAGATCGTCTGCGCGGCGAGCGGAGACACACCGGCGCCCCCGATTCCCGCCGCCAGTGCGGTGAAAATCAGAACTGCGCCGACGAACATCGCGCGCCGCGTCATGTCCCGACTGACTCCTGTTGTAGGTTTCTCCGTACATGAGGGTGCACAACATAGGCCTCGACTGATTTTTGTGCTTATTGGTTGCCATGATTGGAGTTACAGCAATTCGGAGGATGAAGATTTTCCCGTCGCGTTACCGTGCGGTAACGCGACTCGGAACGTCTAGTCCAACAAACCGTACTTCTTCCGCTTCTCCCACAGGTTCTTGCGCGAGATCCCGAGCGCTTCGGCGGCGCGTTGCACGTTTCCCTTGAACTCCGCCAGAATGCGCTGGATGTGCGCCTTTTCTGCATCGACCAACGTCACCCCGGTCCCGGGATCAGACGATGGGGACGTCGCGCTCAGAGATTCGAGCGGCGGGAGATGCTCCACGCGAAGCTCACCGTCGTCCGCAAAGATCATGGCGCGCTCGATGACATTGCGTAGCTCGCGAACGTTCCCCGGCCAGTGCCACGCGCGGAGGCGTGAGAGCGCCGCCGGCGCGATCCGGCGCACGTCCTTCTTGAACTCGCGGCTGAAGAACTCCCGGAAGTGCTCGGCCAGCACCGGCAGATCGCCCTCGATCTCGCGGAGTGCAGGCAGAACCATCGTGGCAACGCGAATCCGATAGTACAGATCCTGGCGAAATTTGCCCGCCTTCACGGCCTGCTCGAGATTGCGATTGGTGGCCGTCACGAACCTGGCCGGGACTTCCAGCTCTTCCGTTCCTCCCACGCGCCGGAACCGCCGCGACTCGAGCACGTTGAGGAGCTTGGCCTGAAATTCGGGTGAGAGCTCGCCGATTTCATCGAGGAATACCGTGCCGTTCTCAGCCACCTCGACGAGCCCGCGCTTCGACTCACGCGCGTCGGTGAATGCGCCTTTTTGGTAGCCGAACAACTCCGCTTCCAGCAACTGCGGCGGCAGCGCGGCACAGTTGATTTCGACGAATCGGCCGCCTGGAGCGCCCGAGTAATGGATCGCCTGGGCCACGAGGTTTTTTCCGGTCCCACTCTCACCCAGCAGCAGGACAGTAGCAGTGGGCGCCTCGGCCACGCGCCGAACGAATTCGCGCACCGTTTCGATCTTGGGATCACTGCCGAGGATGGCGCCCGTCGAGAAGTCGCGCTTGCGGGTCTGCTCGAGTGACTCCGCGGTTTCGATCAAGGGCCGGGCCTTCAGAGCCCGTTTGAGAAGCGTCGTCAGCTCGTCGACGTTGACCGGCTTGGTGAGGTACTCGGTCGCCCCGGCTTTCAACGCTTCGATTGCCGTCGCGATCTCGGCCTGGCCCGTGAGCACGAAGACGGGGAGATGAGGGTCGGTCTCGCGGAGTCGCCGCGTCACGGCGATGCCGTCCATCCCCGGCATCATGAGGTCGGTGATGACGGCGTCGGACGGCTCTTCCGCGCGCCGCGCGAACAGATCATCGGCTCGCTGGAAGACCTCGATCTTGAACGTGCCCGCCCCTCGCAGATTCACCGCGAGCAGCTTGGCGAACGAGAGATCGTCGTCCAGGATGTAGACTTTGGGTGGCATTGGGCAAATCTTTCCTTCCCATGCACCGTGGTCTCACAGCGTAATAAACGCCGGCCAATGGCGAAAGACTCCCTCGAGGAAACCGTGGCGGCGCTGCGGCGGGAGTTCGCCGCCGGCTTGCCGGAGCGCCTGGCCGCGTTGCAGTTGGCGCTGGACGGGCTCCGCCGGGGCGTCACCCGCGATACGATCCAAGCGTTTCATCTTCCCACGCACGCGCTCACCGGCACCGCCGGATCCTACGATGCCCACGAATTGGTGCCTCACGTGGCACGATTAGCCACGCTGGGCCGGCGCTGGCGCGATGCCGGCGCCGCCTCGCCGGCGGAGCTCGACGAGGCTGCGCGAGAACTCGACCGGCTCAAAAGCGCGATTGAGCGCTTCAGGCAGCGTGTCTAGGGACGTGCCGGGCCGCGCATCTCCCGCGCCACCCGTTCCGCTTCTCGCATCACACGCAGGATATTCAGACCGGCCACTTTCTTTACGTCCGCCTCAGTCCAGCCACGCCTCAGCAGCTCGGCGATCAAATCGGGAAACTTCGACACGTCCTCCATGCCGAGCGGCACCTCCGTAATACCGTCGAAGTCGGAGCCGACCCCGACGCAGTCGACGCCGGCGATCTTGCGGATGTATTCCACATGATCGGCGATCTGGGCGAGGGTCGCACGCGGCGCCGCAGCCTGCCACTTCTTGAGGGAGTCGGCGCGAGTCGCAGAATCCGCGCCGGCTTTTTGTAAAGCATCCATGCGCGCGCTGATGCTTTCGTCCGACACACGCACCGCCTCGGACACAAATCCGGGATTAAAGTTCACCATCACCACGCCGCGATTGACCGCTACGAGCTTCAGAATCGAATCGGGAACGTTACGCGCGTGATTGCTCAGGGCTCGCGCAGAGGAGTGCGAAAAGATCACCGGCGCCTTGGATGTATGCAGCGCATCCGACATCGTCTGGTCGTTGACGTGCGACAGGTCGACCAGCATCCCCAGCCGGTTCATCTCGAGCACCACCTGCTTTCCGAACGCCGAGAGGCCGCGTCGCGACGTATCGGTAGACGCCGTCGCCCAATCGAGGCTACGCCAGTGTGTCAGTGTCATGTAGCGCGTGCCCAGGCTGTAGAACATGCGGAGGGCGCCGAGTGAGTTCTCGATCGCGTGGCCGCCTTCGATGCCGATCAGGCAGGAGATTTTCCCCGCAGCAAAGTGGCGTTCGACATCCGCCGCGGTGTACGCCATGGCCATATTTGCCGAGTTCTTTGCGCATAAGCGACGCACCAGGTCGATCTGCTCGAGCGCGTAGACGGCGGGATGCGGCCCTGAGTCCATCGTAGTCACCGGCACATACGCCGCCCAGAACTGGCCTCCCACGCTCCCCGCGCGGAGCCGGGGAATGTCGGTCATGAGTTTCGGTTGGCTGACCGCGAAGTTCATGGAATCGAGGCCGCCGAGCCCGTGAATGGCGTCGGGGATGTCGTTGTGGCCGTCGATGAGGGGGACGGTTTTGAGGATGGATACCGCTCGCGAACGATATGCGTCGGACGGTCGGACCGTCTGACCGTCTGAAGGAGAAGCCAAAAGCAACGCGACCAAAAGCCCGACCGCGATCTTGCAGTCTAACCGTCCGACAGTGCGACCGTCCGACATGTTCCCGCCGCGCTCGAGGAGTCCAAAAGCTAGATTACGTCGTGGCCACGAGCAACGAATCGAAGACCAAGATCGGCCTCACGATAAACGGTGAGGGCACGGAGGTCGCGTTCGCGTCTCACAAGACGCTGCTCGAAGTGCTCCGCGAAGACCTTGGACTTACGGGCACGAAGCACGGCTGCGAGTTGGGCGAATGCGGCACCTGCACCGTGCTGCTCGATGGAACGCCCGTGCTTTCCTGTCTCGTGCTCGGCCTTGCGTGCGCGGGTCGCGACGTGCGGACGGTCGAAGGGATGGCCAGCGCCGGGAAATTGCATCCACTCCAGGAGACGTTTGCCGACCTCGGCGCGGCGCAGTGTGGGTACTGCACGCCGGCATTCCTTCTGACGGCGGAAGCGCTCCTCGCCACGAATCCCAAACCAACACGCGACGAGATAAAAGACGCATTGGCGGGCAACCTCTGCCGCTGCACGGGCTACATCAAGATCTATGAAGCGGTGGAACTCGCTGCGGCACGAATGCGTGGAGAGAGCGCGGAACCAACGCGCGAGTCGCTCTATGGCGCGTAAGTCTTCCGACCGCCCGACCGCCCGACCGCCCGACCGCCGCATTATTGGCAAGGCTCTCCGCAAGGTCGACGCGGTCGCGAAAGTCACGGGCACAACCAAATTCGCCGACGATCTCGCATTTCCGCGGATGCTGTACTGCAAGCTGCTTCGCAGCACGCAGCCGCACGCGCGCATCGTTTCGATCGACACGAGCGCTGCACGTACGCTCGATGGGGTGCAGGCGGTTCTCACCGGACAAGACCTGCCGATACCCTTCGGCATTCTGCCCGTGTCCCAGGACGAGCACGCGCTGTGCCTGGACAAGGTGCGGTTCATCGGTGATCCGGTCGCTGCCGTCGCGGCGACGAGCGAGGAAACCGCGACCGCCGCGGTCGATCTCATCAAGGTCGCGTACGAGCCGCTCCGCTCGTTCGACTCCGCGGAAGCCGCGGTCGCGAATCCCGAGCCGCGCATCCACGACTACGGCGACAGCGGCAACCTCCACAAGCTCATCGACCTCGAGTTCGGCGATGCCGACGCCGGGATCGCCGAGGGCGACCTGGTGCGGGAAGATCTCTTCTTTTTTGAGGGCAGCACGCACTTGCCGATGGAGCAGCACGCCGCCGTGGCACAGTGGTCGCCCGACGGCAAGCTCACGCTCTGGTCCAGCACGCAGACGCCGCACTACGTGCATCGCGCACTCGCCAAGGTGCTCGAGCTGCCGGCCGCGCGGATTCGCGTGATCGCGACGCCGAACGGTGGGGGGTTCGGCGGCAAGAGCGATCCGTTCAATCACGAGATCGCCGTGGCCAAACTCGCAATGCTCACGGGCCGGCCCGTCAAGATCACGCTGACGCGCGAAGAAGTCTTCTATTGTCATCGCGGGCGCCATCCCACGCTGATGTGGGTGCGGACGGGCGCGAAGAAGAATGGCGCAATCACGGGAATGCACTTTCGCTCGCTGCTCGACGGCGGCGCCTACGGTTCCTATGGCGTCGCGAGCACCTACTACACGGGCGCGCTGCAGACCGTCACCTACAACATTCCGCGCTATCACTTCCAGGGCGCGCGCGCGTTCACCAACAAGGCGCCGTGCGGACCCAAGCGCGGCCACGGCACGCCACAGCCGCGGTTCGCGCTCGAGGTGCATGTCGACAAGATCGCCGAGCAGCTCCGGATCGACCCGGCCGAGCTGCGGCTCACAACCCTCGTGCCGCCGAATTCCCTCACGGCGAACTATCTGCGCGTCGGCTCGATGGGCCTGGGGCGCTGCATCGAAAAAGTGATTGAGGGCTCAGGCTGGAAGCGCAAGTTCCGGAAGCTTCCGAACGGGCGCGGCGTTGGACTCGCCTGCTCCAGCTACATCTCGGGCGCAGGACTCCCGATTTACTGGAACAACATGCCGCATTCGGGCGTGCAGCTGAAATGCGACCGTGGCGGCGGCGTCACCGTGTTCTGCGGCTCGACCGACATCGGCCAGGGATCCGACTCGATCCTCGCCTACATCGTCGCGGAAGTCCTCGGCATCGATCCGTTCGATATCGCCGTCGTCACGGCCGACACCGACCTGACACCGGTGGACCTGGGCAGCTACTCGAGCCGCGTCACGCTCATGAGCGGTAATGCCGCGCTCCAGGCCGCGGAGCGCGCGCGTCAGATTCTCGCGCTGCACGCGGCGAAGAAACTCGAGATCCCGGCAGAGCGAGTCACGTTCGCTGATGGGCGCGTGTTCGACAGCGAGGATCGCAAGAAGGGCATGTCCTTCGCCGACGCCGTGCAAGTGGCCGAAGCCGCGGAAGGGACTGTGGGAACGGTCGGGTCTTACACGCCGCCGAAGAGTGCGGGCCGGTATCGCGGTGCCGGCGTCGGGCCATCGCCGGCGTATTCGTACAGCGCGTGCGTCGCTGAAGTGGATGTCGATCCCGAGACGGGAATCGTGCGCGTCCCCACGATCTGGATCGCGCACGACGTCGGCCGCTCGATCAACTCCGCCGCTGTCATCGGCCAAGTCGAGGGGTCGATCTACATGGGCCTCGGTGAAGCCCTCATGGAGGAGATGGCCTATCGCGGCGATCGCAACGTCGTCCACAAGATTCCGTCGCTGCTCGAATACAAGAGTCCCACGACGCTCGAGATGTGCGACGTCGTTACCTATCTCGTGGAAGATCCCGATCCCAACGGACCGTTCGGAGCAAAAGAAGTGGGTCAGGGTCCGCTGCTGCCCGTGATGCCGGCGGTGGCCAACGCCGTCTATGACGCGGTCGGCGTGCGGATCGACGAGGTCCCGATTACACCGGAGAAGGTGCTCAAGGCCATTCGGCGAAAGGCGAAGGGGGAGGAGGGACGCGTGGGTCCGGAAGCGTTTCCCGACATCCCCTGGCCTGAGCCAACGCGTGTCCCGACACCATGGGAAGGCGGCGATGGCAAGGCTGTGGAGCGGGTGCGTGCTTAGGCTCCCATCGTTCCGCTACCTGCAGCCGACTTCACTCACAGAAGCGCTGCGGATGAAAGGTGACGCGGGACCGGATGCCATGTTCGTGGCCGGAGGGACCGATCTCTATCCAAACATGAAGCGGCGGCATCAGGAGCCGCGGACTGTCATTTCGTTGACGGGGATTCCGGAATTGCGGCGTCGAGATAGTGGGACGCTCGGCGCATGCGTCACGTTGAGTGAATTGACCGCCCGGCCGCCCGACCGCCCGACCGCCGCCGTGTGGACAGCCGCCCGCCTCGTCTCCACCCCGCTGCTGCGCAACATGGGCACGGTGGGCGGCAACCTCTGCCTCGACACCCGTTGCAACTATTACAACCAGAGCTACGAGTGGCG
>Ga0075424_100001827_pt1 | contig 18969 bp, 17 predicted proteins | sample SoiMethybrSBSTD3_FD_75301 | JGI IMG/M metagenome (GOLD analysis project Ga0075424, IMG submission 75301) | Bulk soil microbial communities from a Populus tree surrounding site in Tennessee, USA - Soil MetaG P. TD hybrid SBSTD3 | ecosystem: Environmental > Terrestrial > Soil > Tree plantation... | reverse complement strand
TAGATGCCGTCGGAGGTGCCGCTCTTGAGGGCCGCCGGTGCGATGGTGGTGCCGTTCGAGATCCTCGGTGGCGCAGCTATGACAAGTTCTGACAATTCACCCGTGACTGGCTGGTGAGGTGATGCTCGAAGCACGTGGGCTCTCAAAGCGCTATGGCGGCGCGCTGGCGCTCGACAAGGTCAGCTTTCAGGTTCATCGCGGCGAGATAGTGGGCTATCTCGGTCCGAACGGCTCGGGCAAGAGCACGACGGTCAACATCGTCGTCGGCCTGCTCGAGCCAACGTCAGGATCCGTCACGCTCGACGGCCGGACTTTGTCGGAGGATCCAACCGGATATCAGAACAAGATCGGCTACGTTCCCGAGGAGCCGTATCTCTACACCCATCTGACCGCGACCGAGTACCTCACGCTCATCGCGCGCCTCCGTCGCCTTCCGCGCATCGCCGTGGAGAAGACGATCCCCGAACTGCTCCGGCTCTTTCAGCTGCACGACAGCCGCTACAGCACCATGGCTGCCTTCTCCAAGGGGATGCGACAACGCGTGCTCCTGGCGGCGGCGCTGCTGCACAATCCGGATCTGCTCGTCCTGGATGAGCCTTTCGGCGGCCTCGACGTCAACGCCGGACTGTTGTTCCGTGCGTTGCTCGGCATGCTTGCAGCCGACGGCCGCATGATCCTCTTCAGCACGCATCGCTTCGACATGGTGGAGAAGTTGTGCTCGCGCGTCGTCATTCTGTCCTCCGGCCGCCTCGTCGCCGAGCACGACATGGCTGCATTCGAGACGGCGGGTACGCCGTCGCTCGAAGAAACGTTCTGTCGAGTCACGAAGCAAGCCGACTTCCGCCCGCTCGCGCGGGAAATCCTCGACACGATTCAGGCCTGACATGCGTCGCACGCTCGACGAGCGTCCGTGGTATCAGCTGACGACGCATTTTTTTCGCGAGCTGTTCGATTTCGGCATGCTTTCGGATGCCGGGTCGGACGCCGTCCGGCGGATGCTGATCGGCGTCGTCGCGGTGACCTTGACGTTCGGCCTGCTTCTCACCCGGATGTACCTGGGAAAGTACGTGGCGCTGTCCGAGTTGTTTCACGACTGGGGAACGGGTTACAAACTGAATCGGGAACCCTACCATCTGGCGATTCTTGGCGATGGCGCCCTCGTGATGGCGTTCCCGATGTTGATCGTCGGCTTCGTCGTGGTGCTCGTCAGCAGCTCGCTCTTTCCCAACGAGATTGACTGTCGTGTGCTGCTCCCGTTGCCAGTGTCGAAGCGCGTCGTGTTCGAGAGTAAGGCGCTCGCGGTCATGGTCTTTGCGAGCCTGTTCGCTCTTGCCGCCCACGTTGCGATGATTCCGGTCGTCGTACTGATGTGGAATAGCCGGTGGGCCGATCACGGACTGGTCGCGCAGCTGGGTGCCCATGCCGTGGCGAGTCTCGGCGGCTCGATTGTTACCGCGCTGGTGATCATGGCTGTCGCGGGCGCGCTTCTGATCTGCGTGCCGCGATCGCGACTGCAAGCGGCTTCGATAGCATTTCGCGGCGCCTGTCTCTGCGGGCTCGTCCTTTCGATCCCGCTGGTGCTCAGGCTTCCGATGTCGGGAGCGCGCATAGCCAGTGGATCGCCGCTTTTCTACGTCGTTCCACCCATCTGGTTTCTAGGCATCGAGCAGTTGCTGTTGGGAAAGGCCACGCCGTATTTCGTTCGGCTTGCGCAGATTGCCGCGGGCACCGCGGTGGTGTCATCTGCCGTGGCGCTCGGCAGCTACGTGTTTCTCTACCACCGGTTCGAGCGCGTGATCTTCCGGCCGCGAAGCGGATCCGATCGGGTTCCTCGAGAACGCAGAGGCGGCACCGCAGCGATTGGTCCCTTCATCCGCGCGACGTTGACGCGCAGTCCGCTTCACCAGGCTGTCTTCGTCATCATCGCCGCCTGCGGGGCTGGTCTGGTGTTGAACAGCTTCGTGGGCGGCTGGGATCCGGGAACCGCCATTTGGGCTCCGTTTGCGCTCATGCTCGTGATGAATGTCGCGCTGCGCGCCGCGCTGGTCCTTCCGATCGAGCTTCGAGCGAACTGGATCTTCCGGGTGACCGAGGACGAGGCCACGCGCGCGGAGGAGCTGAACGCGGTCGTACGCACGATGATTTTCCTGGGAGTTGTGCTGCCGCTGGCGATGCTCTTCCCGGTGGAATGGGTAGTACTCGGGCCGCGGGCGATTCACTGCACATCGATTGCATTTCTGTGCGGCCTCGTGCTCGTCGAATTGCAGATGGCGGAATGGAAGCGGATTCCGTTCACGTGTTCGTACGCGCCGAGCAAGCAGTTCGTGGGGCTGACGCTGCTCATCGGCGTCGCTGCATTCGTGGTGTTCGCGGCGATCGGCTCACGTCTCGTGTCGTACAGCGTCAGCCATCCGGTGGGGTGGTTGGCTGTCATGGCGATTCTCGGTGCCGTATCGCTGTACCTTCGCCGCGAACGCCTCTGGGTGGCGCGCCGCGCGACCCTCATGTTCGAGGACGTACTGCCGAACGAAGTCGAGCCGCTGAAGCTGTCAGAGTTTTGAGGCAGCCACCTAGTGCGGCCGCCAGTTCAACTGCTTGTCCAGGAATTCGAACGTGCCTTCGCCATTGATGGCGTGTCCGCCGTTGAAGTATTCGATCGCCGTTTTGTCAGCGAGCCCGAACTGCGTATAAAGCCACTGGACCTGCGCATATTCGTGCGCCACCCATTGATCGCGCGCGACGCGATCGTGATGGCCCCGCTCCACCATGAACGGCCGCGGGATCATCAGATACGCCATTTCCGCGTAGTCGAACGTGCTCCCCATGTTGAAATAGGGCATCTCCCACTCGATCGTGTACATGAAACTGAAGCGTTCGTCGGTCGCGGCGACCTTCCGCGTCCAGCTGTTGAAGTCCGCAGAACAGATGGAAAGGCTGTAACCCTCCAGTACCGTCGGCACACGCACCGCGGTCTCGCCGCCATAACTGAGACCGTAGAACGCGATCCGTTTTTCGTCCACGAACGGCAGCGACCCGAGCCACCGCAGCAGTTGATCGTGCTGGCCGATGATGAATGAGAACAGCGAGGCCTTCACGCCATTCGCTTTGCGACTGAGCCAGCGGTACCGATCCTCACCGCGATAGAGATTGTGAGGAGCAAAGACGACGTAGCCGCGATCGGCGAGGCGCGCCGCAAAATTGTGATAGTAGGCGTCGTCCCCCTCGACCGTATCCTTCGGAAGACTCCCGCGGCCATGTTGACAGACCACGACCGGTCGCCGTTCGCCGGGCTTGAGATCTTTGGGCACCAGCAAAATGCCCCAGGCGAACACGTCTTGCCAGACGTCGAGCACGACTTCGTAGCCGATCCACTTTTCGGTGTCGTAAATCTTTCGTGTGCGAGCGTTGAAAGGCAGCAAGGGATCGTCGAACCTGCCCAATACTTCTTCAGCAAAGTATTGCCGGAACGTTTTGGCGCCCTCGACGAACTTGTCCGGAGAGATCGTCGGGTGGCGGAGCTCTCTGGTCCAGTTGTCGGCCGCGAGCTCGGGCGCGACTTTGTACAGGAAGAAACGCTCGCGGACGTGCTCCGAGTCGCGGACGAGCCCCTGCACGTGTTGTTCGAGTTCCATGACTTGCCTCCGCTGTCTCGCGGCGACGTCAAGCGATCGGCGGCGCTCCGCAGGCGGCTTGCCCGTAGGCGATAACGAGGAGCGAACGCCCAGTAGCTTCGCGAATTCCTGCAGCGCCTCTCGCGATCCGGGGCCCCGTTGTGCCTTGATGAGTTGCTTCGGCTGAAAGCCGGGGCGGGTCAGCCGGTCTATGCGCTCGAATTCAGTTTTGACGCTTTCGAAAGCCGGGGTCTTCAGCGTGCCCTTGTTTCCGCCAACGGTTGGCACAACGGCGTACTCGACGACCAGACCTCGAGGCGCGATCAGCGTCGCCAGCTCCGCGTCGCCGAATTCGCGCAGCAGTCCCCAGACGTTGCGATAGATGGGCTCCGACCACACGCTCTGGCGCGAGTCGAAGTAGCCGCTGACCAGCGCGGCGTCGATGCGCGTGTCCACTGCCGCCGCATAAAACGCGACGAGCCCACCTTCACCGTAGCCAGCCACACCAACCTTGAGCGCGCCATTGTTCTTCCGCGTGAACCAATCCACCGCGGCCAGCACCTTCTGCACCTCGTAGCCGATCACGTGGCGGCCCATGTGAAATGCCTGCCGGTAGATCCACTCCCTGTGTGGCTGGTCCGTCGTGCGAATGTCGGGGTGGCCGGACCAGCGCGCGGTGCGGTCGATCAGGACGGGCACCAGCACCTCGAAGCCGCTTTCAGCCAACCGACGCGCGAACTGCGACTCTGTCGCAACGCCTGGCGTCAGACCGACGATCTGCTCCGGCGTCTGATCCGCGTCGGGCAAGGCGATGACGTGGGCGAGCGCCGGCCTCGCTGGCTGAAGCAGCAACCCTTCGCCCCAGACGTTTTCCAACACCGGCCAGCGGACCTGATAGACGCGGTAACTTTCGGTGACCGCCACAAGTGCCGGATTGTCATCATCCCCAAATCGCTCCAGCGTCCCCGGCACGCGAGGATCGACGACGCCGATGATCCTGGTGAACCGCTGGCGGTTGGGTTCGACCGACTTTTCGTAGATGGCGGGCGAGGCGAGGTCGCGCTTCCAATACTGCGCACGATTCTGAATCGACTGCTCGATCTTGCGCTCGACGAAACGGTGCGCGCCGTCCATCATTCGTTCCGAGAGATCGCCCTCCCACGTCAAGGCTTGCGTGCCGGGCAATGTGGGAGCCTGCTGGGCGAGGTTGAGCGTGCCGGCCCAGAGCGTCAGAGCGCAAACGATCGAGATTCGGCGCATAGAGACCTCTCCTACAGCGCGACCGCGTTCTCGGCAATGTACTGCTGCAGCCTGCTCACCGGCGGCCCGATGTAATGGAAGCCTTCGGCCCATTCGAGGCCATATCGCCGGCCCAACTCCCGGTCCGAGGGCACGCCGCGCAGCGCCGGCGAATCGACATCCAGCACGACATGTTTGATGTACTGGCGGTTGGCAGTCTCGTCATCGTCGCCGAGGATCCTGGGGCCCCCGCGAGCGAGCGTGTAGGGGAGTCCGAGGGGCGAAGCCCCTCGGAAATGACCAAAGCCCCTGTCGACAAAGCTTCGAGAAACGTCCTTCGAGTCCACATCGTCGCGACCTCCGTGCTGCGCGGAGTCAGAGGCGGGACGCACCGTCGGTTATCTGTTCGGTCCTCGCGTCGCAGTCCCCATGTCCGGGTGAGTTTGTCAGGACAGTTATAGCGCAGAGTCAGAAAAAGACTGCTCAGCGTCTCAGCTTCGATCGGGCCGATTCGGCTCGTGGCGGACGCCGCTTCAAGTAGTTTGTGAGTAGTAAAACGAGTTCATCCACGAGGCGGCCGCTCCCGACGTCGTCAGGCCGCTCGACGATGCCATTGTGGATGGCGGCATGGGCGATTGTCGCCACCATCCACAACGCGAACTCGACGTCCGGTACCCCCTCCGTCGACCGCTCGAGAAACCGCCGCATTTCGGTGAAGACCGGCGCATCCATTTCCTCGATGTCCCGGTAGCGCTGCGCCGGCATGTGCTCGGCGAACACGCGATGAAGTGCCGGGCTCACAGCGTGCGCGGCGACGCCACGCGAGATGAGCGCGCGAAGCGTTGACTCGAGGCCGAGGTCGGGTCGCAGCACGAGTGTCTTGCGCACCGCCGCGCGTTCGGCGGCGCCGTGTCGACGGCGCAATTCGGCGACGATGGCGTCCTTCCCGGGAAAGTACTGATAGAGGGACGCGACGTTGACACCGGCGCGATCCGCAATCCGGTTGGTGGTCAACCGCGCATAGCCATCGCGAACGAGAATGTCAGCCGCCGCTTCGAGAATCGCGTCGACCGTGAAGCGCGAACGCTCCTGAGACGGCAGTTTCCTTGGCAAAAGTGCAGTGCGGGATGGGCGTTTTCGAGCCATGGAGAACGCAAGCTGACAGAAGTAAGCTATTGCTTACATTATAACCGCATGACGACGATAACCGCTCGACGGGTGGCGCGCGCGATGAGGGCAGGAGGCCCTGACGTCATCGCCGTGGAAACGGAAACCATCGCTGCGCTCCAGGCCGACGAGGCGCTCGTCCGAGTCGAGGCAGCAGGACTGAATCACGTCGAAACCCTGACGCGTTCCGGACGGTATTCAGTGGCATTTCCCTTCCCTTACGCGGTTGGGATCGAAGGTGCTGGTACGGTCGTCGCCGTCGGTTCCGCGGTGACGATTCCGATCGCCGCGCGCGTCTGCTGGACGGCCGTGTTCGGGTCGTGCGCCACCCATGTGGTCGCGCGAGGCGCCTTGCTCGCGCCCGTTCCAGACGATGTCACGCTCGAAGACGCGGCGACGCTCGCCCATGGTGCTGTCACCGCCGAAGGGCTGGCGCGTCACTGCCCGCTCGCTCCGGGCGACTTCGCGGTCGTCTGGGGCGCGGCCGGCGCCGTAGGGCGTCTGCTCGTATCCCGACTCGCCGACCGCGGGATCAAGGTGATTGGCATTGCCAGCGGCGATCGAACCCACGCGGTTCGGGCCGTCGGAGCAGTCCACGCGATCGATCGCACCGGCGAGGACATTCGCGCCTCTGTGCTCGAAGCGACAGCGGGGCGGAAGGCGGCCGCGGTGTTCGATCCGATCGGCGCGGCGACGTATGACACGAACATCGGACTGCTCGCGCCGCGCGGCTGTCTGGTGAATTACGGTCAACTGTCGGGCGACCTGCCGCGGCTCGATCTCGCACGACTCATGGATGCGGGCTCGCTTTTCGTCACAAAATATGGGCCCCGCGCTGGCGTTGTAGCAATCGGCGAGCTGGGACCGATCATTGCGTCCGCCTTGCTCCGCGCGCGAACGCTGCCGCTCTCGGCCGGGATTGCCGCGAGGTTTCCACTCGACTCGGTTGTTCAAGCCTTTCGCACCATGGAGGCCGGCGCGCGTGGCAAAGTGCTCGTTCTCCCCGACGCTTCAACGAACTAGCGCGGAGACTCGCTCAACATCCGAACGAGATCGCGGTCCGCATCAGTCAGCGTCCGGGTGCCGTCCAGATACGCCGGCCACGTTCGCCCCACGGCGTCGCGGAATCGATCGCTGAACAGTTTGTTTGCGTACAGGTAAGGCGTGTACGACTTTGCATCGGATCCGGCCACGAGGCGGCCACCGACACAATCGACGGATGATCCGTAATGGCGCGAATCATCGCGGGACGCGTGGACTCCGTGATTCGCCGGACGACGAGCGTGTCGTCGATCCTCGAAGAAGTTGCCGGACACGAACATGGCGACGGCTGCGCGACCAGCTATGTCTTCCCCGGGGGCCCCTGTCCCCCGGACACGCGTCGGAAAGCTCGGGCGGGCCGCCGCGACATCCGTGAATACGTCGGTATCCCGTCGAATGGCCTCGTACTCCGACCGCGAGAACGGAACCTCGCTGCGGGAATCGGGACGTTCCAGCCGTTCAACCGCGAAGAGCTCGTCCGGATTCCGTACGGCGTCGACCTGGAAGAAGAACGCATTGAAGAACGTGAAGGCGACCGTGACGACGCCGAGGCCGAGCGCGATCGTCGCGATCACCGTGAGCGCCACGAGCGGCGCCCGGCGGAGCGTGCGCAGCGCGAAGCTGACGTCGCGCGCGAGCGTCTCGAAGAAGGAGATCCCGCGCTCGTCGCGGCACTGGTCCGCGGCGAGCGGCACCGGACCGAAACGTGCGAGGGCGCGGCGCGCCTCCGCGGCACTCAACCCCTCGGCCAAGAGTTTTCGCGTTTCACACTCGATATGGAACCCGAGCTCGTCGTCGAGCTCTCGCTCGACGTTGCGGGGCCGGAAGAAGGCACGAGCGCGCAACCTGAAGTCGGTGAACCTCATGACTCAGGCGAACCTCATGACACGGTCGATCGCCGTCGACATCCGCTCCCACTCGCCGGCTTCGACCGCGAGCTGGCGGCGTCCCGACGCGGTGAGACGGTAGTACTTCGCGCGCCGCCCCAGCGCCGAGACGCGCCATTCCGCCTCGATCCATCCCTGGTGCTCGAGCCGGTGCAGCGCCGGGTACAGAGAGCCCTGGTTGATCTGCAGCACGTCGTGCGAAATCTGCTGGATGCGCTCGGAGATCGCCCAGCCGTGCATCGGGTCGGTCTGCAGCGTCCGCAGGATCAACAGGTCGAGCGTGCCGGGAAGGAGGTCGGGAATGGTCTGTCGCGGCATGGTGTCGTCATCCGACACTATAAGGTGCTGGTGTCGGCTGTCAACAACAAGACGTCAGCAAAGCACGAGATGTTCCGTCCCGGGCGTGCGAGCGCCGCAGGGCTCCTCGCCCGGAATGACCGATCAATATACGCCGACTAGTGCAGCAGAACATGGTATGATGTATCGTCGGATCTTCCAACGCGCTCTGCCGTCTGTAGGCGTATCGAGCCTGTCGTGACTCGTTCCTCCTCGCGTTCATAGCTACGAACCGAAATCCGCTACGGAGCGTGCGCTCACGCCGTCTGTTCGTACAGCGACGTCGAGAGTGCGTTACCTGTGTTCGATTCAAGCCGATGCTGGCATTCAGCATGCTCGGCGATTCAGGAGATTGCTCGATGTCATTTTCGGAGCTGGGGCTCGCGCCCGCGCTATGTGTACCTCTCGGCGGCAGGGGCTACACGGAACCGACACCGGTTCAAGCCACATCGATTCCGCTGATATTGACGGGAGGCGATCTGCTGGCACGAGCCCAGACCGGAACAGGAAAGACGGCTGCATTCGGTCTGCCGATGATTCAACGCCTCGCTCTGCCACGCCGCCAGACATTGAGTCGAATGCCACTCGGACTCGTGCTCGTGCCGACACGGGAGCTGGCCGCCCAGGTTCAGAGCGCCCTGACGGCCTACGGCCTGCCAGTGCGACTCCGAGTCGCCGCGGTCTTCGGCGGGGCGTCGATGTTCGAGCAGGTGAAGACCCTCGGACGCGGCACCGACATCATCGTCGCCACGCCCGGCCGGCTGATCGATCACCTGCAGCGTCGCACGATCGATCTTTCGGCGGTCAACATCGTCACACTCGACGAAGCCGACCGCATGCTCGACATGGGATTTCTGCCCTCGCTTCGCCGCGTGCTGCAGGCCGTGCCGAAATCGCGGCAAACGCTCTTGTTCTCGGCGACGCTGTCGGATGCCGTCGTGGAACTCGCGCGCCAGTTCACCCGCGATCCCTTGCGGGTTGATGTGTCACCTGCGGACTCGGTGGCGCCGACCATCACGCATCGTATCCACGCCGTCGATCCCGATCGCAAGCGCGCTCTGCTTGAGCACCTACTCACGCAGGTCCCCACAGGTCAAGCCTTGGTCTTCTGTAAGACCAAGCGGGGCGCCGATCGTGTCGGCGCGCATCTGAACGAGGCGGGCATCAGGGCATCTGTCATTCATGGCAACAAGGCGCAGGCCGCTCGCGGCCGTGCGCTCGCGGAATTCAAAACGGGCCGTGTGAAAGCGCTGGTGGCGACGGATATCGCCGCCCGAGGTCTGGACATCCCGCAGCTTCCGTTGGTCGTCAATTTCGATCTCCCGCTGGTGGCGGAAGACTACATTCATCGTGTAGGGCGAACCGGAAGAGCGGGTGCCGCCGGACGTGCAATCTCATTGGTGACGCGGGCGGACCGGCAGCTACTCCACGGAATTGAGCAGCTTTTGTCGGCGTCGCTCGAATACGCTGCGGTGCCAGGATTCCAGACAACGACTCCGCTCGCGCCGCACGACGGACTGCGCCGATCCAATCGGAATCGAGCGGGGCGAGCCGCCACTTGGTCACGCCGCCCTGAGGCCGCGGGTCGCTCCGCGTCCGCGCCTGAGCGCGGTCTCCGGCCGGTGCGTGATTCGCGTCCCGCTTCTCGCGGCTGATCGGATCAGCGCTGCCGGTGACGTTCTCCACCTTGCAGCCAAGGCACACGGCGGGGCCAGGCTCAGTTCTCGTCAGCCATCTTTCTCACGAGGTCCATCGCGTAATCGGCGGTGCTCGAGGTTCCGTGCTCGGTATCGACGTATCCGGTCCAATTGAGACGGCGGAGCTCCTTGAAGATGAATGGATAGTTGATTTCCCCGGTCCCTGGCTCCAGCCGTCCTGGGTTGTCGCCGATCTGCACGAGCTTGATCAGCTTGTCCTGCACGCCGTTGCGAAGATTGACCACGAGGTTTCCCTCGGTCCGCTGGAGATGGTAGAGGTCGAAACAGATCTTCACGTTCGGGTGGTTGACATCTTTGATGACCGGAAATGCCTCCACCGCGCGATCGAGCGCGCGCCGCGGTTGGCCGGGATTGACGCTGAGCGGCTCGAGCGCGATCGTGACGCCGGCCGAAGCGGCGATGTCGCCCGCGCGCTTCAGGCCGTCGACGATCTGGCTCCGTTGCGTTTCCCACGGAACGTCGGGTTGAATGATGCCGACGAACGAGATCAAATCCGGCTGCGTGCCGAACTCCTTTGCAATCTCGACGCGTTCCTTGATTTCCGTCAGCAGCGCTTCCTGCGAGCCGGGCCTCGTGAACCCCGTCGTACCACCGGCACTTCCGGTACCGACCATCGCGACGCACTTCAATCCGGTCTCCTGCTGCGCCGCGATCATCGCTTTGCGTTCGGCCGGCGCCGCGTTCCAGAAGCTGTACGCCTTGAACCCTTTCGCCGCCACCGCGCGAATGCGATCGGCCTTCGGCATCGGCGGATTGCCGCGGCCGGTGTTGAACATGATCTCGATGTTGATCGAGAGCGTGTAGGGAGGCGGCGTAGCCGCGGGAGCCGCTTCGGCCTCGTCGCGGACGAGCGCGAGCAATCCGAACGGCGCAGCCGCGCCCGCCCGAAGCACATCCCGACGATGGGTCATAGGGATTCTCCTGTGTCGGCCGGACGCTGCAGGCCGACTGACGGCCGGATTATACGCGCCGGGATGCCGCCGGGCTTCTTGTTCGACGCGGCCGCGCGCGCTAAGCTCCGTAAGAGTGCGCACCAATCCAGGACTCGCGCTTCTGGCGGTCGTGATCGCGGTTGCGACGGTTGACGGTCAGAGGGGCTTCGGCGGCCGCGGCCGCTACGTCTCGCCGGCCTTCGCCACGAACGAGAGCTTCGACGGTTCCTGGCACTTCTGCCGCCTTCAGTACCGTGGCCGCGCGTGGGCCACCGACTTTCCCGACGCCGACTACAACTTCAGCACGCGGGTCGCCGAGCTGACCAAGACCGCGGTCAGCAGGAGCGCGACCGGCGAGCCGCTGCCGCTGATTGTCCGGCCGACAGACGACGCGCTCTTTCAGTGCCCGTTCGTGATGTTGTGGCAGGCCGAATCGCTCTTCTTCACGGAAGAGGACGCCGCGCGGATGCGTCTCTATCTCCTGAAGGGTGGATTCCTCTGGTCCGACGATTCGTGGGGAACGTTTGCCTGGCAGAACTTCGAGCGTGAAATGGCGAAGGTGCTGCCCGAGCATCGCTTCGTCGACTTGCCGGCGACGCATCCGATGTTCAACACGAGATTCACGCTCAAACACGTTCCGCAGATCCCGGGCATCAGCTACTGGTGGCGAAGCGGCGGCGACACGTCGGAGCAGGGAGCGGACAGTGTGCAGGTGCACGTCCGAGGCGTCGCCGACGATCACGGCCGGCTCATGGTCCTCTCGACCCACAACACCGACATCGCGGATGGCTGGGAGCGCGAGGGAATGGATCCGCGCTACTTCCAGATGTTCTCGGTCGACGCGTACGCCGTCGGCATCAATGTGCTGCTCTACTCGATGACGCATTAGACGCATTCGGCGGCATAGCCTCCGTCGCGACCTTCGTCAGAACCGACCGGCACGCGGCGGATGGATGACGCGTCGTGCCCTCGCGAGCCGACTCACCCGTCGATCTCGCGAATCACGCGGCAGGGATTCCCCGCGGCGAACACGCCATCCGGCACGTCGCGTGTGACGACACTGCCGGCGCCGATGACCGAGCGCGATCCAATCCGCACGCCGGGGAGAATGATCGCTCCGCCGCCGACCCACACGTCCGAGCCGATGTCGATCGGCTTGCCGAATTCCTCACGCCGGCGCTGTTCGGCATTGAAGGGGTGCATCGGCGTGTAGATCTGCACCGCCGGCCCGAACAGCGTGTAGTCGCCGATGCGCACGCGGCACACGTCCAGCACGATGCAGTTGAAATTGAAGAAGACGCGCTCGCCCAGCTCGATGTTGGTGCCGTAGTCGCAGAAGAAGGGCGGCTGCATCCAGACGGAGTCGCCGCCTTTGCCGAAGAGATCGCGGAGAATGCGGCGCCGGTCGTCCGCTTGCGACTCGCGCGTGGCGTTGAGCGCCTGGCAGAGATCGCGGGCGCGCTCGCGGCCGGCCACGAGGTCGGGATCGAACGGGTCGTACATCTCTCCGGCGAGCATCTTCTCGCGTTCGGTGAGAGAGGAGGAGTCGGGCATGGCGTTACTCCAGGGGCATCGGTCGAAGACGATGGGTGCCAATCGTGATACCGTGCGGCTCATTTCCCACCCTTCGATGAACCCCATACGTGCACTGGCTCTCGGGATTATCGCGGCAGGGGCGTTGATCCGATCTCAACAACCGCCGCCGCCTCCGATTCAGAAGCACGCGTGCGTCGTCGAGCGGGAGAGGATGCTCAAAGGCGAGCCCGCGGCCGAGCAGTGCATCGTGGTCGACGGCGTCAACTTCCTGAACAACGCCGACCTCGAGGCCACGGCGCTGCCGCCTCGCGGCGCACCGAACATCATCATGGCGGCGGGCGGCACGCAGCTCAAGGCGACGCTGCAGGACGATGCCGTCTTCGCGTGGAACTTTGCCGTCAACTGGAAGAATCCCGCGCAAAGACGCGGATCACAGGCCCTGCATCGATTACCGTCGCGCCGTATCGCTGCCTGTGCGGCGGTCAGCTGACGAACTGCGTCCCGCAGCCGGAATCCGACAAACGGCTCGACGCGCAAGGGGACAAGATCATGTCGCGCCTCGTGTATCGCCGGATTGGCGATCGCGAGTCGCTCGTCGCCGTGCACTCGGTCAACACGTCCGCGGCCGGCGGCGGCGTCCGATGGTACGAGTTCCGAATCGACAGCGATCGCCCCTGCATCAACAGGGCACGTATGCACGGGACAGGTTCTTCCGCTGGATGGCAAGCCCGGCGATCGATCGCCTGGCCAACATCGGCATCGGCTACTCGTTCGGCGGCAGCCCGCATTTTGCCGGACAGCGTTTCGCGGGCCGCCTTGCAAGCGATCCGCCTGGCGTGTTGACGCTGCGTGAAACCGTGCTCGTCGAGGGCGAGGCGGCACAGAACGCGATGCGGTGGGAGGACTACACGCAGACGGCGATCGATCCATCCGACGATTGCACCATCTGGTATGTCGGCGATTACCTCCGGAAGGGGGCGGCGAACTATTCGAGCCGCATCGGCGCGTTCAGACTGCCCGGGTGCGAAGGGGGACGTTAACGGCAATAATGCTGCTCCATGGATATCAAACGTGTGGGGTCGCAGCCATCCGGCAAGGGGCCGGACGACTGGTTTACAGGAACGGTCCGGATCGATCCGCTGTTCCAGACGCCGCAGCCGGCGCGCGCCGCCGGGGCCGCCGTGACGTTCGAGCCGGGCGCCCGAACCGCATGGCACACACATCCGCTCGGTCAGACGCTCATCGTCATCGCGGGCGTCGGACGCGTGCAGCGCTGGGGCGTGGCGATTGAGGAGATCCATCCCGGCGACGTCGTATGGATTCCACCAGGTGAAAAGCACTGGCACGGGGCATCGCCGAAAACCGCGATGACGCACATCGCGATTCACGAGCAGCTCGACGGCAAGACCGTCGACTGGTTGGAACACGTCACGGACCAGCAGTACGACGGGAAGTGACCGAAGCTTGAAAGAAGGGGATCACGGGAGAGGTGGAAGAGGATCCGCGGGATCTGGCCAGTAGACGCGCGATAAATAATGCAGCGCGATAGCCGCGCCCCAGCGGTTCCGCGTCGTCCAGAGCGCCACCGCCACCACGACAGCCAGCATCGTCAAGCCGACCACACGATGCGTGCGGACCACCCCGAGGTAAATACACACGATCATGATGGCGATGGGCAGTCGATCGCCGAGGACGACAAAGGCCCACGTATCACCGGGATTGGGAACGTAGACCAACCCGCAGTGTGAGCAGCGTTCGAGCTGCGACCAGCCGGAGAAGAGTCTGCCCTCGCCGCAGTGCGGGCACCGTTCGCGCAATCCTCGCCGAAGCGCCGTGCGTATCAATTCCCGGCGTGAAGGAGTCATCGAAACACCTACAACCCTGGATCGTCCGCCACTTGCGGATGTGACGGCCAGTGTAGAGAATTGCGCGAATCATGACGCAAACGCGCGCGGGCCGCTGGCGCCTCCTCGTCGTCTGCGCGATGGTCCTATCAGTACCCGCGACGCGCGCACAGACGCCGGTGCGCCTATCCGCCGGGATGTCGCTCGAAGCGGACCTCGCCAGAGGTGAGGTCCATCGTTACGAGGCAGAGCTGACGGCCCACTCCTACTTCGCTGTGACGCTGGACGAGGCCAATGCCATGGTCACGGCGGTCGTGGGTCCCGATGGGACGACGATTTCTCTGTACCCTGCCGCATTTGGACCGCAGCCCGTTATGGTCATCGCGCCGGTTTCTGGCGTGTATCGCTTGGAGGTGCGGCTTCTCCAGTCCGGGCCGCGAGCGCCGACGTCGAGGGGCGACGAGAAGCGGTGGCGAGCGCACTACCGGCTCCGCGTCGACGCGATTCGGCCGCCGACTTCCGAGGATGAAGAGCGCGCTCGACTCGCGCAACTCGTAACGGAGGCGTATTCGATTCTCACCACACCAAGCGCCGGGGCGTGGGAACGCGGCAGCGCGCTCGCGCTGCAGGCGCTCGAGGGGTGGCGTGCGCTCGGCGATCGTCTCGGTGAGGCGCGCACGCTCTACGTGCTTGGGGGATTCGCGCCTGATTTTGCGCTGCGCGTCGATTTCGGACGTCGTGAGATTGCGGCTCGGCACGCGATTGGAGAGGACTACGGCGAGGCGATGGCGCTCCTTTCTTTGGGGAGCGATCTCCGAAGCATGGGGGACGTCGATGCGAGCCGGGAACTCGTCGAGCGAAGCCTTCGAATGCTTCGAGCCGCCGGCCGGGCTGCGAACGAGGCGGATGTACTTGTCAACATGGCCAACGCGGCTGCGTCCACGGGTGACTTGAGTCTGGCGCTCGAGCGCGCTTACGAGGTGCTGGGAGTGGCGCGCGCCCTCAAGGATCCTATCCGCGAATCTAGCGCGCTGGCGACCGTGGGCGTGGTTCATCTGGCTTTCGGTGAATTCGACTCCGCGATCGCTGCCTACCGGACGATGGCCGCTCTCGATCCTGATACTGAAGCGACACAAGCTACGGCCGAGTACTTGATCGGTGGCGCTTTGCTGAGCCTGGGAAAGGAGTCTGCGGCAGAAGAATTGTTTCAGAAGCGTCTCGACTGGTGCAGGAACGCGGCAATGTGCCTCAACGAAGGAGGCTTTCTCCTGCCGCTCGCCGAGATACACGCGCAACGTGGTGATTTTGCCGGTGCACGCGAGCTGTTCGAACAGGCGGTCGAAGCCGCAGCCAGGGCGAATCTTGTTTCGATTGAACGCACGGCGAGGCGGCGGCTCGCGGATATCCTGCTGCGGCAGGGCGAGCTCGACGCCGCAGACCGGATGATCAGCGCCGCGGCCACGTTGACCGCGAGAGGTCCAAACGATCTCGAGAAAGCGGCGGTACTCTCGACGCAAGCACGGCTCGCTCTCGCACGGCATTCCTTGAAGCCGGCGACGAGGTCGGCGGAGGAGGCGGTACGGCTCGCCGAGTCAGTGCGCGGCCGGGTCGAGAGCAGCCGCCTCCGCGCGAGTCTTTTGGCGTCCGGCCAAGGGGCATACCTGACGCTGATTCAGACGATCATGGCGGAAGACGCGGCAGACCCCGCCGTTGGTCACGCCGCTCGAGCGCTCGAGATCAGCGAGCGCGCGCGCGCCCGCAGCCTTCTGGATTTGCTGATGACTTCGCCGGCGCGTCCGACGTCGGCGAGGCCGACTGCACTCGACGACCTCACAGCGCTGCTGCACCGAATCAACGCCAAGGCGCAAGCCGCCGACACTGCGCGCCGATCGAACAATCAGAAGTTCACGGAGTCGCTGACACGCGAGCTGGACGAGTTGACGGACAAGTTCCGGCTGGCGGAGGCGCGGCTCGCGCGCGACAACCCGGACCTCGCGCCGCTGACCACCGCCGAGCCTCTCTCGGTCGACGTGATCAAACGCGACGTGCTCGACGCAGATACGGTGCTGCTGGAGTACATGCTCGGCGAGCCGGACAGCTATGCGTGGGTAGTCTCGAAGGACGCGCTCTCGACTTATCGCCTCCCTGACAGGCGGGTTATCGAGACGGCTGCGCGCTCGTTCCTGCAGCAGATCGCCGATCGACCTGCCACTGCGCAGCGGGAGCGCCTGAACAAGGCGAGCCTGGAGCTCGGGCGGTTGCTTCTCGGCCCGCTCGCCTCGATTGCGACGGGCAAGCGGCTGCTGGTGGTCGCGCCCGGCGTCCTGCAACAGGTGCCGTTCGCCGCATTGCGCGTTCCGGCAACTGGCGAACTGCTCGTCGCGCGGCACGAGATCGTTCATACCCCGTCGGCATCGATTGTCGGCGCGGTTCGCGCGCGCGACGCGCAGCAGCCGCGGGCGCGGAGGGCGATCGCGGTATTTGCGGATCCGGTGTACGAAGCCAGCGATCCCCGTGTCAAGACACGTCCTGTCGAAGCCGTCGATCACGCCGACAGCAACCGCTCAGGGTTGTCGACGATCGCGTCGGCGCCCTCGCCGCTGACTCGAGCGCTGCGCTCGGTCCGGGAAGACCGCGATCGGACAGGTCTCGCGCGCCTGCCGTTCACTCGACAGGAAGCCGACGCCATCGCCGGGCTGGCGCCGCCCGGAGCGGTATTCAAAGCGACGGATTTTTCCGCCAATCTCCGCCGCGCGACCGACCCTTCGCTGGCCGATTACCGCATCGTCCACTTCGCGACGCACGGGTTGCTGGACGCCCGGACGCCGGAGCTTTCGGGACTGGTGCTGTCGCTTGTCGATGAGAATGGCCGTCCGCAGGACGGATTCCTGCGACTCACCGACATCGGCCGCCTGCGCTTGAACGCCGATGTCGTAGTCCTCAGCGGATGCGAGACTGCGCTGGGGCGTTCCGTCGTCGGGGAAGGGATTATCGGCTTGACGCGCAGCTTCGTGGTCGCCGGGGCGCGACGCGTCGTGGCCAGTCTGTGGAAGGTGGACGACCTCGCAACGGCGGAGCTCATGCGCCACTTTTATACCGAGATGCTCGTGCGCCACACGCCGGCTGCCGCGGCGCTCCGCGCCGCCCAGCGCCGCATGGCGGCGTCATCGCGCTGGCGCGATCCCTATTACTGGGCCGGGTTCGTGATTCAGGGGGAATGGCGCTAAGCATTCGGCTGAACTCGTTCCAGCCCTTCTTTTCAATCCCGTCGACGGTTGACCGTCCCGCTCGAATTGCCGAGAATATTCGTGCACCGCACAACAGCCGGCCACCATCGCACCCGGGGTAAGACCCCGCTGTATAGCAGAGTCAGGTGAGATCGCGACCATGGGAGCCCCCGTCGACGCCGGCAACGAGCCATTCCGCGACCTTGTGAATCGGTCGCCTGACGGCATCCTGATCGTTCAGGACCTCGAGATCGCATTCCTCAATCCGGCGGCGGTCGAGCTGGTCGGCGCAGCGCGCGCCGATCAGGTTGTCGGCAAGTCGCCATTCGAGATCTTTTCCGCCGATCGTCAGTCGGCCATCGGTGCGAGGCTGGATCGTGTGCTCCACGGCGAGCGGGTGCCGCCGGCCGACGACAAGATCGTACGCCTCGATGGCACCATCACCGACGTCGAGGTGAGCTCGACGTTCTTCCAGCATCGCGGCCGACCGGCGGTCGAACTGATCGTCCGCGACATTAGGGAGCGTAAGCGGGCGGAAGCCGCGCTGCGCGAAAGCGAGGAACGGCTCACGCTTGCGTTCGCGGGAGCGCGCGAAGGCGTGTGGGACTGGGACCTCACGTCCGACGCCGTGGTGTATTCGCCGCGCTGGAAGCAGATGCTCGGATACGCGGACGCTGAGATCGAGCCGAATATCCGCGCCTGGGAGGCGCTGCTGCACCCGGGCGACAAGGCGCGCGCCGACGCGCTGCACGAAGCAGTCATGCGCGGACAGCGATCGTACGAAGAGGAATTCAGGCTGCGGCACAAGGACGGTCAGTACATCACCGTGCTCACTCGCGGCCTGGCGATCCGCGACAATGCCGGCCGGGTCGTGCGAATCGTCGGCACGCACCTCGACATCACCGAGCGGAGACGCACCGAATCGGCGCTCCGCGAGAGTGAAGAGCGGCTCACGCTGGCGTTCGCGGGAGCGCAGGAAGGCGTCTGGGACTGGAATCTCGAGACCAACGCGGTCGTGTACTCATCGCGATGGAAGGAGATGCTCGGCTACACCGACGACGAAATCGAGCCGCACATAAGCGCGTGGGAACGGCTCGTCCACCCCGACGACAGGACGCTGGCCGATCGCGCGAACACGAGCGTGGCGAACGGCCAACCGACCTACGAGGCGGAGTTCCGGCTCCGACACAAGGAGGGACATTACGTCCACGTGCTGTCGCGCGGGTTTCCCGTTCGCCGCGACCCGCGCGGTCCCGTCGTCCGCATCGTCGGCACCCATTTCGACCTGACCGAACGAAAGAAGAGGGAAGCGGAGCGCGCCCGCACGGAGCTCCTCACGCGCCTGGTGTTCGCGCAGGAAGACGAACGGCGCCGCATCGCGCGCGAAATGCACGATCAGTTCGGCGAGCAGCTGACGGCGCTCGCGGTGCG
>Ga0075424_100001826_pt1 | contig 18970 bp, 16 predicted proteins | sample SoiMethybrSBSTD3_FD_75301 | JGI IMG/M metagenome (GOLD analysis project Ga0075424, IMG submission 75301) | Bulk soil microbial communities from a Populus tree surrounding site in Tennessee, USA - Soil MetaG P. TD hybrid SBSTD3 | ecosystem: Environmental > Terrestrial > Soil > Tree plantation... | reverse complement strand
TGCCCGGTAGCGGCGGAGTACCGTGAGATTCCTGCAGCCTGCTGTTCTGTGCCAATTCTGGACATCGACTAGCAGAGCAGCTGCAACTGATCGTTCACCATGAGGTGAGAATGGCGCATCAGCGAACGAGCAAGCGCGGCGCTAGAGCCTATGTGGCTTGCCTCTATGGCCGTGTCCTTAGCGTTCGCTTAAGCCGCCTCTGACACGATCCGGCTACACAAGGGGAGCGCGTCTGAAACTACGGGCGTGCACAGGATACCGTGGGTCTGTTTGCGGCACTGCGTGACGACATTGATGCATTAGTCCACCCGACCGCGCAGCAGGATGCGCTCACGTGCGCGCGCCATCGCGCGTTCATTGCGCCGCGTCTTCTGGCCGGATTGGTTGTGATTGCGGGTTTCGCGCTTTGCGGCGTTGCTTGGGGCGGCCTGAGCGCCTGGGAAGCTTTGCCGTTCGCGTCGCTCATCGTACCGATTCTTCTCGCCTACGTTCTGTCTCGCGCCGGACGCCATGAAGGCGCACACATACTGTCGTCGCTCGCGCTTGCTGGCCTGGTGCTGGTCATCGCCGCCGGCAGCGGAGGCATCGGGTCGTTCGCGGCGGTCTGGCTTTTGGCAGTGCCGCTCGAGGCGGCAGTGTCCTTGTCGCGGCGCGTGGTCTTGGTTGCTTCGATCATGGCATTGGCTGTCGCTGGACTGCTGTGGGGTGCCGGTGCCAATGGTCTGTTTCCTCCCTTCGCGCTGCTTCCTCAAGAATCGGCACCACTTGTGGGGCTTGGAGTCGTCTCAGCCCTTCTCTTTGCGATCGGCATCGCGCTTGGAGTTGAGCAGCTCGCACGCGCGAGCGTCCGCCTGCAGCGTGCTGAGGAAGATCGCTATCGGTTGCTTGCCCAGAACATGACCGACGTCATCACGCGCCACGACCGCAACGGCGCGGTTCTGTTCGTGTCGCCGACGGCCGAACAGATGTTCGGCGCCAACGCCGAGGACCTGCGCGGCCAGGGTCTGTTCGATCGCGTGCATGTCGCCGACCGGCCCGGTTATCTCAAGGCGCTGGCCGACACGGCAGCCATCGGCGGCAGCCGCTCGGTCGAGTTCCGCGTCCGGCGTGACGGCACGGTCGAGACTGCGGAGTTCATCTGGATCGAGATGCGCTGCCGGGCGCTGCACCAGAGCAAAAGCCGGCCGGATTCCGAGCGCGAGGTCGTTGCCGTCATGCGCGACATCACGCAGCGCAAACATGAAGGAGAGGCGATGGAGTTTGCGCGCGCCGAGGCCGAGCGCGCCAACGCTGCCAAGAGCCGCTTCCTTGCCACCATGAGCCACGAGCTGCGAACGCCGCTCAACGCCGTCATCGGCTTCTCCGAGATGCTGTGCAAGGAAAGCACGCTGATGATCGACGCTGCACGCCGGCACGAATACGCGGAACTGATCAACGAGTCTGGCCGTCACCTGCTCTCGGTCGTGAACGGCATCCTCGACATGTCCAAAATTGAGACAGGGAACTTTGCGATCACGCCCGAACCGTTCTCGCCGCGCCAGGCGATTGAGGATTGCTGCGGGCTGCTCGCCCTCAAAGCGCGCGAATCAGGGATTGAACTCACGACGGTCCTGGCGGGCGAGCTCCCGGACATTGTCGCCGACAAACGCGCACTCAATCAGATCATGCTCAATCTCGTTTCCAATGCCATCAAATTCACCGATCGCGGTGGCAGGATCACGGTCAGCGCCAAACACGAAGGCAATACCTTCGCGGTGACGGTCGCAGACACGGGTGTCGGAATCGACAGTGAGGACATGGCGCGCATTGGCGATCCGTTCTTCCAGGCGCGCTCATCTTACGATCGCCGTCACGATGGAACCGGATTGGGGCTTTCGATCGTTAAGGGATTGGTGGCGCTGCACGGAGGCAGTATGGAGATCGTGAGCCGGATCGGAGAGGGGACGAGCATCACCATCCGGTTGCCGGTCGATTGCGAAAGCGCGCGCCGGACTGCCGAGATGGCGTCCATTGGACAGGCTGCTACGCGTGCGGCCGCGCCGGTCGTTGAGCCCGCAGCCGAGCGTCCCGTTGACAACCTGGTGAAGATCCGTGCCTAGGTCGAAACGAGATAGCGACAGCGACGCAGATGTGCCGCGCTTTGCGGCGCTTGCGCGATTGGGCTGGAGCCGCCGCGACGCGGTCGCCTTCATGATCGCGGTGCTGACCACGGTTGCGATCGTGGTGAACGGTTTGCTGTTGCAGGCCGGGCCGCATCCTGCGCCGATGTTCAAGGACGCCATCGCGGCGATAGCGGCGGCGTCGAAACCGGCGTCTAAGGACTCCGGCAAGGATACCGCGACGGCGTTGCCGCGGCCGCGGCCGCCCGAGGCGACCTCCAAGGTCGACGCTCGTCCGACGCCCGAGATCATCGCTGACATCCAACGCGAGCTGACGCGGCGCGGCTACTACGAAGGCGTCGTGGACGGCCGCTATGGGCCGCGCACCGACGCGGCCGTACGCGACTTCGAGCAGGCGAACGGCCTCAAGGCCAGCACCGAGCCGAACGAAGCGCTGCTCGCGGCCATCAAGCGCTCCACCACAAAGCCCCCCAAACAACCGTCCGGCTTGCGGCCGGCAGCCGTCCAGCAGGTGCGGCTCGAGCCATCAGCGGACACTTCTTCTTCTTCTTCTTCGAAGCGCGTGGTCGCGGTGCAGCGGGCGCTCGCCGAGTACGGTTACGGCCAGATCAAGCCAAGTGGTGTGCTCGACGCCGATACCAAGGCCGCTATCGAGCGGTTCGAGCGCGAGCGCAGACTGCCGATCACCGGGCAGGTCTCCGACCGCGTCGCTCGCGAGCTTACGACCGTGACGGGCCGGCCGCTGGAATAGCCTTGCCGGCCGACCGGCCTATCTCTAAGGCTCTCGAACAAAGTTTGCGATCGGCCGCCCACTGCCATTGCGTCCGAGCGGAACGCAATGCGAGCTTCGTCATGCGCCTCAAGTCCGCGATCTGGGTTGCTGCCTATATCAGACGCTGCAACGGCGAGGGAGCCTTCGCGGCGGTGCGGCGGCGTGGCGCCGAGGAGGCGGGCGCGATCTTCATCAAGCTCAACCGGCTTGACGGCACCGCCGACCTGTTCGGCCCGGCGCCGCAGTCAGCCTTCGACGAGGCCCATCCGAGCGATCGTGCCTTCGTCCGCAGCCTGGGCGAAGCGGCAGTGCCGGAGGCGAAGGTCGAAGACCGGATCGGGCGTGAAGTCCGGTTCGATCCCGACGCCTGGATTATCGAGGTCGAGGATCGCGCAGGCCGGCATTTCCTCGAGCGCGTCGTGAAGTAGTGTTAGCTAGCGCCGGTCGGTTCCGAAGGCACGGTCGTTAGGACGCACAGCCGGACTTTCTCTCCGTGGCGCAGGCGCGCGCCGCGTGATGTCCGAGAGTGCGGTGCGCGCCTGCTCGACCGCGTCTTGCCAAAGCGCAGCGTGCTTGGCCGTGCGCATATCGGGCGGATCGGCGTTGCGCCAGATCCCGATCAGGCGAAGCGCGGCGTCGACCGTGATATCCGCATAGAGGCCCGCGAGCTCATAGACACGATCAACCGACTGCCCGACGCGCGGGTTCATGAACAGCAAAATCCGCTGCAGCACGTCGGCGGGCAGCTCCATTGCCTTGGCGGCGGCGACGATCGGCTCGCCGCTGTCATCCTCCACGATGCGCAACGCCGTCTGGCGTGAAATGCCCAGCGCGCGCTCGAGCTCGCGCAGCACTGCCTCGGTCTTGTGCTGCAACGCGGACGATTCGAAACGCCAGATGTCAGTCTGCTGCATCGCCATTGGCAGGGCCGGCGGCGCGGTTGGCAGGAACTCCAGGCTGATCAGGATCAGACGGCGCTCGAGCGAGTCAGCGGCAAAGAAAAGCCCGCAGAGCTCCTTCGCCTCAGCGGGAGTCACGTCGGGCGTCGTGTAAGGCTGGATGTGGGGCTTCACGTTGGGGGTGTTCGCGCTTACTGAGGTGCTCACCTCTGCGGTGTCGTCGGCTCCTGCTGGTGATACGGGCCAAGTTTGCCGTTGCGGGGGCGCCGGTCGTTGCGGCTGGCTCGGCCGCGCGGCCGCCAGTGGAGCTGACGCGCGGGGTGCCGATTGTGATGCCGGTTGTGCTGATGTCCGCTCGGCGATGATCGCCGCATAGGTGGGGCCGCGCTCGCGCGCGATGGCGTCGAGATCGGCCAGCGCAAGTTGCGGCGAGGATCGCAGAACCGGCTCCGCCACCGTGAGGACATCGCGAGCCAACCGCAGGATGATGGCGCGCGGGGCGTTCGCGTGTGCGGCAAGCCGGGTCGCCACGGCAGTGCGGGCCGGCACATCGGTCTCATCCAGGAGTCGCAGCGTGAGCTCGGTGTATTGGCGCTCCTCTGCAAGCGTATGGACGCGGCGGTGCAGGTACTGGTCGGTCAGCACGCGCAGCAGCGTCGGCCGGATATCGACGCCCCGACGGTCGAGATCGATGAGGCCTTCAAAGCCGGCAAGGTTGGGCAGTTTCATCATGCTTTGCGACATGCTTTGCGACGTATTTGGCGACGTCCGGTGATCACGCCTTCCAAACTAAGTGTGTCGCGTTAGCGGACCGTTAACCTTGGATGACGCTAAATCCCATAACCGATTGTTGATCGGGCGGGTCCGTCGGACCCGGCGGGGGATAGAGCCACATGGGATCTGTGATTGGTTTTCCCGAGCGGACGCGTCGTTTGCGTCGCAGCAAGAGGAAAGGGGAAGCGCCGGGATCGGCGACCGTGATCATACTACCGGTGATTCGCATCGAGCGTTTTACCGACGAGCCACCGAGCCGCAGCCAGCGGCGCCGCAGGCGGCGCCGGGCATCGCGCCATTAGGGATAGACCCAAAGGTTCATGCGCCCGCGTTCGAGATTCCTGGAAGCCTCACGCGGGCAACGCCTCCTGCGCAGCATGGCGAGTCTCAGCTTGGCTTTGCTCCTGGGCGGCTGCGGCCTTTACGGCGACTTCGACCGGGTGCGGCCATCGCTGGCGACCGACGAGGCCAATGCCCGGATCGACCGCGAGGAGCTCATTCGCAACGGCGGCAAGCCTTCGAATTTTCCTTTGACCGACGAGGAACGCCAGCTGCGCGATCTTGCGCGTGCGATCATTCCGCCGCCCAACAATCCCGACCGCTGGGACACGGTGTTTCGTGACTATGTGCTCGATGATATCGAATGGCTAGGCACAGCGAAGGACAAGCGCGATGTGGTGAAGTTCGATCGCACCGCCTACTGGCGGGACCTGCACCAGGACGAGCGTCGCTCGGGGGCGTCCGCCTATGCCAAGCTGATGACCGACGCGCGCGAGGATGTGATCCGGATCGAGCCGTTCTTCGCGATCGCGTCGCGGGTTGCCGACATGGACCGCAAGCGTGACTCTGTGCTCGCGCTGGCGTCGACCTCCAGCGCAGCCGAGCGCAGTAATGCGCGCAGGCGCAATCAGGAGAACGTCGCCATCGTGATGCGAGTCTGCCGCGCGCTCGGTGAGCGCATGACCAGCTACAATTATGCGCTCGAGCGCCTTGCCATCCAGGCACCGTCGCCGATGGCGGCCGATAGCGAGCGCGCTCTCACGCTGCTGCACAGCCGCATCGGGCAATACTGCCGCAGCGGCCAGGTCGTCACCGCTAAAGGATAAAACTATTGCTGCGGCTGCAGCTGGCAGCGTGCACTGGCGAGTGCGTTGCGCGCGGCCGGTAGAAGGCCCAGCTCGGGCGCAAGCGCCTTGATGATGATCAGACCGGTGATGGTCGGCGATTCCACGATCAGGCGGTCGGCGGCGGTGACTTCCTCGTCGCCGGGCAGGTCGCCGCGCTGCTCGCTGGTCATCAGATCGAGCTCGATCACACGACGTCCGGCGGCGCGATCGTTGATCGCGTAATAAGCGACCTCGGAGCGGGTATAGAACGACACGGATGTATAGGCTGGGCTTACCGGCACGGAGAGCTTGATCGGTCCGTCCGTCAGGTCGTAGCGGCACACCGACATCGCAAAGGCTGGATCGAGAAACGGGATAGGAGATTTCTCTGCGCTTGGTGGCGGCAGCGGTGCGACCGCGTTGACCGGCGCGATCGGCGCCAGCCGCGAATAGGCGTCCTGGGAGGCGAGGGTCGGCAGGATCAAAACTGTCGCGAGATGCACGATCCCGCCGAGCAGCATGCCGCCAAGGGCCCACAGCAGCACGCGAATCATGGGCAGGCCTTCTGAACGATCGTGGGCATCGGTGCTTCCCGCCCGCTGCGTGTGGCAAGACCGATCGGCGTATCGTAGAGGCGCAGCACCAGCATATAGCGCTCGATGCCGCCGGTCGGCAGCCAGTTGCCTGGCCGGGCACGCGGTCCGATCGAGATCTCAAACGTGCCGTCGGTGCGGCGGATCACCTCCTGGCTGGTGAAGCCTTGGCGCTGCACCGCATTGGCGACGAGCCTTCCCTCGAGATCGTAGAGCGTGACGGTGAAATAGCGCGCCTGCGGTGTGATGCCGTCGAGTGCGATATCGCAGCGCCCATCGAGCGGGCGGCCTTCGTCATCGTTGCGCGCATAAAACGCGACGCCGTCGCCCGATCCGATCGGCAACTCGCCGCTGCGTGCCACCATGGCGCGGGCGTAGGGGTCGATGCCGGGCGTGCCAACCCTTGGCCAGGCGGTCCACGCTCCGATGCTGACGCCGCCATAGGCCGTGCCCTGGGTGATGGCGACCCAGGTCGCGCCGAGCCCGATGCAGGCCGCGATGATCAGAGCGAGCAATGTGCCAAACAGCAGTCGCACGGCTTATTCCGTCGGGGTGCAGCGGCTTCGTTGTATGTCAACGCACAACTCTAGAGCCGCCGATGTCAAGTTCCTACACCTGTTGCGGCAGGCTTTCTTGGAAAGGTCGGGCCAGACCGTCCAGCGCCGTCAATTGCCACGCGCCGTGCTGGGTGGCGGTCGGTCAGTGGCGGCGAGCGTATCAGGTCGTGCCGGCTGTTTCGTGTCGGCGCGGCGGCCCTGCTCGTCGCGGGTGGCCAGTGCGCGCGTGGCGTCGTCCATCAGCCGCTCGACTCGCACCAGGATGTCGGCGCCGCGCCGGGTCAACAGGGCAGGGCGCTGTGGGATGTCGCTTCCCCCCTTGTTGGAGGCGGGAGGCGCCACGACCGGCGGCGGAGCCGTACGTGACGCAACGGTCGTTGTGGCCGATGTGCCTGGATAAGGCTTGAGCTCCACGCCCTGGTGGGCATAGGCCATGATCGCGTGCCAGGTTTGTGCCGGCAGTGAACCGCCCGTCATGCGATTGAGCGAAGAATAGTCGTCGTTGCCGAACCAGACCCCGCCGATGTAATTGCCGGTGTAGCCCACGAACCAAGCGTCGCGATAGGAATTGGTGGTGCCTGTCTTGCCACCCGCCTTGATGCCGTCGAGCATCGCACGCTTGCCGGTGCCTTCTTCGACGACCTTGTTCATGATGCCGGCCATGTCGCGTGCCACCTGTGCGGGGATCACCTGCACCGGCTTCGGGCCGTCGCGGTCGAAGCGCCAGATCAGGTCGCCGGCGCCGGTGCGCACTTCGAGGATGGCGTGCGGGGTCGCCGACTTGCCGTCGTTGGTAAAGATCGCGTAGCCGCCGGTGTGATCGAGCACCGTCACCTCGTTGGCGCCGATCGGCATGGACGGCGTGTCGATCAGCGGCGAGCGCAGGCCGGCCTTGCGCGCCAGGTCGCGAATCTTGGCGCGGCCCGCTTTTGGGTTGCCATTGCCGAGCGCGATTGACAGCTTCACGGGCACGACATTGATCGAGCGTACCAACGCCTGCGTCAGCGTCATCGACCCGGAAAAGCCGCCGGAGTAGTTCTTCGGGCACCAGTTGCCGATGCAGACCGGGGAATCGACCACGATCGAGGTCGGCTTGAATCCGCCGCTGGCGAGCGCGGCCGCGTAGACATAGGGCTTGAACGAGGAGCCGGGCTGGCGCAACGCATCGGTCGCACGGTTGAACTGGCTCTCGCCATAGTCGCGGCCGCCGACCATCGCGCGCACTGCGCCATCGGTCTCCATCAGCACGGCCGCCGCCTGCTTGGCGTGATATTCGCGCCCGTATTGCCGCAGCGAATCCTCGACGGCGCGTTCCGCATTGTTCTGCAGGTTGAGATCGATCGCGAGCCGTGCCACGAACACGCGCTCGTGCACCGACTTGGGCAGCGTGTCGACCAGCTTCTTCATCTCGTCGAAGGCCCAATCGAGATAGTAGTTGGGCGAGCGCTCGTCGCGGCGGTCGACCGCCATGGCAGGGTTGCGGCGGGCGCCAAACACCTGACCTTCGGTCATGAACCCGGCCTCGACCAGGTTATCGAGCACCACGTTGGCGCGCGCGCGGGCGGCCGGCAGGTTCACGTGGGGCGCGAAGCGCGAAGGCGCCTTGAACAGTCCCGCGAGCATCGCGGCTTCCGCCAACGTCACCTCGCGCACCGACTTGTTGAAGTAATACTGCGCGGCCGCATCGACCCCGAATGTGCCGCCGCCCAGATAGGCGCGGTCGAGATAGAGCTTGAGGATCTCGTTCTTCTGCAGCCGGAACTCGAGCCACAGCGCCAGGAACGCTTCCTTCACCTTGCGCTCGATGGTGCGCTCGTTCGAGAGAAACAAGTTCTTGGCGAGCTGCTGTGACAGCGACGAGCCGCCCTGCACCACGCCGCCGGCGCGTGCGTTGGTGAGAACGGCGCGGGCCGTGCCGGGAAAGTCGATGCCGAAATGTTCGTAGAAGCGCCGATCCTCGGTGGCGAGCACCGCCTTGATCAAGTGATCGGGGAACTCATCGAGCTTGAGCGAATCGTTGTGGCGGATGCCGCGCGAGCCGATCTCATTGCCATAGCGGTCGAGGAAGGTGACGGCGAGCTCGGACTTCTTTAGCCAGTCGTCTTCCGAAGTCTCGCGGAACGCCGGCAAGGCGAGCGCCAGCATAAGCACCAGCCCGCCGAGTCCGAGTGTGAGCCCCTCCGAGATCGGCTCGACCACAGTCCAGCGCCGCCAGCCGGCGACGTGGAATCGGTCCATGACCACGGTGTAGCGCTCGTAGAGCTCGCGCCCCCAGGTGCGCGCCAAATAGAGGCCGAAATCAATGCGCGCATCGAGATCGAGCATGATCCGGCGCGCGCGCGCCTTCCAATGCTCTGGATCCTGGTTGTCGTTGAACAGGTCGCGCAGCATCACCAGTCCAATTGGGGCGGAACCGCACCCTTAGTAGCCGATCCGCCCAGGCCGTGCCATTGTCCCGATGTCCCACAAGCCCGAAATATCGAGCCCTGTGGAGCATTTAAGTTACGATTTGGGTCCCCCCGAGGATGCCCGAGAAAATCCCCCGATTGGGACCCAAAGATGACTGGTGCCGCTGTTTTGAAGGTCCCTCAACGCCGGCGGGACAACTCTGCTGGGGACTTTCGGTTGCATGACGGTAGTATAGTCATGGAGCTGCTGCAGGCGCCTTTGAAGAGTAGCGGGCACTAGCACCGAGACCGGGCTGCGCCTATGACACTCCGCGTGGTGACTGATCCTCCTGCGCCCTTGCTTGCACCTGACGAGCGCCCCATGGCCGCTGACGAGACCCCCTTCTGGAAGCGCAAGTCGTTGTCTGAAATGACGGATTCCGAGTGGGAGAGCCTCTGCGACGGATGTGGCCGCTGTTGTCTGGTCAAGCTCGAGGACGCCGATGATTCGCGGCGGACGTTCTTTACCGACGTCGGCTGCAAGCTGCTCGATACACAGAGCTGCCGTTGTCGAGACTACCCCAACCGGACCCGCAAGGTGCATGACTGCGTCCGGCTGACGCCCCGTAACATCAACCGAATCGTTTGGCTGCCGCCGACCTGCGGCTATCGCCTGGTGGCTGATGGGCATGACCTCTATTGGTGGCACCCACTGGTCTCGGGTGACCCGGACACTGTGCACGCGGCCGGCGTGTCGGTGCGCGGCAAGGTTGGAGCCAGCGAAGACGAGGTTCCCGACGACGACCTCGAGGATCGCATCGTGAGCTGGCCGGTGCGGCTGCCCAAAGGAGCCAAGGGGACGAACCCGGCCAGCGGAACCAAGCGTAAACGCTAAAGTTCCATCTGCTTCGTTCTTGCCGCGTTCTTGCCACGTTCTGTGGAATGCGGGGACAGCGGCTGATATCGCTTCATTGCGCCCTGGACGCCGGTGGACCGCCCCGCCTTCGCCATCATCGTTGCCAATCCGCGACGAATCACATCACTATGAGTCAACTAGACTCTTCGTGATGGGACTACGAGAACGGGGACAAAGAAGCATGGGGGCTGTGCAGGTCGCTGATCAGGTCACGTGGGGCGAGCTTGGCTGTCCGAAGTCCATCGGCTCCTACCGGCTGCACGGCGAATCCGTCCGGGTGAAGAACATTCACATCATAGTGGCTGAGGGCGATCCGCGCGCCATCTTCACGGTTGTGGCCTTTCGCCCGCCGCTGGGTCCGCCCGAATTCATGCTGGGTCACCGCGTCGCCTGATCGCTATTCCTGCTGCTCAGCCTTGCACCAACTGACTTGCAGCTTCGGCGCCAAGATGTTGGTTTGCGCCGATGAACGATCAACCAAGACTGCACGCGGGCCCCACGGTTGAAGCGGCTCCCCTCGACACCACTGCGGTGCGTTCGATCGTCGCCGGCATCATGCTCGCGATGTTTCTCTCCGCGCTTGAGCAGACCATCGTGGCGCCGGCGCTGCCCACCATCGGTCGCGCGCTCGGCAATGTCGAACTCCTATCCTGGGTGGTGACTGGGTATCTGATCAGCACCACGGTTGTAACGCCGCTGTTCGGCAAACTGTCCGACATCTACGGGCGGCGGCGGATGATGCTGGTCTCGATCGGCGTGTTCATCCTCGGGTCGGTTGCCTGCGCGCTGGCGCCCAACATGGAGGCGCTGATTGTCGGGCGCGTGCTGCAGGGCGTGGGCGGCGGCGGCATCCTGCCGCTGGCACAGACGGTCATTGCGGATCTCCTCTCTCCGCGCGAGCGGCCACTCATTCAGTCCTACACATCGGCGATGTTCCTGGCAGCCAGCATTCTCGGGCCCGTCCTGGGCGGGTTTCTCACCGATTATGTGCACTGGTCGCTGATCTTCTGGATCAATCTGCCGATGGGACTGATCGCGCTCATCCTGACCGATCGCTCGCTGCGGCGGCTGCCGCGCAACGATCGGCCGCATAGCCTCGACTTCGCGGGCGCCGGTCTGATGGTCGTGGCGGCGTTGTCGTTGTTGCTGGCACTTGCCTGGGGCGGTGTCCGCTATCCGTGGACCTCGCCGATCATCCTTGGTCTCTTCGCGGCGTCGGTCGTGCTGTGGGTCGGCTTTGGCTGGCGGCTGTTGAATGCGGCGGAGCCCTTTATTCCTCTCACCATGCTGGCGGAACCCGTCGTGCTTGGCATCGCGGCGGCAGGCTTCTTCTCGATCGGCACGATCGTCGGGCTCTCGATCTTCATTCCGATCTACGTCGAGCTTGTGCTTGCGCATACACCGAGCGCCTCGGGCCTCGTGCTGATCGCCTTTATGGTCGGCGCCACGATCGGCTCGATGGTGGCGGGTCGGCTGATGCCCAAGCTCGATCGCTACAAGCTTGTGCCGGTTTTCGGGATGCCGATCGGCATCGCGTCGATGATTCTGTTTGCGATTTCGCCGGGCGATCTCACGTTGATTCAGGCCACGCTCCTGCTTGCGATCGGCGGCGCCGGCATGGGGCCGATGTGGCCGGCCACAACGGTAATCATTCAGAACGCAGTTCCGTTGCACCAGCTCGGCATCGCGACCGGCACGCTGAGTTTCTTTCGCCAGCTTGGCGGCGCGCTCATCGTCGCAATTTTTGCGGCAATCGTGCTGGCAGGGGTGCATGGCGCAAGCCTGGATCGGCTCTCGGCTGCCGATACGGCGGCGCTGGCGGAATCGTTCCGTTGGGTGTTCATTGCGGCTGCTGTGTTCCTCGCCATGTCGCAGCTTGCGCTGATGGTGATCAAAACCCAGCCGCTGCGCGGGCCTTCGAGCGCGCCTGTGTCAAAGCCGCAGGCGTTCGAGTAGACTTTCTCGCAGGCATACCTGCATCGCAGCCGCGTCCATTGAATTTACACCGCCAGGACGCGATGTTGCGGTGCAAGGCACGGGTCATCAGGCATCAGGCCACAAAGTGAGACGGCACGGCGAGACGCAATGAGCTCATTGAAAGAGCGTGCCGAAACCCAGGGTGCGATCGCGCCGCTCACCCGCAACGAGATCCACCGCATCTTTTATGGCCTGATGCTGGGCGGTTTTTTGTCGGCCGTGAACCAGACCATCGTGGCGAGCGCGCTGCCGACCATCGGGCGCGACCTGGGCGACCTGCACAATCTCTCCTGGGTGATCATCGCTTATCTGCTGTCCTCGACCGTGGTGGCACCGCTCTATGGCAAGCTGTCCGACATCCACGGGCGGCGCGCCATGATGCTCGCTGCCGTCGGGCTGTTCGTAGCCGGCTCGGCGCTGTCGGCCGTCGCGCCCAACATGGCGCTCCTGATCATCGGTCGAACCTTGCAGGGAATTGGCGGCGGCGGCATCGTGCCGATGGTGCAGACGACTGTGGCCGACATGGTGGCGCCGCGCGAGCGCGGCCTGTTTCAGGCTTATATGGGCTCTGCCTGGATCGTCGCGGGCGTGGTCGGGCCGGTGCTTGGCGGCATCATCGCCGACCGGCTGCATTGGTCGGTGATCTTCTGGCTCAACGTGCCGCTCGGCGTGCTCACCGCGCTATTGGTGTGGCATTCGATGGCGCGGCTGCCGCGCCACCAGCGCACGCACAAGCTCGACCTCATCGGCGCCACGTTGATGATTGCGGCCTCGGTCGCGTTTCTGCTGGCGCTGACGTCGGGCGGCACGCGCGTGCCGTGGATGTCGCCGACGATTCTCGGTCTCATTGGCATCTCGATGCTGCTGACACTAATCTTCGCCTGGTGGCTCAATCAGGTGGCCGAGCCGTTCCTGCCGCTGCATGTTCTGGCAAACCCGGTGATGCGGCTGGGCACGATCGCGACATCGTGCGCACTCAGCGTGATGACCGGCTTCATGATCTACATGCCGCTCTACTATCAGCTGGTGCACGCGCTCACGCCGACACAGGCCGGCGCGGCGCTCATTCCCATCATCGTATTCACGACGCCGGGCTCGATGTTGTCGGGCCGCGCCATGATGTATCTCACGCACTACAAGGTCTCGCCCTATATCGGCATGAGCCTGGGCACGCTGGCGGTGGCGGCGCTCACCTGGTGGCCGGCGATGCCGCTGGGCTGGGCGATCTTCGCCACCAGCGTGATTGGGCTAGGCGTCGGCACGGTGTTCCCGATCGCGACCGTCTCAATTCAGAACGCGGTACATCGCCATGATGTCGGCACCGCGACCGGAACCATGAACTTCTTTCGCGCGCTCGGCAGCGCGCTCGCCGTGGCGATCATGGGGGCGATTTTGCTGGCGGGCCTCGGCTTCACGCCCGAGCGTGGCGGCGTCGGTCTCGAGGTCGCGGCCGGCGATGCGGGGGCCGCGGGCGTTGCGAGCGTATTTCGTTTTGTGTTTGCAGCTGCGCTGGTGGCGTCGGTGCTGACGGTGATTGCGCTGGTGTTCATGGAAGAGCGCCCGCTTGGCGGGCCGGTCCGCAAGGAAACGCCGGCGCCCGCCGAGTGAGAAAATCTCCGCCGTATTTCAGGTCGCGTATTTTTTGGCGAGCGGCAGCCAGAACTTCTGCTCGCTTTCGATAAAGCGAGTCAGTTCGGCGCCGAACAGCGGCTGGAACTCAGGGCCGGTTTCCTGCAGCCGTTTCTGCAGCGCCGGATCTTCAAGCACCTTGCGCAGGCTGTCGGTCACGAAGCGCACGATTGGCTCCGGCGTTCCTCGCCGCATGGTGAGGGCCTGCCAGCCGATCGAGGTGAGGCCCGGAACGGTCGCGGTTGCGACCGGCAGGTCGGGGAGCATGGCCGTCGGATTGGGCGACATGATCGCAAGCGGGGTGAGGTCCTTCGACTCGATGCCGCCGCGCAAGCTCGCCCAGCCGTCAATCACGGCATGCACGCGTCCGCCCAGGATGTCGCGGATGGCGTCGGCGGTGCCGCCGGTCGCATAGGGCACGACGGTGATGGCCGTCTTGGTCATATCGACAAAAAGCTTCGCCGTGATGTGCGGCAGGCTACCGGCGGGGTTGGTGCCGATCACGAGCTTGTCCGGTGTTTTCTTGGCAAGCTCGACGAACTCGGCGAGCGACTTGACGCCGAGCTTTGGCGAGCACGCCATGACCAGCCCCTCGTAGGCCGTCAAGCCGATCGGGATCATGTCCTTGTTGACGTCGAACGGCAGGTTCTCGTTCTGCGCCGGCAGGATCATGTAGATCGAGGCGAGCGCCGCAAACAGCGTATAGCCGTCGGGCTGCTCGCCAAGTGCGGCGCGCGTGCCGATGATGCCGCCGCCGCCGGGCTTGTTCTCAACCACGATCTGCTGGCCCCAGAGTTGCGTCAGCGCCTGTCCGATCAGCCGATGCCGGACGTCAGGCGCGGAGCCTGCCGGCAAGGGTACGACCATCTTCACGGGGCGCATCGGATAGTTTTGCGCCAATGCCTGTCGGTCGGTCGCCAGGCCGAAGCCTGTGGCGGCCATACCGGCTAGAAGGTCGCGCTTGCTCAGCATTGTGGTCCTCCCAGATGATTGGCGACACAGCGGGCCGCCGCGGTTGCTAGTAGCGAATTTGACGTCAACGCCGTGTCACATCAATCCCAATCGACGGGCTTGGCTGCGACAGAGTAGAGCGCTCCCGGCGCGTTCCGTGTCTTCATAAAGTCGTCCAGCGACTGCCCACGCATCGCCGCGTAGACATGCAGATTGGAAACGCCGGTCACGGCGGCGAGCTTCTCGAGCACGAAGAAGCTCGCGCCGCGATGGATGAGCGCGCGCCAATCCCGGCGGCGGATCAAGTCACGCTCGTCATCGGGTAGCCCTGCCGCCTCGAAAGCGCGGTCTGCGTCAGCGAGGAATGCCGCACGGTGATCGGGCTTGATCATGTCATGCAGGAAGCTGTTGAGCCGGAAGTTCTGCACGCTCCTGTCGAGATCGAACGGATAGGTCCCCTCGAGCTTCGCGGCACCCTCCAACTGCGCATCGATCCTTGTGCGGGCATCCTCGGCAGCTCTTGCTGTAATCGGCGGCGATTCATTTTCGTAGATTGCGGTCGCGATGGCCGTCATTGAAGGCAGGTAGTAGGTGCGATGCACGCACTTGACGCGGGCAGACATCGCGCCCCGCATCACCAGCCACATGATCACCTCGGAGCCTTCCATCCCGCCGAGCGTAGCGTATTCCGCATGGGTCATGCGGGCGAGCGCGGCCGGGTCGTTCTCGATCAGATCGAGGAATTGCATGTCCCACTGCGTGTTGTTGAACCCGCAGCGCTCGCCGTGGACCTGATGCGAAAGCCCGCCGGTCGCCACGATGGCGACGGACAGGTCTTCCGGATAGCTCTCGATTGCAGTGCGCAGCGACTGACCAAGCTTGTAGCAGCGCTTCGCGCTCGGGATCGGGAATTGCAAGACGCCGATCTGCAGCGGCACGATCGGCGCCGGCCACTCGCTCTCGTGCGAGCGGAACATCGACAGGGGCGAGAAGCAGCCGTGATCGAGCGGCTTGCCCTGAAAGAACGACATGTCGAACTCGTCGGCCACGAGCGATCGGCCGATGTGCCGCGCCAGCGCCCCGTGCCCCTTGATGGGAGGCAGCGGACGGGCGCCGCCACCTTCGTCGGCGACCTGATAGCGCTCGTCGATGCCAAGGCAGAACGCCGAATAGTGATCGAAGAAGAATGACGTGACGTGATCGTTGTAGATGATGAACAGCACATCCGGGCGCTTCTCCGCGAGCCAGGCGCGGATCGGCTCGTAGGCCTCGAAGATCGGCTTCCAGACCGGGTCGGATTGCTTTTGGGAATCGAGGGCAAAACCGATTGTCGGCGTGTGTGATGTGGCGATGGCGCCGATGATCCTGGCCATTCCGTTAACCTCCCGTCCTGCTCAGCGCACGCAACGCGCGGGCAAAGCGCGTCCCAGGCCGTCAGGGCGGGCACTCATCGTTCCGATACCGTTGAAAAGCAAATGGAACATTCTCATAGATTGATGAATTAGATTCATATATATGGGAGGAGCGAACCACAAGCGAGCATCAGCGTGCGAATAGACTTTCTCGGCCTGCAGGCCTTTCTCAGCGTCGCAGAGCGAGGCAGCTTTCGAAAAGCGGCCGCGCATCTCAACCTGTCGCAGACGGCGATCAGTCATCGCATGCGCAAGTTCGAGGAGGAGGTGGGCATCAAGCTCATTGCGCGCACAACCCGCGAGGTGACGCTGACGCGTGACGGCATCGAATTCCTGCCGAAGGCGAAGAAAGCCATTGCGGAGCTGGAGCATTCATTCGATGAGCTGAAGCAGCAGGGCACGAAGCGGCGCGATCGTTTGGATATCGCATGTCTGCCGGCTTTCGCGGTCCACTATCTGCCGCCAATCCTGAGCAGATTTCGCAAGACCCATCCCGATGTCGAAGTGCGGATTTTCGAGACGCCGTCCGCCGCGGTTTCCGAGCTGGTCGGGTCAGGAGACGTCGAATTCGGCCTCAGCGTCATTCAGGCCAACCGATGGGATCTCGATATCGAGACCATCTGGGAGGCTCAGATGGTGCTGGCCTGTCCCCGCGATCATGCATTTGCGAATAAGCGTTCGGTGACCTGGAAAGAGATTCTCAACGCGCCGCTCATCCGGGTGGGTGCGAAAACCGCCATCCGGACGATCATTGAGGATGCCGTCGCGACGACGCGGCTGCCTCTGAACTGGCAATACGAGGTGCAGCACGTCGAAACGGCCGTCAATCTGGTCGAGGCTGGTCTCGGCCTTGCCGTCGTGCCGAGCGTGGACGTGGCCTTGCATCGAGGCCGGGGATTGGTCGCTGTCCCGCTGCGCTCGCCGAAGGTGATTTGCACCTATGGCCTCGTCACACGTCGCGGAGTGCCGCTGTCGTCCTCCGCCGCCATGGTGCGGGACTTTCTGCTCGAGGGTCTCAAGTCGCGGATGTCGTAGGCGGCGCCGAAGCTGGCCATTCTCGGCTCCGCTACTCTCTCGGCGCCACTGACGTTCACTCTGCGATCCGGGCATACTGCAACGGAATCGTCACCCGGGAGAGACGCCAACGCATGAATACGCCGCCATCGCCACCTGGCGCAGAGCGGACTGACGAATCAGCCGTCCGGATCGGCGCTCTGGTTCCGCTAACTCGGCCTGGCTGGGTCGAGGCAGGTCAACACTTGCTCGCTGGACTCGAGCTGGCCGTTTGCGAAGTCAATGACGCCGGCGGGATCGTCGGAAGACCACTCGAGCTGGTGGTCCGAGACACCGCGGCCGATCCACAGAGGGCCGCGGCGGCCGTAGATGAATTGGCTCGCCTGGGCGTGGCTGCCTTGGCGGGGGAGTATCACAGCGTCGTCGCTCGCGCCGCTGCTGCCAGGGCCGACGCCCTCGGTCTGCCGTTCCTCTGCTCGTCAGCGGTTCTCGATGCGCTTACCGAACAGCCAACGAAATGGGTCGCGCGCCTCGCCCCGGCGCAGTCCCACGGCTGGCAGATCTACGCAGACTTCCTCCTCAGCGCGGGCCACAGTCGAATCGCCCTAGCAGCCGAGCCGAGTGTCTACTGGGCATCTGGGGCCCGCATTCTGCGGGACTACCTCGCTCCACGCGGCGGCACCGTCATCGAACTCGACATGCGCTCGCTCGCCCCCACGGCGGTGTGCGACGAACTCGCCGACAATCGCGCGACAGCCCTCCTTCTTCTGGTCGGCCACCCGGAGCCGGCAGTGTCGATCGTCAAGTCCGTCCGTCACGACCAGCGCCTTGCCGAGATCATGATTGGTGCTCCGGCCGGGCAACCGGAGTTCGCCGAATGGGCGACGTTGCTGGGCGACGACAGCGCCGCGATCCCGTTCTTGCGCTACCTGCCCGAGCGCCTCAGCCCACTCGGTGTACGAGTCGAGACGGCCCTCCGTGAGCGGCTAGCCGAAGCGCCCTCATTCGTCGCCTTCGAGGGCTACGACACGGCCGCCGTCCTCGCCGATTTGCTGCGTTCTCACGGCGTGGACCGGGCGCGCACTGCCGAATCCTGGCCGCGTGTTGCAGTTGAAGGCACCCGCGGGCAGATCCAGTTCTCCCGCACGCCAGGCATCAGCGTTTGGCAATGGGCTTGGACGCCGATCCAAGTCGTTGATCGAGATCCCGCGGAACCAGATCGCTTTCGGATCCTCCACGCCAGCTGAGAGAGCACGGAGGTCCGACTGCGGACAAAGGCTATGATGCTGATGCGATCCGCAACGACCTTGCCGATCGGCGGGTCCGGGGCACGTTCTTTGCCAAAAGGCTAGCGAGCCAATCATCGATCAACTATGAAGGCTTCCGGCCGGATTTTACCGGCATTGGGGAAATCCCTCCGGAGCGATTCGAATTGGCCCATTTGGCAGAGTTCGGAGCGCCGGGCGGAGGTCTTTGACAGGGGCGCGCTTTGGCGCAATACGACGCCTTCATCTCCTACAGCCACGCCAAGGACAAGCCGGTGGCTGCCGCTCTGCAGGCGGTGGTGCAGACGCTCGGTAAGCCCTGGTACCGGCGCCGCGCCTTGCGCATCTTTCGCGACGACACCAGCCTCTCGGCGACGCCGGGCCTGTGGCCTTCGATCGAGCAGGCGCTGGGGCAATCGCGTTTCCTGATCTTCCTGGCCTCGCCGGACGCGGCCGCGTCGCAATGGGTCGGCAAGGAAGTCGCCTATTGGTTGGAGCAAAAGGGCAGCGACACGCTGCTGATTGCGCTCACGGATGGCGAACTCTCGTGGGACGGCGTTGCTGGCGATTTCAGATCGTCAGGCACCCCGGCGTTGCC
>Ga0075424_100001824_pt1 | contig 18972 bp, 17 predicted proteins | sample SoiMethybrSBSTD3_FD_75301 | JGI IMG/M metagenome (GOLD analysis project Ga0075424, IMG submission 75301) | Bulk soil microbial communities from a Populus tree surrounding site in Tennessee, USA - Soil MetaG P. TD hybrid SBSTD3 | ecosystem: Environmental > Terrestrial > Soil > Tree plantation... | reverse complement strand
ATGCCGGCATGCTGCCCGACGGCCGAACTTTTTACGTAATGAAATTCATCGAAGGTTCGCGTCTCGACGAGTTTCTCGTTGGCGTGGACTCGCTTCCTGAGCGGCTCCGGCTCTTTCTTCGAATCTGTGACGCCGTTTCGTTCGCGCATTCGCGCGGCATTCTCCATCGCGACTTGAAGCCCGCCAACATTATGGTGGGCGCCTTCGGCGAAGTCCTGGTAATGGACTGGGGCCTCGCCAAAGTTTTGCCGCACTCTTCTGTGGAAAGCCCGCCCGTCGCCGTCGGGCCCGAAATCGCTCCGGCTCGCGCGAGCAACCACAGAGCGCATCTTGGCAGCAAAACTCAAGACGGTCTGATCGTGGGAACGCCCGGTTTCATGTCGCCGGAGCAGGCCTCTGGCCGTTCTTCCGATCTCGACCAACGCAGCGACATCTTCTCGCTCGGAAAGCTGTTGCACTTCGTCGTTCAGTCCCCGGACGGCGGCGGCTCTGCTGGCTCGCGACTCGCACGCCCTCTTCGCGCTATCTGCGACAAGGCCACCGCGCCAGATCGCGCCCTCCGCTATCCTGCTGTTTCAGCGCTTGCCGAAGACGTCTCTCGCTACCTCGACGGCGCGCCGGTCTCCGCCCACCGAGAGAATCTTGGAGAACGCGCCCTGCGTTTTTACCGCCGCTACCAGCCCGCTATCCTCCTGATCGCGGCGTACTTGCTAATGCGCGCGCTGTTTGTTATTTACAGCCGCCGCTAGATTCGCTGTTCGGCATAAAGAAAACCAAACCGCCGTTGTAAAGAACATCAGACCGGGCGAAAATGCGGGCCACCGAACCCCGCGATTCGCACAGAGTCGGCATGCAGCCATGCATGCACCTCGGAGGAGAGCAAATGAACAAAGTGTTGCTGGGATTGTTGGTGGGCGCGATTCTGGGCGCGATTGACGGAGGCACAGCATGGTTTACGCCCGCGGCGCGGCCGGAAATGCTTGGAATCGTCTTTGGCTCGACGATCAAGGGAATCATCGCCGGCGTGGCTGCGGGAATCTTCGCCCGCAAAGTAAATTCCGTGCCCCTGGGAATCCTCTTCGGCCTAGCGGTTGGCTTTGTGCTCGCCTTCCTGGTCGCCTACCTGCAGCACGGCTACTATTTTGAAATTATTCTGCCCGGCAGCATCGTAGGCGCGCTGGTCGGCTGGGCCACCCAGCGCTACGGGACACCTGCTCCAACCGCTGCCGCGACGCGATAGTTTCGCATCCGAATGGACCCGCGGGAATTACCGTCCACCCGGTCATTGAGGCTTCAGGCCTAGGAAGTTCCTTTCAGATTCGTCAACTGCGCAGGTCGACGTGCGCTTCGCGCATGAAAGGACAATCGACCTGCTTCGCTCGGAATGACAATTGAGGCGGTGTGTCTCCTTTCAGACCGCGGAAAAAGAATGCTTCGCGGCGGCGAGCGAGGCGAGCGATTCCGTGTAAGGGGCGCGGGCCACGCCGCGTTCGGTGAAGATGGCGGCGATATATTTGTTGGGCGTGACGTCGAAGGCCGGATGCGCAGCTTTGACGTCGGGAGCGATCCGGATTCCCTGGATTTGCGTCACCTCGGCGGAAGAGCGCTCCTCGATCGGAATGTGGTTGCCGTCTGGAATGGACAAATCAAAAGTGGAAACGGGCGCGGCGATGTAGAAGGGGACATTGTGTTCACGGGCGAGGACCGCGATTTGATAGGTCCCGATCTTGTTCGCGGTGTCGCCATTGGCGGCGATGCGGTCGGCTCCCGTGACGATGGCGCCGACATTTGCAGTTTTCAGAAAGTGGCCAACCATGTTGTCGGTGATCAGGGTGAGCGGAATATTACTACGGTGCAGTTCCCAGGCGGTGAGGCGCGCGCCTTGCAAATAAGGTCTCGTTTCGGGGACCAGCACGTGAATTTTTTTGCCTTGCTGGACGGCTACCTGAATCACGCCTAGCGCCGTACCGATACCGGCGGTGGCGAGAGCTCCGGCGTTGCACTGCGTCATGACGATGCCATCTTGCGGCATGAGTTCAGCGCCGAAGCGGCCGATGTTTTCATCAGTGGCGCGCTTTTCGGCGTGAACGGCTTTTGCTTCTTCGATCATCGCGGATTTGATTTTTGCAAGATCGGAATTTTGCGTGGCTAGTTCGCTGAAACGACGGCTCATGCGGTCAAGCGCCCAGAAAAGGTCGACGGCGGTGGGGCGGGTCTTGGCGAGCGTGTCTACGATGACGGGAAATTCCGCGCGCAGTTCGTCGAGCGATTTCGCCGGGGAATTTTTTACGCCGATGGCGACACCCATGGCGGCGGCAACTCCGATGGCGGGAGCTCCGCGGATGACCATTTCGCGAATCGCTTTGGCGACCTCCTGGTAAGTGGTGTAGGTGTAGGAGATTTCCTCGGTGGGGAGGCGGCGCTGGTCGAGCATGACGACGCCACGGTCGGTCCACAGAATGGGTTGGGCAACGTACATTCGGCGATGATCCTTTGGCAGCAGTAGCTTTGTGAGTGCCTTTTCATTGTACCGGAGGCTGGCCGTTGTAGCGGTGGTCGAGGGAGCCGTCCTTCTGGCAGGTGCTCGTCGTGATCCGTGTTTCCGTGTCCTCGTTCCCCGGTGACCAGGTTCCAATCCTGGTTGCAGGGGCCCACCCGGGGTGTTTTTCGTAAGTGGCAAGCAAAGGACTTGGCGGAGCAAGAGCGAACCTTGCAGGTTTTCGCCTGAAGAGCGGCTCTTGCCCCCTTTTTATCGTAACTATTGATTCGAAAAGTCTTGTAAGTACTCATTGCAGAGCGGCAGGCCGATGCGGCGTAGCAGGGCTTGGAAACGCGGGTTGGAGCGGAGGCTGTCCACGCCGGGATCGATGTGGAGGTAAATGAGCCAGTGGGAGTGTTCTTCACCGGCTTTTTCGAGATACTCCATTGCGCGGTCTTGCTGACGGAGGCCTAGGTAGATTCCGGAAAGGAAGTAGGGCGCAACGTATTTCTGCTGGGAGAGTTTGATTAGATCGTCGAGGATCTGGTTTGCTGGTATTTGCTCGCCGGCGACGGCGAGGGTTTGCGCCAATGCCGCGCGCATGATGGGACTGCCGCCCGACAGCGTGACGCTTTTTTCGCCTTCGGCGATGGCTTCGCTATAACGCTCCATTTTTCTAAGCAGCAAACCCAGAATCCAATAGGTAACCGGGTAGTGCGGATCCAACTCGATGGTGCGCCGGAGCTGTTCCATGGACTCGTCGTAGCGGCGAGCCATATAGTGGGCCCAGCCGATGGCGACGCTGATGATCAGAGATAAGGGATCGAGCTCCTGGCTTTTTTTCATGCGCGCGATGGCTTCGTCGTGCCGGCCCATGGTCATCAAGTTTTCGGCGTACCAGTGGTTGGAGGTGGGATAGGCGGGACTCAGCGCGATGCTTCGTTCGAATTCGGCTTTGGCTTCTTGCCATTGCCAGTCGTGGAGCCACAAAACAGCGGCCAGCGGAGCGCGGGCTTCGCCGAGGTCGGGATCGAGACGCAGGGCCTGCATTGCCGCCAGCTTGGCTTTCGGATAAGCGTCTTTGGGCGGCAGATAGCTATTCCATCCGAGTAGCACATAGGAATCGGCAACGGCAGCGTGGGCAAGAGCGTAGGTTGGATCTTTGGCGATCGCTTGCTGAAAATAGTCGATGGCTTTGTAGAATCCGTCCTCGGTCCAGCGGTTCCAGTGATGGCGGCCTTTTAGATAGAGACGATAGGCTTCGGGATCGTCGGTCTGCCGCTTGGTGAGACGCTTTTTCTCGGCGCGTGTGAGCTTGGGCCGCAACTTCTCTGAAATTTCCTGCGAGATTTCATCCTGAATGGCAAAAATATCGCCGGCGGGGCGATTGTATTGCGCTCCCCACAGTTGAGAGCCGGTAGCAACATCAACCAGTTCGGCACCGATGCGCAAAGAGCCGCCACTTTGCATGATTCTGCCGGTGAGGACGGCGCGAACGTTTAGCTCGCTGCCGGTGGCCTGAGGGTCCATGGAGCGGCCCTTGTAGCGAAATACGGTGCTCTGGGCCATCACGCGAAGTTTTGGTACGGTTGCAAGAATATTGATCAGGCTGCCAGTGATGCCGTCACTGAGGTATTCGTGTTCGGCGTCGCGGCTTAGATTTTCGAAAGGCAAGACGGCGAGCGAATCTGGCTTTTTCGAAACGCGTTTCGGGCGAGCCGTTGCGGTGTGCTCTGCAGCGGGTCGTATGTTGTGCGTTCCTGTCGCGTGTGCTGGACTTGCGATCGGTTCGAGGCCGGTTAGTGTTTGTTCCTGCGCCGCTTTCCAGGCGGGAGCGGAATCGGAACCGCGCTCCAAGCGCTGCAAGTCGTCGCGGATGTCAGCGGCACGCTGATAGCGCTGCTCGCGATTTTTGTGCAGTGCTTTGTTGATGATTTCCTCGTAGCGCAGCGGGATTTCGGGATTGATGGTGCGTGGCGGAGCCGGAGAGCGAGTGAGAACGGCTTCAATAATCATGCCCGGGGTTGCGGCGCCAAACGCCTGACGTCCGGTCGCCATTTCGTACAAGATCAAGCCGAGCGAGAAGATGTCGGTGCGCGGATCGAGATTGTCTCCACGAACCTGTTCGGGAGACATGTAGGCGGGGGTGCCACTGATGATTCCCGCGATCGATGAGGAACCCGCGACTTCTTCGCCGAAGTCTACGTGGCCTGCAGCGATCCCTTTGGGAACGAGTTTTGCCAGGCCAAAATCGAGGACTTTGGCCTGGCCGCGTTTGGTGACGAAAATATTCGCAGGCTTGATGTCGCGGTGGATGATTCCTTCGCAATGGGCCGCGTCGAGAGCTTCGGCGATCTGAATGCCGAGTCTGAGCATTTGGTCTAAACCCAGCGGCTTGCTTTGGATGCGGCTGCGCAGGCTTTCGCCGTCAATGAATTCCATAGCGATGAACGCGCGACCGTCCTGCTCGCCGATGTCATAGAGGGTGCAAATGCCGGGATGATTGAGGGCGGAGGCGGCGCGCGCTTCGCGGCGAAAGCGCTCCAGCGCCTGCGCGTCATGCGTTAGATTGTCGGACAGGAATTTCAGCGCAACGGGACGGTCCAAGCGCGTGTCGAAGGCTTTGTAGACTACTCCCATTCCGCCGGCGCCGAGTTTTTCGGTGATGCGAAAGTGAGAGATGGTCTGGTCAATCATTGCCGGACCCTGCCGAAGTTAGCAGCCGAAGGTAATGCTACACCTGCGAGCGCAATGTGAGAATCGGCTCGGCAAAGGCGGAACCCGGTTAGCGGTCTGCGTCATTCAAATGTGACGAACGCGAGCCGGCAGGAGGCGTTACGACAGCGACCTGGTTTGCTGAAGTCTGTGCCGCGGAAGACTAGCGGACGACGTCTTTCATTACGTCGACGATGGTGTTGGCGTTTTTCTTGAAGACGACGATGTGGGCGCCGATGAGCGCTGCGCTGGTAGGTGGGACTGGACCGGAGGGAGCTCGACGGTGATTTCTACGGCGCGCTTGTGCCGGGCTAGTGGCTACGACGAACAGAGAAAAGAACCGGTCTGTCCGGTCAGAACCGGACCGCAAATACGGCGAAAGACCGGCCGCTAGGAAGCCTCCTACTTGGAATGGAGTGTTGCGATGTAGCAGGCGGATGGCGGAGAGGTGTTCAGAATTGCGTAGAAGGTGGCAGCGGATTGTGGATCGAACTCCGGCGAGAATGCCACGAAGCCGTCGGAGCGCGGCTGCCGCCACCTGCCAGTGGCGCCGAATCCCACGACCTTGTCGTCGATTGCAGCGACGATGGCCGAGGGAAGCTTTTGGCGTTGATTGTCCCAAGCCCAGCCCGATACGCGCAGCCCGGAACCGAGGCCGCCACCGAATGAACTGGTCGAGGGCGAATCGCTGAGAGGAAAGACGGCTTCCAGAGAGCCAGAGCACCCCTTCGAATCGGCCATCGGGAAAGCGGAGCTCAGTGGTTGGCCGAGGGTGGAAGCGAGGCGGTCTGAAAATACCGACAAATGATTGGCCCTCATGTAGGGCAAGGTCTCGGTAAACATTTCTTTTTCCGGGTAAACCTCGGCGAGAGTTACAGAGTCTGCCATGCCGGACAGCAACGCAGCACCGGCTGCCTTTTGCGTGAATGCGTGGCCGCGCGTTAAAAGGATTTGATACTTGGCTCTTGTAGCTGCGACAACAAAGATTGCCAGCAAACAGAGCTGCGCGACCAAAAAGAGATGCGACATTCGCGCGCGAGAAAGAAAGGAACCTCCCAGCCACAGAAGTCCCAGGCAGCACCAAAAGAGAAGAGCGACGGTTTGGTAGCGCGAAACTGTGGCTTGGGAGATGCCGAAATTCAGTCGGCCCGCCGCCGTGAGGAATCCCGTGGCCAGACAGTACAGCATGATGAAGACCAGCTGCATTGCAAAGGCGCGAAGCTTAGCGATCTGAAGCAGAGCAGCGGCGAGCAGGACAAGAAGCAAAATGAGGACGGCTAGCCGAACCAGCCAATACCCAGGTACGTCGTAGTAGGGCCAGGCACTGAGGAAATACGCCGCGCAATATTTGACCATTTTGAGCGGCGCGGCGAGCGAAGCGACGGGACTTGCGTGGCCCACGGGGCGGGTGTAGTGGTACAGATAGAAAGCGAGACTGACGGCTCCTGTGGCGGCGATGCCTAGAATAATTCGCGCGCGCAGACGCAGGTAAATTGCTGCGACGACGAGAAGCGGCCAGAGCAGGTTTCCGCTGGCGAGGGAATAGGCGGCTCCGGCTGCAGCGAGAATCGAAACGACAAGAAAGCGTGGCGACGCCTGCTTAGGGGGATGTTGCGCCTCCGTGCAGTACAACAACAAAGCCACAAACGACAAAGTGGCAAAAAAGGGCGGCAGCACGAAACAAACTTGGAAACCCCAGGTGAAGTTTTCAGATTGCGTCGGGCAAAACAGGCAAAATGCCGCTACACCCGTGCCTGTTCGCCAGAGGTCGCCTTTCCAGCCGCCCAGCGCGCGCATGCTCCAGCTCAGCAAGGCAAGATGCAAGAGCTGAATCACGAAAATGCCCGCTAAGAGAAAGACCTGCCGAGCCTGGAAGAAACGAAGATCGATCGCCAGGAAAATTTTGGGAAGGACTAAGCGGTGTTCGTTGTGTTGCGCCCAGAGCCAGTCTGGATTGACCGGGTTGAAACCGTGCGCAGCGACTTCGATCTGTCTCCAGCCGTCCCAGTAGGGGAGACTCGAGTAGCTGGTAACCACTACGTAGAGCGACAAGACGATGGTCGTGAGCCCGCCCAGCAAAATCGCGTAAGAAAGTAGACCGGTTACGCGAGAGGCCTCAGCAGCAGGAGCTTCGGCAGGATCGGGGCTGGACACTTCAGCAGAAACCGCTTTCAACGATCCAATCTCCGGTACAACGATGAGCTGCGTGCCAAATCACTTAGGCCGTGTGCTCGGCATGCGTTTAGCTATCATGCGTTTTCTCGATGTGCAAACTTTGGCCAAAATTGGCCTTACGTGCCCAAGTGGAAACAAGGCCGTAAGGTAGTCGCGCGCCGAGGATGTTAGGACAGCTGGCGATCGAGCCGCAAGGATGCCAGCGCTACCGAGACAGAGTCAGCGGACGACGTCTTTCATTACGTCGACGATGATGTTGGTGTTTTTGTTGAAGACGACGATGTGGGCGCCGATGACGCTGCGCTGGTACGTGGGAGGGAGGGGAGGAAGTTCTCGGGTGATTTCTACCGGGCAGGGCTGGAGTTTTTTCTGAAGGCCTGGGGGTAGAGTGCCGTTGCGTTCGAGCTGCTTTTCCAAGCCTGGCGGGAGATTGCCGCCGCGCTTGGCGAGGCCTGGAGGCAGGCCGGAGCCGTGCTTGGAATAGTAAGTGGAGACGAATTCGCGGTCGTGGGAGCGGAAACCGTACATTTCATAGGCGCGGCCGGGATCGTCATCGCCCTTGTCGTACTTGTCCTTCTTATCTTTGTCGTGGCCTTTGGCTTTGCCTTTGCCGTTGCCTTGGGCCCAGGTGGGAACGGCGGAGAGAGCGAGGGCCAAGCTTGCTGCGAATAGAAGCCGAATGGTGCGGTTCATCATGTGGGGACTCCTAGAAACGCTGCGGAAACGAAGGGCGGGAAAGAGTTTCCGGAGCTGACCTGTCAATGTTCCTATCGTAGCGCGAGGCGGGGATGGCGGGGCAAATTGCGGAAGGCCGCATGTTCAGTGGGTTAATGGCGCATCTTATTGAAAAGGCGTGGCTTTAAGTCGGGTACTGGTGCTCTACTTGACAGGCGTATTGCGGGGGCGCAGATTCTTGCCCGTCTGAACATGTAAATCCCTTAGACAAGGCAACCCCGGCTGAGACCAGACGGGAGTAGAGTGCGCTTGGCGCCTCGGAGGTGTGTGTATGTTTGTGGTTGAGTGGCTTGCCAAAGTGTTTTTTACGAACCCGCCGCTGATCTTGCTGATCGCAGCCGCGGTGTGGTCGTTTATCGCGTCCTTGCGACGAATCGGGCCGACGGAAGTCGGGCTGGTGACGAAGCGATTTTCGTTCAAAAAGCTGACCAAGGACAACCCGGTGGCGTTCAACGGGGAAGCCGGTTATCAGGCCGACTTGTTGATGCCAGGGCTGCGCTGGAAGCCGTTTTTTCTATACTCGGTGGAGAAGTATCCCTGGGTGCAGGTGCCGGCGGGTGAGATCGGCGTGGTGATTTCGCAGGTGGGAAATCCGCTGCCGATCGGCGCGAAGTCGGCGGTGTACAAGAAAGAGTTCGCCAACTTTTCCGATCTGCGCGGATTCGTGCAGAGCGGCGGACAGAAAGGCGTGCAGCGGCCGGTGCTGCCTCCGGGCTCGCTGGTGCCGATTCATCCGCTGGGATTTCTGGTGCTGACGCGGAGCCGGGTGTACGGAGTACCCGTATCGCCGGACGTGCGCAACAAAATGGGGCGTAGCGGGGAGTTGAGTCCTGCAGCGCTCGGTCTGAGGCCGGAGAGTCTGGACTTGATGCGGATCGAGCCGCAGCCACGCGGAAAAGATGGAGCGACTTTGGACGTGGTGGGAATCGTGACGACGTATGAAGGCGATCCGCTGCCTTCTGGCGACATTGCGAGCCGGCTGGGCGGATTTTCCGACATCGACAAACTGGAGAAAGAAGGAAAAGCGACCGACGCGCAGATCATCGAATCGCTGCTTGGCAGCAAGAACCATCTGCACAACAACTATCAGGACTTCCAGGCGTTTCTGGATCACGGAGGCCGGATTGGATTGCAGCATGACCCGCTGCTGTATGGAGCCTACGCGCTGAATCCGTTTCTGGTCGGCGTGGAACTGGTGCCTATGATGGTAGTGAAGCAGGGGCAGGTGGCGGTGATCAAGGCGTACGTGGGACTAGCGACCGAAGATACGTCCGGAGCGGAGTTTAAGTATGGCTCGCTGGTACGGCCTGGGCATCGCGGCGTGTGGCAAGAGCCGCTCCGCACTGGTAAGTATCCGCTGAACCCGCGGTGCTACGAGTCGGAGATTGTCCCGACGGCGATCCTCAACTTGAATTGGGCGGACGCCGTAAGCGAGGCGCACAACCTGGACGCGCAACTGCAGCAGATTGTGGCGAAGTCGAAGGAAGGCTTCGTTTTCAAGATTGACTTGCAGGTGCAGATCCACGTGTCGGACACGAAAGCGCCGCGCGTGATTTCAATGGTCGGGACCATGAAGAACCTGGTGAACGAAGTGTTGCAGGCGGCGGTGGGCAACCACTTCCGCAACTCGCTGCAAAGCATGCCGGCGATCAGCTTTATTGAGACGCGGCAGCAGGTGCAGGTGGAGGCGTTCCAGCACATTTGCGAGCAACTGGCGCAATACCAGGTCGAGACGAAAGGCGTGTACATACAGGACGTCGTGTTGCCTGAGGACATGGTGACGGTGCTGACGCATCGCGAAGTGGCCAACCAGGAGATCGAGACGTTCAAGAAGCAGAAAGCGGCGCAAGAACAGCGCATTGAAATGGAGCAAGCCAAGGGTACTGCCGACATGCAGGCGGACCTGGCGCGGTCGAAGGTTGGAGTGGACATCAAGAAGAACAACGCGGACGCCCGCGTAGCGGAAGCGACCGGCGAAGCAGAGTACATCCGGCAGACCGGTACGGCGAAAGGCGCGGAAGTGGAAGCGATCGGCCTGGCGCGGGCTCGCGGTTATCGCGCACAGGTAGAAGCGTTGGGTTCCAACGCGACGGCGATCGTGAACGTGGTGGCGGCGCTGGCGGAAGGGAAGGCGAAGTTCGTACCGGACGTGCTGGTGGCCGGAGGCGGGAACGGCAACGGCGCGATCGAAGGACTGGCAGCTACGGCGATGCGATTCTTTGGGTCGGGCAACGGCGGGTCGAGCGCGAGCACCGCGGCGGGTAAGTTGCCTACGGTGCCGTTGAGCCCGGAAGGCGAAGCTGCCATGAAGAAGCTGATTCCGAAGGAGAAGCCGGAAAAGCCGTGAGCGCGTGAAGACGTAAACAGCCAGGTAGAAGACAGAAGCGGCTCCCTTCCCAGCCACAGGGAGCCGCTATCTGTACCAGAGAACCTCCGCTGCCTCTCCCTTATTCCTCTATTGGTCCCCTGGGATCTCGATTGAAGAACCGGAGTCGGCCGCAGCTAATCGAGTGCTGCCGCCAACTGCTGCAATAACTTGCGAACCTCTTGCGAGTCGTCGCTGAAGCGAATCCTTGGCTGTTCGTAAGGCATTTTCATCAGGCTGCCGCAACAGCAGCGCGGGTTGCCGCCCTCATCCAACTCGCCCGATGCCGTGACGGTGAGCTGGGCGCCACAAGCATCGTTCAAGCAGCGCCAAACCTGCCCTTCTTTGAATCGCATAAGTCCGACTCTGCCTCGTCAGGGGATTGTGTGTCGGGCGCCGTGCACGGAGTGCGCAAAGCGAAAGTTGTTCAGAATTCCGAACAGTGGAGGAAGGACGCAGCCGGGTAGGAATTTGGCGGAAGCCGTGGCATGTCGGCAGGAAGGGCCTAAAGATGAACGCAGAGCGCGCAAAAGCAAGAACAACGCAGTGGGCGGACGGGGTAGAACGGTGGCCTAGAGTGCGGCGAAAGGGAGCGCGAACCGCTTGGGAAGCCGGGCGTGGGCGCAAGTGTGGTTGCAATTCCAACCAGCTAATTGCCTGACCTGCGAAAAAGGGCCGTAGTACCTATTCTCGCGGGTGCGTGGTACTTCATTCCGCGCCATTCCTAAAGTTCTTACAAATCATGACAGACCCAAGGAGGCGATATGCAGGTTCGGAAATCTCTATTTGCGGTGTTGGCGGTTGCAGTGTTGGTCGGCGGTCCCTACTGCGCGGACGGAGCGACGCACGGGGCAGTCTCGGGGCCGCGGTTGGTCGCTGATGGAGGGGGAGGAACGGCAGTCGTAGCGGAGGAGGCGGCGGCAAGCGTTTTGCTGGCGGACGGGGGAGATCCTATGCCGCGCCCTCCGCATCAACTGGCGTAAGGCAGCTGCGGACAGGATTGCAATCAGGAGGGAAGATTTTCCTTGATTCTTCCCTCCTTCTGATAACATGACCGACTTGATAGCGGACCTTTGCGCGTCGGCCTATGTTTGACTATTTTCTCTGGTTCATAACGATCCTGCTGGAGTTAGTACTATTAGGGCGCTGCCTGCGAGGCGATTATTTCAAGCGCTATCCGATCTTCTATTCCTACATCTCCTTCGTTTTTTTGCAGTCCATCGTGCGCTTTACGGTTTATCACCTAAAACCGGACTGGTACTGGAGCGTTTACTGGTTTACGGAATTTGTGGCGATCATCGCCGGCTGCTCGGTCGTTTTTGAATTTTGCCGCCTGGGACTGAAAGGTTACCCCGGCGTTGCCAAGATGGCCCGCGCGGGACTCATTGGGGCTTTTTTGTTTACGTTCAGCAAAGTGCTCCTTACGGCTGGTGAAGGAGCGGATGGATGGACACCCGCCCTGACGTTTCTGCTGGAAAGAGACATAAGATTCGTGCAGATCGCGGCGACCGCGATTCTTACGGCAATTGTGCTGGTTTACCGTATTCCGATGAGTCGGAATCTGAAGGGAATCATCCTGGGGTATGGGTTCTATTTGGGTACGGTGGTGACGAACTTGACGTTTCTTGGCGCGCTCGGCGAGCGCATACGATCGGCTGCCTCGCGAATTCAGGCATCGTCTTATTTGGTGACGCTGCTGATCTGGATCGTCGCTCTGTGGTCCTATGAGCTGGTTGCGAACCAGGCGCTGGGAGAACCGAGAAGCTATTCCGCGATTTGCGAGGAAACCAGAGAACAACTGGCTCGGTCGAAAAGTACGGTGGAAAGCATCCTGCCATGATGGACTACCTTCTGATCTCGACGGCCGTCGCGGGAATTGTGTTCCTCGTGGCGCTCTTTCTTCGTTCGACGCGCGAGGCCTGTGAAGAAAACGGCGGAATAGGCGTGAGCGAAGGCCGACTCGACGATTTCCGGAGCGAACGCGTGACTTCTTCCGCGCTGAAAGGGATTTTTTCCAGCGAGGACCAGCAATTTATTTCGGAAGAAGCCAGCGTAGAACTAGCGTCGCTTTTCCGGCGGGAACGCAAGCGGCTGGCTCTGCGGTGGATTGGACGCCAGAAGCGTGAATCGGCCGGAATCATGCGTCGGCATCGCGAAGCGTCGGGAAGAGCAGCCGATTTGAAACCATCGAGCGAAGCGACGCTGTTTCTTCGCTACGGAAAGCTGAGGTTGATGTTTGAGGTTCTCGCCGTTTCGGTCTGGCTGGTTGGTCCCGAGGGGCTACGCGGATTGGCGGAGAGAGCCGATGCGGTTTTGCGCGGGATTGAGAATGTAAGGGCACTGGGCGGAAGCAAGCGAGGCATTTCTGCTTAGAAAACGCCACCGCGGTAGCCATTAAAAAGGACGAAGGTACGTTTTGAACCGAGTGCTGCCTGCCGCCGCTTGGAATGCGTATGACGATTTTCGTACGCGCAGCTTGTCACGCATTCCTTCTGCGCTCGAACGGTTGATTTACATTGCCTCGACGCGGGATTACAACTCTGGATTGTACCAACACGATGGATTGGCCGGACGGTTTGGAGCAGAAGCGGCGGCCCAGGCGCTGGAATACGCGCATGCGGAGGTGTTTCAGACGGTGTCGCTACTGTCGCTGCGAAGGCTAACTGAGGAACTTAGGAAATATATGGATTCGTCGCGCGAACAGCCGGCTGCGTTTCTGGACGCGTGGCAGAAACTGGAACCCTACCGTGTGGCGATCCCGCTGCGAGCAGATCCCATGAATGCGGAGCTATTGGTTTCCAATATCAAGATCGCTTTGGCAGTCTTGCGGCATCGTCTGGCTGCAATGCCGGATCATCCGCAGCCAGGCGCATTGCCACCGCCGTCACCTGCCCCACAATCTCCGCTTCCGTTCCGTAGCTGAAACGCCGCACGCTGGCGGGCGAAAGCGGGTGCGGCAATAGCAAGAGATAGCCGTCCTGGATTTCGCACCACGAGCATGCGTATCCGTCGCGAAGTTCCACAAAATAGATTGGCCGGTCGTGTTCGGTGCGCCAGCGGGCGGGGCGGATTTTGCGAACCTTCTGATCAATCTGCACGAAAGAACCCGGCGGCAGCAGCGGGTACAACGTGTAATCGCGCAGACCGACGTAACCGTACAAGCTGTGGCGCAGGTCAAGATGCTGGATGAGCGAGATGGGTACTTCGCCCCAGATCTCCACCATGCGGTTGAGCAAATTCGTGTTTTCGATGTCGAAGGAGCGATCGAAGCGAATCGGAAAGGAAACTGTTCTTTCCGAATCGTAAACTTCCATGGTCACGAGGTGAGTGTTGGGGAGCTGAAGTTCTTTCTGATGCTGCCCGAGTTTTTGCAGGTCCACGCCAAACAATAGAAGCAGATCTGTGAACTTGATCCGGTAGATTGCGCTTAGAGCGTAAAGCTTATAAATGCTGGGGACGGAAGTGGAGTTTTCGACTTGGGTGAGCCAGGCATTGGAGATGGCGTACTCGGGGTTGTTTTCCGTTTCGGCAAGACGCTGGCTCAGGACCGCGACATCGCGGGTGGTAATTCCCAATTTGGAACGGATTTCTTTCAGCTGCTCAGATGGCTTCGGCGGAAGCATGCTCCCCGAGTGTACTCCAAATAGGCAGAAATAAGCGCATGGGCTGACCCCGCTCGGGCGGCCCGTGTCGCGCCGCCACCGTTCAACGTTCAGTCAGAGTAGGGTGCTTCGCTCGGGCTCTACGACGCAGTTCCGTCCGCCGCTGCGCGATCCACCGCAATTCCGCTTCGAATTGAGCAATGGTGAGCTTTATTATCCACACCGCCTCATGGTAGGGATGGCCGACTTCTTTAAGCACACTGCGCAGCGTTCGCTGTTCCCGTGCCAATTCGCGCTGCAGAAATACCTCCCGTCGATGCAACTGGCACTCGAAAGCTCCCTTGCGCGCCTGCCAGGAAAGAGCCATCCAGGTGAGAAACGGCGGCTTTTCGCGTTGCGTGCACCAGTCTTCGCGTTCCAGTGCGTCCGCTAGGGCGGCCAATCCCGCTTTTGTCGCCGCGAATCGTTGTTTCTCTGGTCCCGCGGAAGAGCCTGTGCTTTCGACCAGCCGCAAGAAGCCGCGCCGCGCGAGCTTTTCGAGAGAATAATAAACCTGAGGCCGCGAAATCGCCGCCCAGTCGCGAATCTCGCGCCGCTCCAGTTCACGATTCGCCTGATAGCCGTGCATGGGCTGCTCAGCGAGCAGGCTTAGCAGCACCAGATCCGCGGTGGTGAGATCGCCTTCCTTTTTTTCCTTCACCGCCGCCTTCCCAGGGAAGATCGCGCCTCGGTGGCTCTCTTTCTTCTTCTGCTCCACCACCACCATTGGCATTGCTCGGCAGGTAGACGGGGATTGCGCGCCTGGGCGACAGAGGAGTGAAAGACATCAAGCACGCAGATGTCCTGGTGCTGTCCGGCGAGACGTCCGAGTTTTTCATAGAGAGCTTTCGGGTCCTGGCGGGCGAGCTGGTCCACACTGCGAATGCCCAGCAGATCGAAGTCGCGCAGCATGGCGGGCCCTACGGAAATCAGGTCCTTTAATTGGCGGGTGTCCATCCTCATCGAACCTCCTTGACAAGACTGCTTCGCACAACTAGTCTAATTTAGACTAGTTGAGACTTGCAAGGAGATTCTCATGCCGGTCAAAAGACTCACGCCCGTTCTATTTGTGGAAAGAATCGAGCCAGTGCTGTCGTTCTGGATCGAACATTTGGGCTTTATCAAGACGGTGGAAGTTCCGGAAGGCGATCGTCTCGGCTTCGTCATCCTGCAACAGGGCAACGTCGAGGTCATGTATCAGTCCTATGCCAGCGCGGACAAAGACCTGCCGGCCGTCGCCGCCGCCATTCGCAAGGGCCCAACCTTCCTCTACATCGAAGTGGACAATCTTGAGTCGCTGAAACCAGCGTTGCTTTCCGCGGACGTGTACCTGCCCGAACGCCACACCTTCTACGGCGCGCGCGAAATCGGCGTGCGTGATCCCGCAGGCCACTTTCTAACTTTTTCGCAAATGTCCGCAGCCGGACAAAACAGCTGAAATTCTCGCTGGAGGAATAGCAGTCGTGCCATACAATGCGAAGAATAAAGAGGAAGTTTTTCGGGTAGACAGGTTCAAGGTGCCGGAAGCAGCACGGGCCGAGTTCACACAACGGGCGCACGCGTCGCACGAACGGTTACGAATGCTTCCCGGCTTGGTCGAAGAGCACTTGCTCGAAAGCCCGGGCGAGGACGGCACAACCAATGTGGTTACGATCGTCGTCTGGAAAGACGCGGCAGCCTTCGATGCAGCCAAAGCGATCATGCAGCAACACTATCGTGAAATCGGCTACGATCCCGGCGCGGCGCTGAACAGCCTGGGAATCGAGGCTCAGATGGCCGCCTACACTGAACTTCCCGCCTGATGGTCACCGTAAAATCGCATCGATGACGGCCTCAGCGTGCTGCGAAACCAGTTGCTCCGGTTTGGCGTCACAGCGGTAGAATGGGTTCGCCCGCCTGTTCCGAGGTGCTCCATGCAAAGCCCTGTGCTCGATCGCCGGTCCTTCCTGAAAGTCAGTTCACTTGCGGGAGGCGGCGTGCTTATCGCCTGCTACGCCCGTCCGACGGGAGTGGCCGCAGCGTTTGGTCAGGCTTCTGCTGCGGCGCCCGCCATGGCCTTCGACACCTTCGCCTTTATTAAGGTTGCGCCCGACGGCATCGTGACCATCCTTTCCAAGAATCCGGAAGTAGGCCAGGGCGTGAAGACGCACCTGCCGATGATTCTTGCCGAAGAGCTCGACGTGGACTGGAAAGACGTGCGCGTCGAGCAGGCCGATTTGGACGAAACGAAATACGGCCGGCAGATCGCCGGCGGCAGCACCTCCACGCCCACCAACTGGGACCCGTTGCGCCGCATTGGCGCCGCGATTCGCCAGATGTTCATCACCGCGGCGGCACAGAACTGGTCGGTTCCGGCCAGCGAGTGTTCGACGGCGTCCGGGCGCGTACTGCACGCGACATCGAAACGCTCCGTTGCATACGGGGAACTGGCTGCGAAGGTGGCGACAATGACGCCGCCCGATCTGCAAACGGTGAAACCGAAGGATTCGAAGGACTACGAAATTATCGGCAAGCCGACGCGCAGCGTGGACAATCCGAAGATCGTTCGTGGCAAGCAGATGTACAGCATTGATACGAAAGTTCCGGGAATGCTGTATGCGGTGTTTGAGAAATGTCCGGTGTTTGCGGGAAAAATCGCTGCGGCAAACATTGACGAGATCAAGACGATGCCCGGCGTGCGGCATTGCTTCATTATTGACGGCACAACGGAGCTGCTCGGCTTGCATTGCGGCGTTGCGATCGTCGCGGACTCCTGGTGGCAAGCACAATCGGCTCGCAAGAAGCTGCGCGTCACGTGGAATGAAGGCGCCACGTCAGCGCAGAGCAGCGACGGCTTTGCCAAACGCGCCGAAGAATTAGCAAAGCAGGCTCCTGCATTTTCCATACGCAAAGATGGCGATGCGGATCGGGCGATGCGGTCTGCGGCGAAAGTGGTGGAAGCATCCTACGCCTATCCCTTCATCGCACATGCTCCGCTGGAGCCGCAGAACTGTGTTGCGCACTACCAGGACGGCAAACTCGAGTTCTGGTCGCCAAGCCAGACTCCCGGCCGCGGCCGGACCCAGGTGGCGCAACTGCTCAAGATTCCAGAGAGCGACATTACGCTGCATATCTGCCGGATTGGCGGAGGATTTGGCCGGCGTCTGACCAACGACTACATGCTGGAAGCGGCCGCGATCGCGAAAGAAGTTGGCGTACCCGTTAAGCTGCTTTGGACGCGGGAGGATGATTTTCATCACGATCATTACCGGCCGATCGGATTTCATTGGTTGAAAGCCGGTCTCGATCCTTCGGGAAAGATTTCCGCATGGCAGAATCACTTTGTTAGCTTGGGGCAGGACAAAAACTTTGCGCCTGCGGCGGGAATCGGTGCCGGCGAATTCCCCGGTAGTTTTGTGGCGAATTACGATTTCGCGGCGACGCTGATGCCGTGCGGCATACCGACTTACGCACTGCGCGCCCCCGGGAGCAACGCGTACGCTTTTGTGTTCCAGTCGTTCATCGATGAACTTGCGCACGCCGCAGGCAAAGATCCGATTGCGTTTCAACTTGAGCTTCTGAGCGCAGCGCGCGTTCAGAGCGCCGCAGCCAATCCGCCGCCGCAAGGCGTTCCGCCTCCGCCAGAATTCGACGCCGCCCGCATGAAGGGCGTTCTCGAGCGGGTTGCGCGCGAATCGAAATGGAGTTCGCGGAAGCTTCTCAAAGGAACTGCGATGGGTGCAGCATGCTACTTTTCGCATCGCGGCTACTTCGCAGAGGTGGCGGAAGTGCGCGTAGACAGCGCGAAAAAGGTGAAATTGAACAAGGTTTGGGTGGTTGGCGACGTGGGCAGCCAGATCATCAACCCTCTGAATGCGGAAAATCAGACCCAGGGCGCGGTCATTGAAGGACTAAGTTCGCTGATGAACTACGAAATCACGATTGATAAGGGCCGCGCTGTCCAGAGCAACTTCGATTCTTACACGCCGGTTCGCATACCGCAGGCGCCGCCTGAAATTGAAGTGCAATTCGTGACAACGAATAATCCTCCGACCGGGTTGGGTGAGCCAGCGCTCCCGCCAGTGCTGCCCGCGGTGTGCAATGCAATCTTCGCGGCGACGGGCCAGCGGATTCGCTCGCTGCCACTTTCCAAGCACGGCTATTCCTGGGCATAGCGAGGCCTAGCCGAATGTTCGACAGTATGTTTGGACACTCATCGGGCAACCCCGCGACCCCAAAGTGATTCCTAGCCGCCCATAGGGTGTGTCGCTGCTCCGCAGGGCGTAGGAGTACCTGCACCCGTTTGTTCAAGCCCTCATGCGGATTTCGCTCCCGATTTTGCTTTGCGCCACGGCAGCTGTCGTCTTCACTTCTCCGGCGTATTCACAGCAGTCGTCTCCTTCTGGCCGCGTTTGCTCCTGGGGCCTACCCGCTGCAAGTCAACGTTCAAGATCGTGTCTCTGGCCAAAGTTTCTCGCGTGAAACGGAATTTCGGAGCAAACCCAAATAGGGGCGCCAATTCGGACCTTGCGCCGCAGTTGGGAAGCGCGGCGGTCCTGTGCTAACGTTTTTTCTTCGGGTTTCAGGGTTCGTACTTACGAACCCTGAGCTAACTAATGAAAAAGCGGATTGCTGTGCTCTTGAGTGGCCGCGGCTCGAATTTTGAGGCGCTTGCCGACACGGTCTCGGCCGGGCGAATTCCCAACGCGGAAATCGCGCTGGTTCTCAGCAATCGTGAGGGAGCGCCGGGAATTGATCGCGCTAAGGCTCGCGGCTTGGCGACGCGTGTGATTCCGTCGAAAGGGCTAGAACGCGAAACCTATGACCGCCAGATAGTTGCTGCGCTGCATGAAGCGAACGTGGATCTGGTCTGCCTGGCCGGG
>Ga0075424_100001821_pt1 | contig 18993 bp, 21 predicted proteins | sample SoiMethybrSBSTD3_FD_75301 | JGI IMG/M metagenome (GOLD analysis project Ga0075424, IMG submission 75301) | Bulk soil microbial communities from a Populus tree surrounding site in Tennessee, USA - Soil MetaG P. TD hybrid SBSTD3 | ecosystem: Environmental > Terrestrial > Soil > Tree plantation... | reverse complement strand
TTCAAGATCTTCACCAACATCAACTCGACGATCGTCGATCCGAAGCACTTCGACGAAAAGAACTTCGTCGACTACCGGGGCGAGGTGTGCATCATCCCGCCCAACTCCTTCGCCCTGGCGCGGACCGTCGAGTACTTCCGCATCCCGCGAAACGTCCTCACCATCTGCCTCGGCAAGTCGACCTACGCCCGCTGCGGGATCATCGTCAACGTCACCCCCCTCGAGCCCGAGTGGGAGGGGCACGTGACCCTGGAGTTCTCCAACACCACCCCGCTGCCGGCCCGCGTCTACGCCAACGAGGGCGTGGCGCAGGTGATCTTCATCGAGTCCGACGAGGTGTGCGACACCTCCTACAAGGACCGCGGCGGCAAGTACCAGGGACAAAAAGGCGTCACTTTGCCGCGCATCTAGTCCGCCGGTTTCGCCGGTCTACTACAGGTTGTGGTGGGCCCTCCCGGGACACCCCATTAGGACCGTAAAAATCTTTGTCGAGGCTCTTGACTCCCCGGGGGTCATCCCTATAATCGGCCGAAGTTTTTTCGGATTTTGAGCGAGGGGTCATCATGACGAGCACCAGGATTTGCTACCGCGTGTACGACGTTTCCGTACGCGACATTCCTGAAGGTTAGTTTCCCGAGCGAGGAGAACTTTGATGGGGGACCGCCCTAGTAGCTTCACCCGCAGCAGAAGCAACGCGTTAGCCAGGCAGCAGCCTCAAGAACAGCTCTTCGACACGCATCCCGAAGTCGAGCTCGACTTCGAGATCGCCCGCCAGGCTGCCAAGCAGAAATACACCCGACCGTTCCTGATCCTCGACACGGCCATCGTCCGTGCCAAGGCGAAGCGCTTCCGCGCGGCCATGCCGCGTGTGCGGCCGCACTACGCGGTCAAGGCCAACCCCGACCGGCGCGTGCTCAAGGTGCTCGCCCAAGAAGGCTGCGGCTTCGAGATCGCCTCGACCGCCGAGCTCGACCTGCTCGTCTCGCTCGGGGTCAACCCCGCCGAGGTGTTCTTCTCCAATCCGGTCAGGTCGCGCGACTCGATCGCCTACGCGGCCGCCAAGGGCGTCGATTGGTTCGTGATCGACAGCCTCGACGAGATGCGCCGGGTCTTCGAGGCGAAGCCCAACGCCAAGCATTACCTGCGTATCGCCACCCCAAACATCGGCAGCGACTGGCCGCTCTCCGGCAAGTTCGGCGCCGGTGCCGGCGACGCGCGCGAGATCATCGCCGCGGCCGGGAAGCTGGGCGTGGACCTGGCTGGCATCACCTTCCACGTCGGCTCGCAGTGCCGCAACCCGGAGAACTGGCGCGTCGCGCTGGAAAAGGCGCGGAGCCTGTTCGACGTCATGACCAAGGCGGGTCTCAAGCCCCGTCTGCTCAACATCGGCGGCGGCTACCCCGTCCGGCACGTGCGGCCCATCCCCTCGATCGAGGTGATCGGCCAGGTCGTCAACGAGGGCCTGAAGGCCTTCCCGGACGACGTGCAGGTGATCGCCGAGCCGGGCCGCTACCTCGTGTCCGACGCCGGCTACTTCGTCTGCCGGGTCCTCGGCACGGCCAGCCGCGCCGGCAAGCGCTGGATGCACTGGGATGCCGGCCTCTTTGGCGGCGTCATCGAGGCGTCCGAAGGCCTGAAGTACCGCATCCGTACCGACCGCTCCGGGCCGGACGTGGCCTGGACGGTGGGCGGGCCGACCTGCGACTCGGTCGACATCGTCATGCGCGACGAGCCGCTGCCCTCGGACCTCCAGGAAGGGGACTTCGTGTACATCCGCAACGCCGGTGCATACACGACAGCCTATGCGAGCCAGTTCAACGGCTTTCCCCTGCCCGAGGTCCGGGTCTTCGAGTCGAAGAACTAGGCTTTCTCGTACAGCACGACGTCGAAGCGCATGCCGCTCGCCGCGGTGTGCGCGTCGCGCTGCTTCTCGCGCCATTGCGAGCGGTCGTAGTCCGGGAACCTGGTGTCGCCGGCGAAGTCCTGCTTGATTTCCGTCATGATCAGGCCGCTCGCGATCGGCAGGGACTCGCGGAAGATCTGCTCGCCGCCGATCACGCACGCCACGGATTCGTCAGCGCAGAGGGCGAGGGCGGCTTCCAGCGAGCTCGCGACGGCGGCCCCCGGCGCTTCGTACCCGGACTGCCGGGTGACGACGATGTTCTCGCGGCCGGGGAGGGGGCCTTTAAGGGACTCCCAGGTCCTGCGTCCCATGATCACGGGGTGGCCCAGGGTCACCCGTTTGAAGTGCTTCAGGTCCTCGGGCAGGTGCCACGGTAGCTGGCCGTCCTTGCCTATGATTCCATTGGCCGCCACTGCGGCAACGAGGTATATCCGGGTCATGGGTAGATGGTAATGCGCGCGCTCATTGTGACCACCCTGCTGCTGGCGGGCTGCGCACTGCTCGAGCCCCAGGCAATGGATGTCGATGCCGTGGTCGCGGATTCGCTCAAGGCGGGGCGCAGCTCGTCCGCCGAGCAGAAGACCGCGCTCGCAGGGGCGCAGGCGGCGTTCGAGAAGTCGTCGGGCGACGCCACCCGGTTACGCCTGGCAACGCTGCTGGTGGTCCTGCAACCACCCCTTCGCGACGATGCACGGGCGGCCGAGCTGCTGGAGCCGCTCGCCGGGAAATCGTCGCCCTTCGGCCGTTTCGCCGCCCTGCTGTCGGGGCAGATCAACGAACGGCAGCGCCTCGCCCGGGATCTGGAACGGATTGCACGTGACCGCGAGCGCACCGACAAGGAGCGCGACAAGCGGGAAGAAGCGCTGCGTCAGCAGATCGAGGCGATGCAGTCGATCGAGCGCGGCATCATCGAGCGTCAGGAGAAGCTGCGCCGACAAACGCCCAGCGCCGCGCCCAAGCGATGACGAGGGCACACGCCAGCGCGAGCACTGCGATGACGTAGCAGCCGGCGACCAGGCCGTAGCGGTCGGCGAGCACGCCCATGATGAGCGGCGTGGTGAAGTGCGACACGCTCCAGCCCAGCCCGCCGAGCGCGAGCGCCGAACCGCGCTCTTCCGGGCGGCTCGCCTCGGAGATCGTGATCTGGAAGTACAGGGTCATTGCCGCCGACCCGGCGCCGACCAGCAGCAGGCAGACCGCGATCGGCGCGACATGGTTCCAGGCGGGGAGAAGGCCGATCGACGCGGCGACCATCACGCCGCAGACCACCGGCCAGAGGGTTTCGGGTCCGCTGCGCGCGAAGCGCGCCACCAGCAGGCTGGCGGCGATCGATCCAACCGCGCGCAGGGCAAGCAGCACGCCCGAGCTCTCCTCGGTGTAGCCGAAGCTCGTGAGGAGCAGCGGAAAGAACGAGATCGACAGCGAGAACGGCAGCGCCGAAAGGTAGGCGCAGAGCACCGAGTACTGGATGATGCGGTGGCGCAGGAGCGGCCAGTAGCCGGCGAGGACCCCTGCGACGCGCCGCTCGCGCTTCGGGCCGGGTTGAGTGGCAAGGCCGGCGAAAAACGACACCAGGCCGATCACCGCGAGCGTGGCGAAGGTGGCCTTGAAGCCGAGGACCGCGAGCGAAAAGCCGCCTAGCGCGGTGCCGACGATCTGGCCGGTGTTAGTTACGGCGTTGAGGCGGCCAAGCTGCACACCGCGCGTCCCCGGCAGCTCGCTCGCCATGGCCCACGTGGCCGGCCAGAAGGCAGCGCGCGACAGGATCAGGGTGAGCTGGCCGAAGAGCAGCATCCAGAACCCCTGGGCAAAGATGAACCAGGCGCCGGCGAGGACCGTTGCCCAGCAGGAAGCGAGCATGATGCGCCGGCCGCCGATCCGGTCGGTATACGCGCCGCCCGCGAGGTTGAGCGGCGCCTGCGCGATCACCGGCGCGGCGAACAGGAGCCCGATCTCGGCATTCGATAACCCTTGGGCATGGGCATATAAGGGCACGGCCAGCCAGGTCATGCCCAGCCCGAAGTTCCAGGCGAGGGAGGCAAAAAGGAACACTTGGCCGGGATTATCCGTAAGCTGAGGGCCCGGATTCCGACCAACGACCATGCAGTTCGCTTTCCTGCTGCTTCTCCTTGCTCTTGGCGCGCCGGCGCTCGCCGCGAGCTGCAAAGCCGAGTCCGGGGACAGGACCGTCGCGCTGGTCGAGCTGTACACGTCGGAGGGCTGCAGCAGCTGCCCGCCCGCCGACCGCTGGCTCTCCGGGCTCGCCGCGCGCGGCTTTGGCGCCGAGCGGGTCGTTCCCCTTGCCCTGCACGTCGACTACTGGGACTACATCGGCTGGAAGGATCCTTACGGCCGGCGCGAGTTCTCGCTGCGCCAGCGCAAGCTCTCGCAGCTGCAGCGCATGGCGCTCGTGTACACGCCGCAGGTGCTGGTCCAGGGGCGCGATTTCCCGCGCTGGGGCACGCCAGCCTTTGACGCGACGGTCGCGGCCATCAACGCCCAGCCGGCGAAGGCGCGCATCGTCCTCGAGATTCTCGGCGCTTCCGGCGGCGCCCTCGACGCGCAGGCGAGCGCGGAGCTCGCCGACTCTGCGCGCGCGAGCGACGCGGCGCTCTATCTCGCTGTCTTCGAGAACCGGCTTACGAGCCGTATCACCGCGGGGGAGAACAGCGGCCGGACGCTGACCCACGATCATGTGGTGCTGGAGTGGCTGGGTCCGTTCGCCTTTGGCCCCACCGGCAAGCTTTCGGAGCGCCGGCCGCTCGCACTTCTGCCGAAAGGCGCGCCCGAGCGCTCGGGCGTGGTGGGTTTCGTGCAGGACCGCCGCACCGGGGAGGTGCTGCAGGCCCTTCTCCGGTCTGCCTGCTAAGGCCGCGATTTTCCTTTAGTATTCGCGCCTCGACCGCCCGACCCAAGGGGGGATCGGGCTAACGGAGACCGCGCCATGCAAGCGACGCAGATCCGGCAAAAGGACGGCGTCTTCTATTTCGTCAGCTACCGCGCCAAGGACCTGCTGGCGAAGGTTCGCTTCATCAGCCGCTTCTACGGCGACGGCGAGGAGATCGCGCCGACGCGCATCGCCGAAGACGACGATATCGCCCAGTTCATCGCCAAGATCGAGCGCAACGACCATGCCTTCCAGCGCGCCCTTTCGCGCTCCAAGGTGCGGCAGCTCAAGAATTTCTACGAGACCGCGATCACGCAGCCGCCCATCCCGGGGACGGTGCTGCTGTTTACCTCGGAGCGGCTCAACTTCCGAAACGACGGGGATGGCCCGGCCGGTTCGCTGGGCGAGCCGGCCTCGAAGTACCTGATCATCGACGGCCAGCACCGTCTGGCCGCGCTGCGCTTTTACCTGAACGAGCGTCCGGACGACGCGGGCACGATCAACGTGCCCTGCATCATCTTCGACGGGCGGAGCGAGGACTTCGCCACCGAGATGTTCGTCATCATCAACTCGACGCCGACCCGCATCAACAAGAGCCACCTCGTCGACCTGTACGAGCACGTCTCGTTCGCCGCGCCGGACCGCAAGTTCGCCGCCCGGCTGGTCGAGAAGCTCTATGGCGAGGGCGACAGCCCGCTGCGCTATCGCATCAACCGTCTCGGCGGTCGCAGCCAGCGCGACAAGTGGGTGCTGCAGGCCGAACTCTTCAACGAGCTGCACCGCTGGGTGCGGGGCCGCTGGCGCTCGATCCAGCTTGCTGGCGGCAGCTCCAAAGAGGTGCCGCGCTACTACAGCGTCATCCGCGACTTCTTCAAGGCCGCCCGCGCCGTATTCGGCGACGCGGTTTGGGGCAAGGACGGCTACATGGTCACCAAGCCGGTGACGATCAAGGCGATGGTGCGGGTATGCGCGGATCTCGCCCGCGACGACGCCGAGCCCGAAGCCGGCCGGGTCGCCCGCTGGGAGCAGCGGCTCGGACCCTGGAGCGAAATGGCCCGCCAGTTCCGCGAGGAAGGCTTCTACGAGCGCTTCCCCGCCAAGGGCGAGGTCGAGCGCGTCGCCCGGATCCACCGCGACCTGTCCCGCGCCGCAGGCATCGAAAAGCAGTAGCGCGGAATTCCGCCGCGCGGCAGCTGTTCGCCGTCATATGAAAACCATCCTGCTGGCTTTCACCTGCCTGACACTCGGCGCTTGCGTGAGCATGGACGCATCCGAATGCCGCAGCGCCAACTGGTACGACGTCGGCTTCCGTGACGGGCTGTCCGGAATGCAGCGGATGGACGTCGCCTACGACGAGCAATGCGGCAAGCAGGGCACGAAGCCGGATGTCGTCGCTTACGCCAAGGGCTGGCAGGAGGGCGTATGGGAGTTCGATCAGCGCAAGGCGCACGGCGGTGAGGAGTAGCGCGCTCTTCCTCCTCAGCCTGCTCGTCTGCGGGTGCACGACGATGGGCGAAAGCGAGTGTCGCAGCGCCGACTGGTACCAGCTGGGTTACCGCGACGCGGACCCCTACGGCCTCCGCCCGCAGTTCTATGTCTACGAGAGTCAGTGCAAGGCCTGGGTGCAGGCCTCCGAAGCCGACTACATGCGTGGCTGGGTAGACGGCTACCGCGAGTACAACACCAAGATGAGCGGCAGCGAATGCTGCGGCTCTCGCTAGACCGCGCCCGCGCTCCTTAGGGCATCGATTTCGCCCTCCGCGTAGCCGAGCTCGGCGAGGATGGCCCCGGTGTGCTCGCCGAGCGCCGGCACCGGGTCCAGGCGCGGCTCGAAGCCGGAGAGGTTGAAAGGCGGCTTGAGGAGGTCGAGCTCGCCGCCGGGGGATCCCACTTTCGCCCAGCGACCTCGCGCTTTGAGCTGAGGATGGTCCCAGAACCCCTTCATGTCGTTCAGCCGGGCGTTGGCGATGTCGGCGGCCTCGAGACGCTCGATGATCTCGGCCGCGGTCAGCGTCGAGAAGACGCGGTCGATCTCCTGGTGCATTGCGGCGCGGTTCTTGAACCGCGCCGGTCCCGTGGAGAACCGCGCATTGGTCTTCAGTTCACTTTTCCTCAAAACACGATCGCAGAACGCGGCGAATTCGCGCTCGTTCTGCACGCTGAGGAACAGCGTGGTCCCATCGGCCGCCTTGAACGGGCCGTAGGGAACGATGGTGGCGTGATGCGCGCCGGAGCGCGGCGGCGCGGCTCCGCCGTAGGCGGTGAACAGGGCGGGGAAGCCCATCCATTCACCCAGCGCCTCGAGCATGGTCACATCGATGGTCGCGCCCTCGCCGCTGCGTCCGCGGCGCACCAGCGCGGCGAGGATCGAGGTGAAGGCATACATGCCGGCCGCAATGTCAGCCGCGGGGATGCCGGCTTTCGCCGGCGCGTCCGCGCTGCCGGTCACCGATAGCAGCCCGGCCTCGCACTGCACCAGCAGGTCATAGGCTTTCTTCGAGGCGTAGGGTCCCGCCGGGCCGTATCCGGAAATCCCGCACCAGATGAGCCGAGGCTGCCTTGCCCGCAGATCGGCGGCGCCGAGCCCGAGGCGCTCGACGGCGCCCGGCGCGAGGTTGTGAAGGAAAACGTCAGCCCTTTCCAGCAGGCGCGCCAGGATTTCCCTTGCCTTCGGCTGCTTTACGTCGAGCGTCAGGCTCTCCTTGGAGCGGTTCACCCAGACGAAGTGCGACGACAGGCCCTTGACCGTGGTGTCGTACGCGCGCGCCGAGTCACCACTGCCCGGTCGCTCGATCTTGATCACGCGCGCGCCGAGTTCCGCCAGCTGGCGCGTCGCGAATGGTCCGGCGATGACTTGCTCGAGCGCAACGACGGTGATGCCTTCGAGGGGCCTCATACAAACGTCAGAGTGAGGCCAGGGAACCCGGTGACTTCGGTACGCCAGGTTTCGCCGCGTGCGACCGGGTGCGCGTCGGTCAGCACGCCGGTGGTAATGATTTCCCCGGCGCGAAGCGGTGCGTCCGGGTGTTTGCTCAGCAGCTCGACAAGGTGAGCGAGGGAAAGCATGGGGCCGCCCAGGACGTTGGCGCCGACGCCCTTGTCGAGCAGCCGATCGCCTTTGAAGAGCCGGGCTTCGACCTGCCCCAGGTTGTCCGAGAGCGGGATCGCCGCGCCCACGATCAGGCGCCCGTGCAATCCGTTGTCGGCAGTGCAATCGGCGATGGTCACCTTCCACTGGGGATGATGGCACTGGACGATCTCCACCGAATGCGCCATCCATTCGATGCAGTCCGCGAGATCCCCGCGAGGAGGCCTGCTCAGCTTGAAGGCGATCTCCGGCTCGATTCGCGGCTGCACCAGGCCGGCGAGGGCGACGCTCGCCTGATCGTTGCGCGCCTCGATCAGCGTGCGGTCATAGACCCACCCCCACATCGGCTCGTGCACGCCGTAGCGGTCCCAGAGCGTGCGGTTGGTGAAGCCGATTTTGCGCCCGACCGGCTTCCAGCCGCGCGCGAGGCGGTGCGCGTGCAGCCGCTGCGCTGCGGCGTAGCCAGCGGCCGGCGTCAATCCTGCATAGCGCTGGCTGAAAGGGGCGACTTCCCGCGGCGTATCGTGCAATCCGATCAGTTCTTCTTCGAGCTTCATGCTGGTTGCGATTTGACTGCCTGCATGCCACATTAGGCAAGTCATGGAATCGTGGCTGGCGTGGGGGGTGCTCGGCCTGGCGCTCGTCATCGCCGAGCTCCTCACCGGAACGTTCTATCTCGTGATGCTGGGCGTCGCGGCTTTCGGCGGCGCCGCCGTCGCCGGCCTCGGCCAGCCCTTTGCCGTGCAGGTCGTCGTCGCTTTCGTCGTTGCCGCCGCCGGCTGCTACGGCGTTCACGCCTATCGGGCAAAGAACCGGTCTCAGCAGATGCCGCCGATCGACGCTGGCATGCCGGCGAGCTTCGAAAGCTGGATCGACGCCGGCGCGCGGCTCGCGCGGGTGCGCTACCGCGGCGCAAGCTGGGACGCGCGCGTCGAGGGCGCCGACCCGCTCGAGCCCGGCGCGATCGTCTACGTACTCGCCACCGATGGCAACACGCTCAAAGTCGCCAAGAGCCGTCCCGCCTAGCGCGCCGGCCACCGTGGCGAGCGCATCTCATGCACAGGGAGGATCGACCATGTTCTGGAAGCTCGCTGCCGCGATAGCGGCCGCCGTCATCGCCTCACAGATTCCCGGTCTTGCCGGGTACTGGTTCTGGATCCTGCTGCTCGGCGTGATCGTCGCCTTCGTCATCGAGGGCGTGCGCATCGTGCCGCAGCAGAGCGCCTGGGTGGTCGAGCGCTTCGGCCGCTACCACATGACGCTCGAGCCCGGCCTCAACCTGATCATCCCCTTCCTCGACCGCGTCGCTTATGTCCACTCGCTGAAGGAAGTGCCGCTCGATGTCCCCGAGCAGGTGTGCATCACCAAGGACAACACCCAGCTCGGCGTCGACGGCATCCTGTACTACCAGGTGACCGACCCGCGCCTCGCTTCCTACGGTTCATCGAACTACGTGAGCGCCATCAGCCAGCTCGCGCAGACCACGCTGCGCAGCGAGATCGGCAAGATGGAGCTCGACAAGACCTTCGAGTCGCGCGACGAGATCAACAAGCAGATCGTGCACTCGCTCGACGAAGCCGGCCGCAACTGGGGCATCAAGGTGCTGCGCTACGAGATCAAGAGCCTGACGCCGCCCGAGGCGATCCTGCGCTCGATGCAGCAGCAGATCACTGCCGAGCGGGAAAAGCGCGCCCTGATCGCCAAATCCGAGGGCGAGCGCCAGCAGGAGATCAATGTCGCCGACGGCGCGAAGCAGGCCTCGGTCCTGAGGTCCGAGGGCGAGAAGCAGGCGGCGATCAACCGCGCTCAGGGCGAGGCGACGGCGATCCGGGTCATCGCCGAAGCGACGGCCGCCGGGGTACGCGCGGTGGCTGAGGCGATCGGCGACAAAGGCGGGCTCGATGCCGCGAACCTCAAGGTCGCGCAGCAGTACATCGACGCCTTCGGCCTGCTCGCCAACAAGGCGAACACCATGATCATCCCGGTCAATACCGGCGATGTGGCGGGCTTCGTCGCCACCGCCATGAGCGTGCTCGACCGCACGCGGCAAGCTCAGGCGGCGACGAAGGGGTAGCCGGGTCTAGAACATGTAGCCCAGGCCGATGTTGAATCGGCTCTTGTTCTTGTCCGTGTGATAGGTCTGCACGTCGGACTTGACGACCACCTGCGGGTGGATTCTCAGGTTGAAGCCGACGGTGGTCACCCGCTCGAAGTTGTTGGGATCCTGGAACAGGCCGTTGGCGGGGTCTTCTTCCTGGGTGATTTCGTAGCGCTCGTAGCGCACGAACGGCGCGAAGTCGAGGTCGCCGTGGCGGTAGAGGTGGTACGCGGCCTGCGTGTACCAGCCCTTGAACGCTTTCGGCGCGGCAAAGGGCGTCGCTGAGTTGGCGAGGATCGCGGCATTGATCTTGTCCGCGTCGCCGAGCGTCCCGGAGGCGTATAGCGCCTGCAGGTCGAAGCCCGCGATCGAGTACTTCGCGTGCAGGTCCCAGAGCTTCAGGCGGGCGGCGACGCCTTTCAGCATCGGATTGGCCTGGCCGTTCTGGCCGGTGTTGCCGGTGAAGTAGCCGCCGCCCACCAGCAGGCCCGGCGCTACGTAGTTGAGCGCGGCATAGACCGAAAGGTCGTGGGCATCGGCATTCGAGCCTTCCTGGTGCGCGCTGCGGATGCCGGTGTCGTGCTCGTCGAGCTTGCCGGAATTGAAGCCGGTGGTGACGCCGACGTCGTAGCGCAGGCTCTGCGCCAGCAGCCCGTGGACGCCCAGGCCGAGCTCGCGCCAGGTGGTCGGGATGATGCGTGTCTCGATCTCGTTGCGCTCGACGCCGTAGTAGGTCGGCGGCTCATGGGTTTCGTTGAGGATGCCGAGCGGGATGAGGAATAGTCCGCCCTTGACGTTGAGCCCTTCGCTGAACGCGTAGTTGAGGTAGGCCTGCTCCAGCTCGGCCTCGCCTTCGTCGTCCTTGCTCACCACGCCGTGTTCGAACTCGAGCTCGGACTTGAACGTCAGCCGGTCGCTGAAGCGATGGCTGATGCCGAGGACAAAGCGCCGCAAGTCGGCCTTGGTGGTGCGGTCGGCGTCGCGGTAGCGGTTGTAGTTGAATTCGCCGTAGCCGAAGAGCGAGGTATCGGACTGCGTCGGCGCTTCCTGCCGCCGCTGCACTTCACTCTTCAGCGAGTCGACTTCCTTCTGCAGCGTTTCGAGCTTCTGTTCGACGGTCTGTGCCGTCGCCGCGAAGGGCAATAGGGCGAGGAATGCGGTGATCCATTTCATGTTGAGCCAGCTCCTTTAGGTCGGATGGAAGCTGGCTGGCGGAAACGGCCGCTGGCTGGCGGGAAGGATTTGCGACGAGGTGCGCTCCGAGCATCACCGGCAAGGCGATGCCGAAGGCGAGATGGGCATAGCTGGAAAGGGCACGCGCAGCTTCGCCGCCGCTGTAGTAGAGCACGTAGCCGGTGGCTGTCAGGAGGCCGCAGACGAGAAGCAGGCCGGTGCCGCTCGACCGGTTCTGGCGCAGCGCCCAGCCGGCCGAGACATGGCCGGGCAAGAGCCCGCCGATCAGGACGAGCGTGGCCATGGCGGCCGCGCCGTGGACCTTCATCAGCAATGGCTCATTGAGCCAGGGTCGCACCCCGAGGTAGTGGATCAGCGCCCACCACGCACCCGAGACCAGCAGGACCGCGAGCGCCGAGTAGAGCAGCCTGCGCTGCAGAGCGGCGAGGCGGTTCAATGGAGGAGAACGACGCGGGCGCCGCACCCCGCGGTGAGCGCCGGCGCGGCGCGCCGATCGAGCAGGCAGGGTTTGGTGAGCGCGTCGGCCGTGGTGCAGTCACCGGCGATCACCGTCGCGCTCCAGTCGGTGCGCCTCGCGCGTCGGCTGCGCGGGTCGATGAGCGTGGAGTTGCCGAAGTAGCGGGCAGAGGTCGCCACCGCACCGTCCGTCACCATGCCGATCGAGACAAAGCAGCCCGGATCGCGCGGATGGCGGACGTGGACCGTTTGCGCCTCTTCGCCGAAGACGCGCAGATCCCCGCCCGCATTGACCACGCCGGCTCTGGCTCCCGCCAGGCGAAGCGCCTCGACAGCGTGATCGACGGCGAAGCCTTTGGCGATGCCGTCGAGGCTGACGACGAGCTGCCGGCGCATTCGGACAGTGCGATCGTCGATCAGATCGAGGTCGGCGGACGAACCGTTCTTCCCGGGGGCCGCCGCGCAATCGAACAGGCCGCCAGTGGCGGCGTGAATCTCCTTCGCGCGTTTGAGAACCTGCCAGGTCCAGTGGTCGACGGCGACGAGCGCCCCCGGCGCCGCGCGGTTAAGGCGCGCGACGTCGCTGTCGGGTACCTGGCGGCTCATCAGGCGATGCACGCGCTCGACTGCGGCGAATGCCCGGTCGAAGGCGGTCGCCGCGCCTGCGAAATCCGGCACGCGGATCTCGACCAGCGTGCCGAGCGCCGGCCGCGCCCGCCTAGCGTCCCTTGAGCGCGGTTTCATAGAGGACCAGCAGGCGCTTGACGCCTTCGGTGACATGCCGGCACGAGAGCGTCGCGCCGCTGATGTTTCGGATGTCGTCGTCGAGCCGGACCGGGTCGGCGGCCGACTTGCCGACAAACTGCCGGCGCCAGCCGGGGTTGCGGACCTCGCCGCCGTGGCTTTCGCGGTATTCCAGGATCTCGATGCCGCGGACCGCGCCGTTCGCATCGAGGCCCACGGCATAGGTAATGAGCTCGGATTTGCCGACGACCTGGTCGACGATGAACCAGCCGGCACCTAGGACGCGCCAGACCCTCGGCTTCAGGGCGAGGTCCTCGAGGACGAAGCTCGCCTTGGGAAAGATGGCCTGCTGCGCCTGCTCGACACTGAGATAAACGCTCGCGTACGCCGCCGGCGCGACGACCGCGACGGGCGTGAGGAGAAAAACCGGAAGCTGCTTCATCCCGCCAGGACTCCTCAAGCGTTGTTTTTAAGGAAGCTGCTTCGCGGCGCAGGGCCGCTGGCTGGCGTCGGTGCTGCTAGGCCTTCAATCCCTGACGCGCCGCGCCGAGGCGTGCCTTCAGCGCGGAGAACATCAGCCATGCCGCGGGAATGAGGACCAAGGCATAGGTGAGCGCCGCCCCGAATTCGCCTTCGGGCCCGTAGGGCTCGGTGGCGACGTGCCAGTAGGCGTTGTCGAGCGGCAGCAGGTTCGCCTCGGTGGCCTCGTGGAAGGCGTAGACCACGAGCTGCAGCGCGAACAGCACCAGGAAGACCGATGTGACCCGGAAGAAGAGGCCGAGATCGACGCGGCTGCCGTAGCGCAGCCACGCCCAGGCCAGCCCCGCGGCGAGCGCCAGGCCGACGAGCGCGCCGACGACGAAATGCGCAGTTTCGGTCTGGCGGAATAGCGACGCCGTGATGAACGCGGTCTCCATCCCTTCACGCGTGATCATCAGCAGCACGAACAGGAACACGCCGAGCCAGGCGGCCCGCGCGGGCCGCTCCGCGGCCGCCTCGAGCTGCAGGCCGATGTGGCGGCGCATGTGCCGGGCGGCCTTCAGCATGTAGATCACCATGGAGATGACCAGCACGGCGGCGATCAGGGAGAGCAGCGCTTCCCACTTCGGCAGCACGGCGACCTCGGCGAGCCATGTGCCGAGAATGACCGAGATGGTGACCGCCGCGGCGGTACCCCATCCGACTGCGGACAACAGCGCAGCTCGGCCGGTCTTGCGCAGGTACGAACCCGCGATAGCTACGATGAGGAACATTTCGATCCCCTCGCGCAATGTCACCAGCAGCATTTGGCCCATCGGGTTTCCTTAGGCGGTCAGGATCAGCTTGTCGTTTTGAGTCAGGCGCAGGCGGTACTCGCGACCGTTGTGGACGATCACCAGCTCGCGATGCGACCCCAGTAGCGCCGCGCTCGCGATGCGTTGCGGAGCGCCTTTTTGAGGCTCGCTAACCCTTGGTTTTTCTTCCGTATTCATCTGTAGGTTGACAAGAACGATAATTGTTATCATTATCGTTGTCAACGAGTTAATGCACCCTAGTGCCAATAGCACTAGAGCATTTGATGTAAGTCAACACTTACATCTGTACTCTGATGGAATCTTGGCCGCTGGGGACGATAGGAATGAGTAACGTTTTGGAGAGATCGCCTTGTACATCTGCCTCTGCAATGCGGTAACCGAGGGCCAAGTGCGCGAATGCGCGCAGGGCGGCACGTGCTCGCTGGAGGAGTTGGCGAGCGCGCTTGGCGTGGGCGCCGGCTGCGGCCGCTGCCGGGACTGCGCAGAGCAGGTTCTCGCCGAAGCGCGTAACGAAACCGCCCTGGCTGCCTGAAAATAGCGGCTTCCTCCCGGAGGCCGAATGAAGGGCGACGCGAAGGTCATCCAGCACCTGAACAAGGTGCTGTTCAACGAGCTCACCGCGATCAACCAATACTTCCTCCATGCCCGCATGTTCGGCAACTGGGGGCTGAGAAAGCTCGAGGAGTACGAGAAGAAGGAGTCGATCGACGAGATGAAGCATGCGGATCGTCTCATCGAGCGCATCCTGTTCCTGGAAGGGCTGCCGAACCTGCAGGACCTGGGCAAGCTGATGATCGGCGAGGGCGCCAAGGAGGCGCTCGGGGGAGACCTGAAGCTCGAGCAGGCGGCGCGGCCCGCGTTACAGGAGGCGATCAACCACTGCGAGAGCGTGCGCGACTATGTCTCGCGCGAGATCCTCGAGGACATCCTCGAGTCCGAGGAGGAGCACATCGATTTCCTCGAGACCCAGATCGACTTGATGAGCCAGGTCGGCCTGCAGAACTGGCTGCAGACCTGGAACGGCGCCGCCAGCTAGACCACCCGCGTCTTGACCGGCTTTCCGGCGAAGTGCAGGCGCAGGTTCTCGATCTGCAGGTCGCCCATCGCCTTGCGCGTCTCGACCGTGGCACTGCCCACGTGCGGGAAGAGCACCGCGTTGTCGAGCTTGAAGAACTCCGGCGGAATCTTCGGCTCGTCGACGAACACGTCGAGGCCGGCGCCGGCGATCTTGTTCCCCTGCAGGTAGCGCAGCAGCACCGGCTCGTCGATCACCGAGCCGCGCGCGATGTTGCAGACATAGCCCTTGGGTCCTAGCGCGTCGAGCACCTTCGCGCCGACCAGGTTCTTCGTCTCGGCGCCGCCCGGCGTGACCACCATCAGCACATTGCAGTTCTTCGCGAGCGTCGCCGGATCCGGGTCATAGGGGTAGGGCACGTCCTTCTTGTTGCGGTTGTGGTAGCGGATCTTCATGCCGCAGGCCATGGCGCGCTTGGCGATCGCCTCGCCGATGCGTCCCAGGCCGAGGATGCCGAGTGTCTTGCCGCCGAGCGAAGTCGCGAGCGGGTACGGCCCCTTCGCCGCCCAGTTGCCGGCGCGCGTGTAGGCCTCCGACTGCGGCAGCTTGCGCAGCGTGTTGAGCACCAGCGCGAGCGCGGTGTCGGCGACGCACTCGTTGAGCACGTCGGGTGTGTTGGTGACGATGATCTTGCGCGCCTTGGCGTCGGCGAGGTTGATGGCGTCGACGCCGACGCCGAAGTTGGCGATCAACTCAAGCTTCGGCAGCTTGTCCATCAGCGCGCCGTCGACCGGCATTGGCCCGAAGGTCGCGAGCGCGCGCGCCTTGGGCGCGAGCTCGCGCAGGAATTTCTCCTTGTCCTGCGCTTCGAAGAGGCGGTGGGTGGCGAACTCGGCGTCGAGCGTCGCCTGGGTGCCTGCGTGGCCTTTGCCGGTGAGGATGATGTCGGGTTTCATGGTTATTTGAATTTGGCGGCGAGCGCTTCCGCGCCGCGCGCGAGGATGCCGACGTCGGCGCCGACCGCGACGAACAGTCCGCCGCAGCCGAGCCAATGCTTCGCGTCTGCTTCATTGGGGGTGAGGATGCCCGGCGCCTTGCCCGCATTGCGGATGCGCTTGATCGCGTGGTCGATGAGCGGCTTCACCTTCGGATTGGCGATCTCGCCGGTATGGCCGAGCGAGGCGTGCAGGTCGGCGGGGCCGATGAAGACGCCGTCGACGCCGTCGACGGCGCAGATCGCCTCGATGTTGTCGACCGCGGACTGCGTCTCTACCTGCACCAGCACGCAGATCTCCTCGTGCGCGCGCTTGGCGTAGTCCTTGATGCGGCCGAATCGCGTGGCGCGCGTCGTCCCGGCGACGCCGCGCACGCCGGCCGGGGGGTAGCGCGTGTATGCCACCGCGGCCTTCGCCTCTTCGGCGGTCGAAACATAGGGAATAAGCAGCGACTGCGCGCCGACGTCCAGCACGCGCTTGATCGTCACCATGTCGTTCCAGGGCACGCGTACGACCGGATGCGTGGCGTAGGGCGCGGCGGCCTGCAGCTGCGTAAGCAGGTTCTCCAGGTCGTTCGGCGAATGCTCGCAATCGAGCAGGATCCAGTCGAAGCCCGCGCCGGCGATCACCTCGACGCTGTAATTCGACGACAGGCTCGACCAGAGGCCGATCTGCGCCTTGTTCGCCTTGAGCGCGCGCTTGAACGGGTTCTGGGGCAGGTCCATCAATCGAACTTCACGCCCGACTCTTTGACCACCTTCGCCCACTTTGCCTGCTCGCTGGCGAGCCACGTGCCGAAGCTTTCCGGCGTGCCGGCACGCACTTCGGTGCCGAGCTTGGCGAGGCGCTCCTTCATGTCCGCGGTGTTGAGCACACGGATCAGCTCGCCGTTCAGCTTGGCGACGATTTCTTTCGGGATGCCGGCGGGACCGACGATGCCCTGGAAGGAGCCGGTCTCGAACCCCGGCAGGCCCTGCTCAGCGACCGTCGGCGTGTCGGGCGCCGACGGAACGCGCTGCGCGCTCGAGATGGCAAGCGCGCGCAGTCTGCCGCTCGTGACCGATGGCCAGGTTGCGAGCATGCCGTTGAACAGCACTTCCGCTTGGCCGCCCGCGACGCCGGCGACCGCATCCGAGCCGCCCTTGTACGGGATGTAGGTCCACTGCACGCCAGTGCGCTGCGCGAATTCGATGCCCGCGAGCTGCGGCGCGCCGCCGATGCCGGAGACGGCGAAGTTCAGCTTGCCCGGATTCGCCTTCGCCAGCGCGATCAGCTCCTTCACGTTCGTCACTTTCACCGAGGGATGCACCGCGAGCACGTGCGGCGAATACGCAACCATGATGACCGGCGAGAAATCCTTCGAAGGATTGAACGGCAGATGCGGGTACACGCTGGCGCTGATGACCAGCCCGCCCACGTCGGTGAGCAGCAGCGTGTAGCCGTCCGCAGCGCTCTTGGCGACGAAATCGGCGCCGACGTTGCCGTTGGCGCCGGTCTTGTTCTCGACGACCACCGGTTGATTCCACGCTTCGGTGAGCTTCGGCCCGATCTGCCGCGCCAGGATGTCCGAAGTGCCGCCCGCGGCGTAGGGCACGATCAGGCGAATGGGCTTACTCGGATAGTTCTGCGCCAACGCAGATGACGCAAAGAGCAGGGTCAGCAGGATCTTCATCAGTGAATCTCCGGTTCAGGGATCGGAGCAGTGCCCTCGAGGAAGTCGAAATCGCAGCCTTCGTCGGCCTGCTTCACGTGCTGGGCGAAGATCGCGCCGTAGCCGCGGTCGTACTTGCGCGCCGCGGGTTTCCAGGCGCTCTTGCGCTTCTGCATCTCGGCATCGGAGATCTTCAGGTTCAGCTGGCGCTTGTCGACGTCGAGCTCGACGAGATCGCCGTTCTTCACCAGCGCGAGCGGTCCGCCGATATAGGACTCCGGCGCGACGTGCAACACGCAGCAGCCGTAGCTCGTGCCGCTCATGCGTGCGTCCGAGATGCGCACCATGTCGCGCACCCCCGCCTTCAGCAGTTTCTTCGGCACCGGCAGCATGCCCCACTCGGGCATGCCCGGGCCGCCGAGCGGGCCGGCGTTGCGCAGGATCAGCACGGAATTCGCGTCGCAGTCCAGATCGTCGCGATCGATGCGCGCCGCCATGTCGTTGTAGTCGTCGAACACCACCGCCTTGCCGGTGTGCTTGGTGATCTTTGTCGCCGACGCCTTGATCACCGCTCCGCTCGGCGCGAGGTTGCCCTTCACCACGACCAGGCCGCCCGATTCCTTCAGCGCATTTTTTCTTTTTCTGATTACGTCTTCGTCGTAAATGCGTGCGCCTTCCAGGTTCTCGCCGAGGGTCTTGCCGTTGACCGTCCTGCACTTCAGATCCAGCAGGTCCTTCAGCTCGGCGAGCAGCGCGCGCAGACCGCCCGCGTAGTAGAAGTCCTCCATCAGGTACTTGTCGCCCGACGGCCGCACATTCGCGAGCAGCGGCACTTTCGCCGAGAAATCGTTGAAGCGCTCGAGCGGCAGCTTGATGCCGGCGCGGCCGGCCATGGCGACGAGATGGATGAGGGCGTTGGTGGAACCCCCCATCGCCATCAAGGTGACGATTGCATTATCGAACGAAGCGGCAGTCAGAAAATCGCGCGGCTTCAAATCTTCCCAGACCATGTCGACGACGCGCTTGCCGGTGAGCGTCGCCATCTTCGCGTGGTTCGAATCGGGCGCCGGAATCGACGCCGCGCCGGGGAGGGAGAAGCCGAGCACCTCGGCGAGCGACATCATGGTCGCAGCGGTGCCCATGGTCATGCACGTTCCGGGCGAGCGGGCGATGCTGTCCTCGATCTCCTGCCAGTCCTTCTCGGTGATTGTCCCGGCACGCAGCTCGGCCCAGTACTTCCAGCTGTCGGATCCCGAGCCGAGCGTGGTCTCGCGCCAGTGGCCGGAGAGCATCGGCCCGGCGGGCAGGTAGATCGCCGGCAGGTTCATGCTGATCGCGCCCATCACCAGCGCCGGCGTGGTCTTGTCGCAGCCGCCCATCAGCACCGCACCGTCGGCGGGATAGGAGCGCAGCAGCTCCTCGGTCTCCATCGCCAGGAAATTGCGGTACAGCATGGTGGTGGGCTTCTGCATCGGCTCGGCGAGCGACATCGCCGGCATCTCCACCGGGAAGCCGCCGGCCTGCCAGACGCCGCGCTTCACTTCCTCGACGCGCTGCTTGAAGTGCGTGTGGCAGGTGTTGATATCGGACCAGGTGTTGATGATCGCGATCACCGGCTTGCCGGCGTAGTCGCTGCGGTCGTAGCCCATCTGCGCGGTGCGCGAACG
>Ga0075424_100001819_pt1 | contig 19003 bp, 14 predicted proteins | sample SoiMethybrSBSTD3_FD_75301 | JGI IMG/M metagenome (GOLD analysis project Ga0075424, IMG submission 75301) | Bulk soil microbial communities from a Populus tree surrounding site in Tennessee, USA - Soil MetaG P. TD hybrid SBSTD3 | ecosystem: Environmental > Terrestrial > Soil > Tree plantation... | reverse complement strand
CCGCGCGCAGCAGCGACCACGATCCACAAGAACTCGGTGAGCTAGACGTAGAGGCGTCGATGTGGGCGCATGGACCGAGTGTCCTTTCCGCGGGCATGCAGGTGGTCGTCATCGAGACTGGCAGGCGTCCGGTCGTCGTCGGCGGCGACGTGGCGGTTTTGGTTCGGCGAGCTCGATGAGCCGCACACCGAAGGCCAGCTGCGGCTGCGCGCGCTCGCTCGCCCCCGCCGTGGGTCCCGGCGCCGGTGGCTCGGATTTCTCACTGGCCGCTCGCTTTTTTCATGGCTGATGCGTATCGCCGGCGGCTGGATTCATTGCGCTGAGCCCACGAACCCTTCGAGGTCGGCGGCGACACGCTCCGGGCGCTCCCAGTTGGCCGAGTGGCCGGTCTCCGGGTACACCGTTAACTGCGCGCCCGGAATCGCGGCCGCGAGGCGTTGCTGCCCATCAACGCCCGCGAACGGCGCGTCCTGTTCGCCCCACAGGATCAATGTCGGCGCGGTGATCCGCTCGAGCTGGCCGGCGTCGTCAAACGCGAGCAGGCCGTCGAACGCGCTCTGCCAGACGCGTGCAGGCGCCTTCAGGCTCTCGTTGACGATCCCCGCGAAGAACTCTCGCGGACGGGGATGTGGAGCGCGCTTGCCTGGAACTCGCGCACGAACTCCAGCGGCAGCGGGTCCGCCAGCGGCCGCATGCCCTCCTGGACCTCCAGCGTCACGTCATTGAGCGCGGTGATGGAGGAGCCGATGAACGCCAGCCGCGCCACGCGTTTCGGCCGGATCTGGGCAACCCGCCGGGCGATGAAGGTGCCCATCGAATGGCCGATCAGGGTCGCCCGGGCGATGCCGACCGCGTCCATGGCCACCACGTCGGTGGCGAACTGGTCGATCGTGTAGCTGTCGGCCGGACGCTCCGAATCGCCGAAGCCGCGCAGGTCAATGGCGTAGGCGTGGTACGCGGTCGGCAAAAGCGGCAGCACGCGGCTGAACGAGAACCACGAGTCGGGTCACCCGTGGATGAAGAGCAACGCCTCGCCGCCGGGGTCGCCCTGCTCGGCGTAGTGCAGCAGGGGCCGGTTTGGCGGGCCAACCCCAGACTCACAGTGTTCTCGTTGGTGCTTCGCTGCACGCCGCATCCGGATCGCAGCAATACTCCGTATATCGCCTGGGAGCCGAAAATTCCTGTCCAAACCTGCCACGACAGCTGCGCAATCGTGACCGATCTGTTTAGACTCCAGCCACAGATAACAGTTTGATCTCAGTTTCTCGGGGAGTCTCGTTACACGTGGTTCGACCGCGCCCGCGACGGGCGATGCGGACGCACCTTGGGGTGCAGATAGCACTAGATAGGGTTCCGGCGGCACCGGTATCCGCGCTGGGCGCAGCAGTGGCTTGCGCAGTCGCGCCCGCTGACCATGATCAGATCGCGTACTCGGCAGCTTCGACCACATCAGCAGAGTCGACAGCTAGCGGGGCGCGCGTACGGGAGCCAGAAGCCAGTTGCCATGGTGCACGAGCGGCAATCAGAAATGATGTCGCGGCGCAGGAACTCGAGGGCTTTGCCTCGAAAACGCTTAGGCCGCGCCTGGGACTAAAGGTGACCGGCAGCAGGTACGCCACCGCAGATCTGAACTCTCTGACCGAGGCCAGAGAGGAGTCCTCCGTGGGCTGCGTAGCTCGTGCGCGGAGGAAGGTCTCGATCACCGCCACCATAACCAGCGGATTCCGCGTCGTGTCATACCAGAGCAGGGGTCGCTGGGGCCAACACAACAGCTTTATCGCTCGGGAGGATTGACGTGATTTCAGGTGGGCCCTGGCTAGCCCAATTTCGCCGGCGGAAGGTAATGCTCGCCCTCGGCCTCAGCGCTGCCCTTGTCCTCAGCGCCCTGGGCATTGATTCGGCTTCGGCATCGACAAGGTCGAGCCTCATCGCGAGCTTGAATCCGGACCGGTCGAATGCGGTGCGACTCGACGGCTCGACGTTGAAGGGAAAGATCTATGTCTTCGTGAGGAACTCAAACGCCCTTGACAAGGTCGACTTCTACCTCGACAGCTCGTGGCGCACTAAGACACCCGTCCGAACCGAAACCAACCCACCGTTTGATTTCGCGGGTACCGCCGCCGACGGTACCGCGCTTCCGTACGACACCACGAAACTCGCCAACGGATCGCACACCATCCGCGCCGTACTGACGTGGTCAAACGGCAGCACGTCTAGTCGTCGTGGGAACTTCACGGTCGCCAACGGCGGAGCAACAGCGACGCCCACCGCCTCGCCAACGACCTCGACCGCCGCGTCTCCGACAGTTACGAACACCGCATCGCCGACGGCACCAACTACCACCGTGCCGCCAACCACGCCTACGGCTCCAACAACGACAACCACAACACCAACGGCGCCACCGACCACGCAAGCACCGACTTCCACAGCTTCGCCGCCGAATGCGACCCCGACTCCTAGTGCTAGCACGTCCGCGCCTCCCGCTGCGTCGTGCGTGAGCGGTGCGGGTGTAGCGATCGGTACCGGCGATGACGCTCAGAGTGCGGTGAATGCGCATGCCGCTGGCACGGCTTACGTCGTCAAGGCCGGTATCCATCTACGGAACTTCAGCGTCCAGCCGAAGTCCGGGGACAGGTTCTGCGGGGAGCCGGGTGCGGTGCTCGACGGCGGGCGCAGCCTGTCGTCGGCGTTCTCCGGCGGGGCTACCAACGTGACCCTTGACTCGATCACAGTGCGGGACTACAACCCTGCCCGGCAGGGCGCGGCGATCCAGCCGCAGCCCCGTGCCAGCGGCTGGGTAGTGCGTAACGTGTCGGCCCTGCACAATTCCTGGGCTGGCCTGCTGGTCGCCGATGGGATGAAGATCCTGGGCGGCCACTACAACGACAATGACCAGCTGGGGATCGGCGGCAACGAGGCCACCGGGATCCTGCTCGACGGTTTGGACGGCGATCCGGCGACCCTCGACGGGCCGGAGCTGGCGCGCAACCACACGCTGCACGCCGCCTGCGAGTGGGAGGCCGGAGGCATGAAGTGGGATGTCGGCCAGGTCACCGTCCGCAACGCCTACGTCCACGACAACGACTGCCGAGGACTGTGGGCCGATATCAACGCCCACGGCGCCCTCATCGAGTACAACCTGATCGAGAACAATTTCAGGGAGGGCATTTTCTATGAGATCAGCCAGGACGCAGTCATCCGATATAACAACGTCTACGGAAACGGCCATGCCGCCAACGGCTGGTACTGGGATTCCGGAATCCTCGTGAATGCGAGCTTCAATGTTGAGGTTTACGGCAATCGCTTGTCCGGCAATTACAACGGCATCACCGGGGTCCAGCAGGATCGACCGGACTCTACTCCGCCGGAACACTTGCTCAATAAGTTCCATTCATACGACAACATGATCTGCGCTACTGGCGGGGGCGGCCATCCCACCGGCGTGGTTGCCGACAACGGCGCCAACCTGGCCGCGCGCGACATCAGCTTCACCCGCAGCACTATCCAGTCCTCCCCGTGCGAGTAAGGAGACCGCCCACACTCACCTTGGCGATGTCATCGATGAACGGGACGCAGATGTCGGCCATAGGGAGAGCCCGCATCTGCTGTCGCTTGACTCAGGGTTGGAACGCCGTAACGATGCCGCGTTCAGGACTGCCTTCAATGGCGCCCAGTTCAATAGGCGCCACTCCGCTTGAGTACTACAAACAGCGTCTTCCAAATTATCAAAGCGTCGAGTGCCAATGACCAGTTCTCGACGTAGCGCAGGTCGAGGCGCACCGCCTCATCCCAATCAAGGTCAGCCCGCCCGCTGATCTGCCAAAGTCCCGTCAGGCCTGGCTTGACGAACAAGCGACGGCGTGCCTCACCCTCATACGGTGTGTCTGTGGCCGGCAAGGGCCGCGGCCCGACGAGTGACATCTGCCCAAGCAGCACGTTGAGCAGCTGTGGCAACTCGTCGAGAGATGTCCGCCGCAGCCAACGGCCCAGTCGCGTCACGCGTGGGTCGTTCTCGACCTTGAACAGATGGCCCGTGGAGTGCACATTGAGATGCGAGACGGAGGCTCGCAGCGACTCGGCATCCCGCGTCATTGTTCGGAATTTGAGCACCGTGAACTTCCGGCCCTGAAGCCCGACACGCGCCTGCCGGAATAGTGCGGGGCCCGGGCTGGTGATTCGTACAGCGAGGCCGATCGCCACCAGCAACGGAAGCAGAATAAAAAGGCCCACGGCCGAAACAACACGATCCATGCAGGCCTTAGCGACACGGCGCCCACCGCTCAGGACGGGCTCGTCGACGTGCAGAAGTGGCAGGCCGCAGACTGGCCGTATCGCGATCCGAGGTCCCGTGACATCCATCAGCGCCGGTGCCACAAGCAGGTCGGTGCCCGAGCGGGCGAGGTTCCACGAGAGACGACGCAGGGCCGCGCCGTCCATCTCGGGGCAGGCGAGCACTGCGACCGCATCCGCCACATTCCCGGGAACCAGCCTTTCCACATCCTCGAAGCTTCCGAGCACGGGGACGCCGACGTCGGTCAGCTCCTCCGATTGGCTGCCACTTGGGACGCAGGCCCCAACGATTCGCATGCCATGGTGAGCATCCCTGCGCATTTGCCGCACCAGGTCAGCGGCGGGACGCCCGTGGCCGACAAGGAGAACATCGCTCATGAAGTCACCCGTGCGGCGCCGACGGTGTACGAACTTTCGCGCTGAGTAACGTCCGAGCAAGGTCAACACGGTGGCGAGTGGAAGAGCGATGATGACGTAACCCCGAGCCACTTCTGCCTTCGTCGCCCACGAAAGCGTGCCCACCGTCGCTATGACGACTGCGGCGGCTATGAGCACACGCCGGAATTCCTCGTAGCCCACGGTCAGGAAGCGGGGTTCATAGGCCCGCGCGATCCACATAGCGGCGAGCCAAAGGATTGGGAGGGTAGCGCTTAAAGCGATGTAACCCCATAGGTGATTGGATTCGAGATGATCGCTGAAGCGCACTACGTACGCGGTCACCGCCGCAACAAGTGCAGCGCCTGCGTCGATGGCGATGGTAGCGGCGATGTAGCTTCGCTCCCACTTGCGTCGGGAGCCGTTGAGCACGACCTTCGGTGTGGTAGCCACCGGTTGCGGTATGACACCAGCAACGCCCATACGAATACCCCGCATGCCCAGTTAGGAGATCCTGGGCGCCCGAACGCCTGTCGGGTCCATAAGTTCGGCCCCCCCCGAACTGGCACATGCCAGGAGCCCGAAGACGGTAGTAGCGCTCCGTGCGAATCTAAGCGACTGCGGAGCGAAGAATCTAGCACAAAAGTGGCGCAACTTGTTGCTTTATTGAATCGTAATTCGGCACTGTCAGATTTGCGGGCGATGTACTTTCTTGACTCATTTCTTCGTTTCACGGATAGTTCACGATGGGTGCCCGGTGGCCACTCAAAAGTCGCCTAGGCGGACACCGGCGGCGGCGGAGGAGATCGCGATGAGAGTCCTCGTTGACGGCGATCGCGGCTACATCGGAGCGGTACTCGTGCCTTTTGTGGAAGCGGGTGGGCATGAAGTCGTCGGTCTTGATGTCGGTTGGTATGACGGATGTGACTTTGGCGTCCAACCTGCGGGCTACGAGCAGCGGACTCAGGATGTTCGCGATGTGTCGCCTGACGATCTCGAAGGATTTGATGCGGTCATCCATCTTGCGGCGGTCTCCAACGACCCGGTCGGTCATCTTAATCCGGAGGCGACCTACCAGGTGAACGCGTACGGCGCCGTACACATGGCGAAAATGGCCAAGGCGGCGGGGGTGCCTCGCTTTCTCTTTTCATCGTCCTGCTCGTTGTATGGCGCGGCTGGCGACCAGCCGGTCGACGAGACTGGCCGACTCAATCCCGTCACTCCGTACGGGGTGAGCAAGGCGATGGCGGAGGCGGGGTTAGCCGAGCTCGCGGACGCGGACTTCAGTCCTACTTATCTGCGTAACGCCACGGCGTACGGATCTTCGCCCCGACTGAGAGCCGACATCGTGGTCAACAACCTGACCGGAACCGCCTTCACGCAGAGCAGGGTGCGTCTCCAGTCCGATGGCACCCCGTGGCGGCCGCTCGTTCACGTCGAGGACATCTCGCGCGCCTTTCTCGCCTTGCTTGAAGCGCCGCGAGATGTCGTCCACAACGAGGCATTCAATGTCGGCCGCGACGAAGATGTGGTACAGATTCGCACCATCGCTGAGCAAGTCAGCGAAATCACCGGAGCACCCGTCAGCTTCGCCGAAGGTGCCGGGCCCGACACTCGCAACTACCAAGTCGACTTCACCAAGATCCGAAGCCACGTGCCTGCCTTCCGGCCACAGTGGACCGTCCCCCAAGGGATTGAGGAGATCTGGCACGATGCCCGCGAGCGCGGCCTTACGGCAGAGGACTTTGACGGTCCGCGGTTTGTGCGACTGCGGCGAATCCAGCAACTGGCCACACAGGGTCGCTTGGACCTGAGGGACCTGCGGCTCCGCTGATCGATATGCCCTGAGCCTGTGTAAGGGCGCCGGTGCGCGCTTCGGCAAGCTCAGCACGCAGCTTAAAAAATCTCCAGCTTGGGCAGGCTGACGACGAACCGACCGCCCCAGTCCCGTACGTATGCCAGCTGTGCTGTGATTTCATCTCGTAGGTTCCATGGCATGATCACTACGAAGTTCGGTCGTTCTTGTGCCAGCCGCTCCACAGGATAGATCGGGATGTGCGTCCCTGGTAGGAACAAGCCGTGTTTGTGCGGACTTCGATCCACCGTGAACTCCATGAGATCCGAGCGGATGCCGCAATGGTTGAGCAACGTGTTCCCCTTACCCGGCGCCCCATAGCCGGCGACTCGCATACCGGTGCGCTGGCAGCCGATGAGGAATTCGACGAAATCGTTACGCGCCATGGCGACCTGGCGAGCAAAGCCGTCGTGGCCCTCTAAGGTGTCGAGGCCAGCGGCTGCTTCATCCGCCAGCACGCGAGCGACAGAGGCGGCCACCTCGAGGCCGGCAGCAGCCGGCGCTGACCAGATCCGCATGGAGCCGCCATGGGTGGGCAGCTCCTCGACGTCGACCACTTGCAGATCCGCGGTCGCAAGCACACGCATCGCCGTAAGCAGGGTCAGATAGGAATAGTGCTCGTGATAGATGGTGTCGTACTCGTTGCCCTCGATCAGCCGGAGCAGGTGCGGAATCTCAATGCTGACGCGGCCGGAGTCCGCAACCAGCGCACGCAAACCCTTGCTGAAGTCGACGATGTCCGGAACATGTGCAATGACATTGTTTGCGACGACGAGGTCGGCTCTGCCGTGTCGAGACGCCACATCACGACCGGTCTGCTCGCCGAGGAACATGATCTCGGTGTCGATGCCCCTGGCCTGGGCCACTGCGGCAATGTTGGCCGCTGGGTCGATCCCGAGCGATCGGATGCCATGCGCAACGCTGTGTTGGAGCAGGTAGCCGTCGTTGCTCGCCACCTCAATGATGAAGGATTCACTCCCCAGCCCTAGTCGCGCCACGGCGTCGTCGACGAACCTACGGGCGTGCGCGACCCAGGAGTCGGAGTAGGAGGAGAAGTACGCGTAGTCCGAAAAGACATCCTCCGGCAAGATGTAGGCCGGCAGCTGCACCAAAAGGCAGCTCTCGCAGACGCGGACGTGCAGAGGATAGAACTTTTCAGCCGCGTCGAGCTGAGACGCAGGGAGGTAGCTCTCGCAGGGTGGAGACATACCGAGATCTACGAAGGTGTGCCGTAGCTCCGCAGAGCACAACCGACACCGAGGGTATGACATGGACGCTCCTTCACCTGCCTCTGAAGATGCGCGGTCTCATCTTGACATGAGCAGGCGATGGCCTGTGCTTGACCCCGGCGCCTGCGACGATTGCGCCAGTCGTCGTTGATCAGTGAGCCGAGTTGGCCTCAAGCAACCCCAAGCTGACTACGGTATTCAGCCCAGCTGATTCCCGTCTCGCGATCGCGGGCGCTCATGATCGTCGGCGGCGCCGGCCACGGGACGGCGAGCTCTGGATCGTCATGTCGTACGGTCACATCACTGTTGGGGGCGTGAAATTCATCGATTCGATAAACGACATCAGTAACCGCAGTCAGCGCCTGGAAACCGTGGAGGAACCCGCGCGGAATGTAGACCTGGGTGCAGAGCTGGTCGTCGAGCAGCAAGGTCATGACCTGGCCGAAGGTCGCCGAGCCTGGCCGGGCATCGACGACCACGTCGAGCACCACCCCGTTGGCGCAGCGAACCAGCTTCGCCTCTCCCGCACCGGATCGACCGTGCAAGCCGCGGCGTACGCCCTGGTAGGACCGTGATTGGTTCTCCTGCTTGAAACTGGCCGGGTCAATACCTGCATCAGCGAGGATCTGAATGTCGAGCGTGCGCGAAAAGTAGCCGCGCTCATCGCGGATCGGAGTTGGTCGAAAGATGATCAAATCCTCGATCGGAGTCCGGATGATCTCCATGCCGGACAGCCTAGTGAAATCCAAAGAATCGCCGGGAGCCGGCTAGTCGTACGCTGCTCGGCAGTGCCGCTGCTAAAGACGATTCCCCGTACGTAATAATTCAGGCATGTCTGCGGGGGAGAGGAAGCGGGGGGCTGCATGACACGTGCTGTGCTGTCCACGGCAACAACGAGGTTTGACAAGTCTGCGTTGGCACAAGCACGCCTGCACGAGTTGGTACCTGGGGGAGCGCACACTTACGCTCGCGGATCCGACCAGTACCCAGAGAACATGACTCCGATCCTTGTACGCGGGCGGGGGGCAAGAGTCGAAGACCTGGACGGCAATTGGTTTGTCGAATATGGAATGGGTCTGCGATCAGTCACCCTTGGTCATGGCTACGGGCCCGTGGTGGCTGCCGTCTGCAACGCGGCTGCCGAGGGGGTCAACTTTTCGCGGCCATCTGTTTGGGAACTGCGTGCCGCGGAGGACTTCTTGGCACAGGTTCCTGGCGCGGACATGGTGAAGTTCGCCAAGAATGGTTCGGATACCACGACGGCCGCGATCAAGCTCGCACGTGCAGTGACAGACCGTGATCTTGTCGCGATTTGCGGAACGCAGCCCTTCTTCTCTATCGACGACTGGTTTATCGCGACTACCCAGATGAATGCCGGGATCCCGCCGGCGTACAGAGCGATGACAGTCAAGTTCCGCTACAACGATCTTGCTTCACTGGATGCCCTCTACGCTGCTTACCCTGATCAGATCGCTGCCGTGATCCTCGAGGCTGCCACGGCCACTGCCGAGCCCGCACCTGGTTTCCTCGAAGGCGTTCGCACCACGACCCAGCAGCATGGCACCGTGTTGATCTTCGACGAAATAATCACCGGAATGCGCTGGTCACGTCATGGCGCGCAGGGAATGTACGGGGTCACACCTGATCTCTCGACCTGGGGAAAGGCGATCGGCAACGGATTCGCTGTGTCTGCTCTGGCCGGGAAGCGGGATCTCATGGAGGCTGGTGGCCTCAATACCGATGCGTCCCGGGTCTTCCTGTTGTCCACGACCCATGGCGCCGAAACGACTGGTCTCGCAGCTTATCTTGCTGTCTCTGCCGCTTACGCAGAACGGGACGTGGTCGCGGAGCTGGAGAGTCTAGGCACGAAGTTGCGGTCGGGACTTGAGGAGGTCAGCGAGGCGGCTGGCATGTCGGAGCACGTCTCTTTCCTCGGCCGCCCCTCATGCCTGGTTTTTGCGACCAAAGATCACAACGGCCAACCGTCTCAGGCTTTTCGCACCCTTTTCATCCAGGAGTTGCTACGTCGTGGGGTGCTCGGTCAGTCCTTAGTGATCTCCGCCGCCCACACAGACGCTGATATTGAGCAAACCATCGAGGCAACGGCGGGGGCACTGAGCGTGTATGCCCGGGCAGTCGAGGCCGGCAGTACCGACGGCCTGCTTGTCGGAAGGCCGGTTGCGCCTGCTATGCGAGAGTTCGCCCAGCCGCGCCGATTGCGGCAGGCCGTCGCGACGACAGGGGGAAGGATGTTATGAAGGTCGTCTTATTCTGTGGTGGCCTCGGAATGCGGATGCGTTCCGGAAGCGACGCACCACTGCCTAAACCAATGATGCCGATTGGCACCAGACCAGTCCTGTGGCACATCATGCGTTACTACGCGCATTTTGGGCACAACGAGTTCATACTTTGCCTAGGATTCGGCGCGCATTCGGTCAAGGACTATTTCCTGGACTACCACGAAACTCATTCCAATGATTTTGTGCTGTCCGATGCTGGTCGTAAAGTGGAATTGCTGTCCAGCGACATTAGCGACTGGCGTATTACCTTCGCAGATACCGGTTTTGAAACGCCGATTGGAGAACGACTCCGCCTTGTTCGTGACTACCTCGGTGACGACGAAGTATTCCTTGCGAACTACGGCGACGTTCTAACAAATGCCCCGATGAACGACCTCATCGCCGACTTCGTGCAGACCGACGCTGTCGGATCTTTGTTGGCCGTGCCTCCCCAGGACTCCTTCCATGTGGTGCAGATCGACGGCGACAGCCGCCTCACCGGCATCGACCCTGTGGCCGACATGGACATGAGGATTAACGGTGGCTATTTCATCCTCCGCAGAACGATCTTCGACTACCTGAACCCGGGCGACGATCTCGTGACAGACGCCTTCCTTCGAGCTGCTCGTGCGGGAAAGTTCCGAGCCGTACGGTTCGATGGCTTTTGGGCGCCGATGGACACGCTCAAAGAGCGTGCGGCGCTCGAAGAGATGCATCGGAGCGGTAATCGTCCGTGGGCGTTGTGGGAGCCGTCGTCGGGCAGCGAGTTCGCAGTACGCCCGCCCGTGCGGACCTTGCCGATACCAACAGATTCGTTCTATGTTGCCTGATCGGTCGTGTTCGACGGATCACAGCCTGCGCGGGCCGCGGACTGACGCTCGATGCGGCATCTGAGCCTTCCTCAAGGCCCACTGAGGATCGTATGCATCGCGGCCCATCCTGATGACATTGAGATTGCTGCCGGTGGGACGCTGCTAGTCCTCGCCGAACGAGGCGCTGTCGAGGGCCATTGGCTAACCCTGACCGGTTCACACGAGCGGCGTGCGGAGGCCGAAGCAGCCGCTCGAGCGTTCCTTTGGGATTCCGTCTCGGCCTTTCACGAATTTCCAGACGGGCGGCTCCCAGCGCATTGGAACGAGGTCAAAGACATCCTTCACGCCTTTGCCGAGGGCCTACCAGACGTCGATATGGTACTTGCGCCGAGAATGGACGACGCCCATCAGGATCATCGACTTTTGGGCACGATGGTTCCGACAGTTTGGCGGGACGCGCTCGTACTCCACTACGAGCTTCCAAAGTGGGATGGCGACCTGGGGCGCTCCAATTGCTATGTGCCCATCTCAGCTGAACTGGGGCGGCGAAAGGTCTCCCTGTTAAATCAGCACTATCCCTCGCAGCGATTCCGGGACTGGTGGGATGATGAAACTTTTCTCGCACTCATGCGTATACGCGGTATGGAATGTCGGAGCCGTTACGCAGAAGCGTTTCAAGCGTCGAAGGCTGTCCTCTCGCTAGGGACCGATGCTTGAGTGGTCTGATGAGGCACTCTGATGGTCAGGCGGAGGCGGCGACTCCGACTCGGCATGACTCGTGGCTTGCTCTTCCGCTTCACGGCGGGACGCCAGTTGCTCACGAATGCCTCGCAGCAGTAGCCAGGCATGAAGATCGGGCGCAACGCTTCGAGCGAACGAGCCAATGCCGCTAAAACCTCCATTTCCCTGTCGAGCTTCGGAGTTCGGCTTTTCCTGGCCGGCGAGCAACACCCCGAAGGCGACATCTTCATGCTCTAGCGGCGCCGCGACGATCGTCTTAGCTTCGTTGCCTAGTAATCCGGCGTTGAGTAACTCACGGCGGTCGGCAGGCCCGATCAGGCGCGCTCCATTCCCGCCTAGTTTGTTGAGGATGCTTGGGTCATAGTGATCGACCGGTCCCATTTCATCGGGGCGCCAGCCGACATACCCAGCGAGATCTAGCCCCTCGTCGGTTTTGAGGAGCACGGCGACTTGGTCGAAAGGAAGGCGCTCTCTTAGCCGTTCCGCTGTGATCTGCGGGAAATCTCGGTGCTGAGATTCCAACCACCCGGCGAGGCTGTACAGCAGCTTATGATCTTTGATCAGCGAGTTGAGCGCCTGACGGACTGACGCCGTCACCGCGTTGTGATCGACCTCGGCGAGTCGCACCTGTTCAGGTGACGCCTGGACGTCTGACGCCGCGTTGGGCGGCTGCCCGTCCCTGTGCGGGTGCTCAACGAGATCCCGGAGGATCCCGATTGCCGCCTCGAGGTCCTCGTCAACGTCGGCTTGAGATTCGATGGTGACTTGAGCTGGTTGAGATTCGACGGTGACTTGAGCTGGCCTGACGCGCCGCGCGGCCAACCACCACGCGAGTACAACCCCAATGACCAGGCCGACAACGGCCCCGATTGCACCGTCCCGCAGCGGTTTAGGCTGAACAGGCTCATCGGGCACCGCGGCTTTGTCCTGCAGAGTCGGTGGAGGGCCCCCCGTGTCCGCGGAGGCTGCCTCGATCTTGTTTGCGGTGGCTTCCATCTGGCGTTTCTTCGCTTGTTCCTCCGCCACGAGGGATGGAGAGTCGCCAGTTCTCCGCCGCTGCTGGATCTGCGAGAGCTCGCTCGCCAGGCGCTTCTGCACCCCTCCAAGCTCTGCGATCGTTTGCTTGGCGGCCGCTCGTCTCTGCTCGCCGAGGATCTGGCGGTATGCCAAGTTAACAGCGTCAGCTAGGCTCGCGGCGTTCTCGGGTGTTGTGTCGAGGGCACGAACCGTAATGAAGTCCGCATCGGCGGCAGGCTCGACCGTAAGCCGCTTCTCCAGCTCCGTGCGAGTGAGCCGGTTCTCCGTAAGGGCAACTACCCGATCCAACACAATCGGCGTTTGGATGAACTGGGCGCGGCTCATCACAGTCCGTTCTGCATCGCCCGCTGGCACCTCCCTGCTATCCACAAAAATGCGTACAACGCCCTCGTAACGTACAGGTTGGGTGACGGAGAGTAGCGCGCCCATCAACAGCCCGAGCAAGACAAGCAGGGCGATGAGCCACTTGTAGCGCCATATGGACTGCGGCAAGCTGGGCCCGTCAGTCCATCCGTCTACGGGATAACCCATGCGATCCTGTTTCATAGCGTGCGGCGACCAGCTCTTGAATCGCATCCTGGCGCCCCCCAAGTGCTGGAGATGCAATTGAGCAGGTCCGAGGTATCCAAGGTAAATGATAGAGAGCGTTGAGCGCCTCCAGAGAGTGGGCGATGCCCTGCCCGCCTTTTGCCTCAATCCGCAGCCGAAGGTTCGGACAGCGAGTGTCTGTTGAGGCGCCACTGAGCTTGGGACTCAGCGAAGGTGCCCTTAGCTACCTACGAGGAGTGCTGGAGGGCGGCTGAGTCAAACGTCGGGACATCTCGGGAGGGTGATGCTCGCGGCTTGGTGTCCGAGGTAGCAGCGGGTTCCCCGGTCGCCCCTGTCGAGCACGCAACGGGAGGAGCCGCTGTCGTAGGATTCGCGGCATCTCCGGCGCCGGCGAGGTCGACGACTTGTCCGGGTACGGCCGAAGCGGCGACCCAACTCCGTCGGTGGCAGTCACTCGAGTGGCTGACACGGAACCTTGGTGGGGCATCACGATCAAGTGCAATTCAGCATCTCCGATGGCCAATCCCGAGCCGGATGCAACCGTAAATTCCGGGTGAGTAATAATGCTCCGAGGCCGCAGTCAGGTGCGGCGAGGTGTCCTCAGGCTCAGGCAGGGTCTGTCGGCGCTGTCAGGACCCGGTGCGGGGAGGAGTGGGACACATGAGGCATCGACGCGCTGCAGTGACGGGAGGGGCTGGCTTTCTTGGATCACACCTTTGTGAGCGCCTGCTGGATGAAGGCTACGAACTCATCTGTCTCGACGACTTCACCACTGGCAATTCCGGTAACGTGGAGCACCTTCTGGAACGCGACGGCTTCCGACTCGTGCGTGCAGATGTCACTGAGTTCGTCCACGTGTCTGGGGACGTCGATGCCGTCCTCCATTTCGCGTCGCCCGCGTCGCCGATCGATTACCTGCACATGCCCCTCCACACACTCAAGGTCGGTTCAATCGGCACATTCCACGCACTCGGTTTGGCCAGAGAGAAGAAAGCCAGGTTCCTGCTCGCCTCCACATCGGAATGCTACGGTGACCCGCTTGTCCATCCCCAGCCTGAAAGCTACTGGGGCAACGTGAATCCTGTCGGCCCCAGGGGGGTCTACGACGAGGCGAAACGGTTCGGCGAAGCCTTGACCATGGCATACCGGAGCACGCATGGGATCGATACGGCAATCGTTCGCATCTTTAACACGTTCGGCCCACGGATGCGTCCTGCAGATGGCCGGGCCATCCCAACGTTCATCAGACAGGCATTATCTGGCCAGCCTCTCACCGTGGCTGGCAATGGCACCCAGACAAGGTCGGTGTGCTACGTCGACGACCTCGTCGAGGGGATCGTTCGGCTCCTTCACTCGGACCTTGCCGGACCCATAAACATCGGGAATCCGCGGGAATTCACAGTCCTCGAACTCGCCGAGCTGATCCGCGATCTTACGGCGTCATCATCGCCGATTGAGTTCGTTCCGCGGCCGCAGGATGACCCCAAAGTCCGGCAGCCTGATATCACTTTCGCGCGCACGGCACTGTCTTGGGAGCCGGTCGTTGATGTCGAGGAAGGTCTGCGACGAACTATCGATTGGTTTCGCGAACAAACAGATCTCAGACAACTGACAGGCCTTAGGAGTCCGGCAGCTTGAGCAACGGGTTCCGAGGGCGGGTGCACGGAGCCTACTGAGATGTGCTGGCCCCGCGATTGGGTTTCGGGCTGACGCAGCCATGTGCGGGATCGTGGGTACCTGCGACCTTTCGAGCAATGCCGGCCAGCTCGCCGCAATGTCGGCTGCTCTCGCGCACCGCGGGCCGGACGCCGATGGTACGTGGAAAAGCTCCGACGACGCTGGCCGGGTGCAGCTCGGGCACCGCCGCCTGTCGATCATCGACCTATCGGCCGCGGCCAATCAGCCTTTTGTCAAGGACGGACTGGCGCTGGTGTTCTGCGGCGAGATCTACAACTATCGCGAGCTCCGAGCCGAGCTGCAGGCCACCGGGAGCAGCTTCCGCACCCGCTCCGACACTGAGGTGCTACTAGAGGCGTGGCGCCAATGGGGGCCGGCGAGCCTCCGTCGTCTGCGCGGCATGTTCGCGTTCGCGATCTTCGATGGACACGAGAACACGCTCACACTCGCCCGCGACCAGTTCGGCATCAAGCCTTTGTTCTGGATGGAGCAGGACGGCGGTGTCGCGTTCGCCTCGGAGCTGAAGGGGCTACGACCACTGCTGGGCGGGCGGCCGCCGATCGACAGCACCGCCATCGTCGCCTCGCTGATGTATTACTGGATCCCAGAGGACCACTGCGTCTACGAGGGCGTTCACAAGCTACCGGCTGGGAGCTGGCTGCAGGTCGGCCCGGACGGCCGCCGACGGTTGCAGCGGTTCTTCGACCCGCGCACCGAGTTTGGCGTGTCATCCGGGCGGGAGGTGGACGTGGCGAAGTTGCGCGCTGTGCTAGCGGACTCGGTCGCGGCGCATCTGGTGGCCGACGTGCCAGTCTCAACCTTCCTATCCGGCGGGCTCGACTCTAGCCTGCTCACCGTACTGGCCGCCCGCCACAACCGCGACATCGACAGCTACACGATTTCATTCCGCCCCGAGGACCGGCGCTTTGAGGCGATGCCGGACGACCTCTCTTACGCCCGCAAAGTGGCCGCTCGACACGGCATCAGGCTGCACGAGGTGGAGATCGCCCCCGACGTGGCCGACCTGCTCCCGCGCATGGTGCATGCGCTGGACGAGCCAATCGGCGACGCGGCAGCCATCAACACCTACCTCATCTGCCGAGCGGCCAGGGAGGCGGGAGTAAAGGTCCTGCTCTCAGGCATGGGTGCCGACGAGCTATTCGGCGGCTATCGCAAGCACTACGCCGCTCTGCTGGCTGCCCGCTACCGGCGGCTGCCGGGCGTGCTGCGCCACCGGATTGTCACGCCGGCGGTCGACCGGCTGCCGGTTGCCGGCCGGCGCCGGGGCTACCGCGCGGCACGTTGGGCGAAGCGCTTCGTCTCCTTTGCCAACCTGCCCGAGGAGGCGGCGTTTCGGCGCAGCTACACCCACTATGACGTCGGCGAACTGCAGCAGCTGCTCGACCCCGAACTGTGGCCAGCAGTCGATCAGCTAGTCACCGAGCACGCTGCCGTCTACAACGAGGGCCCGGCCGCCGACCATGTGAACCGGATGTGCTACACCGACACACGGATGTTCCTCACCGGCCTGAACCTCGCCTACACCGACCGGGCCAGCATGGCCGCTTCGACCGAGGTCCGCGTACCGTACGTCGACAAGGAGGTGGCCGCCGCCGCCTTCGCGATCCCAGGCAGCGCAAAGATCGTCGGTCGAGAAGGCAAGGCGATCCTCAAGCAGGCGGCCGAGGCCTGGCTTCCCAGGGAGATCGTCTACCGACCCAAGGGGCTTTTCAGCGCGCCGCTGCGGGCCTGGATTCGCCGCGATCTGTCCGACATGGTCGAGGACCTGGTCGCGGGAGGGACCCTTGTGACATCCGGGTTGGTTGACAAACAGATGGTGCGAACCATGATCGACGACGACCGCCGCGGCGCCGCCGATCGGTCCAAGGAGATCTGGCAGCTGCTGACCCTCGAGCTCTGGTACCGGCAGCAAGGTCACGATTGATGAAGCAGATCGCGCAGAACTACAAGTCGGGCGAGTTGGCGCTGCTCGACGTCCCCGTGCCGGCCGCACGGCCGGGTGGCGTGGTGGTACGTACGGAGTTCTCACTCATCTCGACTGGCACCGAAATGATGAAGATCAACGAGAGCAAGCTGTCACTGATCGGCAAGGCCCGCGCCCGACCTGACCAGGTCAAGAAGGTCGTGCAATCGGTCTCCCAGCAGGGCCTGCGCGCCACGTACCGGAAGGTCAGCGACCGTCTTGACTCTTACACTCCGCTCGGCTACTCGCTGTGCGGGCAGGTCGTCGAGGTGGGCGCCGGCATGGAGCATCTTGCCGTCGGGCAGCGCGTCGCCTGCGCTGGCAACAGCTACGCCCTCCACGCCGAATACAACTGGGTCCCGCGTAACCTCTGCGTCGCCGTGCCCGAAGGGGTCGCCGCTGAGCATGCCGCGTTCACCACCGTCGGGGCCATCGCCATGCAGGGCTACCGGCAATCGGAGGCGCGGCTGGGGGAGACTGCCTGCGTCATCGGGCTCGGCGTGGTAGGGCAGCTGCTGACGCAGATTCTGCGGGCGGCCGGGGTCAACGTCGTCGGCCTCGATCCGTCTCCTGAACGGTGTCGGCTGGCCGAGCGAATGGGCGCGGCAAGCTGCTGCCCACCCGACCCGGCCAATCGCGCCCCGGCGCTGGCGACGTTGGCCACCCTCACCGATGGTGCTGGGGCCGACCACGTCTTCCTGACCGCCGGCGGCGACACCAACCAGCCGGTGGAGGTCGCTGCGCAGCTGGCTCGTGACAGGGCGCGGGTCGTCGACATCGGCAAAGTCCGCCTTGACCTGCCGTGGACCGAGTACTACGCAAAGGAGCTTGACGTACGCTTTTCCCGCTCGTATGGGCCCGGGCGCTACGACCCGTCGTACGAAGAGGGTGGGGTCGACTACCCGATCGGATACGTGCGCTGGACCGAGCGGCGGAATATGGCCTGCTTCCTGGATTTAGTTGCCCAGGGTCGACTTGACCTCGAACCGCTTATCTCGGCGGTGCTGCCGTTCGAGGACGCGGTCGGTGCCTATGAGCGGATCCACCGCGGCGAGCAGAGCGGCGTCGGCCTGCTGTTCGGCTATTCCCCCAACAGCTCGGTGCAACGCCGACTGGTCATCCCGGCCCCATCGAGCCGCCCCGCACGCCGTCCGGTGGTCCGCCTTGGCGTCATCGGCGCCGGCAACTACGCCACCAGCATGCTGCTGCCGCACCTGCGAGAGCGGACCGATGTCCGGCTGGTCGAGGTGGCGACGGCCACCGGCCTGTCGGCCGCCAACGCCCACCGCAGGTTCGGCTTTGAGCGCTGTTCGACCGACCAAGCGGATCTGCTGGCCGACCGGGCGATCGACGCGGTCGTGATCGCCACGCGCCACCACGCGCATGCGGCCATGGTCTGCGACGCCTTGCGTGCCGGCAAGGCGGTGTTCGTCGAGAAGCCCCTGGCCGTTGACCCGGACCAGCTTCAGGCGATCCTGGCGGCAGTCGGCGACAGCGGCAACGATCGGCTGATGGTTGGCTTTAACCGCCGCTTCGCGCCGCTGCTCGTCGACCTCAAAAGCCACTTCGGCACGCGAAATGGGCCCCTGCAGGTCCGCTACGACATCAACGCCGGACGACTGGAAGCCGGCAGCTGGTATGGCCAGGCCGACGAGGGTTCACGGCTCGTGGGAGAAGGGTGCCACTTCATCGACACCGTCTCCTGGTGGCTCGACAAGGACCCGTTGGAGGTGTTCGCCGCGGCCACCGGTGATCCCGACGACACCGCGAGCACGTTGCTGTATCCCGACGGGTCCGTGGCCACCATCACCTACCAGACCGGCGGCGATTCCCGCGCACCCAAGGAGTTGCTCCAGGTCACCGGGGAGCGGCAGCTAGCCCGGCTGCACAACTTCCAGTGGACTGAGCTTTGGCGACGCGGCCGCCGGCGCGTCCGCCGGTCCCGCACTGGCATCGACAAGGGCCAGAAGCAGGAACTGGACGCCTTCGTCCGGGCTGTCGCCGATGCCCGTGCCATGCCGATCCCGCTGGAGTCGCTGGTGGCCACCACTCTCGCCACCTTCGCCGCGAGCCGCAGCCTGGCTAGTCGCCGCCTGGAGGCTGTCGTTCGCGAGGGGTCTGCCGCGGCAGGCGCCGGCTTGGCGGACGATGGAGGCGCGCGGACATGAACCTTG
>Ga0075424_100001815_pt1 | contig 19021 bp, 17 predicted proteins | sample SoiMethybrSBSTD3_FD_75301 | JGI IMG/M metagenome (GOLD analysis project Ga0075424, IMG submission 75301) | Bulk soil microbial communities from a Populus tree surrounding site in Tennessee, USA - Soil MetaG P. TD hybrid SBSTD3 | ecosystem: Environmental > Terrestrial > Soil > Tree plantation... | reverse complement strand
TGCAGACGGCACGCCGAAGTGGCGAATGGCTCCTTCGCCGCATGGGTCGTATTGGAGGGAGGGTATGAAGCTTGGCTACCAGGATGCCGGCTCGGTGACCCTGCTCAAGTCGACACCGACACAGCGCGCCAAGGCCGCTTGGCTCTATCTTCAGTTCATCAATGCGAAATCAGTGAGCTTGAAGAAGAGTCATGTCGGTTTGACGTTTACCCGTGAAAGCGACATCTGGGACAAGTCGTTCACAGAGAGAGCGCCGACGCTTGGTGGTCTCATCGAGTTCTACCGTTCGCCCGCTCGCGTACAGTGGACCCCAACGGGCAACAACGTGCCCGACTATCCCAAGCTCGCACAGCTCTGGTGGCAGAACATCGGTGACGCGTCCTCCGGTGCCAAAACGCCTCAGCAGGCAATGGACGCGCTCGCCGCGGCGCAGGATTCGGTAATGGAGCGTCTAGAGCGCTCTGGCGTTCAAGGTGCGTGTGGTCCGAAATTGAACCCTAAGACGTCTGCGGAGGAATGGTCCAAGAAGGCGGAGGCGAGTGGCAACATTGCTCCCCAGCGCAAACTCGCCAACGAAAAGCCAAAGGGTGAGACTGTCGACTACGATACGCTCATCAAGTCATGGCCTGCCACACCGCCCAAGAAGTGATCATCTCGGAGAAACCTCACAGGAGGAGGCCGGATTCCGGCCTCTTCTAGTTCGCTGCGATCCTGCGACGACAGCGCGATCCGACAGATCTGGATTGACTGGTGAGCTCAAAGCTCTGTCAAGTAGGCACTGCCTCAATCACGCAATTCGAGCAAGCATCGGGATGATCCTCGTGAGCTTGAAACCGGCAGCGCTGCAAAGAGACGGAAATTCCGGCTCAGACCGTGGACGCCCCCCCGTGCAGATCAGCACGTTCACATCATTAGGTCCGCTTGCCGGTGGTTTCCTGTTTCCCCTGTTTCCCCTGTTGCCTCCGCTGCTCATCTACGCGAGCGCATCGGCGATCTTCGCCGCTGCAAGCCTCGGCCTGGCGAGGCCTGTCCGTCGACGCGCTTGAAGTCCAGGGCAGGCACGTAAGCTATCCAACAACTCCACTATCGAAAATGGTGCTCTGACTGTTTAGACTTCGTTGCCTGTGAAGTGCCGACCGGCAAGTACAAGATCGAGGAGGAAAAGCTGTGGGAGCTTGCATGCTGCATTCCCGGCGCCGTGGCCCGGTAGCTAATGCCGTCAGGCTGCTGAACCGTCGCTGCTGCCAGCTAGCCGCGTTGGTTCTCATGGCGCCGATGTTTGGATGGACGACCGCAGCCACCGCGGCCGACACCATCAACGCCTATTCGATCTGGCCGGAAAATTGGGCGCGGCCGATGTTGCAGGAGTTCGAGGCTGCAACCGGAATCAAGGTCAACTTCCTGCGCTTCTCCTCCGGCGAAGCTCTGGCGCGCGTCATTGCCGAAAAGAATAATCCCAAAGTGGACGTGCTATTTGGCGGACCGGTCGAGACCTTTGCCGCGGGCATCAAGGAGGGCGTGTTCGAGCCCTATAAGCCGCCGGCGGCAGCAGTCCTGGCGGCGCGGTTCAAGGAGGCGGACGGCTATTGGACGGCCGTTGCCGACGATCCACTGGTGTTTATGACCAATCAGAAGTTCCTGACCGAAAACAAGCTCTCGGCTCCCGCTTCTTGGGATGACCTGCTCAATCCCGCTTACAAGAATATGCTGCAAATGGCTGACGCCCGCACGTCGGGCACGGCCGTGACCCGCATCTTCTCGGTCCTCCAGGTGAATGACCGCGACGAGGAGAAGGCGTTCGCCTACCTCAAGAAGCTTCGCGGCAATGTCCAGCTCTATACTAAGAGCGGCGGCGGCGGCACGCTGCCGGTTGGCTTGGGCCAGGCGGCCGGGGGCATCTTCTTCATTGTCGACGCGCTCGACACCAAGGCCAAGGGCTACGACGTCGTCATCAGCTTCCCCAAGGAGGGCATCGGAACGTCCGCGGAGGCGATCGCCCTGATTAGCGGTGCCAAGAACGCCGACGCCGGAAAGAAGCTGATCGACTGGGCAACGAGTCCCGCGATGCAGGGCCTCTTTGCCAAGCACAAGATCAATTTCGTACCGGCGCACCCGGAGGTGAAGACCGAGGCTAGTCTTGCCGAGGTGCTCAAAGGTGCAAAGATCTTCGCCATCGACGATGCCTATGCCGGCGCAAACCGCAAGCGCATTGTCGATCGTTGGGTCGCCGAAGTTCTTCCCTAAAACGGGTGCACCCATGATCTGGGCTTGCGCGTGAGGATGGCAATATCAGCGCAGGTCCTGCGCCCAGCCGACCGTGCGGTCGGCCTCACGGTCGTCGTGCTGTGGCTGCTGCTGGCACTGTTCGTCATCTACCCCTTGCTGATGATGCTGTCCGTTGCCTTTCTCGACGGCGGCAAGCCAACGATCGCACCGCTGATCGCGGTTCTTGCCAAGCCGAGTCATCGGGCGGCGTTGTTGAACAGCCTTCTCCTCGGCGGCCTGGTGGGACTTTTCGGCACGGCCTTGGGGTTCCTCTTCGCCTTTACCGTCGCACGCGGAAACCTGCCGCCGAGATGGGTCCGCGTCATCGATGCCGCAACTCTGCTCCCATTGATCTCGCCCCCGTTCACAACGTCCATCTCCTTCATTTTCTCATTTGGTCCGCGTGGGCTCATCACCCATGACCTGCTCGGTTTCAAGGGCACCAACGTCTACGGGCTCACCAGCACGCTGGCCGCCGAGGTGCTGACCTATTTTCCGATTGCCTATCTAACGCTGCGGCCCGTGCTCTCTGGCATCAGCGGCAACCTCGAGGAGATGGCGTTCAGTCTCGGCAGCCGGCGCCTGCATGTGTTTCGCACCGTGACGCTGCCCCTGGCCATCCCCGGCCTAGCCAATGCGGTACTTCTGCTGTTCGCCGCGTCGCTTGCCGACTTTGCGACGCCCCTCATCCTAGCGGGCAACGTGTTACCCGTCCTGCCAACTGAGGCATATTTGCAAATCACTGGCCTGTTCGATCTGAGGGGCGGGGCGATCCTGTCCGTGATGCTGTTGGTTCCCGCGGCAATCGTTTACCTGCTGCAGCGCAGCTGGGTTGCGCGCGGCCATTTCGTCACCGTCACAGGCAAGGCCGGGCCGCAGTCCTCCATCCGAAGTGTGACGCCAACGGCGCGCCTTTGGCTTTCGCTGGCGTGTGCCGCCGTTGCTCTCTTCATCCTCTATCTCTATTCGCTACTGGTCTTCGCGTCGCTGGTCTCCGCCTTTGGCGCGGACCACACATGGACGCTTCGGCACTATCAGGTGATCTTCACCGAAGGCCGCAAGGCGATCGTTGACACGCTCATCATCGCCCTCATCGGAATGCCACTGGGTGGTCTCTATGGCGTGCTGGTCGGGTATCTCATTGCGCGCGGACCAGCCGGAGGCCGCCAAGCCATGGAAATCGTGTCCATGATCAACTACGCGTTGCCGGGCACCATCGTCGGTATCGCCTATTTGATTGCCTTCAACGATCCGCCGATTGCGCTCACCGGCACGGCGCTCATCATCATCGCTTGCTACGTCTTCCGCTACAGCCCCGCCGGCATTCGCACGACCATCGCGCTGATGCAGCAGATCGACAAGAGCCTGGAAGAGGCCTCCCGAAGTCTTGGCGCGCGCAGCGCCGCGACCTTCCGGCGGGTGACGCTGCCGCTGGTGATGCCGGCCTTCCTGGCTGGAGTGGGCGTCGTGTTCATCCGCTCGATGACGGCCATCAGCGCTACGATCTTTCTCGTGTCGATTGGCTGGACGCTCATCACGGTTCGTATCCTCGAGAACATGACGGAGCTCTCGCTCGGCCCGGCGGCGGCGTTCTCCGTGTTTGTCATCGCAATCGTGATGGCGGTCATGGCTCTCCTCAATGCACTGCTTCGTCAGCTGCCCACCGCCACCGGCGAGCAAATGCAATGGGGGCTGGGGGGAGGCTGAGAAGTGTTGGTCGTCTCGCTCTCCAGGCACTTACATCGGAAGGTTAGCTTGTGAACCCGCTCGCCATCCGCCTCGACCACGTCTCGGCGCAATTCCAGCATCGACTAAAGGGGGTAATTGCCGCCGTGCACGATGTATCGATGGAGGTGCAGCCGGGCGAGCTGCTCACCCTGCTCGGACCGTCGGGTTGCGGCAAGACGACGACGTTACGTATGATCGCTGGGTTCCATGAGCCGACAGCGGGGCGCATACTCATTGGCGATCGGGATGTCACGCTCGTCGAAGCCAACGACCGAGGCATCGGCTTCGTGTTCCAGAACTATGCCCTTTTCCCGCATCTGACCGTGTTCGAGAACGTGGCCTATGGACTTCGCGTCCAGCGCCATGACTCCTCGCATATTGCGAGCGCCGTCAGCGAGGTTCTATCGCTGGTGGGCCTTGTGGGTTACGAGCCGCAGATGCCGCATCAACTCTCGGGTGGTGAGCAGCAACGGGTGGCGCTGGCCCGCGCCATCGTCATCAGGCCCAGCGTACTGCTTTTCGACGAGCCGCTCTCAAACCTCGATGCAAAGCTCCGCGTGCATATGCGCGGCGAGATCCGTTCGCTCCAGAAGAAACTCGGCATTACCACCGTCTATGTGACCCACGACCAGGAAGAGGCGATGGCCATCTCCGACAGGATTGCCGTGATGAACAGGGGCGAGATCGCCCAAATCGGCGACGCTGAGCAGCTCTACCGGCGTCCGGCCTCGGTGTTTGTCGCCCGCTTCATCGGTCATGCCAATCTGCTGCCCGCAACAGTGGTGAGCGTCGGCGCCGCGGGCGTCGAGATCGACATTGTCGGCGAGCGCCGAGTTCTTGGCGAGCCGCAATCGGGGCTGCAGCCCAGCCAGCCCGTGACCGCGGTTATCAGACCGGAGGCGCTGGTGATATCCGATGCTGCCAAGGCAAAATCAGGCGTTCCAGGCCACGTCAAATCCTGCGCCTACTTAGGTGATAAGTGTGAGTACGACGTCGAGCTGGCCGGAATTGCCGTGCAGGTCACCAAAGCCAATCCCATGCCAAGCGACCGGCTGGCCCCCGCAACGGCCGTCCGAGTCCAGCTGCCCGCCGATGGCATCCACGTGCTGCCGGAGGCCTAACCATGCAGCGAGTTTTGAGGTCCGCGGCGTATCTGGTGTTGCCGCTATTGCTCACCGTGGGAGCTCCTCGCGCATGGTCCCAGGAGATCGTTCACGGCGCGGACTCCGTGTTCGTCGCGCCCACAATCAAGGTTGTCTGGGTCGTGCAGAAGGGTCCGAATGAGGAAGCCAGTTTCGTCCTGCTGCGGATCGTCAACAGCGCCGGCCGGTACCGGCGAGTGCGTCTCGACGGGGTCGACCCGTTCAGCAAGAACCGAAAAGTCCTCGTCTCCGCGCGCCCGCTGCCCACCAGCATTGATCTTACCGTGCCGCGTTCCAGCTTTGCCGAATACCCAAGCTGCGAAATCCAGCTCTATCATGATGACGAAAGCCACCAGTCACCAAGCCTCACGGTTTACTACATGGGTGTGCCAGACACGACGCCTGAGTTCGCGACGGCGCACGATGCGCAGGCCTATCTCGCCAAGATGGTAGGGAAGTAACGCGCCTATTGACCGACCAGCGGCTTGATTCAATTGACGCATTTCCCCGCGTACCCCTCAGAGGTGGGAGCCTCCAAGCTAGCCGGTGTGAGTCCGGCGCCGTCGAAGAGGACAGCAATCTGATTCGCAATGCCGAACCGGTCATCGGCGCGGCGGCGCTCGTTCAAGGCCCGGATGATGTTCCATTCATCGTGTGCGCCTTTGCTGAAGGCGACTGAAGCCTTGAGCGCGTAGTAGTTGCGAAAGGCGGACCGCGTTAGGCCTTTGTCCACGGCCCTCTTTAGGTCTGCATCGGTCGCCAAACGCTTATCGAAAAAGCTCTCGATCTTCTGCATGTCGGCGCTGCCATCGAGGCCGAAATAGCGCGCGAAATCCTGCGGGCCGACGAAATAGACGAAATCGAAATCCTCTCCCAGTCCGCCCTTGCCTTCGAGCACTTGAGTCCACATCAACATGTAGTCGGCGCCCAAACCGTTCGGGATGTTGGCTTCCGGGACACCTGGGTTCAGGATCCAGACCTGACCGCTGCCAAATCTCCTCTCGAGCTGCGCCTTCGCCGCCGCTGCCACCTCCATGTTGACGTTGAAGAAGCCGCCGCCAATCGTCGAAAGCGGCACGCTCATGTAGCCGATGGCCTTGCCGGCGCTGCGTTCGGCGGCGAGAACGTTCCGGAACATCGCAACCTTGGCGTCAATGAGCTCCTTGAGATCGCCGTTGACGCAATAGCAGATGGCAATCTTTGTGCATTCTGTGGTCTTGCCCGCCAGTACTGGATACACGGGGCACATCGCCATTGATATCGTCAGGACTGCGGCTCGGAAGAAGGCCGCCGTAGGAACTTGTTGCTGCATGGTGTGGTTCCATTCAAAGAAACAAGGGCCCAGCATTGCTCGCGCCGAATTCAGAAGCAACGGCGGCGGTGAGATTGGCTGTTGTTCAGGCCATACGGACGACGCACCTGAAAGGAACAATCTCGCGCTTGCCGTCCAGCCGCTTCGGCGCAACATAGTGCTGACGCGCGGAGAACGCTCATGGGCAGCATGGTTCTTCTGGATCTGATGGGCGGCGTCGCTCTGCTGCTCTGGGGCCTGCACATGGTCCAAACCGGCATTTTGCGCGCGTATGGGTCCGAACTGCGTCATTTGCTCTCAAAAGCGCTCAGCAACCGCGCCTCGGCCTTCGCCGCCGGACTCGGTCTCACCGCCTTATTGCAGAGCAGCACCGCAACGGCGCTCATGGCTGCCTCCTTTACCGCGCAGGGTCTGGTCGGTCTGGTTCCGGCAATGGCTATCCTCCTCTGGGCCAACGTAGGGACCAGCCTCATTGTTCAGCTTCTATCCTTCAACGTCGCCGCTGCAGCGCCGACGCTGTTCGTGATTGGTGTCGTCGCTTTCCGCGGCGGCCCGCGTACCCGCTTCAAGGATCTCGGCAGGGTTGCCATCGGTCTGGGCTTGGTCCTGCTGGCCCTGCACATCCTGATGGACACCCTCGCTCCGGCGGAGAGCGCTCCGTCGGCGCGCGTGCTATTGCGGGCCATCACCGGCGATCCGGTGATGTGCATCCTGCTGGCTGCGGTGATTACCTGGGCGGCTCATTCCAGCATTGCGACCGTGCTGCTCATCATGTCACTGGCTAGGCGAGCCCTTCGTGCGCGATGATCGCCTCGATGCGGCGCACCCGCACTCTGACTGCTATGCACGCCCGACCTGGGGCCACGTCATGTGAGGGGACCGTGATGCACGGCGCGCAATTCTGATATCAGAGTATCAGATTATCTCGTGCAGGCGTGCGTCAATTGCTTTGCGCAGCAATGGGAAGAATCCGGCGTCGTCAGTTCAGGGTCAACCTCCGACGAAAATTGCGCCCGGCTTTGGCCCCGGAGCCACTCCCGCTCTACCCCCAGAAACGGACGAGGATCACTGATTCCTAGGCTAATGGCGCTGTGTGCCAAGAACGGGCTCTGTGCTTTTGCAGCAAAGTGCGTTTACGGTTTTACAGAAGTCGACCTCACTCGATCACCTCGCAGCAGAATGGACTCCGGTGTCACGGCCGGACGCCGCCGGTCCCTCATTCGCTGCTGGTGGTTGTGTGCCGCGTGTCAGCCCCATGCGTGGTTTCACGCGGACTTACCGGGGTCAATTCCCATCCATTGCATGTTGGATTGGCAAGATATGGGATCGCATGGCTCGACTCGCGCCCTGAGCGTGGCCCGAGCATGTGTTGGTGGATTGCATCGAACGCGCCACCGTGGCTAACGAATAGTAGCAGTTCGTTCGGGTGCGATGCTATCCACTTGGCAACGACTGGAGGGATGCGGTCGAATATCTCATGAAAGGGATCGGCATCCAACGGGAGGATGTCGCGGGAAGATTGGTCGGATCTCAGGCCGTGCTGGGCTTTGACCTCGTGAATCACAAGCCCATCGAAGCTACCGAAGTTTCTTTCCACGAGGCCGCGATCGATGTGAATTGGCTTCTGGAGCTTCTCGGCGACTATGGCAGCAGTCGCGAGCGCCCGGATCAGAGGGCTCGCAACAATGCGGTTGATGGGGGCGCAAGCGAGGCACTCCGCTGCAGCAAGGGCTTGAGCGTTGGCCGTTGCGTTTAGTGGAATGTCCGAGTGCCCCTGGTAGCGCCCTTCAAGGTTCCAATCCGTCTGGCCGTGCCGCAGAATGTAGAAGGGGCGTTTTGCAATCATGACAGCATGAAAACATGCGGGAGGAGCGCGTTCAACTGACAAACGTCGGCAGAACATCGGGCCGAAATCGACGCCTATGACATCCGACTACTCAGGTCATCTTTTGCCGAACAAGGGCTTAAGCGCGGGGAATGTAATATGAGCGGACGCGGGTCTCGGGCAGCCCGCAGGGAGAAAGAGTGCGGCGACAACCTCGGCGCGAGCGAATGACATGGCTGCACTTCGATCGGAAACAGCAGATTTGCGGCCCGGTGCGACCACAGATGCTCATCCCGTGGCTCCTACCGACCGTATAGTCGCAATCGACGTCGTTCGAGGCATCACCCTATTCGGTGTGATGGCGATCAACGTCACCACTGCGTTCCGCCTCTCGATCTTCGAGCAATTCCTGCATGATCATGTCGATGGCGGTTGGCTTGACCAAGCGCTGCACTCGTTTCTGATGACCGCCATCGACCTCAAGGCCTTCGCACTGTTCTCTCTTCTCTTCGGAATAGGGTTGGCGATCCAGCACGATCATTTGTCTCCCCACCCTCAGCGCATCACGCTGCTCATCCGGCGACTGGCGTTCTTGATGCTTGTCGGTGGCGTCCATCTCCTCCTCATTTGGAATGGCGACATTCTCTTCGAGTACGCCATTGCAGGCTTCATCGTGGTGGCTTTGCTCTTTGGACCGTCTCGACTGCCGGCCGCTGTTGGCCTCGCCTTGCTCGCGGTGTTCATTGCATCGCCTTTCCTGCCGCCGATCGCGACCATGCCGAGCAGATCTTGGATGACGCAGATAGTCGCCGAGGCTACGCGCGTTTATGGCCCTGGCGGGCTTGCCGATGTGCTCGCCTTTCGCATCCGTGAGCTGTCGGGCTTACTGCCGCTCCATCTGTTTATTTTTCCGCGAACAGTCGCCTTGATGCTGATTGATGCTGCAGCATGGCGTGCTGGCCTGTTCCAGAGGGGATCGAGGGCGAGCTGGTGGCTTCCGAGCGCTGCCGCGATCGGGGTGGGTTGCGGAGCGGCGCTCGCAGTGATTCACGCCATCGGCTTGCTTGACCTGGGATGGCAGAGCCAATTGTCGCTCGAGCGCTTGGGCACCGTTCTGCTGGCGTTCGGTTATGGTGCCGTCATCATCTGCGCATTTGACAAGACAAGGGCTCGATCATTGCTGGCATGGGCCGCGCCGCTCGGCAGGATGGCCTTCACCAACTATGTGATGCAGTCGGTGGTTTTTGGCTGGCTGTTCTATGGCTATGGTCTCGGCCTGTTTTCAAAGGTTGGCGTGGCAACGGCGCTGGCTCTCGGCACCAGCGTCTACGCCGCGCAGGTCGTCTTCAGTGCGCACTGGTTGCGTCGGTATCGCTTCGGACCGTTGGAATGGCTGTGGCGCAGCGCCATGTACGGGGCGTGGCAGCCGTTTCGGTCAGGTTAGAAGCTCCAGATTTGTCGCACCAAGATCGTTGTCGTACATCAGAAGGTTGACGTGTCTTTTGGGTCACGAAGAGGCATGCCGGCTGGTTCACCGAGACGGCAGAAGTTCCTCAGATACCTCTCTGATGTCCTTCGTCAAGCGCCGGGCGTGCGAGGTGGCCGCCTCTCCACGCAGGGCGACCGTGGGGATTTGTACGGCAATGGTCGTGCAGAGGAGAGGGCGGGGACCTGAAGACATCGGTCAAAAGCGGCTACGCGAGGAAATCAGCGGCTCGCCCTCATCGCGCAATAGACCGTCCACCGTCGCTGGCCTCAGGTCGTCGCGAGGAATGCGCCTGGCTCCACCCAAGTTCGCGCTCGATCTTCGTATTCGGCCTGGCCCGGCCTTGCATTATCATCACCACAAGTTGCTTGCCGGCCATGAGAAGTGCGACCCATGCCGGCACGTGGATATTTGCTGCCGCCGCAACATCGATATGCAGGAAAGACTACCAGCCATCAGCGTCGCTGATCACCGCCGCACGGCGTCGACGTTTTCGTCGAGCCTCCGTTGCATCTCCTTGATCTTCTCCTCGCTCAGCGGCTCGGCATCGACGACCGCCGCGGCGAGTTGCGAAGGGCGAGCGTGACGACCGCAAATGCCCCATCGGTTTGCCGATGGAAGCCATGCCGCGAAGCCAGTGACGAACTTCTCGAGGCCGTGTCGTTGGTGCCGGTTGGTCCGGCCGAAGCCTTCACACAGTGCTCGTCGGACGTCCGCATTTGAATGATTGCCGGTGGCCAAGCCGCAAGCTGAATTCGTCAAGAGCCGCAATGCTCAGCCCAATTAGTCAGTGTTCACTTTTGATCGCGTTGTCGCGGATCGCTGCTACGGTGCACCAGGTTCTCACTGCTCAGCTGTTTAGCGGCCACACGCATCTCACAAACATTGGCTCGATGGGTCGGCGTACCACTGATGGGATCGCGGATTGTTGCGTCAATTGTTCCATTGAAGTTCGCGCCTTCCGGGCTGAAGGGGTCATAGCCTTTCACGCCCAAAATCTCCGCACGCGTCCCACCAACCATGCTCGCCTACAACAACACGCGGGTGAAGCTTATCGTTCAATCGGGCGCGCACTACCCGCACTCCCCCAGGTTGGACTAACCGATGTCTTGATGCCGCTCTGAGTGCCTCAAGGCAAGTTCCGCTGTCCTGGGGACGTACACAGGAGCGGACCTTCGCCAGCGTGCAGCCGGCAATCGCATCGGTGTCGCCGATCACGTCCACTTATATGAGGAACAGCGACCGCGTTCATGGGCTCTCTGCTACAGATCTCGACTCTATGGTCTTGTTGGAGGAACCGAGCAGCCTCTATTGCCCGCGCGAGTCCGCCAAATCGGGCGGGGCTGTTCTGTACCATTTTCTACGTGGCGATGATACTCGGCCGGCGTTGGGTGGGAGATAAGCCTCATGACGCTGCCACCTTGTCGGTCTCGATCGCGACGATGGGATCGCCCTTGGCGACGCGGTCGCCCGATGCCGTCAGCCACCGCTGCACCTTGCCTGTTTCCTGCGCCAGCTCGATTGGCGGCATGATGACGTTCGTCGGCATCGCCCTATCTCCCTCCGAGCGCGGAATCACCGGGCGCGATCTGCGAGAGCCCTTCCTGCACCACCGACGCAACGAGCGCGCCGTCGCGCGCAAACACGCTGCCGCGCGCAATCGCACGGCCGCCCGCGCTCGATGCCACGTGCTGCGAGTAGAGCAGCCACTCGTCGATGCGGACCGGTCGATGAAACCACATGCCGTGGCTGAGGCTCGCCTGCTGCGCTTTCGGGCTGAGCCACGACACGCCGTGCGGATAACACGCGATGTCGAGCAGGGTCGCATCCGAGGCATAGGCGAGCACGGCGCAGTGGAGCGCCTGATCATCCGGCATCGCGGCGATCGCCTTGATCCACGTGTGCGCGATCGGCGGCACCGGTGGCGGATCGAACAGCGGCACCGGACGTACCTGCCGCACTTCCACCGCACGCGGCATAGTCAGCCACGGTCGATGCTCGGGGGGGAAGCGATCCGCCGCGACGAGCCGCTGGTCGAGCTCCGACGTCAGGCCCTCGGGGCCCGGCACCTCCGGCATTCGCTCGTGCTGGAAACCGATGGCGTCCGCACTGTCCGTCGTGAACGACACGGTTGCGAGCACGATTTCGCGCCCGCGCTGATAGCCGGACACTTGTCGCTGCACGAAGCGCCGGCCATCGCGCGCGCGCCGCACGCCGTACTCGATCGGAATCTTCGGATCGCCGGGAAACAGGAAGTTGACGTGGATCGCGTGACACGCGCGGTCATGCACCGTGCGCGCGGCCGTGGCCAGCACCTGGGCGAGCAGCTCGCCGCCGAAGACCCGGGGCCGGAGGTACTCGATGCTGCGCGCTTCGAAGCGATCGTCGCCGAGCGGTTTGGCGTTGAGCGCGTCGAGCAGCGTCTGGAGCGGGCTGGACATATGCGCGCGAGGCTCCCCTACCCGAAGCGGAGAGTCAAGGCGCGGGCGCGCGGAGCAGGCGACGGAACATCAGGCTGATTCGCTCCCTCGCCGATGACCGCCTCGGCACACCGTGAACGCAGTGGCGCTGGCACGTCCCGCCCATCAGCGCCTGCGAACTAAAGGTCAGCTGACCTGGCCACCGAATTGGAAGATCAACCGCTCGAAGGCCGTCACGAGAATGCAGTGCGCGTTCGGCGCCGCCGCCATGACGGCACTGGCCGACTACGCGACCACGCGGGCGGGCGATAATCGTCTCCCACACACTGAGCTGTTCCTGCACCGGCACGAAGACCGTCGTTGACGTGTCGTGAAAGTGCTGCGGGGCGCCGCATAGTCCGTCTCTGAATTCAGGCTACGGCCACTCAGAACCACGAACATGCCAACCTGGTCGTTCACATCTGCTGCTGGGTAGCGTCCGGCACCTTGATTGTTTCGGGCGTCGCATGCTTGAATCAGGAACTTAGGGGAGTGCGAACACTGATGGCAAAACACCGGATCTACACAACGAGCTTCGCCAGCGTCTATCCTCACTACGTCGCGAAAGCAGAGAAGAAGGGACGCACAAAGGCAGAGGTCGACGAAATCATCTCCTGGTTGACAGGCTATCGTCAGAAGGACCTTGAGACGCAACTGAAAAAACAAACGAATTTCGAAACATTCTTTGCGCAGGCTCCCAAGATCAATCCTGAGCGATATTTAATTAAAGGGGTCGTTTGCGGTGTCCGCGTTGAGGATATCAAAGAGCCGACCATGCGCGAAATTCGCTACCTAGATAAGCTAATTGACGAGCTGGCGAAGGGGAAAGCGATGAATAAAATTCTGCGGAAGGAGTGATCCCGACCAAGCCTCTGTCCACCTAGCATTCGCGGGTAGCCGCTCTGACTCACCATCGAGGCAGCAGCCTGCTTCTCCATCGCGCCGCGCCCTCATTGGGGTGAGGGCGAGGGCGGCTCCATCGAAGCAGGCAAGGGGAAGGGCCCGCCAAGGCGAGGATGACTGCCGCCTTTGGAGCCTTTGCCCCGGTTGGAACCCTTGGTTCCCCGCTCAGGCCAAAAGCGCCCCCTCCGTGCGAGCCGACGCTGCTGCGATCACATGCTCGTCCGTCGGGGCCTTGTGCGGACCCTTGGAGGTCGAGGGTTGAGTGCACATGGCGGCTTTCGGCGACATCTTCCGCTGCTTTCACGGCCATAGATCATGCCATGCTCAAGGCTGAGTTCCAACCGCGGCGGCGGGCAAAAACTCATGCAGCTCGCGCTCGACCGCCCTTGGCTTCTACCGGCTCGGCACCACCAGAAGATTGCCACCCTCCTCTTTGTCTGCTTATCTTCTGGTATACCATTCGGTGCCCACGCGTCGCAATCCGGATCCGATGCAACTCCCGGCCTATCTCGACCAGGTACTCGCGTCCTTCACCGACCACAAGGGGCGTGCCGCCACGATGCGCTGGCTGCGGCGCCCGCAAGACTGCATGACAGCACTCAAGCTCAGCGCCATGAAATCGACGCGCGTGAGCTTCGCTCCTGTTCTCGCGCGCCAGATGATCCGGCAGCGCTGGGTCATCGAGCGCAAGCGGTTTCACTGCGACTCGGATGGCGACGGGCACGGCATCTATTCGATCCGGGCCGGAGGGCACGATCTCACCTATATCGCGCGCTCTTTTCGCTGGGACGGGATCGAGAAGGTGGGCCGCCGGTCGGACGGCGCCAAGCGCGATATGTTCGGCGCGGTCTTTCACCAGCGGCCGGACGAGGAGAGGATCGCGCGCGAATTCGCGATCTTCGACCTGCGCGACGCAGACCGCATGCGCACCGATTCCTTGGTCACGGGCTGGACGCCGGCAAACCGCAGCGCGCGCTTCTTCGACCACGTGGTGGATTGCCTCACCGCGGGGCAACAGCCCGACCCGGGCTTCCTAGGCAGCGGCACCGGCTACCTTCTCCGTAACGGTGGTTATCTGGGCAGCGGCCGCAACGGCTCGCTAGCGTTCGAGGGCATACCGGAGGGCCACGTCATCCGGCATCCGTTCTTCGGCGATCTCTTCGGCCTCTACTTGGTGCGCCAGGTCTCGATTGACCTCGTTAACGGCATCGCCGCGGCGCGCAACCCCAAGGCTGCCCGACTCGCACCCGAGATCGCCCGCTATATCGGCGTGGGCAATTCCTCCGGACAGGGCATGTGCGTGGCCCTGCAGCGCTGGCCGCATTGGGTCTCCACTTGGCTTACGGTGCGGGAGCTTGCGCTCGCCTTCGCCAAGTCGCGGCCAGCCGCCGAGGACAGGCAACGCGCCGAGCGGTTGAGGATGCTCGTCTCCCGCGCCAGCGACTATTACCGCTCCACCAAGCTTCAATGCGAGGACTACGTTGTGCCGACGGACGTCCTAGCCGGGAACCTCAATGTCGTACGACACTGGGTTGCCGAGACGGTGCAGAACGGCGCGCTCTGGGGTGAGCTCGTGCGGCGCGTCGAGGCGCAATTCGATGGAGAAACCGTCGAGCAGCTCAACTCGCTCCTTCTCGAGATCTATCCCGAATTCGCGGACGCCTGCGCTGGCTATCTGCCGATCGGTGCCGAGCGCGAGCGCGACCTGATCCCGGAGATGGCGGTAGGGGAGCTCAAGGCACTGTTGCGCGACCGCTACGACTGGGCTCTCCGTTACGACATGCGGCTGTCCGATGCACGCCGGCATTTTTGGTATCACTCGGCCGACAACGGTGAGCAGCGGCGCGGCGAACGGATCATCGATCCGCACGAGGAGTTCGAATCCTTCATCGATCACATCGGGTTGGTGCAGCGCTTGGCCAGCGTGCTGACGCTATACGCGGATGACCGACGCGTTGCCGAGGTCGTGAGCGACACACCCGATCTCGCCTTCGCCGTCTCGCGCGTGCAGTATCTCGCTGATCTGCCCTATGCGGAAATCCGCGATAACCTCATCCATAAGGATTTCATCCCGGCTCACCTGATCAGGTTCTTCCTGGCCGCACTCGGCATGGAGTGCACCAATCCGCTCAGCATTCGCTATGTCCGCGGCGTCTTCTTTCAGGGGATGCCCTTGCCGGAGGAGATCGCCCGCGGGGCCGCGGAGGATTGGATCTTTCCCATGCAGCCGGGGACCTCCGCGCTCAAAGGGGCCACCGCATGACCACAACCGTCGCGGCCATGTCTGAAATCACGCGCGTGGCGCCGTGGTCGCTGCGCGCCCTGGGCTATTCCTTCGGCGTTGCCGAGCGGGCAGTGCGCTTCCTCGCCTGGGCGGAGGCGGTGCACGGGCAGACGTTGCGAACGTTGCGCACGCACGAGCAAGACATCACCCGTTCGACGTCGCTGCCACCGGCCGGCCGAAGCCGCAATGGCCAACGCGCTTGGCGCATTGATGCAGGAGGCAAGTATCTCCTCGAGGTCGGGCCGCCCGCCATCGATCTTCTTACCTGCGACGTGCGCACGCAGGGTGCCGGTCACATTGCGCTTGCCAACGCAAGCGGCGCCGGGCTCCTGGCTGCGCTCTGCGACCTCGCCGCCCGACGCCACATCGGTTGCATCGCAATCTGTCAGGCCGGCGAGAGCGATGACCTGCCGTACGACGTGGCACGCCTCGGCTGGATCGCGGCGCTGCCGTTGAAGGGCCGCACGCTCTTTCTCCGTGGCACGGCAAAGCCCGATGACGCGCTCATCCTGTCCGTCGTCCGGCCCTGGTCTGCCCCGGTGGATGGCGTCGACGAGCCGGCGATCCGCGAGGACGTAGGGCGGGTTCTCGAAGGCTTGCAGGGCGCCTATATCGGGCTTTCCGGGTTCCAGCCGAATCCGGCAGTCATCGAGGCGCAGGCGGCATTGGGCCCGCACGCCCTGGCCGGCCTGCATGCCCTCGACTACGCCGATCGGGTGGTGGCGGCTTACCGGTCCGGCGTCGAAATGGATCTTGTCGATCTCGCCCATCTGTACGAGCTGGAGAAGCGGACCTGGGCTCCCACCTCTGAGAGGTCGCGGGCACAGGCCGGATACGGCCAATATTGAGAGGTGGTCCGAAACATGGCGAAGGCACCCTACGATATCGGAGTGAACTGGCGGTTCGACATCCATCCCGATATGCGGGATCTGCTCGCGGCGAAAGATGCAGTGCCGAAAACCACGGACTCCGACAGCCTACGTTCCGGTTGGGTTGCCTATGCCGCTTCCATGCAGCAGCCCTATCCGCAAGGCATGCTCGTTGCCGACACGGTTCTCCATTGCGCCTACGAGGCATCGGCCGGGGCGATTCCGGTGCGCATTTATCGGCCGAAAGGGGCGCCGCACCCCTCGCCCTGCGTGGTCTATCTGCACGGCGGCGCCTTCATCAAAGGCAGCCCCGACAGCGGTGATCCAATTGCCTGGGGCGTCGCCGACCACGTGGGTTGCGTCGTGGTCAGCGTTGATTACCGGCTCGCCCCGGAAAATCCTTTCCCCGCCGGGGTGGAGGATTCCTACGCCGTTGTCCGCCATCTCGCCAGGCAAGGCCACACGCTCGATATTGACCCCGACCGCCTAGCGATCTGGGGTGATAGCGCCGGCGGCAACATGGCGGCGGCGGTCTGCCTGATGGCGCGCGACCGCGCCGGCCCGCGCATCCTCGCCCAAGCGCTCAACTACGCGTGCCTGACCGACGAGTTGGATGCCCCCGCGTACAGTCGCTACAAAGATGCACCGGTAACCACCGCCTCCATCGACCGCGCCTGGACCCTCTATCTTGGCAACCGGCGCCCGACGCGGAATCCCTACGCCGTACCGCTGAAAGCGGTCGATCTGAGCAACATGGCGCCGGCTCATATCCATTTCGCCGAGATCGACTGCCTCGCCGACGACAGTCGCCAGTATGCAGAACGGCTTAAAGTCGCCGGCAATCAGGTTGTGTTGCGCTCAGCCGACCGGATGATCCATGGCTTTCTGCGCGCTCGCTTCAGCGGCCCTGACGCCGCGGCCGAATTCGCTGAGCCCTGTACCTTCCTGCGAGGGATCCTCTTCGGCAGCACGGCGCACGAGCAGCAGGCGGGGACGGCCGCATGATCAGCATGGTCGGACGCCGCCTGCTCTGGGCCATTCCGAGCGCTCTGCTGATCACGGCACTCCTCTTCTTCAGTGTGGCCGGGCTCCTCGGCAGTCCCGCCGCCTTCATGCTGGGACAGGACGCGACGCGCGAGAGCATCGCGGAGCTCAATGCCCGGCTCGGCTTCGATCGGCCACTCATCGTTCAGTATCTCGACTGGATGGGCAGGGCGCTCGCCGGGAATTTCGGTCGGTCCTATTCGAGCCACCAGACGGTCGCCGAGGCGATCCTGCCGCGTCTGCCGGTTACCTTGGAACTTGGCGTTGCTGCCGTCTTGCTCGCGGCCATCATGGCCGTTGGCCTCAACAGCATCACGACCGGACGCACGGTGGTCCGGCCGATGGCGACCGCGCTGGCCGTGCTCGGTGTCACGCTGCCCAACTTTGCCCTCGGCCTCAGCCTGATTTTCCTGTTATCGGTGAAGCTAGGCTGGCTGCCCTCGGTTGGTTGGGCGCCTTGGTCGGCCGGAATCGGCGTGCATCTGACGCATATTGTCTTACCGATCGTTACCTTGTCTGCCTATTACTACGGCACGTTCACTCTCGTATACCGAGCGGAATACGACGCAACCAGTCAGCGCCTCTTCGTGCGCGTTGCGAAGGCCAAAGGGTTGTCGGAGGGGCAGGTCTCCTTCCGGCATGTGTTGCCGAACTCGATCCTGCCGGTGATCACCTATGTGGGGTTAAGTCTCGGCCAGCTTATGGGTGGGGCGGTCGTGACCGAGGCGCTGTTCTCCATTCCCGGCGTCGGCAGCCTGCTCGTCGATTCGATCATCGCGCGCGACTACCCCGTCATGCTTGCGATCGGCATGCTCACGATCGCCGGCGTCGTCATCATGAACTCGGCCGCGGATGCCCTGTATGCGGTAGCAAACCCGCAGATCCGGTTGAAATAACAGAGGGGTTCACCGCCATTTCTAGGAGCGAGCATCCATGTGGCTAGGACATCCGGTGAGAACGGCACTCGCGGCTTCAGCGGCCGTTGCATGGCTCGGGTTGGCGCCGGCTGCAGCCGAGCAGCCGCAACATGGCGGCACACTGACCGTGTCGCTCCCCAATGATGCGAAGTCGCTCGACCCGACCTTTCAAATCAATTTCTCTGAGCGCCAACCACTCTATCTCCTCTTCAACACGCTCGTCGGCCTTGCGTCTGATTTCAGCGTCAAGCCCGAGCTCGCGAAGAGCTGGGAAGTGCGTGATGGCGGCCGGCTCCTCGTGCTCCACCTGCTGGGCGGTGTGAAGTTCCACGACGGCACTGCGTTCGATGCCAAGGCCGCGAAGTGGAACCTCGACCATCGCATGACCGATTCGGTGAACTCGCCGTCACGGGTTCAGCTCACCGAGCTCATCGAGTCGGTCGACGTTCAGGACGAGGCTACCCTCGGCATCCGGCTGAGGGGGCCTGCGCCAAGCCTCCTCGGCATGTTGGCGCAGCGCGAAGGCTTCATGATTTCGCCGCAGGCCGCCGAGAAGTTTGGGCCGAGCTTCGGCCAGAATCCGGTTGGGACGGGTGCCTTCATCTTCAAGGAGTGGACGCCGGGCAATCGCATCGTCGTCGAGAAGAACCCGAACTACTGGGAGCCTGGTAAGCCCTATCTCGACCGGGTCGTCTTCATCCAGACGTCGAACCCGGTGGTGGGAATCCCGCGCCTCCTCACGCGCGAGCTCGACTTCATAGGAGCCCTAAGCCCGATCGAGGTAAGG
>Ga0075424_100001814_pt1 | contig 19028 bp, 18 predicted proteins | sample SoiMethybrSBSTD3_FD_75301 | JGI IMG/M metagenome (GOLD analysis project Ga0075424, IMG submission 75301) | Bulk soil microbial communities from a Populus tree surrounding site in Tennessee, USA - Soil MetaG P. TD hybrid SBSTD3 | ecosystem: Environmental > Terrestrial > Soil > Tree plantation... | reverse complement strand
CAGATGCTCCAATGAATATCATGACAAGAATGATGCTGGGTGAAGAGTCGGTATGTATCTAGAATCTTGCTTGTAAATACATGTACGTAAGATGTTGTAGTTTAGTACGTACAATGACAACATAAAATAGCTCAATTCTTAAGAGAAGGTCAAAATTGGGAAAAGAGAGTTACTAATATACAAGAGTATTTCTGTTAAAACTGCCTGCATCTAAACAAAATCCATCATCTACATATCAATTGAAATAAACCCAGCAAATATTACTTCCTGGTCAACTACTACCACTAGAAAAAAGGGAATAATAATTAGAGATGGTCCAGAGCTAGAGCAATTTAATCAAATCCTTTCCAATCCAAAGCTTGTCGAATTGGTAAAGAAAATAGAAGCAATTAATCCAAAGAATAAAGAAGATGCGGCTAACAGAAGTAGCAATACAGAAGTTTTTGATATTTCACAAAAAGACTGGTGTATGGGAAAGCAAAAGGAATAACTCCTTCATTTGTACAAAAAGAATACAACTATGAGTGACTTTGCTTTCATGCGCTTTATGAGCAATAATCTCTTAACACAAGAAGAAAGTCAACATAAAGATGAAATTATTAATTTGACTGAACAAGTTCTTGATACAAAGGGTTTAAAATGTGATGAAAGAGTATCAAAGCTCTCAGAAGAAAAGTTGAGGGAAATATTGGAAGAGGTAAGGAAGTTACGTAATAGAAGAAAGAAAAGTGCAAATGGTGAAAGTAGCAATAACAAAGAAGAGCTACTCTATGTTAGATAGATAAACGATTCGTCTATTCCTCAGTTGCTACGGACTGTGACGCCATTGAAGTGAAATTATCACCGTTAGCTTTGCTTCGAGTGCCACCATTACCCACAGCTTGTGGCTTTATACCTTCAAGGTTAACCGTACGAACTGAACTTTCCATTATCCTTTCAGAATATCTGTCTTTTTATTTGAGGTTTTCAAACAAAGATATATCCTGGCTATGTAAAATGATAAACCTAAGTGGCTTCCTAGTTTTAATATATATTTTCACCAAATCTGTTGCAAGACTATAAAAAATAAGAATAACTTTCAATATTAAGTTCTAGAATTACTTTTAATTCAGCCTTGCCTAAACACAAAAAAAAGAAAAGAAAAGAAAGGCTAAGTTTGCAAGTAATTGTCTGATAACAATAGTGCAATGTTTTACTATCTCTCAGAACGTATTGGTGATTTATTTGCTTGTAAAATTACAGTATTAAAGCTGGCTATGTTCATTACTTAATATAATTTCTGCTCATATTAGCGGTAGTGTATTGTCATTATGATAACATTCGAGTAGACTGAGATTTTGGCTCTAAGAGTACTTCAAGTCCATGAGTAAAGATTCTTCCTGCAGTTATCTTTATGAGTTGCAGACCAATTTTATCTAATTCATTTATAAAATGCTGATTCATTAGTGTTGCTCTTAATTTGAGTCGTCCTGTATCGTTCTCTCTATCTATGTTTTTGATATCGATACCTATTATTTCTATCTTCTTACGCCAAGTAGCTAATTCAACATCTTTTTCGCCTGGTTTTTCATTATCAGCCATCTGAAGTGTTTCTGATGTGGTGAATCTCCTATTTTAATTTAAATAACTTCAATGAGACGTTGGCTTTGATTCATTCCTCTGACTGCAATATACCCAACTACTAACCTTTGTGCACTCTATATGAGATATGCCCCATTATGGTTGACAATGGGTATCGAGGCGATAACTGAGGCCATTATCACAACCTTTATCTATCGTCCTCGTTTTGGTTATACTCGACTATCCAAAAGATTACGTTTGAGATCTTGTTATTTCTTTCGCTGCATAAAAAATTACGGGATAAGACCTCTTATTTTACAACCGGTCATTTGTCTTTGCTAAGCGAGCCCATTACTTTTCCAAATTCAAATGGTGCTTTACAAGTTCTCGTGATGTCAGAGCCACCCACCGGTTTAGAGATATATATTGGAACTGGTGGGTTCAGTGTATTTATTCGTGACTGATGTTCAAGGTTAGGCGGATAGACTATAAGAAATCAAAAAGAGGAAAAATAGCAAGCATTTAGGTAGTTTGTTAGGTAAAAGAAGGCTATTTACAAATACTAGGTATTTCGTTGCATATCAAATGCTGTGTACCATACTCTAGTGATTTGTGAAATTTCTATATAATATATAGTAATTATACATTATTACATTCCTGGATTTACCTGCGTGTACATCATAAAGCCAATACGCAGTCAAACTAACAGAAGACTCGATATATGAAAACCTCAAAATCAGCTGCTATTTAAGATGAATTCCACGCTGTTTGTTTGCTGTTATATTCCGCCCTAGAATATTTTATTTTAGCAGGATGCCCCATTACAACTACATCAGGAGGAATGTCTTTCGTTACTACTGCAGCCATTGCGACTACACTATTGCGTCCAATTCTCACCCCTGGTTTTACTACTGCTCTGCCACCTATGATAGCTCCATCCTCTACTACGACTCCTGCCATCTTTGGACTCATAGGGTATGGATCATTAGTAAAAGCTGCTCCTGGGCCGATGAAAACATTCTTGCCAATTATTGTCAATGGAGGAATGTACACAGAACCTTCTATCCTTGTGTTCTCACCAATTCGCACTTTGTAATCTATATGTGTTAGTGAACCGACCATTACGTGGTCGCCAATTTCTGTTTCATTGCCAACATATGCAAAATGCCATATCTTTACATTTTTACCAATTCTTGCAGTTGAGGACACATAGTTTGTTACACCAGGATTAGTATAATTTTGGTCAGTCATCATGTTCCCACAGCTGCCACGGGTCAATGTGACTTATAACTTTATGTCATGTGTTTTCTTTAGCTCTATTGGGACTGTCAACGAGATCTTCCACGATCACAGAATCGATAGGTATCATCGCTTACACGTTTATACAACTGACAAAATATTTACGCTAAATAATATGGCATATTTACAATAATAATGGCATACGATGATTCAGATGGTTGGTATGATCATGTAAGGCTCCACTAGCCAGCCAATCTAATGATCCAAATCTTGATTTTCTTTTTAGACCTACCAAGGCTCTGTGGACACCCACCTGCAGGAGCATATAAAGATCGCTGTGGTTATGGACCACGTTTGCCATTATTGCTAATGATCATCAGCTCACTGACCAAACATCAATCGTTAGAATCATAGAGGAAAATTGGAATTTAGGACACATCGGAAACCATTCCTTCGATCAAAAAGCTGGCTCGCTTACAAATATGTTTGATCTTACAGGGAATAGAAGTATGACAGAAAAGCTTTTTATATCCTTTAAATGGAACGACAGTATCAAGCTAGCTGACGTAATACATTCAAAAAAGATTTAACAATCATATTCTTTAATCATTCTTTAGCAGAAAAAATATGTCATTTACGGAGGGTCCAGACAGACGTAAGCGTTTGCTAAAGTCTATGGTTACTCTTGCGATACTGGTCTTAGGTGCTGGACTAGCTACGAATTTTATTTTAGGATATTTAAGATCACAAGATCCTATCTATCAATGTATTAAAGACCCAAATTCACAGCCATTTCAACTATCAATTCCTATTACGGTTGCCCGCGATGGCAGCAACGTTGCTGTCCCGGCAGGCATAGGTATGAATAATAATTGCACAAGACCTGTGCATATACTCGAACCCAATGTTATTCATGTTGCTTATAGCAAATCATATCCTTTCACTCTAGGTCATTTTCTGTATATTTGGAAAATAGATCTAACGAAATACAATACTAAGGTTTATGTTAATAATATCCTGCATACAAACGGCAGTTATTTAGATATTATCCTAAGGCAAGGAATGTCCTTTAGAGTGAATTTTACCCGTAAGGCATAATTCATTTGTTTCACATCAAAGGCAGTATTATTCTGATTCTTACATATATCATGAAATTTATGAACATTATCTGCTGGAAATGAAATCGTCATTATGCTGCTTTATAAAATACTGCCTTCAGATATATCATAAATGCTATTTTCAATTTGTAGATAGATTTTCAACCTTTTTCCAAACAGTTCTGTCCTTGTGGTCCATTAACTCAACAGAATATTTTTCAATTAGCATTTTCCTAATATCATCGGAGCTCTGAAATTTCTTCTGTGCTCGCAGCTTGTTGCGCACAAATATCAACTCTTCGATTTCCTTTTTCTCCTCATCTGAAGCTTCAATCACTTTAAGACCCAGTATATCAATAAAATTGTTAAAGAATCGAAGTACAATCTGTGCCATACTCTGATTCATCTTATCTGCTGCAGCATAGCGATTTAATTCCGCAACATACTTCATAAATATGCTGATGGCAAGTGTAGTGTTCATGTTATCCTCTATTGCACCTTCAAACTCTCTCATGGATTCATCAGATAATTTCTTTACTGCTTCAAGTTCTCCTCCACTTTCTTTTTCTTCCTCCTTTTTTGAGCTAGCAAATCGCAACTCATATGCGAGAGTTTCGATTTGACGCCATCTTTGACGGGATTCAGTAAGTAATTTATCAGTATAATCGAGGGGTTTTGAATATTGTACAGACAAGCAATAAATCCTCAAGGCATTCATTCCCCAACGGCTAAGCGCTTGCTGTATGGTTACAATATTGCCAAGCGATTTGGACATTTTTTCAGAGTTAATCGTAACCATTCCTGTATGCAACCATATTTTGGCAAACTGCATTTCTGAGAAAGCCTCCGATTGTGCTATTTCATTTTCATGGTGTGGAAAAACCAGATCATGTCCACCACCATGAACTTCAAATGGACATCCAAGGTATTTCAAAGCCATTGCAGAGCACTCAATATGCCATCCTGGTCTTCCTTTTCCCCAAGGACTGTCCCATACAGGAGGCTCTGAATAGAATTTCCACAAGGCAAAATCAAGCGGATCTTCCTTAGATGTGTCAACTTCAATTCTATATCCTGATTCTAACTCTTCAATAGATCTTTTTGATAATTTGCCATAATCTGGAAATGACTTGACACGAAAATAAACACCGTTGAGTGATAAATATGCGTGACCCTTTTTTATTAATCCTTCAATTAAATTGATCATCTCTTTTATATTTTCAGTGGCGCGTGGATACAAATCAGCTCTCTTTACATTAAGCGAGTCAAAGTCTTTGAAATAACTATTGGTATATTTTGCTGCTACTTCTTCTGCTTTTATCCCCTCCGATTTTGCTCTATTGATGATCTTGTCGTCAACATCTGTAAAGTTCTGAATAAATTTTACTCTGAACCCTTTAAAAATAAGGTATCGTCGTAGAACATCAAAGAAAATTATTGTTCTAGCATGGCCTATATGAGAGTCATCATAAACGGTAAGGCCGCATAGGTAAAGCCGGATATTATTATTATCTTGCTTACTTGTATCTTTAGTTTCGTGATCTAGTCTGGCGGCCTTATCTAATTCTTCTATATTCCTACTTAGAGTATTGTATAGTTTCAAATTTGATAACAATATTCGTGATCAGGGATATTTTATAGATATACTTGTAGACAGTCCTTTAATGCCCCTCTGCTTGTTTATCTAGCTATATATACGAAACTTACTAAACTTTGAGCAAAGATCGCATATAGAGACAGCGCTGGAGCGTTGCCAAGCTAAGTACTTCCAATATGCTGTCAAGTGTGACATCTCCTAAAAATCATGCATAGCAAATGGAACATTTGAGCCCATATCTGGAACAGCAATATCACGCTCCTCATTATTGTTGCCTAGACCCATCCTCTGTCTATTTCGCGTCAAGCGATATTATGAAACTGCCTTTCCTAGCCTTGCTCAGGTCGTACGAGCCACCATCTGCTATGGTTGCTTATCTCATTTCTATTTTACTGAATCGATATTGGCATTACAAGGACCACCAGCTCCTACCTGACAAATCCCCATTTATGCAACATGTGTTTCGCTGCTACGGCTGCTATAATCCATCGAATTCCCAGAATATGCTTGTGTAACTGCGATACTCGCTGATCCAAATAATGAAATTAGGCCTAGTCCGATTACCGAGAACAAAGATATGAGCATGCCTATATAGAGGTCGTTTAACTGACTGATGCAGCCACAGCTATTGCCTTACCACATGAGGACGTCCTTTTCTGCTTATGACCATCAACCTCTAATCGAGTCTACTTCTCCACGATCTCGTATACCGAGATTTTCTCTCATCAATTGTTATATGCGTTACGTGGGAAACAAACAGTTCAAACGTTTCAAAACGAAATTTCGTACTAACTTTCTGCCGTCATATTAGTTATAGTAAATGATGATAGTTATTCTTCCGGACGCCATACTGTCTTTTCTATACTGTACCATTAAAAATCTCATCTTCTTAATACAAATGCTGCTCCGACTAGGCAGCAACTCAAAACCGAATTGCTAAAGACAAGGACAGCAGAAACCCTCAAGTATGGTAAAGGCACGTCTGAGTACAACAATGTGGAAATGCTGGTTAAATTTTATAGAGATGAGCTTTCAGCGAAAAAATGAATTACGGCTTTAATGTAACTATTATCCCGTTAAAAACTCATACCATAAGATCAGATAAGTAAATATTTTCTACGTGTATAATTATAGGTCAATAAATATATCATTGCCTCTGGTGTCGACTTTGTATGTTGTTAACTTGACGCCAGAAAGATAGTCTAACAATTCGCCTGTTCTAATATTGTAATGCCAAGAATGTAAAGGACATTCAACTACTTCACCATCGATTTCTCCGGGAGCTAGCGATCCATCTTGATGGCGACAGAGTGCCTCTATTGCATAAAACTTACCATTAGTATAGAATAGCGCAATTCTTGTACCGTTGATGTTGAGTTCTTTTCCTTTTTTTTCGCCAATTTCTGATTTATGGGCTACTTTGACCCACGTCATTTTGAGAATCTATTTAATAGGTGATAGTGGGGGTAATAAAATGTTGGTATTATTGAACATGAGTCGAAGTGATTCGAAAAAATATTAGAATTGCATTATCCACTCATATTCCCGTGCTTCGTTTAAATATTGAGTATTTGTGAAGTATATATTCGACCGTTTGTGTCTTGTATGATTTCTAATTTCTAAATTGTATTGAACTGTGAACAGCTGCTTTACATGTTGATAAATCTGTTAGACCACAGTAGGTTGATTTTTGCTACTCATTAGCTTTTTTTCTCAAGAATTGTTTTAATCTCTCGGTTTTGTATTAGAATATTGACAATATTATCGCGCTCTTCCTTTGAGAGGCCACTAGAAGCTCCAAGTGAATCAATTACCTTGAGTTTTGACAAATCCTCCAGGCCCTTTTCAATTGTTATCTGGGATTCGTAGACAAGCTTGCCAAAAGAGGTAAGAGAAAGCATTCCACCTTTTTTTTGCACCAAATTGGACTTAGTTAATGCACTTATCCTTGAGTAATATTGCTTTGAAGTTAGCTTCAAATCTGCTCTGAGCACATTAGGTTCCCTTCTTTCAATGGCAATGGCCCTTAACAGAGATAAAGCATGGTCATTGGAAAGAGCCTTAAAAATCGTGGCAATATCATGAACCTTATCAGTGGCCATGTATTGACTTGGAATCAATCTATTAATTAACCTTATTTAATATTGATTTCTTTACAGCGGTTCCAAATATCCAAAATGACGATAATTTGCAAATTTATCAAAATAATAGAAATTAAACCTAAATTGTTTAATTCTAATATATATACGTAATATGTAGAATCAATAACCGTGCTTAAGATGTGAAGAACAAATGCTATTGCATTTACATGCGTAAATTAGTCCCTCCCTCCTTGGTTTATGCCGTCTCCGCCGTTGCTAAATCTGACATTGAATAACTATGGCAGATAGATATTATGCTTGCAAAGTATTGCAACAATTCAATTTCATTAACGGGATGACATCTAGATCTAGTGTATATTTATTACTATATCTATACACGTATCTCGTCATACGCTAGCATTAGTAATTATTATAATACTTGTTAGTTACCAAGACTCATCTTTATTTCAAAGATAACTTAAAATCTAGTCCGCTGACGTGAAGGTTTGAATGCCGGAGACACCTTGCGAGCTATGTATCAGCAGCAGTGGCGGCGGACAAAACAACAAGGACGCCCAGTATAAAAATAATAATGACAATAATGACAACAATAACAACAATAACAACAATATGAAGTCCAATAGTGCTGTAGTTACAAGTGCCCTTCCTTATGCTAATGGCGAAATACACATCGGTCATATTGCATCTACCTATCTGCCGGCAGACATTTTCACACGATTCTGCAGATTAACTGGAAGAGAAATCTATCATGTGTGTGCATCTGATGATTTTGGAACTCCTGTGCTGATAAGAGCTGAAAAGGAAAACAAAACACCTGCTGAGTATGTTGATTTATGGAATAGACGTGACTATGAGGATTTTCGATTATTTGGAATATCTTTTGACTTTTTCTATAAAACGAGTTCTAAAGAAAATGTCGAATTTGTACAATATGTGTTCAAAAGGCTTTATGAAAATGGTCATATCTATGAACAAGACGTAGTTCAGTTTTACTGCCAATACGATGACAAATTTTTACCTGATAGGTATGTCATTGGTAGGTGTCCTAATTGCGGAGCAGAAAATCAGTACTCTGACCTATGTGAGAAATGTGGCAAAGTTCCTGATCAAATACTAGATCCAAAATGTGCCATTTGCGGTAGACCTCCCGTTAAAAAGAGCAGTAAGCATTATTTCTTTAAACTCTCAAACTTCTCAAAGCAGCTAAAGAAATGGTTGAACGGCAATGCAAATCTTCAATCAGATATAAAAAATTATGTCATAAACTGGATTGACGAAGGTTTGGAGGACTGGGATATAACAAGGGATCTGTCATGGGGAGTTCCAATTCCAATGCCTGATGCAAAAGGTAAGGTATTCTATGGATGGTTTGATAACCATCTATGCTATATTTCTACATTGAACACTCTTATCGAAAAACAACAAGGAGAAGTACAAGATAAAGGAAGTCAAAACCAAAAACAACAAAAACACAATTCTTCTTCAAAATCAGAATCAGAAACGGACAACGCAGCGGAAGTACAGCAGCAAAATTATAATATAGACGTTGGCAAAAAATATTGGAATAACTCTGAAATATATCATTTCATAGGTAAAGACATTGTTTATCATCACTACTTGTTTTTGCCTGCAATGCGAATGGGTATAAATGAAGAATACAAGCTTCCAGATTACATTCCAACTAGAGGTCATCTAATGCTTCAGAACCAAAAGATTTCAAAGAGCAGAAATTGGTATATTGGTTTGAGAGACTTTGCATCGGATTTCAATCCTGATTATCTGCGATTCTATATTGCTTCTATCGCACCATATTCTCAAACAGATGTCAATTTTGATTGGGATGTCTTTTTTGAAAAGATAAACAACGAGCTTATCGCAAATATTGGAAATTTTATTAATCGTGCGCTATATTTTGTACAGAAAACATTCGATAGCAGAGTTCCAAAGCCGTCCTCAGAGTATGATATAGATGATAGATCTTCTATCTCGGAGATAGAGAAAATTGCAGATGAGGTTAGTGAACTAATATACAAAAATGAGTTTGATAGAGCACTAAAAAGGATTTTGAAATTTGCAACTCACTTAAATCAGTATTTTCAAAAAAAGCAACCTTGGAACAACCAGGCAACAGCCAACACCACATTGTTTATAGCTGTGAATGCTGTGAGGTCACTGGCAATTATGCTAGCGCCTTTTATCCCGATGTCATCTGAGAAGGCTTGGTCTCAATTAGGATTTGATAATAATAACAATAATGATAATTATGTCGACAATAGCGATAGTGGCAGTAGCATTAGCAGTAGTATCCATAAACAACAATGGACCTCAGCATCAGAAATTAGAATCCAACCAGGCCATATGCTTGGAAAAGTAGAGCCTATTTTCCGCAAAATTCAAACAAAAGATATCCAGCTACAAAAGGCAAAATTGGGAAAACAAGAAGAAAAACAACAACAGCGACAGCAAGAAGAAAAACATCCACAGCAAAAAAAGGCAATAAAAGATGATGACCAATAATAACCAAGCACCCACTATTACACGTGGACTTATGATAGGGCGTTTTCAGCCATTTCATAATGGACATCTATATCTTGCAAAACAAATTCTCAAGGAATGCGATGAATTGATAATTGCTATAGGTAGCGCACAATTCAACTACATTTACAAGGATCCCTTTACTGCAGGTGAGAGAGTATTAATGATACATGCCGCCTTGTCATCAGAGACTAAAGACATTGACCTTACAAAATGCTATATCATACCTATTGTAAACGATGAAAATAATGCAAGGTGGTTTGGACACCTAAAGTCCATGGTGCCTCCTTTTCATGTATTGTATACAGGCAACGAATTTGTCATAGGCCTAGCATCAAGGGAAGTTCAGATCAGAAAACCATCATTTTTGAAAAAAGAAGAATACAATGGGACTAATATTCGCAAACAAATCGCTACTATGCAGCAGCAAAATAATCAGCAACTACGGCGGCAGAATTGGAAAGATTTAGTACCAAATGTAGTTTGCACAATAATTGAAGAAATAGATGGCTTCAAAAGAATTGAAATGCTTCTAGGATCAGATAGCCATCCACAACAATGGTGATGATGTCGTATTATGACTGACTGTAATAGTGATAGCGTTAATGATAATAGTATTAGCAGTATGGAAGTAAGAAACGAGTTTGACAAAAGCTCTTAGAGCCTGTCCTATTTGTCCTGAGTGTGGCTCAAAGAAATTTAAAGTCATAGAAAATAGCAGCGACAGTAGTGGTTATAACGATGAGATTAACAATACTAATACAGCAGCACACACAGTAATTGTGGAATGTCTAGTTTGCACAAAGAAAATCACTATTTAGGGCGTTTTCTAAAGGCCCTGCACTCTCTATAATTTTCGCTGATGAGTTTAGATAGTTGATCAGATATATGAGTCTGCCCCGGACTGAGTGAACTATGAAGATTATACACACTACTTAAGAGGCTCACTTTTAATGAGCAATTCTTATAGATTGCAATACCTATGATGTTGTACCAGAACACATATACGTGCACTCAGCAAGAATGCAGCAGACATCCATAGCAATCAAGCAAGGAATACTAATCAATCAATCAATCTGTATAGAGAGAAGTAGTAAAATCTCCCAACCAATCTTCTCCTCTCAGATGCCACTCCCAGCGATTGATAATCCTTGCTTGATGATACATTCTTCTTGTTATAAGTTGTAAAAAGTTAAGATTAATATTTCTCAGGTTAACAGCCTTCCTAACTGAGAAAATTAAAACAGAAAAGGTGCAAGTGTTATAAATAAAAGCAAGTTATTATTTTTTTTGATTCTGCCTCTAGTGGTTGGCATTTTAAGCATAGCCCTTATTCTGGTTTATAATTATAATTTTTTATTGTTTTTTCTTAACAATGCATCTTCTTCATCACCATCATCTTCTTCTTCATCCAAATCATCAGCTCAACAGCAAGAGCAGGACATAGTAAAACCGTCACTTGCAGGATTAAGAGAAAAAAATAGTTTGAAGTTGGAAAATTTTATTGCTCATGGTTTATTGTTTCCAACGAGCATGGCTTTTGTAGATGACAGCAATATTCTGGTTTTAGAAAAGGCTGGTCAAGTTCGTCTCATTGCAAATGGAGTGCTACAAAAACAGGCGGTATTGACGGTACCTGTAGATAATACAAGTGAGCGTGGCTTATTAGGAATTGCAGTATTAAAAGCAAGTAATAGTAGTGGTGGCAATAGTGGTCTTACTGCCAAAAAAAATGCTGGCCTAGCAACTACAACAAGAACGACAACAATTGCAAGCACAACAATTACAGCGACTAAAGTGTTCCTATATTTTACTGAATCCAATGGGACGGAACCATTAAGAAACAGAATTTATAGATATGATTGGGATAGCAAGGAACATCTACTTTTACATCCGAAGATGATATTGGATGTTTCAGCACTTCCAGGACCAAATCACAATGGGGGAAAATTAGCAATTGGTCCTGATAATTACCTTTATGCAGTAATAGGAAATGTTAATGCTGGTGACAGCATACTTCAAAATGATAAGCGTGGAAGAGGCCCGCATGATACCTCTGTCATATTCAGAATCGATCCAAATAATGATGGATTACCAGCTCCTAAAAATCCCATTTCAAGTTCAGATAATAATTCTACTACCAACAAAATACTCAGCAAGTATTACGCATATGGAATTAGAAATAGTTTTGGACTAACATTTGATCCCATTACAGGCAATTTATGGGACACAGAGAACGGAGAATCTTCATATGACGAAATCAATTTGGTGAAGCCAGGTTTTAACAGCGGTTGGCAGCAGGTAATGGGTCCTATTTCCAGAAGTAATATAACTGTAAGAGATCTGGTTAACCTTCCAGGGTCTCACTATGCAGACCCTGCATTTAGTTGGCTGACTACAATAGGCGTTACTGATATAGAATTCCTAAAATCATCAAAGCTCGGAAGTAGATATACAAACAATATCTTTGTTGGAGATATCAACAATGGTAATCTATACTATTTTGAACTCAACAAGGACAGAACCGGCCTGAGGTTTGACTATAATGGTGGTTATGATAATAACGAAGCTGCACTATTATCCGACTTTGTAGCAGATGATAAAGCTGAAGTATCTACAATAATTTTTGGAAAAGGTTTCGTGGGTATAACAGATATCGAAACTGGTCCTGAGGATGGCTTTTTGTACATATTGTCTAATATCAACGGAAGCATCTATAGGATTGTACCTAGTAGTAATAATAACAATAATAGTATTAGTAGTGATAACTCTAATAATCATATCCAGTCTATTTTATTAGGTTATAAAGTATGAATCTATTATTGTTGTTTTTACAATCATAAAGAGTGATAGCGCATATATATGCGGCACACATTCAATAATGGCTATGTCATCAGCATCGTCATCATCATCCTCATTAGCGGCAGCATCGTCATCTTTTTCTACAGCAACTATGACGACGACAGCAAGGACAGGGGAAGGGCAACAAAAGCAACAGCAATCAACAGCAGTAACAGGAGTATTAGGCGCAAAGAAATGGCATGATAACGAGGTAAGTTTAGATCCACTAAAAGATCAAACTATAGCTGTGATTGGATATGGAATCCAAGGTCGTGCACAGGCCAGCAACATGAAGGATTCTGGAATGAATATTATTGTAGGACTAAGAAAAAATGGTAAAACATGGATTATGGCAGAAAATGATGGCCATAAAGTAATGGAATTATCCAAAGCTGCTGAGATTGCCAATATAATTCATATTTTAATTCCAGATATGGAGCAATCAGAGACTTATAATAGTGAAATTGCGCCCTATGTAACTGAAGGTAAAGCTTTATGCTTTTCACATGGCGCAGCCATTCATTGGAAGTGGATTGTACCTCCGAAAAATGTTGATGTTTTAATGGTGGCACCAAAAGGACCAGGACAGAGAGTTCGTGAATTATATGCAGATGGTTTTGGCACACCATCACTAGTGGCGGTATACCAGGATTATACAAACAAGGCTTGGGATAGAGTTTTAGCGATGGCAAAAGGTATTGGCAGCACAAGGCCTGGTGTAATTAAAACTACTTTCAAAGAAGAAGTAGAAACAGACTGGTTTGGAGAACAAGTCGATCTCTGTGGTGGTGCTCATGCTCTTGTAATGAGCGCATTTGAAACTCTAGTTGAAGCGGGATATCAACCTGAAGTAGCATACTATGAGTGCCTGCATGAATTAAAATTGATTACAGATCTCATACACAAATATGGCATCACCGGAATGTATAACCGCGTTAGTGAAACAGCAAGATACGGGGGACTCACAAGAGGACCTCACATAATTGGTAAAGATTCCAAGAATAAAATGAAAGAAGTTCTCAAAGAAATTCAATCAGGACAATTCGCTGAGGAGTGGGTTAGCATCTATAAAAAAGAAGGCAAGAATTCTTTTGGCAGATATATGAATGAGATAGAGAACCATCAGGTCGAAAAAGTTGGCAAAGAGATGCGTAAAATGATGTGGCCTAACGAATCTAATATCTGAGGTCCTCGCAATTAAAATATCAATTATTTTTTTATTTAATCCATTAACTATGTTAACGTTATTTAGCTTATTGTTATTATAATTACACGTATATAGAAGGGATGGATAAACAACCATGTTAACTAAACAACCATCGGCAGCAACATTTCACTACAATAGGCCAGTCCCCACAAGAGGAGCAAAAGCGCATTGTTATCAATCTATACGAATCAGCTATAGGCGAAGAGTTTATTGCTTTGCAACTAGATCTAGAGATCCCAGTAGTTATTGGTATTCTAAAAGAGTCTAATATTTACAAAGGAAATTTTGAATCACAAAATTTAAATAAATAACGAGAATACCTCCAACGAGTGACAATATTCCATGTTAGACCAGTTTCATATTATATATTTTGCAACATCAAATGCATAATGTGATCAGTCCAACCAGAAAGCTACCATTAACAGTCATGATTCTGATATCTTGTTTAGCAACAATGGCTGTGGTTACAAATTCCATACTTGCATCTGCAGGAATCAGCTTCAAAAATAAATCAGAATGTAGGGAATATGTTATGGACGGTGCCAAGGTTGTTAGAAATCATGCTATCCAAAGTGAGCAAACAACTAGCGGAAAAATTATGCCCTGAATATTGATTAATAGAACCTAAACAAATAGATGGTGTCTCTGTCCCTGTGTCTGTTCCATTGGATATGCTCGGTTGTACTGTTTTTGAAATACCACATATCCTTGATTTTGTTGTATTAACAGGATTAAGATTTGACGATGGATTATTAGGATGACGTATCGTCTGCTACTTGGCCCAGGGCCGTACCATAATTTGCTACTCCTATGAACATTACTATGGTTGCAGCAAAGACTCCGACTATGCCTATGATACTAAGACGTGCTTCTGTTCTTAACACGGCTAAATGAAGACGAAGAGAATAACGGTATATAAAAGCAACTTTTTGGGAGCTAACCGAAAATACCGCAAGCAAACAATTGGACTGGAGAGGAACTAAAACGCAAATAATTTTATGGTGCATTTTATTTTATTGTTATAATCAATCTCAATCTCTATTCGAGCGCAACTTTTTTACATTTTCTGAAATGTGATTAATTATAGTCGCCAAGGGCGTTCCCGGACCAAAGTTTCCGGTAACTCCTTCTTTTTCCAATAGTTCTTTATCCTTTTCTGGAATAATGCCCCCGCCAACGAGTAAGATGTCAGTTACTCCATTTTCCTTTAATAATCGAGCAACCTTAGGGAATAATACTAAATGCGCCCCATTTAGTAAGCTCATAGCAACAGCATCAACATCTTCATCAATTGCAATTTTTGCAACCCGTTCTGGGGTACAAAATAAACCAGAGTAAATCACTTCCATACCTGCATCTCTTAATGCTCTACATATTACAAGAGCTCCTCTGTCATGACCATCTAGTCCCAACTTGGATACAAGAACTCTAAGTCTTCTTTGTTGCTGCTGTGCTTGTCCTTGTTGCAGCTGTTGTTGATCAAGGTGTTCATGTATTGGCATTTATCCATCCATGATTGGCAAGTCAGCTTTAAAACCTTTATTCCACCTAAAGAAGGTTCGAAATAAAAAACATGTATAATTATTGATAGATCTATATCTGAAACATTCGATACGTATATCACATTTCTATGTTACCTGTGTATAATAACAGTCAAGAATTTACTTAGGTTTCTTTATTAGCGCAAGTCCTTCTAGTTACTGTAATAAATTTAAGGAAAAACAAATAGGAATATCCACTTTTGATAATTTTGTATCAAAGTGCTCAGAAAATAATTAATAGCAAATTAAGGTCATCAGTAGGGTCTGAATAACAAGTGGCTTCCCTAGTTGGTTCTCTGAAGGCTATTGCTGATGAAAAGACGCTGGCACTATTTAATGCTATTGCTGCTCAAGGCGGAAATACGGATACATTAAGAAAAAAGGCCTCATTTAGCCGCAAGCAATATTATATGAGAATTTCCACCTTAAATAAGGCAGGCTTGATAAGACGAAGTAATGGGATTTACTCTCTTACTAGCCTTGGTAAAATAGTCTATAGTGCCAAGAATCTAATCGGAGAAGCTGTTGACAATTATTGGAAGCTCAAGGCAATAGATTCAATAGAATCCTCAGAGCACAAAAATAATGCATTTTCCATACAAGAGCGTAAACAGATAATGGATAGCCTAATTGAGAAAGATTCTGAAATAAAAGATATACTTCTTAAATCATAAATACTTACGATGTATATAAAACTATGTGCATGTATATATATTCATTTATATATCCTATTATTTTTTCTTTTTATTTATTTCATTTATTCCTAGTGTATTAATACCTCTTTCAGATGACTTCTGTCTTTCAGTTGTTCTTTCTGCTTTCCAGTATCAGAGTTAAGTATAGCTTTGATTTCCTCATTGTCTATTATATTATCTATAATCCTCGTACACTCTTGCACAGGCAATTCGCTAATTGCTGAGGTCAGAATTGAGTCAATTGCCTTGAGCTTCCAATAATATTTGATTGCAGTTTCGATTTTCAGATATGAATTAAACATTATTTTGCCAAGTGAAGTCAGGCTATATCTACCACTGATTCTTCTCACTAGATCAGCATCCATTAATTCCATCATAGTTGAATAATATTGTCTACGTGATAATCTCAGTTTTGATATATAGAGATTGCTACAGTCATTTTCTGAAAATGCGACAGCTTTAAATAGCGATAACGCTTTATCGTCAGAAATTGCAGATATTACGGAGGCAGTTGAGACCATGGAATTTACTCAGGAGTATGTAAAAAGCATTATGTCATAAATACGTTATATGGTATTTTATTGTAAATGTTCTTAGTACAGGAAATCATAGATAACATTAAGATTTTATAAGAATTTGGCATGAAATGCCAGAAAAATGGAACAAGTTTTTTTTCGTAACGTTCTTATGTAAAATTATTCTAGAAAAAATATGTAGAAAGAATAGTGTTTTTTCTTTACTAATAATATTTGTTCGCTATCAATTATTGATATAACTAATTTTTCTTATAGATAGAAGAACAAAAATATCGGAGAGTATGATATAATTGTAGTAAATTTATATTGATATCTTGAGTCCATGAGCTTGATAGTTAGTCAACAGTTTGATCGCTGGGTTGTAGTTTTGTTGCCGCTATCGTGTGGTTTACAAAAATTACTAGTAAAATACTTTAAAGTAAATGGAGTAGTGCTACAAAGAAATTTTGTCGCTACACAATTAACCGCATCAATTATTAATATTGATAAATATATTACGCACATACATCTATAATAATAAATAGCATGTTAGCGGTGGTCAAAGGTCTCCTTGAAGGAGAAAGACGCTCTTTGGCAAGAGCGATTTCCATAGTTGACAACTGTGAACCTGACTCACAAACGATTATACGCGAAATATTTAACAAAACTGGCAATGTTAAAACTGTGGGATTCACAGGCCCTGCAGGTTCTGGTAAAAGCTCTCTAATAGGAAAGCTAGTTCCCATTTTGCAGGCACTAGGATACAAAGTCGCGGTTGTTGCAGTAGATCCCACTAGCCCAATAACAGGCGGGGCAATATTGGGAGACCGAGTTAGAATGCAAGATGCTATGGATGATGGCAAAGTGTTTATGAGAAGCATAGCATCTAAAGGCGCGGCAGGAGGAGTATCAAAATCCCTCAGGAACGTAATTAGAATACTAGATGCAGCAGGCTATGATCTTGTACTAGTCGAGAGTGTAGGAGCTGGACAAATTGAAGTAGAAATCTCAAATATCGTCAATATAACTGCTGTAGTATTTACTCCTCATACAGGTGATAACATTCAAGCTATTAAAGCCGGGTTAACTGAAATTGGAGATTTGTATGTTGTTAACAAGGAAGATCTAGATGGTGCAGGAGGTCTTTTTAATTCGATTTTGGATTTGATAGGAAATAGTGCAAGGAAACCACTTGTCGTTAAAGCCTCTGCAAAGAGAGGCAAGGGAATTAAGGATTTAGCAATGACTATTGATAACCTACTCAAGGAAAAAAGCAGTAATTATAAACAGAAAGAAAGAAAAATGCTTGAATCTGAACTAAATGATATGGTACTAGATATAGTAGAACAAAGAGTTTCAGCCTTACTTAACAGTCACAACAAATATTTGCTTTTTATTGATAAATTGGCGGAAAAAAAGATGGACCCTTATCAGGCTGCAGAAGAATTAGCCGCAGCAGTATTGAATACAAGGTGATCAAAAAGGGATATGACACAATCACAACCAAAACCAAAACCACCACAATCATCATCGACAACAACTGATGCAATAAAAACAGATTCTAATATACCTGTTAAAAGGGCTTACAAAAAAGGCGACCTACTGAAATTCAATAACAATAATAAGTATCAGGATGAGGAACCAGGAAAGTTCCCATATACACGAGGCTTGTATCCAAACATGTACCGTGAGCGTTTATGGACGATGCGGCAATATAGCGGATTTGGAAGTGCTGAGGAGACTAACAAACGATTCAAGTTTTTACTTGAGCATGGACAAACAGGATTATCTTTAGCCTTTGATTTGCCTACGCAGACAGGACGTGACTCGGATGATTTTCAATCTGAAGGTGAAGTTGGAAGGACTGGAGTAGCAATCAGTTCTATTGAGGATATGATGACTTGCTTTGAGAATATCCCATTAAACAAAGTCAGCACCTCTATGACAATTAATTCAACGGCTTCAACATTGCTTTCATTATACATTACTGTTGCGGAATCCCAAGGTGTTTCTCCAGCAGATCTCAGGGGTACAACACAAAATGACATACTAAAAGAATACATTGCTAGGAATACTTACATTTATCCTCCTAAACCATC
>Ga0075424_100001812_pt1 | contig 19033 bp, 15 predicted proteins | sample SoiMethybrSBSTD3_FD_75301 | JGI IMG/M metagenome (GOLD analysis project Ga0075424, IMG submission 75301) | Bulk soil microbial communities from a Populus tree surrounding site in Tennessee, USA - Soil MetaG P. TD hybrid SBSTD3 | ecosystem: Environmental > Terrestrial > Soil > Tree plantation... | reverse complement strand
TGCTCCGCGGCCACCTCGGCGAGGCCCGCCTCGCAGTCGAGCTCGCCCAGCGCGGCGGCCACCTCGCCTAAGGCCTGTCCGTGGGCCGCGACTGCGGCGGCGAGCTCGGCAAACACCTCCTGCTCAAGCGCCAAGGCGCGGTCGGCGGACGTGACGATGCGGCTCTCGGTGGCGACCAACTCGTCAGTTGCAAAGCGCAGCGCGCCGGCCATGGTTTGGCGATGTCGGAAGATGAGCGCCAACGGTTCGCTCAACAGCGGCTTGGCCTGGGCGGCCGGCACCTCGACGTAAAACCCCAGGATGTTGTTGTGGCGCACCTTGAGCGATTTGATGCCGGTCTCCTCTAGGTACTTGGCCTCCAGCTCCGCCATCACCTTGCGGCTGTCATCCCGCAGCGTGCGCGCGGCATCGAGATCGGGGCGAAAGCCCGACCGCACGAAGCCGCCGTCACGTCGGTGGTGGCCTGGATCGTCCACCAGGGCCCGGGTCAAGTCTTCGGCCAATTCGCTCTTGGATTGAGCGAGGCGCTGGCGGAGGCCGGCGAGCCCGTCCGGCAGACCGATGCCCCCGGCACCCTCGGCGAGCAGCCGCGCGCACTGGTTCGCGGTCGCCAGACCGTCGCGCACGGCCGCGAGGTCGCGCGGACCCCCACGCTGCAGAGCCAGCCGCGAGCGCGCCCGCGCAACATCGGGGGCAGCCCGCAAGACGCCGCGCAGATCGCCACGCAGGGTCTCGTTGTCGAACAGGAAACCGACCGCGTCCAGGCGGGCAGCGATGGCGGCCGCATCGCGCAGAGGGGCCGAGAGCCTGGCGGCCAGCTCGCGTGCGCCGGCTCCGGTCACCGTGCGGTCGATGGCGTGGAGCAGGCTCCCTTCTCTGTCACCCGACAGGGAGCGCTGCAACTCGAGGCTGGCGCGGCTCGCCGCGTCGATGACGAGACGGTTGGCAGGCGTGGCGCGATGTGGCGGTCTGAGGCAGGGAGCCTTGCCGATTTGCGTGAGCTCGACATACTTGAGGAGCGCGCCGATGGCAGCGAGTTCGCCCCGCGAAAACGCACCGAACGCCTGCAGATCGGCGACCCCCAGCCGCGCCTTGAGCAACCGCTCGCCGGCCAGGCCGTCGAAGGAGGGACCCGCAACTGGCGTAGCCGTGGCTCCCGCAGTTGCGATCCATTGGCGCACGTTTGCATTGGCCAGCAGCCGGTCGGGTGCAATCACTTCGCTGGGTGCCAACCGCACGATCTCGCCGGGCAGGTCCGAGGCCGGCACCTCGCCCACCTCGAATTCGCCGGTGGAGATGTCGAGGGAGGCCAGTGCCAGCTGACGGCATGGATTGGCCGGCGAAGTCGGACCGGCGAAGATGGCGGTGAGGTAATTGCGCGCCTTGGCGTCGAGCAGGCTGTCCTCGGTAAGTGTGCCGGGGGTGACAAGGCGAACCACGTCACGGTGGACCACGGCCTTGGCGCCGCGCTTGCGCGCTGCCAGCGGGTCCTCAAGCTGCTCGCAGACGGCCACTCGGAAGCCGTGGCGGATCAAGCGCTGCAGATACTCCTCGGCGCGGTGCACCGGTACCCCGCACATCGGGATGTCGTTGCCCAGATGCTTGCCCCGCTTGGTGAGCACGATGCCGAGCGCCTGCGCCGCGGCAATCGCATCGTCGAAGAAGAGTTCGTAGAAGTCGCCCATGCGATAAAAGAGCAGGCAGTCCGGATGGGCCGCCTTGATTTCCAGGAACTGCACCATGGACGGCGTGACGCTGGCGGGCGCGGGGAGAGCAGAGGCAGCCGCGGGCTCGCCGTGGGGCAGTGCCGCGCCTGCGGCAGCAGCATCGTGCGTTTGGGCGTTTTGCCCGCTGTGCTTGCCGAGGTCTCGCGCCATCGCCCCCACTGCCTTGCGGATGAACCCGGCACTGCATAGCGCTTCCGACATCGGGGTGGAACTGCGGGGGGTGAGCAGCGCGCTTTTTTTGCGGGGGTCGGTGGCGTGTGGGCGGTTGCCGGAACTTATGGTGCGCGGGGGCGTTCGTGTGCAGTCATTTCGGGGAGGATGGCCATGAGGAAGTCCTGGCATTTGGCGCCGCTGACGGCGCTGGCGGCGCTCATTGTCACGCCGACAGCGTCTGGCCCCAGCATAGCTCAGCCGGCCAGCCTTGAGGGGTCCTGGAGCGGGGGCGGTGTCGTGTCGTTTGCCTCGGGGGCGAGCGAGCGGGCCCGCTGTCGAGCCCATTACCGCCGCCGATCGCCCACGACCTATGCGCTGACGGCAACGTGCGCCACGGCATCGGGCCGGGCGACACAAAGCGCCAGCGTGCGCCAGGTTGGCGGCAACAGCTACCAGGGGAGCTTCTATAACAACGAATACAATGTGTCGGGGACGATCCACGTCACCGTACGCGGCAACAGCCAGAACGTGCACTTGAGCAGTGGCGCCGGATCAGCGTCCTTGCACCTCACTCGCTGACACCCCCAAGGGGAGGGGCTGGGATGCATAAAGCTTTGCTTTGGATCGGCTTTCTGCTCTGCGCCATCGGTCTTGCCGTGATCGGAACCAGTGGGGTGATGAGCTACATTGGGTTGAACCCCAGCTACAATCTGGGCGATCCGGCCAAGTTCGAATTCATTCTCGTCCCATTCTGGCAGATCGGCCTTCTCATCGCGGGCATTGGCGCTGTCTGCGTGGTGGCGTCCCGCAAAACCCCAAGCGCCACGTGAGGTCGCATCATTGACGGCGCTTCCTGGGTATTGGCCAAAGAGTGGCCGATCCCTGAGATCCCAACGCCTGCTCGATTGGGAAAGGTTCACTTGACGCGCACGAACTCGCCGCTCAGGCACACTTTGGCGGCGGTACAGCCGTCGAGGTGCCAACGATCCTTGTCCCTTTGTTGGAAACGCGTGTTGTACGTTTCCTTGGTCTCGGGATGTGTGATCTGGCCGTACCAATCGCCGTCCTTGGCCATGAGCTTGGATGCAAACAGATCCATGCCGACGTTTTTCGGGCCGGCAATGACCTTCGCGCAAGCGCTATTGCCCTCGCAAGCTCGCACTTCGATGGTGAAGTCCTGCCAACGCCACTTGCCCAGCATGTCCTGCAACGAAGCTGCCAACGCCGATCCGCCGGCGCAAAGCACCACAGGGATCACGAGCGAGAGTGTCAGCTGCGCTTTGCCCACGACGGCCTCACCGGAACGCTGCCTGGAACCAACCTTTCAGTGTGCTTGCCGGTTCCCGGCGTGGGTGGAGCTCGCCGGCGGGGCGCTGGCCGTGACGAATGAGGCGTTGCGGTCCCACCACGTGAGGCAGGCCAAAGAGGCGGCCGTGGCGGCAGTCTGCTAGGCTCCTGATGACGCGCCTCCCTTGATGGGCCCATTGACGAGTTGTGCGCTCCCGGCGGGGGCCCTATCGTGGCCTTCGCGTCTTAATGCCGGGGGGAAGCCGGACCATCCATGGCCATCAAGTTCGCTGCTGCGCGATTCACGGAGCAGGAAGCGCTGCTGTTCCACAGCCAGGGCAAGCCCGGCAAGCTCGAGATCAACGCCACCAAGCCGCTCACCACGCAGCGCGATCTTTCGCTCGCCTACTCACCGGGTGTGGCGGTGCCGGTGCTGGCCATCGCCAAGGATGCTCGGCTTGCGTACGACTACACCAACAAGGGCAACCTGGTGGCGGTGGTTTCCAACGGCACGGCGATCCTGGGGCTCGGCAACCTCGGCGCCCAGGCCGCCAAGCCCGTGATGGAAGGCAAAGGCGCGCTGTTCAAGCGCTTTGCCGACATCGACGGCATCGACATTCTCGTCGACACGCCGGACGTCGATGCGGTCATCAACTGCGTGCGCTACTTGGGACCCAGCTTCGGCGGCATCAATCTTGAGGACATCAAGGCGCCGGATTGCTTCATCATCGAGGAGAGGCTCAAGGAGCTGCTCGACATCCCCGTCTTTCACGACGACCAGCACGGCACGGCCATCATCGCCGCGGCCGGCCTGCTCAACGCTCTGGAACTCACCGGGCGCGACATCGAGACGTTCAGGCTCGTGGTCAATGGCGCGGGCGCGGCGGGCATCGCCTGCCTGGAGCTGCTCACCGCGATGGGCATGCCGAAGAAGAACGTGGTGTTCTGCGACACCAAGGGCGTGATCTATCAGGGACGCACCGAGGGCATGAACCAATGGAAGTCGGCCTATGCCGTCAAGACCAAAGCGCGCTCGCTGGCCGAGGCACTCGAGGGCTGCGACGCGTTCTTCGGTCTTTCCGCTGCCGGGGTGGTGACCAAGGCGATGGTGCGATCGATGGCCGACAAGCCCATCATCTTCGCCATGGCCAATCCCGACCCTGAGATCACGCCCGAGGATGTGGCCGAGGTGCGCTCGGACGCCATCGTTGCCACCGGACGCTCCGACTACCCCAACCAGATCAACAACGTATTGGGCTTCCCCTTCATCTTCCGCGGTGCGCTGGATGTGCAGGCCTCGACCATCAACGAGCCGATGAAGATTGCGGCGGCAAAAGCCTTGGCCGAGCTTGCGCGCGCGGAGGTCCCAGATCAGGTGGCTGCCGCCTTTCTCGGCCGGCAGGTGACCTACGGTCCCGACTACATCATTCCCGCACCATTCGATCCGCGTCTCATCACCCACGTCCCACCGGCGGTGGCCAAGGCAGCTATGGACACGGGCGTTGCCCGCCGGCCCATCGTCGACATGGAGCGCTATGTTGCCCAACTCTCCGGCCGGCTCGACCCCGTCGCCGGCTGGTTGCACAGCATCTTTGCGCAGGTGCGCAACGCCCCCAAACGCATCGTGTTTGCCGAGGGCGAGCAGCCACAGATCGCGCGCGCCGCCAACGCATTTCATAACGCTGGACTGGGCCGACCCATTCTGATCGGCCGCCACGCCCCGATCCGGGAGGCCTTCGCCACGGCCGGCATCGGTCTTACCGACGTGATCGAGATGCACGACACCAGTCTCGCCGACCGTCGCCACGAGTACGCCGAGTACCTCTACAAGCGCTTGCAGCGCAAAGGTTTCCTGCTGCGCGACTGCCAGCGCCTGGTCAACAATGACCGCAACGTGTTCGCTGCTTGCATGGTGGCCTTGGGGCACGCCGACGGCATGGTGACGGGTGTCACGCGCAACTGGACCACGGCATACGAAGACGTGCGCAGGGTTCTCGACGCCAGGCCGCGCCGGCGTGTTATCGGCGTGTCGATCGCGCTGAGCCGCGGTCGTGCCGTGCTCGTCGCCGATGTGGCCGTGCACGACATGCCCGATTCAACGCAGCTTGCCGACATCGCTGAGGAGGCCGTGCGGGTCGCACGCCGACTCGGCATGGAGCCGCGCGTCGCCTTTCTCGCCTACTCGACGTTTGGACACCCGCGCGGCGAGCGCTCCGATCGCGTCCGCGAGGCCGTCTCCATTCTCGACCGGCGACAGGTTGACTTCGAGTACGATGGCGACATGGCGGCCGACGTGGCGCTCAACCGGGATGCCATGAAGCCCTATCCGTTCTGCCGGCTGTCGGATACGGCCAACGTGCTCATCATGCCGGCGTTCCACTCCGCCGCGATCTCGACCAAGATGCTCAAGGAGCTGGGTGGCGCCACGCTGATTGGACCGATGCTGGTCGGCCTGACGCACTCGGTGCAGATTTGCCCGCTTGGCGCCAAAGACAGCGACGTCGTCAACATGGCCGCGCTCGCCGCCTACGACGTCAACGGCTGAGGCGGCCCTCCGAGCGCCCGCAAAACCCAGCGCCGGCGGCGGGCGCGCGGCAGCGTGGATGCGCGCGCGGATCCGACCGGCCTTGTTCTCGGCCGTCCGGCAATGCACGCGCGGTCGATTGCTGGCAAGGGGACCTTGGCTTCACATCACAGACACACCTGGCTAGTATGTCGCCGCTCAACTAGGTGCGAGGTTGATTCGGTTAGGGAAAAGTGTACGGGACCGCGAACCCTTGAACGCCTACGCAGCCACGCCAGAAGCCTTCCCGGCGCTTGTTCTGAACGCCGATTTCCGCCCTTTGAGCTACTACCCGCTGTCACTATGGAGCTGGCAGGAATCGGTGAAGGCCGTGTTCTTGGAACGCGTCAATATCGTTTCTGAGTACGACCGCTTCGTGCGCAGCCCCTCCTTCGAGATGCGCCTGCCCTCGGTCGTCTCTCTCAAGACTTACGTCAAGCCGGCGCTCTATCCCGCATTTACGCGGTTTAATGTATTTCTGCGCGACCGCTTCGTGTGCCAGTACTGCGGCTCCAAGGACGACTTGACGTTCGACCATCTCGTCCCGCGCTCGCGTGGCGGACAGACGCGCTGGGATAACGTTGTCACCGCCTGCGCGCCGTGCAACCTCAGCAAGGGCGGGCATTTGGCGCATCACGCGGGCATGCAGCCGCGCCAGCTGCCCTACCGGCCCACGGTGTTTGAATTGCACCGCAACGGCCGATTGTTCCCACCCAATTATCTGCACGAGAGCTGGTTCGACTATCTCTACTGGGATACCGAGCTTGAGCCTTAAGAGCTGCTGGCCCTCCCGTCTTGGGCAGGGCCCCAGGCTCTCCCAGGCTCACCCAGGATCGCCCAGGCGCACCGGCCCGGCCTTGCGGCCGCCTTGGCGCCAAGATGGTGCCCTCAAGCTCCCACAATCCTCACCTAGACCGTCAGCATGGGGATGATATCAGCATGGGGATGATATGGGTGCTGTGCGGGAGCAGGAGAGCTCGTCTAACCAACAGGACCGGCGGGGACCCACTGTGGCGCGCGCGCACGTTAACGCTCTCTTAACCCGTTAAGGGTTAATGAACAGCGGGAGTACGAGGTGTGCCCTATGTTCAGTAACAAGAGTGCGCGCGCCGCCCTCGCACGGGACGCCGTGGCGCTGGCGTTGGCGATCGCTCTGGCGGTCTTGGTCGGCGGTTGCAGTGCCGACGTGACACGGTTTGATTTCCCGGTCTTTGGCCTCACCGACAAGGCTGGCGAAACGGGCTCGCTGCCCACGCCACCGGAAGCCATGGCCCGGCGCGGCTACGAGGATCCCTCGAGCGGACCGCCGCGCGGCGCAGGCCTGGGCGAGGCCGGGCGCGGCGCTGCGCCTTCCCCCTACGCCGGCCCTTTGCCAAGCGCGAGCCTTCCTCCCGCCGGCCCCGGCATGGGCGAGCGGTTCGCCAACGTGCGCGACGATCCGACTGCACCCGCCGGCGAGCCTGCACAGGCAAGCGAGCGCTTCGCCGGTCGGCCGATCGATCGCTCGAGGGCCGCAGCGCGGGGCGAAACCATCCAGGTGCAGGAAGGCGATACCCTCTATAGCATTGCCAAGCGCTACACCGTTTCGCTCGCGGCGCTGATTGAGACGAACGGCCTCGCCCACGGTTCGACCATCAAGCCCGGTCAGCAACTTATATTGCCGACCGGGGCAGCACCGGCAAGAGCGGTGGGCGAAGCCTCCACCGCCGGACGCACACCCTTGGTGCGCGGGGCGGGCCCGCCGCTGGCGGCGGCCGCGCCGGTCCCGACCGCGGGATGGGAGGGACGCCACACGCTGAAGGCCGGTGAGTCGCTTTACGGCATCGCTCGCCAGCACGGCGTCGCGTTGGCCGAGCTGCAACGTGTCAATGGCATCACCGCGCCGACCCGGGTACGTGCCGGCACCGTCCTGTCTGTGCCGGGCTCGGCGCCGGCGGGTGATCCTGCGCCAGCGCCCGCTCAATCCGCCGCGCCGGGGAGCGCTGGTCAGCCGCGCATTCTCAATCCGCCAGCGACCGAGCGCAAGATGGCCGCACTGACCGACCGCAGCAGCGATGCAACGGAGGCGGCCGGGGAGCCGGGTTCCGCCTCCAGTCGATTTCGCTGGCCCGCGCACGGCCGCCTCATTGCGTCCTTCGGCAAGCGGACCGACGGGACCCACAACGACGGGATCAATATCGCCGTGCCGCAGGGCACCGAGATTCACGCAGCCGAGAGCGGCCGGGTGGCCTACGCTGGCGACGAGCTCAAGGGCTATGGAAACCTGGTGCTGATCCGTCACAGCAACGGCTGGGTATCGGCTTATGCGCACGCCGATCAGATACTCGTAAAGCGCGATGATGTGGTGCGGCGAGGTCAAGTCATCGCCAAGGCGGGCAAGACCGGCACGGTTGACCAGCCGCAACTGCATTTTGAGCTGCGCCAAGGTGCCAAACCCGTCGATCCTCTGCCGCACCTTGAGAAATAAGGACGGAACGGGTCGGAGGGGGCGGTGCGAACCTTGCAGGTCATCGCACCCTCCGCTCCCCCCGCATGCAAAGATCGCACCTGCGCGGGGGTGCCAATCCCCAGGCCCACCGTTGGGTCGGCTTGACCCGCCTCGGCTTGCGCTCGCACAGGGACCTTGACCGCTACAATCGCTGTCCCAGCCGTCCCGCCAGATCTTGAATATATTGCCAGGCAACCCGGCCCGATCTAGCGCCACGGGTCATGGACCACTCCAGGGCACCACGGGTGAGCTCACCGCTCTCGATCTTGAGTTTGTGGTGGCTCGCATAGCTCTTGACCATGTCCAAATATTCGTCCTGCGTGGCGTTATGAAACCCAAGCCATAGGCCGAACCGGTCCGACAGCGATACCTTCTCTTCCACCGCCTCGGACGGATTGATGGCGGTGGAGCGCTCGTTTTCCATCATGTCGCGCGGCATCAGGTGCCGGCGATTGGAGGTGGCATAGAAGAGGACGTTCTCCGGCCGGCCCTCAATGCCGCCTTCGAGCACCGCCTTGAGGGACTTGTAGGAGGTATCATCCTTATCGAAGGAGAGATCGTCGCAGAAAACGATGAAGCGGTCTTCGGCGGGGCGGAGGTGGCCCAGGCAGGCAGGCAACGAGGCGATATCCTCCCGGTGGATCTCAACGAGCTTCAAGTCCGGCACGCCCCTGGCCACAGATCCAAGCCGCCGCTCCTGACGCACCTCGGCGTGGGCCGCCTTGACGAGCGAGGACTTGCCCATGCCGCGCGCGCCCCACAGGAGGGCGTTGTTGGCGGGCAGGCCGCGGGCGAAGCGGCGCGTGTTGTCCAAGAGCTGTTGGGCCGCCCCGTCGATGCCCTTGAGCAATCCAAGGGGTTGGCGATTGACGTGCGGGACAGGCAGAAAGCCCTCGGGCGAGGCCTGCCACACGAACGCCTCTGCGCGGGCGAAATCGGCTTTGGCTGGCAACGCGGGAGCTAGTCTGTCGAGCGCCGCAGCCAGGCGTTGCAAATGGTCCAGGATGGCTTTTTCCCCGCTCATCGTCCGTGAAACCCCTGAAGTGGGGGGAGTGTCGAATTTGGGCCGTTCTATAGACGAGGTCGGCCTGCCCGTCACTGCGCTGCAGGGCTTGATGGTTGCAAACGGGGGCCGGAACACTATAGTCCGCGCCAAGTTGGCGAGGCGCCACCCGCGGCGGGGTCGCGACAAGGCCGCTCCCCTCGAGACACGCACTGTTTAGGAACCGCTGATGTTCATCTCACCGGCCTATGCCCAGACCTCAGGAGGTGGGGATTTCCTCATCCAGCTTGTTCCTATTTTGCTGATGTTTGTCATCTTCTACCTTCTGCTCCTGCGTCCGCAGCAACAGAAGGTGAAGCAGCACCGTGAGATGGTCGCCAACCTGCGCCGCGGGGACACGGTCGTGACCGCCGGTGGCATCGTCGGCAAGGTCACCAAGGTGCGCGATGAGCAGGAGATCGAGGTGGAAATTGCCGACAACACCCGAGTGCGCGTGGTGAAGGGCACCGTCGCGGAGGTACGCGCCAGAGGCGAGCCCGTCAAAGAGAGCGCTTGAGGATCGTTCCTCGGCGTCGGTGGACCGTTCGCGTTTAGCCCCGAAGCAAGAGCTGTGACCAACCATGCTGCACTTCACCCGCTGGAAACAGATCGCCATCGTGTCGAGCGTGGTGCTGGGCATCGTCTTGGTGATCCCCAGCTTCTTCGCCAAGGAGACCGTGGCGGGCTGGCCGTGGTTCGTTCCCAGAGCGCAAATCAATCTCGGTCTTGACCTGCGCGGTGGCGCGCATCTGCTGCTGTCCATGGAGACGGCCGAGGTGCGCAAGGATTGGCTTGACACCTTGCGGGAGGATGCGCGCAAGCGCCTGCGCGATGCCAAGATCGTCGTCGCCGGTGTCGGCATCGTCAACAACGCCCTGCAGGTGCGCGTTGCCAATCCCGAGGACGCGGATGCTGCCCTCAAGGAGCTCAAAGGCCTCGCGCAGCCGACCGGCAACATCATTAGGGGTTTCTCCGGTACCGATCTCGAGGTGCGCAAGGCCGAGGGCGGGGTGATCATCATCGCACCGACCGAGGCGGGTCTGCAGCACCGCATCACCGAGGCCATCAGCGCCGCGATCGAAACGGTGCGCCGACGCGTGGATTTTACCGGCACCACCGAGGCACAGATCGTGCGCCAGGGCAGCGATCGCATCCTGGTGCAGGTGCCGGGCCTGTTGGAAACGGCGCCCCTCAAGGAGCTAATCGGCAAGACGGCGCGGCTCACCTTCCACGAGGTGCATCCCTCGATCTCCGCTGAAGAGGCAAAGAAAACCCGACCGCCCGCGGGATATCGCATTTATCCCGGCGCCGATCGAGAAGAAGGCGATCAACTGTTGCGCGAGACACCCGTCGTGCGCGGTGACGAGCTCAAGAGCGCGCAAGCGGCCTTCGACTCCCAGACGCATGAACCCATCATCGCCTTCACTTTCAATGGGTCCGGCGCCCGCAAATTCGGTGAGTTCACCAAAACCCACGTTGGTCGCCCGTTTGCCATCGTGCTCGACGACAAGGTGATCTCCGCGCCCGTCATCCGCGATGCTATCCTCGGCGGCTCGGGGCAAATTAGCGGCAATTTCACGGTCGAGACGGCCAATCAGCTGGCGATCCAATTGCGTTCCGGTGCCCTGCCGGCCAAATTGACCGTGATCGAGGAGCGCGTGGTCGGTGCGAGCCTTGGGCAGGACTCCATCGAGGCCGGCAAGGTGTCCGCGGCGATCGGCGGCATCGCGGTCGCCTCCTTCATGATCTTTGCTTATGGCCTGCTCGGCGTATTCGCCGTCGTGGGCGCGGCCATTCACATCATCTTCGTGTTGGCGATCATGGCCGTGATCGGTTCGACCATGACGTTGCCTGGCATCGCCGGCATCGTGCTCACCATCGGCATGGCGGTGGACGCCAACGTGCTCATCAACGAACGCATCCGCGAGGAATTGCGCGGTGGGCGTACGCCGATCTCGGCGATCGAAACGGGGTTCACCCGAGCGTATGGTACGATCATCGATAGTCAGCTCACCACCTTCATCGCCGGTCTTGTGATGTTTTGGCTGGGTTCCGGCCCGATCCGCGGCTTTGCCGTCACGCTCACGCTCGGGATCATGACCACGGTTTATACGGCCTTCACCATTGCTCGGCTGCTGGTGGTATGGTGGCTGGAGGCGCAGAGGACGCGCAAGGTAGAGCCGCCGCTCTCCTATAAGCCGTCGGCAACCTTGAAGGCTGGCAGCGTACGCCCATGAGGTTCCTGTTCAAAGGCGTCGACTTTTTCCCGCACGATACGCGCTGGAAGATCATCGAGCGGCGCTACATCTTCATCGGTCTGTCGTGGGCGCTCGCCGTGCTGTCGGCGGTGCTGTTGATGACGCGCGGTCTCAACTACGGGGTCGATTTCAAGGGTGGCTCCCTCATTGAGGTGCAAGCCAAGTCCGGGGGCATCGACATCGGCGATCTGCGCGTGCGGCTCGACAAGCTCGGTATCGGCGACGTGCAGGTCCAGGCCGTGGGTACCGGCAACGAGGCGCTTATCCGCGTTGCCCAGCAAGTGCCCACCAAGGACCTCAACGAGGAGAAGGTCCAGGCGGCCGCCAACGAGAAGGTCAAGAGCGCGCTGGGCGAAAACATCGATGTGCGGCGCATCGAAGTGGTGGGCCCCACCGTGTCGGCCGAGCTCAAGCGAACCGGTGTCGTCGCCGTCATCGCCTCCATGTTCGGTATTCTGCTCTACGTGTGGTTCCGCTTCGAGTGGCAGTTTGCCGTTGCCGCCATCCTGGCGCTCTCGCACGACGTGTTCATCACCGTCGGCATGTTCTCGCTGCTCTGGTACGAGTTCGATCTGTCTGTGGTGGCCGCCATCCTCACGCTCGCCGGCTACTCCATCAACGACACCGTGGTGGTGTTTGATCGCATCCGCGAAAATCTCCGCCGCTACAAGCGCATGCCGCTCATCGAGCTCTTGAACCTCTCCATCAACGAGACCCTGTCGCGGACGGTATTGACGTCGGTCACCACAGCGCTGGCGGTGCTCGCGCTCTACATCTTCGGCACGGCCGTCATCCACGGCTTCTCCTTTGCGATGCTGTTCGGCATCGTCATTGGCACCTATTCCTCGATCTTCGTGGCTGCCCCCTTCCTGCTGCTGTTTGGCGTCAAGCGCGATTGGAGCGGCCCCGCCGTCAAGTCGCCGTCCAAGTCGGACGCGACCGGTAAGGGACAGCGCGAGAACGTGACCTCGAAATGACCACTGCGCCACCCCGCTATCCCGGGCGGGCGCCGGTCGATGCCTACGGCAACGGTGGTTTCCGCTTTGCCCATATGAGCCATCGTGGATCAATCCTGTGCCTGCCGAGCGGCATCTACGCTTGGTCTCCCTCGAGCCCGAGCGAGATCGGCGCCGCCTCGCTCGCACCGGCGCTCGCCGAAGCGGACGCGCTTGGTCTCTTCCTGCTGGGGACCGGGCAACACCAGCGCATGCCGGGGCCAGAAGTGTGCCGCGCCTTCGCCGCGGCCAGCATCGGGCTCGAAGCGATGGATACGGGAGCGGCCTGCCGTACCTACAACGTGCTGTTGGCCGAGGGCCGCCCCGTGGGTGCGGCGCTGCTCGCGGTCGCCTGAGTACAGCGGAGGGAAGATGCAGTCCATCATCGATAGTCCGCGCGCCACCTTGGGTGTCGGCGCGGCCATCGCGGCCGCCGTCCTCGTTGTTTGGCTGATCGCCGCGGGTGCTGACGGCCTGGCGCTCACCGCCTTCCTGGTGCGCCTCGGGCACGTGGTCGCAGCCATGGTCTGGATCGGCCTCATCGTCTTCGTCAACTTCGTGCAATTGGCGGCGCTCGGCTCGGCGGACGAGGCGCAGCGTTCATTCCTGCACAAGGCCGTCGTGCCGCGGGTGGCGTGGTGGTTCCGACATGCTTCCACGGTGGCCGTGGTCACCGGCATCCTGCTGTTGATCCTGAGCGGCTACCTGCTGCCGGCGCTGATCTACGGCGCCGGCGTCTTTATGCCGCCGGCCCGTGTGCTCTTGTTGTGGGGCGGCGTCGTTGCCGCGCTCGCCATGTGGATGTTCGTGCACATGTACATCTGGCCCAATATGCAGGTGGTTCTGGGATTGCGTGCCGGCGACGACCTCGCCAAGGCTGCTGCGCGCGCCCGCGTCATCCTCTTCGCCAGGCTCAATCTCCTGCTGGCCCTGCCTGTCGTGTTGGCCATGGTGGCTGCAGCGCACCTTTACTGACGTGGACCAGGCGCTGAGCGCCGCGGAGAGGGACGCCATCGCCGCCTCGGCACGCATGGGCGAACCCGACCGCTATCTTGCCGCACTGCTCGCCCCGCCGTCCGCGCGCCCGCATCTGCTGGCGCTCGCCGCGTTTTTAAGTGAGCTGGCGCGCGTGCCCGCGCGGGTGAGCCGCGAACCGGCCATGGGCCAGATCCGTCTGCAGTGGTGGCGTGATGCGATCGCCGCGGCCGAAGGGCTGCGCACCGGCAATCCTGTTGCCGATGCCCTCCGCGCCACTATCAGGGTTTGCCATTGGCCCACTGCCGTGCTCGTCGAGGCCGTTGACGCGCACGAGCTCGACCTCGCTCGGCAGGGCTTGGCGGATGATGGGGCACTCGCAGCTTATCTGTGGCGCAGCGAAGGGGCCCCGTTTGCCTTGGCCGCTGGCCTATTGAGCGGCAGCGCCCAGGCGGACCCGCGGTCGGCCGCCGCCGCAGGCGCGCAGGCCTACGGTCTTGCGCGCCTCCTCATGGACCTTCCCAACGCGCTGGCGCGTGGACGGGTCCCGCTGCCACAATCGCGCCTTGATGCCTTTCATGTGAGCAGTGCAGAGCTGTTGTCCGGTGCAGACAGCGGCAAGGTCGCAAGCCTCGTGGCAAACCTGTGTGAAGAGGCTGCCGAGGCCCTTGCCAGAAGCCACGCAGAGGTGGTGAATTTGCCACGTGCAATGTGGCCGGCGTTCCTTCCTTTGGCCTTGGTCGGGACGTATTTGCGGGCGCTCGAAGGGGGCGCCCAGATGATCCTGCGGTCGCCGCCCCAGGTGACGCCGCTGAAGCGCATTGCCCGGATTGCAATGGCGCATTGGCTCGGCCGCTTCTGACGCCGGTTGTGAGTTCGCGGGCGCGGCACGTCAAAAGCTGGAGGAAAGTGGTCCATGCGGGTCGGTGCGGCTGTGAGCTTGTGCCTTGCCCTCTTCATCGTGCTGGGGTGGGAGGGGTCTGCGGCGGCGGAGCCGCAAATCGCGTGGCGGGTCGAGAACCCTTTTCGCTTCTTTCTCGACCCGGCCGATACGCAGGTGCATCGCGCCACTTGGCAGAGCCTTTCGGAGGCTGAGCGCCGCCATCCCGTTCAGTCGGCGGAACGGGCGCTGAGCGAGCGCCACGCCGACGGATGGAGCTCCTTCACGTTCGAGAAGACCTGCTGGGATTGGACACGCAACCGTTATGCCTGCCGTGAGCGGTCCGACTATCTCAATCCCAAGAGCCACACGGTCCTGGCGCGGCTGGAGGGGCTTGAGGATGCGCAAACCGTCGATTGCAGCTGGCTGACTGCGCCGCAGGAGGCGGGCGGCGGACCGCGCAAGAAGGTTGTGACCCTTCCATGCGACACGCCGGTGCAGCTCGAGGTGCCCTACCCCAGCGGAGCCTGGATCAGCGCCGAGATCGGCGGCAGCCAGGTGGCCGAGACGGCCGCCCGCATCACCGACCTTTTCATCATCGGCATGGGTGACAGCTTCGCCTCCGGCGAGGGCAACCCAGACGCGCCGGTGCGCTTTTCGCCCGAGCGCACGACCGATTACGGTTTTGGCCGCAACAACACGCCGCTCACCGGCTATCCCGCCCGCATCGGTGATTGGAAGGAGATCGGGGATCGCAAGTTCATCGAGGAGAATGCACGCTGGCAAGACCAAGCCTGTCACCGCTCGCTCTACTCCCACCAGCTGCGGGCAGCCATGCAACTCGCCATCGAGGAACCACACCGCGCCGTGACGTTCGTCGGCCTCGCCTGTTCGGGTGCGGAGACGACGTTCGGGCTGTTTCTGGAATACAAGGGCAACGAGTGGGTGCCCACTCCCCCCGATCTGCCGCAGATCTCCGCCGCTGCCGAAGCGCAATGCGCAGGCAAGGGCGCACGCTCCTACGACCTGCCCGAGGCCTATCACATCGGCGGCAAGATCCCCGAGCTGCAGGGCGGCCTAGTGCTCAAGAAGTGTGATGCTGAGCGGGCGCGCAAGATCGATCTGCTGTTGCTTTCGATCGGCGGCAATGATGTGGGCTTTTCCAGGCTTGTCGCCAATGCGGTACTGGCGGACAGCTCGATTCTGCGCAAGCTCGGCGGCTGGTTCGGCCAGGTGTACGGCTTCGCCGAAGCCAACGCCCAGCTCGACACACTTGACGACCGCCTGAAGTCGGTCAATCGCGCCCTGCACAACCTCCTGCATGTGCCCTGGCCCGAATCCGACCGCATCATCTTCACCGGCTATCCGCCAATGGCGCTCCTGGACGATGGTAAATCGGTTTGTCCCGACGGCCAGGCTGGTATGACCGTCATGTCGGAGTTCTCCTTGAGCGCGGCCAAGGCTGCCGAAGGCAGCGTGGTGGCCGAGCGGCTCAACGACATCATGCGCGAGAGCGCGCGGCAGCACTTCTGGACATTCGTGGAGGCGCACCGTCCCACCTTCCGCGGCCGCGGACTGTGCGCAGGCTACAGCGATGCGCCTTGGACCATGGCCGATGAGCTGCGGATCCCGCGCAAGACCAATGGGGTCTGGGATCCGTTCAACCCCGCACAATGGCGGGCCTACGCGCCGCGCCAGCGCTTGTTTCGCACGCCCAACGACGCGTACATGACCGGCAATTTCCATGTCGCCCAATCGCTGATGCAGAGGGCGCTCAACAAGCAGGGTTACGGCTGGGTGCAGCTGCTGCTGGCGAGCGTCTATTCGGGGGCATTTCATCCCTCGGCCGAGGGCCAGGCGGCGATGGCCGATGCCGTCGTGAGCCAAGCCCGTGGTGTGCTCGCCAAATACGAAAAGCTTGCGGGGCGCACGCCGGTCCGCGTTAATCTTGGGCTGTTCGAGGAGCCTGACGGGCGCTGAAGCCTGCGCCCTGGCGCGTTCCCACTAACAGGCAATCCATTGCCAACTCACCCAACGATCGGCTCAGCGGGGCGCTCACACGCCCTAACGGATACCATTTGGCGTTTGGGTGCGTGCATGCAACTGCCAATCCGTGCTAACCGATCGGATCTCGACCAACGTTTGTCACGACCCTGGGCTCAGCGATGTACAACTGCAAGAAGTGTCCAGGCTACTGCTGCTCCTATCCGCTCATCGCTCTCACCAAGCGCGACGTAGAACGGCTGGCCAAGCATTTTCGCCTTACCTTTCGCCAAGCCAAGGCGAAGTTCACGGTGGAGCGGTGGGGCGCAAAGTATTCAATGCGCCGCAAGAAGGACCATATCTTCGGCGGCGTGTGCCGCTTCTTTGACACGGAAAAGCGCTGCTGCACCGTGTACGCGGCGCGTCCGTCGCTGTGCCGGAGCTTTCCGGGCGGCCGATGCGGCTATTATGATTTTCTGGCCTTCGAGCGGCGCGCCCAGGAGGACCCGGAGTTCATCGCCACCACCAACAACAAATGATGGGAGCGATGTCCCTAAAAGGCTCGGGGGAGCCCGAGGGTTTAGGCCCGCGCGCGGGATGGGGATGGCTTGCCGAAGCACGATGCGGTCGGGCCGTCCGGCCTGCCTGACTCCTCCTGCCATTGATTGCACCTCAGTGCATCGACCCACCGTTCGCATCCTGTGTGAGGAGCCGCGGCTCGCATTGCCGGTCGGAGGCGTTTGCGTTAGACCGACGCTCATGAGCAAGTCGCAAAAGCCCGCCGTGCCGGACGCGCATAGGACGATCCACGTTCGTGGCGCGCGCGAGCACAACCTGAAGAACGTCGATCTTGAGATCCCGCGCGACGCGCTGATCGTGTTCACGGGGTTGTCGGGTTCGGGCAAGTCCTCACTGGCGTTCGATACGATTTATGCGGAGGGGCAGCGGCGCTACGTGGAGAGCCTGTCCGCCTACGCGCGCCAGTTTCTGGAGATGATGCAGAAGCCCGACGTCGACCACATCGACGGGTTGTCTCCGGCCATCTCCATCGAGCAAAAGACCACCTCCAAAAATCCCCGCTCGACGGTGGGGACGGTGACAGAGATCTACGACTATCTGCGCCTGCTGTTCGCGCGCGTCGGGGTGCCTTACTCGCCGGCGACCGGCCTGCCAATTGAGAGCCAAACCGTGACGCAGATGGTCGACCGGGTCCTGGCGCTGGCGGAGGGCACCCGCCTTTACCTCTTGAGCCCCATCGTGCGCGGGCGCAAGGGCGAGTACCGCAAGGAGCTGGCCGAGCTGCAGAAGAAGGGCTTCCAGCGCGTCAAAATCAACGGCGCCTTCTACGAGATCGCCGACGCGCCCAAGCTCGACAAGAAATACAAGCACGACATCGACGTCGTGGTGGACCGAATCGTGGTGCGCAAGGACATGGCCACGCGGCTGGCCGACAGCTTTGAGACGGCGCTTGAACTGGCGGACGGTATTGCCATTGTTGAGTTTGCGGATCGGCCCCTGAAAACCGCGGGCCCCGCGCAGCGCGCATCGTCGAGCTCGCCTCGCGGGGAAGGGCAGCACCGCTCGGAGCTCCACCCGAGCCCCGTTCCGGTCAGCGCGGAGCGGGAACACAAGGACGTGCTGCGCAACAAGAACGAGACGCACGAGCGCATCACGTTCTCGGCGCGATTTGCCTGCCCTGTCTCCGGCTTCAGCATCGATGAGATCGAGCCGCGGCTGTTCTCCTTCAATGCCCCGGCCGGTGCTTGCCCCAAGTGCGACGGGTTGGGCACGGAGCTGCGCTTTGAGGCCGACCTCGTCGTCCCGGATCACGCCTTGAGCCTGAAGCAGGGGGCCGTCTATCCCTGGGCCAAGACGGGGAGCAGTTCGCCCTATTACGAGCAAACGCTTGCGGCTCTGGCACGCCATTTCAAGGTGTCCATGTCCGTCCCTTGGGAGAAGCTGCCCAAGAAGGTGCAGGAGGCAATCCTCTACGGCACTGGCGAGGAGGAGGTCGAGTTCGTCTACGAGGACGGCGTGCGGCGCTACACCAACTGCAAGCCGTTTGAGGGCGTGATCGGCAACATTGAGCGGCGGTTTCGCGAGACCGAATCAGATTGGGTCCGCGAAGAGCTTTCGCGCTACCAGGGCTCGCATCCCTGCGATGCGTGCGGCGGCTATCGCCTCAAGCCACAGGCGCTGGCGGTAAAGGTAGGTGGCAGGCACATCGGCGAGGTCTGCGACCTCTCGATCCGCGCCGCCAACCAATGGTTTGCCGAGTTGCCCGGGACCTTCAGCAAGAAGCAGATCGAGATCGCCACGCGCATCCTAAAGGAAATCCGCGAACGTCTGCAGTTCCTAGTGGACGTGGGGCTCGATTATCTTACCTTGTCGCGCTCCTCGGGCACCCTGTCGGGCGGAGAGAGCCAGCGCATCCGGCTCGCCTCCCAGATCGGCTCCGGGCTCACCGGGGTGCTCTATGTGCTCGATGAGCCGTCCATCGGCCTGCACCAGCGTGACAACGCGCGGCTGTTGGAGACGCTCAAGCACCTGCGCGACATCGGCAACACCGTGATTGTCGTGGAGCACGACGAGGATGCGATCCTCTCGGCCGACCACCTGGTCGATATCGGCCCCGGCGCCGGCGTGCACGGCGGTCATATCGTGGCGCAGGGGACGCCCGAC
>Ga0075424_100001810_pt1 | contig 19046 bp, 24 predicted proteins | sample SoiMethybrSBSTD3_FD_75301 | JGI IMG/M metagenome (GOLD analysis project Ga0075424, IMG submission 75301) | Bulk soil microbial communities from a Populus tree surrounding site in Tennessee, USA - Soil MetaG P. TD hybrid SBSTD3 | ecosystem: Environmental > Terrestrial > Soil > Tree plantation... | reverse complement strand
GCCAACAGCACGCGCGGCGCCGCCCCTGCGTGTAGGGGCAGCACGCCGCCCAGCGTGAGCGCCAGCGACACCGCGCGAGAGCCTTCCAGCCGCTCGATACAGACGGCCTCGAGGCCGCGGCGGATACACAGGAACACCGTCTCGCCGGTGGTCGCGTGCAACGCCTCCATGTGCGGCAGCGCGGCCTGACGCTCGTCGAAGCGGGCGACCACGACGCCGCCCAGCCGGAACAGCTTCAGGCCGAGCCGGTACCTGCCGGCCCGGTCGGCCGGCTCGACCAACTCCGCCTGCTCCAGCGCACGGATCAGCCGGTAGACCGTCGTGCGTGGTTCGCCGAGCCTCTCGCTCAGCCCTGCCGCCGACAGTTCCCCGTTTCCAGCCAGTTCGTCGAGCAGGGAGGTGGCCTTCCCGATCACACCGAGCGACCCGTTGCGGTCTGCGGCTGGCATCGGCCTGCGAGCCTACCACAAGGCGGACAGCATGTCCGGATAGCGGCACACCGAACCAGGGCCCGAACCGCGGTTTTAGCTTGACTTCAACTTTCCAGATTACTAGGCTGGTCGGCGCGCCATTCCTGGCGCTGACACGACCCAAGGGGAGGGCTCCAACGTGATTCGTACCAGGACATTGCTCGTGGTGGCGATCAGCGCCGCCGTATTCGTCGGCGCGAGCGCGAGTGCCGCGAGCGCCGGTGAGATCACCGGCAACGGCAAGCCAACCGCCGGGCCGGCGCACGCCAACTCGATCTGCGTGTTCTCCGGGCAGAACGACGATCCCACCGCGCCTCTCAGCCTCGACCGCAGGATCGCGCCGAACGGCCCGGGCGGCCGCTCGCAGTCGTTCGGGCAGGATGTCAAGCTCGGTCTCGACCCGCACGTGCTGAATCCCGGCATGGCGTGCGGGCCCGGCACCAACCCCGACCGCGTGAAGAAGTAGCCGATCCGTTCGGTGGTCGGCCCCGACGCAACACCGGTCGGGGCCGACCACGGCTGCGCAACGCACGCGTTCAGCGCAACCGCCGTCGAGCTCGGGCTTGGCGAAGCTGCCACCCTAACCACAGGAACCAGATCGGAACCAGCAGTCCGGCAGCCGCACTGATGCCGGCGCCCCAGAGCGTCGCGGTCGTCGAAAAGCCCCCGTCCCCCATCGAAAACAGCATCGCGAACCCGCCAAACACCGCGCAGAGTGCCCCGACCAGACCGGCCTGCCAGAAACGCACCGGTTGCCTGACAGACGCGCCGCACCCGGCGCAATAGTTCGCCGACGTAGGCGCCGCGACTCCGCATTGCAGACATATCCTCATGCAGACAGCATGGTCGTAGGACGCGCACCGTGGCATGGGGGCAATCCCTGGACCTAGGAGAGGTCGACCGCACCGGAGCAGTCGCCCCGTTGTTGCGCGCTATAGGCTGACGCCGATGGACGACCAGGCCTGGGAGCTCGCGAGTGTGATAGCGCGGAACGAGACCCGCGCCACCACGATCGTGGCCGCCCTTGCGGAATCGCAATCGGTGAGCCTGTCGTCACTGCCGCTGTCGGCGTACACGGCGGAGATCCGCCGTGACTGGCGCGAGGCCGGCAAAGACACCGACCCGGCGACGCTGGCGGACGACCTCGCGGTGATCTTCGACCGTCTCGGCGTGGCTGTGCGGACGGCCGTCGCGCAGGGTGACTGGGACTGGGGAGACCATCCGCCGAGCTCGTTTGCGCTGTGGCTCGAGCGCACGCTCGCTGAACTCCGCGCCACCGGCTGACCGGGTTTTCGTAAGAAGCCGTTAGCCGTCCACGACGTGCCACCAATGGAGCGACCATCCATCCGCCCCGCTCGTAAGATAGGACCGTGCCCCTCCACCCAGCCCGGTTCGACGACCTCGCCCTGCGTGACGACTTGGCGCTGGTGCACGTCGCCCAGTCGTCCTTGGGCGAGCACGACGCCGGCCGCGAGACCGCGAAGCGCTGCGTCGGTCTGGTCGTCCTGCGGAACCGCGACCTGGTGCGCTCCGTCATCGCCGCCAAGGTGCCGCCCGGCGCCATCGACGACGTAGAGGCAGACGTGTGGCTGCGCTTCTCGCGCAAGGTCTACTCGGGCGATGAGATCACCAACCCGGTCGGCCTGCTATTGCGGATGGCCGTCTTCTGCCGCGCCGACTTCCACGCCAACCGGCCGGCGGCGGAGCCGACGTTGGGCGAGTGGGATGACGCATCCGACGACCCGGCGCTCGACGACATCGTCGTCACCGCCGCCGTCGCCGACCTGCTGGCACCGTTAGCCGACCGGCAGCGAGACGTCGTGTGGCAGCGCATCATCGAGGGCCGATCCAGCGCCGAGGTGGCGGCGATGATGAACACGACCGCGGGCAACATCGACGTGATCGTGCACCGGGCGCTGGCCACGATGCGGGAGGCTCAGCCATGAGCGATCGCGCCCTCGAGCTGTTCGAGCAGTACCTCGAACAGCGCGCGTCCGGCCAGCATCCGGATGCGGCCGCGCTCGTGCACGAGGCCGGCGACCAGGCCGACGTCCTGGCCGGCATGATCGCCGCTTACGCCGCCACCCACCCCGCCGACGTGACCGAAGACCAGCTCGAGCAGATGGTCGCCCGCCCCGAGCTGGAGCCGCCCCGCCCCTGGCCGGAGCTGCTGCCGGCGCTGCGTGAGCGTACGCACACCACCCGCGCCACCCTGGTCAGCCGGCTGTGCGAGGTGCTGGGCGTGCCCGGCTCCGAGCTGCAGGTGGCCGCCTACGTGCACGAGCTCGAGGCGGGCCTGATCTCGCCCGCGCGCGTGCGTCCCGCGGTCGTCTCCGCCCTGGCCGCCGTGCTGGGCGTGCCGCGGTCGCTGCTCGAATCCTCCCGTGGCCTGGCCGCGGAGCCGCGGCCCGCAAGCGGGCTCAATTTCGCCCGCTCCGCCCGCCATTCGGACGATGGCCTGATGAGCCTGGGCGCGCTCGAGCCGGACGCCGATCCGCGCGTCGACGACCTCTTCACCGGCGGCGACGATGGATGAACGGGTCGTCGCCCGCGAGGCGCTCGACCGCTTCACCGCCGCCTACCACCTGCACCTACCGCCGGTCGACGTCGAGCAGCTCTGCGAGAGCCTCTGCTGCCTTCGCATCCGCATCTCCGATGACCTCGCTGCGATTCCGGGCGCGCCCGAGGGCGTCGCCCTGTCCGGGATGCTGCTGCCGGCTCGCAAGGAGGTCTGGGTCAGCGAGCACGAGCCCTGGGAGCGGCGCCGCTTCTCGATCGCCCACGAGGTCGGCCACTACCTGCTGCACGTGGGCGAGATCTCGGACGGCGTGTTCTGCCGGGCCGCCGACCTGCGCCCCGACCCGGAGAGCCCCGAGCGCCTGCGCGAGCGCGAGGCCAACCGCTTCGCCGCCGAGCTGCTGATGCCCGAGCAGCTGGTCGCCGGCGAGGTCGATCGCTACGGCCCCGACCCGGTCGCCCTGGCGCCGCTGTTTGCCGTCTCCGACCTGGCCATGGGCTTCCGGCTCGTCAACCTCGGCCATCTGCAGGCGCTCCCGGTCGACCTTGACCGGCAGTGGCAGCAGTGGCGAGCGTGAGCTGAGTCGCCCGGCGCTCGGCCGGCGACGCGACCAGACCGGGTACCGTACGGTCGCAGTCGCCGCGTCCGGCAGGGTGGAGTCCGATCGACCAGCCGATTAGCACCGATGTATCCGAGAACGTCGACGCCTCCCTGCGGCGGGCCGCAGGCCTGTATCGGGGTCTCGTCGAGAAGCTTCCCGGCGTCACCTACCTGTGGGGGCCGGCCGGCCGCTGCACCTATGTATCGCCGCAGGTGGTCGCGGTGTTCGGCTGCTCCGAGCAGGCGTTCGGCGAGGGCGCGTGGCGCGATGCGATCGCCGAGGAGGACCTGGAGGGGGTGATCGACCACGTCCGCAACGAGCACGCCGCCGACCGCGGGGCGCAGGTCGACTACCGCATCCACCACCTCGCGACCGGCGAGGAGCGCTGGCTGACCGAGCAGACGACGCTGGTCACGGTCGAGGGCGAGACGCTCGTGCAAGGACTGATCCTGGACATCACCACGCAGGTGCAGGCGGCGAAGGTGCTCGAGGACAGCGAGAACGAGCGCCGGCGGCTGGTGGGATCGCTGCTGCGCGCCGCCGAGGCGGAGCGCGTCTCCCTGGCCACCGAGCTGCACGATGACACGGTGCAGGTGCTGGCGGGTGCGCTGCTGACCCTCGACCGGATCCGGGCCGACCTGGTGGAGACAGACCCGACGATCATCGGCCGCATCCAGCGGCTGCGGTTGCTGTTGGCGCAGGCCATGGAGCGGACGCGCACGTTGATGTTCGACATCAATCCGCAGCTGCTGCACGCCTCCGGGCTGACCGCCGCCACCCGCTCCCTGGCCGCCCAGCTGGCCGCCGACGGCGGCTTCCAGGCGAGCGTCGAGGGCGAGTTCGGCCGGCTCCCGGGCGAGTTCGAGTCGCTCGCCTACCGGATCGTGCGCGAGGCCGTGATCAACGCCAGCAAGCACGCGCAGTGCCGCCGGCTCGACGTCCACCTGCGCACCGCCGGCGGCTACCTGGAGGGCACGATCACCGACGACGGCATCGGTTTCTCGCCCGAGCAGGCGCTCAGCCGCGGGGACGCCGGCCTGCACTTCGGGCTGCGCTCGGCGATCGAGCGGGCCCGCATCGTCGACGGCACGCTTGCCATCATCAGCGCTCCCGGCCAGGGCACCACCATCCGGCTGCGGCTGCCGATCGCTGAGACCGGCGACTGATCAGGCCAGGCTGCGCCTGATCGCGAGCGCCGCCTCCTGCCCGCTCGCGATCGCCGTGTCCGAGTAGACCCCGCCCAGGTAGTCGCCGGCCAGGTGCAGCCGCCCCAGCGGCCGGTCGAGCGCCGGCTGCAGGGCCGCCCGCCCCGGTGCCGGGTAGGGCAGCATCCGCGGCAGCTTCAGGAGCTGCGTCTCGCGCACGTGCCCGCGCGCCCGCGGGAAGATCGCATACAGGTCGTCCAGGAACGCCCGCTCCACCTCGCCGGCGGGTAGCTCCAGCAGCGGCACCGCGCCGTGCGCCGAGCGGTACATCATCAGGCTGCCGCCCGAGCGGCGGTGTCCCGGCTTCGCGTGCGCCACGTTTGCGATGTTGAACAGCATGTTGAAGCTGCGCTTGGGTGTCGCCAGCGCGTAGATGCCGTCCCACGGCATCGGCCCCCGCTCGTCGGTCAGCACCGCCATCACCACAGTCGGCCCGTACGGGATCGCCTCCAGCGCGCGCTGCGTGTCGCTTGGCAGATCGCGCACGATCGCGGCCGCCTGGAACGCCTTGGTCGCCACCACCGCCTGGCGGGCGGTCACCTGCTCGGCCACCCCGTCGCGCGTGAAGCTGACCGTGACCACGTCGTCGCCGGGCATCACCGCTGTCACCTCGCACCCGGTCATCACCTTGTTCCCCAGCTCGGCCGCGATCCCGTCCACCAGCACCCCGGCGCCGCCCACGATGTTGCGCGACAGGCCGCCGCCGGCCGCCCACACCAGCGCGAAGTAGCCGATTCCCTGCCCGGCCGAGATCTCCTCCGGCTCCGCCGTGGAGCGGATCACCGTCGTTCGAAACAGCGCGTCGGCGTCGCCCGGCATCGGCCCCAGCCACTGCGCGAACGTCTGGTCGTCCCCGAACTGCAGCAGCCGCCGTCGCGCCTGCGGCGCTGACTCGCCCTCGCGCGGCGCAGCCGCATTCCGGTAGCGCGCCACCGCCAGCCGCAGCCGTGCGCCCGCCTTCGACAGGGCCACTCGCTCCGACGTGGTGAGCGGCAGGCGCAGCGGGTACAGCTCCGGCCGTCCGCCCACCACCAGCCGCCCGTTCAGCTCCACCGCCGCCAGTTGCCCCGGCACCGAGGCCACCTCGACGCCCACGTCGGCGCACAGCCGCGCCGTTGCCGACCCCGGCCCCGAGAACACGTGCGCGCCCAGGTTCAGCCAGTAGGGGTCGCGCGTCTCCGAGCGGATCCTGCCGCCCAGCCGGTCGCTCGCCTCGAGCACCAGGATGTCGCGGTTTCGCAGGTCCCAGGCCGACGCCAGCCCGGCAATCCCTCCGCCCACGATGACCGCGTCCAGCACCAGGTCATCCTAGAACTGTGTAAGACCTCCGCCGCCCGACGGGACGTTCACCTCTGAAAACGTACCCGTCGAAGGAGGCCCCGGTGACCACCACGCTCGATCTTCCCTTCCAGCTGGGCCAGCCGCAGCAGGCCGGCGGCATCACCATGACGCCGCTGTTTCCGCTGCACGATCCCGTCTGCGACTACGTCTCGCTGGACGAGGCGCTGGCCGGCGGCCTGGATATCAGCGAGGTGCACGAGGCCGGCGACGTGGGCGAGCTCGCGGTGCGAAACCCGCTCGACCGTGGCGTGCTGCTCTACGACGGCGAGGAGCTGGTCGGCGCCAAGCAGAACCGGATCTTGAACGTCTCGGTGCTGCTGGGCGCGGGCTCCACGGCCCGCATCCCCGTCTCCTGCGTGGAACGCGGCCGCTGGTCGTGGCGGGATCGCAGCTTCCGGTCGGCCGGGCACGTGGCCGGCCCCCAGCTGCGGCGACACAAGGCCGCGTCGCTTCGCACCGACGCGCTCGCCCGCGGCGCCGCTCAGAGCACCGTCTGGGCGGCCGTCGACGTCCAGCTCAACGCGGTCGGCGCGCTCTCGCCGACCGCCGCCAACAGCGACGGCTTCCAGGCCCGCGCCGCCGACATCCGGAACGTGTCGGAGCGCTTCGCGCTGGAACCGGGACAGTGCGGCATGGTCGCCGCGATCGCGGGCCGCGGCTGGTGTCTGGACGCCGTCTCCCGCCCGGCCGTGTTCGGGCGCGTCTACCCGAAGCTGCTCGCCGGCTACGTCTACGACGCGCTCGAGAGCGCCGGTGAGACGGTGCCCGCCGAGCAGGTGCTGGCCACCCTCAGCCGCTGCCAGGCCAAGCGCGGGCCGAGCGTGGCGCTGGGCGAGGACGTGCGGATCGAGGGCAAGGGCGCGATCGCAAGCGGGCTCGCCCTGGACGGCGAGCTGGTGCAGATCTCGGCCTACGGCTAGGTCGGAAACAGCACGCCCGACGCCGCGCCGACGCGCTTCGGGGCGCCGCAGAGGGAGCACGCGGTGAACTGCAGCCGCACGTCCTTCTGCTCGTACCGGCCCGCGATCGTGAACCCGGGGCCGATCAGCAGCGGACACATGCACACCTGCACCCGGTGCGCGCGCAGGCCACGGATCAGCGTGGTGAGAGCGCGGCAAGCGGCATGGTTGTCCTTGTAGCTTCCCCCGTCGGGCGAACAGGTGAGATGCCGATCGACCACCGTCGCCCAACCGGCCGGTGCGGCGTGGCCGATCCTGACGGCCCGGCACGTCGGCGATGCCGAGGGGCACTGCGCGAGCGCTGCGCGTCGCGATCCCACCACGTTGCCGATCGGGCGACTCAGTACCACCGACGTCTTCGGCGTGGGCGGGCCGGGCCCATCCGAGGAGACGCCGACCTGCCCGCCCGCACAACCGGCGACCAGGAACCCGAGCAGCAACGCGGCAGCGGCGATTCGCATGCCGCTTGGACGCCCGTGGCGCGGTGATGGTTCCCGGCCGGTGGCCGGTCGATATACTCGTCATCCATCGTGGCTTCGCGGCTGATTGTGTCCGGTGGCCTGGGGTTCATCGGGTCCGAGTTCATACGACGTGCCGCCGCCCGAGGCGAGGCCGTGGTGAACGTGGACGCCTGCACCTACGCGGGCGATCCGCGGCGGCTAGCCGGCGTCGGCGACGCGGTCGAGACGATCCGCGCCGACGTCGCCGACCAGGCGTTCACCGACATCGTCGCGCGGAGCCGGCCCGACGTGATCGTGCACTTCGCCGCCGAGTCGCACGTGACCCGCAGCGAGTCGGCGCCGGACCGCTTTTTCCACACGAACGTCGAGGGCACCCGGCGCGTGCTCGACGCGGCCGAGCAGGCGGGGACGGACCTGGTCGTGCACGTCTCGACCGACGAGGTCTACGGGCCCTGCACCGCCGAGCCGTTCCGTGAGCAGGACAAGTTGGAGGGAGAGGGTGCGGCGACGAGCGCCTACGCCCGCAGCAAGGCGCTCGCAGACGATCTCGCGCTCTCCCGGTCGCAGCGGCAGCCTGTGATCGTGGCTCGGCCCACGAACTGCTTCGGTCAGTGGCAGCACCCCGAGAAGGCGATTCCGCGCTGGACGGTGCGCGCGCTGCGGGGCCGCTCGCTGCCGGTGTGGGGCGGAGGCGGACAGGTCAGGGACTGGATGCATGTGGAGGATCTGTGTGCAGCGCTTGACGTGCTGATCGAGCGCGGCGAGCGCGGGCAGGCGTACAACATCGCGCCGGAGGGCGAGCAGCGCTCGAACCTCGACGTCGCCCGCCTGGTCGCGGCCGCAGCCGGGCGGGAGGACGATGCCGTTGTCCTTTCAGACTACGACCGGCCCGACCACGACGTTCGCTACGCGATCGACTCATCACGACTACGATCGCTGGGCTGGTCGTGCCGCCACGACTTCGAGGCTGCTCTCGAGCAGACCGTCGACTGGTATCGAGACCATCAGGAGTGGTGGGCGGAGCTGGAGCCGGAGGCGGAGGCGATCTACCGTGACGAGTGATATCCCGGGCGTGGTTGTGTCACAACGGCGCACCTGGCCGGATGAGCGCGGTGACTTCCTGGAGCTGTTCCGCTCCGACGAGTACCCGCAGGCATTCGTCCAGTTCAACCATTCGTTCTCGCGGGCGAACGTGTTGCGCGGGCTCCACTACCACCAACACCAGGCCGACCTGTGGTACATCGTGCGAGGGTTGGCGCAGGTGGCCCTGGCCGACCTTCGCGGCGACCGTGCCCATGTCGAGGTGTTCGAGCTTGCGGGCGGCTCGGCCACGACCGTGTACATACCGCCCGGTGTCGCGCACGGATACCTGGCGGTCGAGGACGTGGACATGCTGTACGCGGTGACCCGGACCTACGACCCGGACGACGAGCACGGCGTGGCGTGGAACGACCCAGAGCTCGGCATCGCGTGGCGCGTGCGCGATCCGGTACTGAGCGAACGCGATCGCACAAACCCCCAGCTGCGATGGCCGGACCTCCCGTCGTTCTCGTGACCGGGGGCGACGGCCAGGTCGGCCGCGCCCTGCGACCGCTGCTGCCGTCCGCCCGCTACGCCACGCGCGAGGAGCTGGACGTGACCGACCAGGGCCGGGCGAACGATGCGATCGCAGACGTGGACATGGTCGTGCACCTCGCGGCCATGACCGACGTCGATCGGTGCGAACGGGAGCCGCGCCTCGCGGAGGAGGTGAACGGCACCGGCAGCCGCAACGTCGCCGCCGCCGCCCGCTCCGCCGGTGCCCGCGTGATCGGGGTGTCCAGCGACTACGTGTTCGACGGAACCGCGACCGGCGAGTACAGCGAGGCCGACCAGCCGCGGCCGCTGAGCGTGTACGGGCGCACCAAGCTTGCGGGCGAGCAGGCACTGCTGGAGGCGGGTGAAAACACCGTGATCCGCACGTCGTGGGTGTATGGCGATGGCCGCAACTTCATCCGCACGATCCTGCGCGCGGCCGCGGCGGGCCGCGCGCTGGCGGTCGTCGACGACCAGCTGGGACGGCCGACCGCTGCCGACGACCTGGCCCGGGCGATCGTGCACCTGCTGTCGATCGAACCGCCGCGGCTGGTGCACGTCACCGGTGACGGGCCGCCCACGTCCTGGGCGGGGGTGGCCGAGCTGTCGCTGGCGGCGGCCGGGCTGGCGGTCCCGGTCGAGCACGTGAGCACGATCGAGTACGGTCGCCGCATGGATTCCACCCTGGCGCCGCGCCCGGCCAACTCGCTGCTGTCGCTCGATCGCGCCCGCGGCCTCGGGGTGCCGCTGTCCGACTGGCGCACGTCCGTGTCTGCCTACGCACGGGGCGCGGCGTGAAGGGCGTGGTGCTGGCGGGCGGCCTGGGGACGCGTCTCAGCCCCATGACCCGCGTGGTCAACAAGCACCTGCTGGACGTGTTCGACGAGCCGATGGTCTACTTCCCGCTGCGCAGCCTGGTCGCGGCCGGCGTGACCGACATCGTGCTCGTGACCGGTCAGGAGATCGACCAGTTCCGGCAGCTGCTCGGTGACGGATCGGAGCTCGGCGCCAGCATCAGCTACGCGGTGCAGGAGGGCGAGGGCGGGATCGCGGATGCGCTGGCGCAGGCCGGCCCCCAGCTGGAAGCCGAGGACGCCGTCGTGATCCTGGGCGACAACATCTTCCAGGACGACCTGACGCCCTACGTCCGCGCCTTCCAGCAGCAGGGCGGCGGCGCCCGCATCCTGCTCAAGCGCGTGGCTCCTCACGACGCGCGCCGGTTCGGCGTCGCGACGGTGCAGGGTGAGCAGATCATCGAGATCGAGGAGAAGCCGGATCGGCCGCAGAGCGATCTGGTGGTGACCGGCTGCTACATGTACGACGCGGAGGCGTTCTCGATCATCGCCGGCCTGCAGCCCTCGGCCCGCGGAGAGCTCGAGATCACCGACGTGAACAACACGTACATCCGCGCCGGCACGATGAGGTTCGACATCCTCAGAGGCTGGTGGACGGATGCCGGTACGTCTGCGAGCAAGCTGAAGGCATCGATCCTGGTCGCGCTCGCGAAGGGCGTCACCTTCGACGCGTCGTAGCATCGCCGGCCCGCGATCCGACCGCCCCGTCTGCGACCGTTCCGGCATGAGCGCGATCCGCGAGGAGTGGCGGCTGATCACCTCCTACGGCGACCACCACCGGCGCCTGCTGGGGCGACTGGGGCTGGTGCTGGTGCTGACGGTCATCATCGACGTGGTCGGAGCGGTCGCGATGTTCATGCTGGAGCGCCACTCGGCAGGAAGCCAGGTGCGCACGATCGGCCAGGCGCTGTTCTTCTCGACTGTGCAGCTGTTGACCGTGTCGTCGCAGATACCGAATCCGGTCACTCCCGCCGGGCGCGTGGTCGACGTGGTGCTCGAGGTGTGGGCCGTGATCGTGGTGGCCGGCTCGGCCGGCGCGATCGCGAGCTTCTTCCAGAGCAACGACCGCTAAGTGCTTGCCGGCGAAAGTAGTTGCTGAATCACCCACCTGGGTGGCGGGCCAGGGGCCGGCGCGGCCGATAGCAACCTGGATTGTCCGACCTTTTAACCGGTGAGGAGGAAGCATGACGGACATGCTCAAGACGCTGCATGACGATGCCGGCCAGACCATGGCCGAGTACGCGGTTGTGCTCGGCGTTATCACGATCGCAGTGGTCGTGACACTGGGTCTGCTGTCGACCACGATCAGCAACACCCTGAACAGCGTTATCTCCGCGATGTAGTCACTCGCTTCGGCCCCGCGCTGCCGGTCTGCCGATCGGCGCCGCGGGCCGAAGCGATGACGACACCCTGCGCCGGATCAGGGTCTAGAAGCCGAGCGTCTCCGGTACCAGGATCACGCTGATCCGCGCGCCCGGCTCGTAGGAGATGATCAGCGTCTTCGCCAGCACCGTGCCCGGGAAGCCGGCCGCCTGCATGCGATCCCACTCGCGCGGCAGGCTGTACTGCTGCAGCCGCTCGAGACCCTCGGCCACGTCGCGCACCAGCTTCTGGTGACCGACCACCAGGATCACGTGCCCGCCCGCGTAGGCGTACGCGCCCAGCTGGCTGCCCGACCCCGACCCGACCACGATCTGGCCGTCGTCGGTGATCGCCGCGGCGCTCCCGATCACGTAGTCCGGGGCTGCGCCCAGCTTTCGCATCTCGCGCCCCTGCGTCTCGCGGTCGAGCTGCTTCAGCCGCGGCCGCACGGGGTCGTAGCGGCCGGAGTTCTCGAGCACGTCGGTGAGCCCGATCTGCTGGAGCGTCTCCGACAGCCCGGTGTGCACCTCCGCGCCCTCGGGCAGCGCGTCCAGCACCAGCTGCCGGGCCTGGTCGCCGCTCTCGGCGATCGTCACCTGGAAGCCGCGCTGCCGAAGCGCCTCGGCGGTGCGCTCCAGCCGCTCGGCGTCGGCCGGCCGGGCGAAGTCGGGGTTGGCCGTGCCGGGTTGGGGAAGGGTGAAGGTCACGTCTGCTCCTTGAGGGGTCGGGGATAGAGCGTTAGCCTAGCACCAATCATTTGTGATGCATAAACGATCGACGCTTGACCTTGTACACTGGACGGGTGAAGACCGACGCACCAGCGCTGCCCTCGACCGCATCCAGCGTGCTGATCGCCCAGCTCGGCCGCGGCCTGCGGCCGCGCATCGAGCAGGCGATCGCGCCAATCGGGCTGCGGCCGCGTGAGCTGCTGGCGCTGCAGCACCTGCGCGACCGCGGCCCCTCGGCCCAGCAGACGCTGGCCGACCTGCTGCGCGTCGACCCCTCAAACCTGGTGGGGGTGTTGAACGACCTCGAAGACGCGGGCCTGATCGCTCGTACCCGCGACCGCGCCGATCGCCGCCGCGGCATCATCGAGCTGACCGACCAGGGCGGACGCGTGCTCCAGGAGCTCGACCGCGCCCTGCATGGCATCGACGACGCCGTGCTCTCGGTGCTGAGCGAGCGCGAGCGTGCGACCCTCAACGGATTGCTCGCGCGCGCCGTCGACGCGGTCGCCGCGCAATGCACCGAGCAGCCCGAGCCGGGCTGCTAACCGGCCTTGAGCGAGACACAGCCGCTGCGCGCACTGATGCGCGACCGCACGGTGGGGCTGCTGGTCAGCGTCGAGCTGTTGATGTCGCTCGGCTTCGGCGCCACCGCCACCACGCTTGGCTGGCAGGGCTACTCGCGCGCCCACGACCCGCTGGTACTGGGCCTGATCGGCCTGGCCGAGTTCATCCCGGCGGTGGTACTGGCGCTGCCCGCCGGCCACGCCGCCGACAGCCACGACCGCCGCCGTGTGACGGCGCTGGGGCTGGCGGTGGTGGCCGCCGCGGCGGTCGCGCTGGCGATCGATGCCGGTCGCGGTGACACCGCCGTCTGGCCGCTCTACGTGCTGGCGTTCGTGATCGGGATCGGCAATGCCTACTCCGCCCCGGCCGTGGGGCCGCTGCTGGCCGCCGGCGTCTCGCAGGCCATGCTGGCCCGGGCGGTGGCGGTGCTGATGTCGGTGATGCAGGCGGCCATGATCGCCGGCCCGGCCGTGGCCGGCCTGCTGCAGGTGGTTGGCGCGCCCGTGCCCTACGCCTTCGCCGCAGTCTGCGCCGTGCTGGCGATGGTGATGGTGATGCTGGTGCCAAAGGCGATCGGCCGCGCGCACGTGGCCGAGCAGGAGGCCAGCCTGTCGGACGCCCTGGCCGGTGTCCGCTTCATCTTCGACACGCCGGCGCTGCTGGGTGCGATCTCACTCGACCTGATGGCGGTGCTGTTCGGGGGCGCCACCGCACTGCTGCCGGTCTTTTCCCAGACGATCCTGCACGTTGGTGCTTTTGGCAACGGTCTGCTTCGGGCCGCGCCAGGCATCGGCGCGGTGGTGGTCGGATCGGTGCTCTCGGGGCGTCCGCTGAAGCGCCGCGTCGGCCGCACGCTGCTGGTGGTGGTGGCGCTGTACGGCGCGTTCACGATCGTGTTCGGCTTCTCGACCAGCTTCGCGCTGTCGATGGTCGCGCTGGCCGCCCTGGCCGGTGCCGACATGGTGTCGATGTCGATCCGCGGCACGCTGGCACCGCTGCTGACCGCGCCGGCGCTGCGAGGCCGGGTGGGGGCGGTGGAGCGCGTCTTCATCGGCGCCTCCAACGAGCTGGGCGCCTTCGAGTCGGGCGTCGCCGCGGCGCTGATCGGCGCGGTGCCGGCAGTGGTGCTGGGCGGCGCCGCCTCGATCGTGGTGGCCCTGGTCTGGGCCTGGAAGTTCCCGGCGCTTCGCCGCATCGACCGGTTCGAGGACATCGACACGCCGGCCGTGCCGCCGGCGGTCGGGTTGCAACCGGCGGCGGAGGGGCGGCGGGTGGGCGCGTAGCGACCGAAGTAAGCTCCGCGGTGCGGTGTGACGGATCCACCAAGGGGAGGTCAACGCTGATGACGCGCATCACCCGCGGGTTCCACGGACGCCGGCGGCCCGACGTCGATCCGGCCCGGGTGCCGCCCGGGCAGTACGTGACGCAGGACTTTCCCGTGCTCTCGGCCGGTCCGACCCCGCACGGATCGCTCGAGAACTGGAGCTTCACGATCCGTGGCCAGGTCGACCAGCCGCACACCTGGACGTGGGACGAGTTTCAGGCACTGCCGCACGAGACGGTGACGCGCGACATCCACTGTGTGACGAAGTGGTCGAAGCTGGACACGGTCTGGACGGGTGTCTCGCTCGACGCGCTGCTGGAGGGCGTCGAGACCGGCGCCGAGTACGTGACCGCGTTCAGCGACGGCGGCTACACCACCAACTTGCCGCTGGAGGATCTCACCGGCGGCCGCGCCTGGATTGCGTTCGCCTACGACGACGAGCCGCTGGCCCCGGAGCACGGCGGGCCGGCCCGGCTGCTGGTGCCGCACCTCTACTTCTGGAAGAGCGCCAAGTGGGTGCGTGGGCTGGAGCTGCAGCTGGAGGATGAGCCCGGCTTCTGGGAGGGCTACGGCTACCACAACTACGGAGATCCGTGGCGCGAGCAGCGCTACGCCGGCGATTGAACTGGCAGCCGGGAACCGTGCTGGAGCTGATCGAGCAGACCGCCCGTACCAAGAGCATCGTGTTCGACGTCCCCGGCTGGAGCCGGCACCGGGCCGGCCAGCATGTGGACGTGCGGCTGACGGCCGAGGACGGGTATCAGGCGCAGCGCAGCTACTCGATCGCCTCCGCGCCGGAGGACCGCCACATCGAGCTGACGGTGGAGCGGATCGACGACGGCGAGGTGTCGCCGTTCCTGGCCGACGAGCTGCTGCCGGGCGACGAGATCGAGCTGCGCGGCCCGATCGGCGGCTACTTCGCCTGGGAGGAGGCGCCGGAAACACCGGTGTTCCTGGTCGGTGGAGGCTCGGGGATCGTGCCGCTGCGCGCGATGCTGCGCCATCACCGCGCGACCGCCAGCGCCGTCCCGGTGCGGCTGCTGTACTCGGCGCGCTCGCTCGACGACGTCATCTACCGGCACGAGCTGACGGCGGCCGACGCCGGCGACGTCCGGCTCACGCTGACGCGGCGGCAGCCGGCGGGCTGGACCGGATACGGGCGGCGCGTCGACCGCGAGCTGGCGGCCGACGTCTGCTGGCCGGCGGCGGAGCGGCCGCTCGTGTACGTCTGCGGCCCCACCGGGTTCGTCGAGGCCGTGGCCGGCGCCCTCGTGTCGCTCGGCCACGACCCGGCCAGGATTCGAACCGAACGATTCGGACCGACGGGAGGCGAGACGCCATGACCGACAGCCAGGCCCTCGACGGCAACGCGATCGCAGGCACGCTTTCGGAGGTGTTCGGCGGCGAGATGACGACCGCGGTCGGCACGTGCGGGCACTGCGGGGCGCGCGGGCCGGTAGCGGAGGTGGTCGTCTATACGAGGGCACCGGGAGTGGTGGTGCGGTGCCGGGCGTGCGACGGCCTGCTGATGGTGATCACCCAGGTGCACGGCGTCTTCTGCGTGGATGCGCTGGGGCTGGTCGAGCTGCAGGCGCCGGCCTGATCAGGGCAGGCGCCAGAACGACGACAGGTAGGTGCGCAGCGCGGCGATGTCGCCGTCTCCGCGGCCGGCGTCGTCTGGCAGGTAGCCGATCGGGTCGGCCAGCAGCGGCCCCGTGCCGAGCACGCCTTCGAGCGTCGCGTGCAAGCAATAGGCGGCGTAGGTGCGCGCGTAGCCGCCCTCCTGCACCAGCACCAGCTTCCCGTCGCACAGGTCGTCGGCGGCCTCCGCCACCAGCCGGCCGACCCGGCGGAACCCCGCCATCAGCAGGTTCTGGCGGCCGTTGGGGTCAAAGCCGCTGGCGTCCTGTCCGCACGCGCCCACGATCAGGTCGGGCCGGTGCTGGTCGAGGATCGGCCGGATTACCTGCGTGAAAGCCGCCTCGTAGGCGCGGATGCCGCAGCCCAGTCCCAGCTCGGCGTTGACGTTGTAGCCGGCCCCCGGGCCGACGCCGACCTCGGCGGCCGACCCCGTCTGCGGATGCGACGGCCCCCAGCTGCCGTGGCGCATGTGCAGCGAGACGGTGAGCACGTCGGCGCGATCGTAGAAACAGGCCTGTGTGCCGTTCCCGTGGTGGACGTCCCAGTCGATGATCGCCACCCGCTCGCAGTCGGCCGCACGGGCTCGCTCCGCCACCAGCGCCACGTGGTTGAAGAAGCAGTAGCCGTCGGCCGTGGCCGGGGCGGCGTGGTGGCCGGGCGGTCGCACCGGGGCGTAGGCAATTCGCGAGCCACCCGATATGACCGCGTCACCGGCCGCCATCGCCGTTCCCGCCGCCGCCAGCAGCGGCTGCCACGACGCGCCCGTGACGAGCGTCGAGGGCGCGAACACGCGGCCGCCCTGCTCGCAGGCTTCGCGCACCATCGCTACGTAGGCCTGGTCGTGCACGGCCGCCAGCTCCTCCTCGCCGGCCAGGCGGCCGTCGTGCCAGCGCAATCGGTCGGCCAGCGGGCCCCGCTGCAGCACCGAGACCATGTTCCGCACCCGCTCTGCGTTCTCGGGGTGCAGCTCCGGCACGTCCAGCAGGTCTGACGGCCCACCCTCGAAGATGCCGCGCCCGGTGTCGTGGTCGAGCACGGCCGGGTGCCAGAAGACGTCGATCACAGTACGGTCAGCTCGCGCGGCCGGGTCGAGAGCACCTCGATCCGCTCCGGCCCCATCAGCAGCGTCTCCATGTAGCTGGCGGTGAACCCGGCGTGGCGGTCGAACAGGATGTTCTCGTAGTTGGTGACGTAGCCCGGCTCCCAGGTGAACCGCTCGAACGCGTCGTTTGCGAGGTAGGTGTGCCCGACCCAGTTGGGCGGCAGCGCGATGCCGAGCGCGTAGCCGCCGACCCACCAGACCCGCTCGCGGTCGAAGCGCGAGAACACGTACTGCTCGGCCGCCTGCTGCGCCACTTCCAGCGGGTCGCCCGGCTTCACCGCCGCGATCACGGCGTCCACGCTGCCGGCGGTCTGCTCCAGGATGGCGCGGGCGGCGGGATGGTCGCGCCCGATCGCAAACGTGCGGCAGACGTCGACGTGGTAGCGGTTCTGCACGCCACAGACGTCCACGTACATCACGTCACCGGCTTCCACCGGCCGCCGCGACGGCGGCGAGTGGGTGCGACACCACACGTCCGGCCCGGCCGAGACCATCGTGCGGATGGCGGGCTCCTCGCCGCCGCGTGCCGCCATCTCGGAGTTCAGGTGGGCGGCGATCTCGAGCTCGGTGCGCCCCGGCCGCACGTAGTCGCCCAGCGACTCGACGGCCGCGTCGACGATCTCCGAGGCGCGCCGCACGCAGGCCAGCTCCGCCTCCGACTTGACCAGGCGCACCCGGTCGACGATCCAGTCGCCGGCCACCACGTTCGCGCCGGTCTCGGCGATCGCCACCGCGATCCGGTCGACCAGCGGCGCGCCCGGCGATGCCGCCCAGCGCTCCACGCCGATCGTCGCCGACGACCACCCGCGATCCTGCACGGCGGCGCGCAGCTGGTCGATCGCCGTCGCGTAGTCGTAGAAGACGGCGTCGTCGAACAGCGCCACCCGCTCCACCAGCGTGCGGTGGCGGTCGTAGTCGACGAACAGCAGCCCTTCGTCCTCGCGGGCCACGATCACCCCCACCGGTGCCCGCGGCGGATACCAGATCGACTCGAAGCCGGTCAGGTAGCAGAGGTTCGCGGGGCTCAGCACCAGCAGCACGTCGACGTCGCGTCGCCGCATCTCATCGCGCACACGCCCGGCGCGGTCGCGGTACTCCGTCTCCGTAAACGGCAGGCCGAGCTCGACGCCATCGCGGGTGATCGGGGCCACGGCCCGATGCTCGCAGAAACGCCGCCGCCGATCAACGCTCGGGGTGCGCACTTGCGATGTTTGCCGAAGCGCGCGACGGGTGGCACCATAGGTAGCGGGCAAACGGCGGCGAGCAACTCGGCGGCGTTAGGGGTGGGACGTGTGAGTTGGCAGGTGAGTGAGAACGGAGTCCGCGACGGCGCCGGCAGCGAGCTGCCGGAGCAGCGGGAGCTGCCCGTGATCGACGACGCCGGCCTCGTTGACGAGGTGGCGTCGGCGCCGACGCTGGGCCAGATGCTGCGGCAGGAGCGCGAGCTGCGCGACATCCCGCTCGATCGGATCGAAGAGGCCACCCGCATCCGCTCGGCGCAGCTGCGCGCGATCGAAGACGACCGCCTGGACGCGCTGCCGGCCGAGGCCTACGCGCGCGGCTTCGTGCGCACCTACGCCGAGTACCTGGGCCTGAACGGCGACGACGTCGTCGCCATCTTCAACGACCAGTGGAATCGCTCGGCGCACCGAGCCGAGCCGGCGCTTCCGCAGACGCCGGTCTCGGTCGCACGCAGCTCGCCGTCCGGGCTGTTCAGCCTGTGGGTGGCGCTGGCCTGTCTGCTGCTGGCCGGTTCGGCTGTGCTCTACCTGACAAGCCGCTCGGGCGGCGACCACGCCGCGCAGTCCCCGCCGACCTCGCATGCGCCGGCCACGCAACCCGTCACCAGCCCGGACACCACGGCAACGCAGACGCCACCGCCGGCGCAGCCGACGGGCGTGCATATGACCGTGACCGCGACGCAGGGCAGCTGCTGGCTGGAGGCGCGTCGCGGCTCCGCCACCGGGGCACTGCTGGCCGAGCGGACGCTGGCGCCGGGCCAGGCCGTGCGCCTGCACGGCCGCCGCGTGTGGCTGCGGCTGGGCGATCCCACCGGCGTTCGGCTGCGGGTCAACGGCCACACGCTCCATACCGCCTATCCGGCGCAGCCGATCAACCTGCTGGTGACCCCGCACGGAGCCACGCAGCTGTAGCTCAGGCTGAAGCCAGCCCCGTGTCCTTATGGGTTGCCTTTGCCGCGCCGCCGATCGGCAGCGCGATCGTGAACGTCGCGCCCTCGCCCACGACGCTGGTCACGCCGACCGAGCCGCCGTGGGCCTCGGCGATGGCCTGCACGATCGCGAGCCCCAACCCGCTGCCGCCGCTGCGGCGGGCGCGCGAC
>Ga0075424_100001809_pt1 | contig 19053 bp, 17 predicted proteins | sample SoiMethybrSBSTD3_FD_75301 | JGI IMG/M metagenome (GOLD analysis project Ga0075424, IMG submission 75301) | Bulk soil microbial communities from a Populus tree surrounding site in Tennessee, USA - Soil MetaG P. TD hybrid SBSTD3 | ecosystem: Environmental > Terrestrial > Soil > Tree plantation... | reverse complement strand
ATGCTGGCCCTCACACGGACCGAAGACCCGGCCGAGATCCAGCGCGTGTTCGACGAGTACTGAGAAGCCATTTCGGAAGCCTAGCGTCGAGGTGTCCGGAATGATCCGCCCGGCCAGAAACGCACCAGCGCCCTTCTAGACCTGGTATCGCAACATACTGAAAGATATGGCGATTCCACTCGGCATCCGGTTTGCCGTAGTACTCAGACATGAGCAGGTTGGGCACCCGGTCCCTGATGGCCCTGACAGTGGCGGCGGTTGCCGCCACGGCGACGCCGGCAGCCGCCCAGGTCTACAAGCGGACGGCCGCCGACGGAACCACCTACTTCACGAATATCCAGCCCAACCCGACTTATCAGCGGGCGTCGTACACGCAGCCCGCGAGCCCCGAGCCGCAGCGCCCGTCGTCGGCCGACTACGGCATCTACTCGCGTGATATCGCCGAGGCGTCGGCTCGATACGGGGTCCCTGAGCGCCTGATCTGGGCGGTCATCCGGGTCGAGTCGGGGTTCGATCCTCGGGCGGTTTCCTCCAAGGGCGCGCGCGGGCTCATGCAGCTGATGCCGGAGACCGCGGCCATGCTCGGCGTGCGGGACGCGTTCAATCCGCGCGAGAACATCAATGCGGGCACGCGTCACCTGCGCGGCATGATGGAGCGGTTCCGCCACGACCTGCCGATGGCGATCGCGGCCTACAACGCCGGCGACAAACCGGTGGCGGCGTTTCGCGGTATCCCACCCTATCCCGAGACTCGAGAGTACGTGGCGCGGGTGCTTCGCTTCTACGGTGCGCCACTCGCGTGGGAGCTGCAGGGCAGCGGCATCCAGCAGGTCGTCGGGCGCGACGGGAGCGTGACCTACACGAACGTCTCGCCGCGCCGGTTCACCACCGCGTCGCTCCAGACTCGGTAGTGAGCCAGAAGGAGGCGGCCCGGGCCGCCTCCTTCCGGGAGGGACGCGAAGCTACTTCGCCTTTACCGCGAAATGCGCCCGGCGATTCTGGCTCCAGCAATCTTCCGTGGCCTCGGAGCACGTCGGGCGCTCCTTACCGTAGCTGATCACCGAGATCCGGTTTGCCCGGACACCGCGAGAGACGAGATAGTTCATCGACGCCTTGGCGCGACGCTCGCTGAGCGCGAGGTTGTAGTCGGCGGTTCCGCGCTGATCGGCGTGGCCTTCGATGAGTACGAGCCAGCCGGGGTTGGCCTTCATCATCTCGGCATTCTGGTCGAGGACCTGAGCGTCTTCAGTGCGGATCTCATAGGAATCGAACTCGAAGCGAACGTCCCGGAGGTCCGTCTTGGCGGTGAATTCCCTCGGGTTGGGACGAGCGGCGGCGCTCTGCGACATCGAGCTGCTGGAGCCGTAACGATCGGACGACCCGGACCCGACCGTACGACCTCCATCCATCGATCCACCGGGTGAAGGAGCCGACGAAGAGTCGGACATGGCGTTCGGCGTCATCGCACATCCGGCGAGGACCGGCGCCGTCGCCAGCATCAGGACGAGAGCGATCTGAGAGTAGCGCTTCACTGGGGTTCCTCCCTTCCGCGAGCCCTGGATGGGGCCGCGATTCGGTCGCGGGCCGCGGGCGCAGAAGCAAACTGCACATCCAATGCCCGCAGCGCGCGCGGGCGAGATATGGTGCAATATCCGCCAATTAGCCGAAGGGATGGTGCTGCCGGGCGCGCTCGAGCCCCGCCGGGTGTGGATCGGCTTGCCAGAACGTCAGACAGGAGCCGCCATCCCGGCACGTAAGGGCATGAAAACGTGATGACTCTGATGAGTCGGTCCTTGTGGCTCTTGGTGGTTCTCTCGGCGGCTATCGTCTCGTCGTCGAGGGCGGAATCGGTCTGGGACGCGCTCCGCGCCCCGGGCGCGGTCGTCGTGCTCCGCCACAGCCACGCGCCCGGTACCTTCGATCCGCCCGACGCCAGGCTCGAGGACTGCACCACCCAGCGCAACCTGGACGATGCCGGACGAGCGCAGGCCACTCGCATCGGCGACGCCTTCGCCAAGAACGGCATCCGGGTCGGCAAGGTCCTCTCGAGCCCGCGTTGCCGGTGCCTGGACACCGCGCGGCTGGCCTTCGGTCAGGCGGAGCCTCTTGACGCCTTGCAGGGAGCGCTGACCGATACCGAGCTTCGTCGCCGTCGCCTGGCCGAGACGAAAAAGGTGATCGACGCCCACCGCGCCCGCTCGCCCCTCGTGCTGGTAACCCACGGCAGCGTCGTGACCGATCTCACCGGGCTGAACATCCGTATGGGCGAGTTCGTGGTGCTCCGCCGCGGCCCGGATGGAACCCACACGGTCGCCGGCCAGTTGTACGTCGAGTAAAGCCGCATTCCTCGGATCCGCCCGACCCAAGACGACAACGACAGGAGGAAGGCATGAAGCGTGCCGCGTTACTGCTCGCAGTGATACTGGTCGTGGCGTCCTGCGCCACGACCTCGCAGCCGCAGGGCCAGAGCCTCGTGAACCGCGCCGTCCAGGCCGCTGGCGGCGCCGACGCACTGGCGCGGGTGAAAACGCTATCGGTGCAGGGCACCGTGCGTCAGTGGGAGCCCGAGCAATCGATGGACGCCGGCGGCGAGATGCGCTTCGCCTGCGCGTCGACGTTCACGATGGTCACCGACGTCGCCAGCGGCGCGACGCGGGTCGACTGGGTGCGCAACTTCCAGTACCCGGCGCCCCGCACGTTCACGTTCAGCGAGATCGTGACGCCGGACGCGGGCTACGTGGCGGGCATCGACAGCAACGGCCGCACGAAGCAGAGCCTCGAGTCGAATCCGCCGGCGCACTCGATGTCAGCACCGCGGCTGGCGGCATCGCAGCGCGAGCTCCGTCGCGGCTCGACCCTGCTGCTCCTGGACATGCAGAAGAATCCCGATCGCGTGTCGCCGGCGGCCGACGTGACGGTCGGCGGCACAACGTATCCGGCCGTCAACTACCGCGCGGGCGATCAGACGTTCACGGTCATGTTCGACCGCGGCACGGGCCTGCCGGTGCGCGTCCGCACGCTCGACTACGACAACATCTGGGGCGACGTGACCTACGACGTCGCGCTGGCCGACTGGCAGACGAAGGACGGGCTCACGATGGCGATGAGCCGCACCTACGAGCTGAACGGCCGGCCGGTCATGGAGATCAAGACGACGGACGTGAAGGTCAATGCGCCGGTCGCCGCCGAGCAGCTCACGATCCCGCCGGCGTTCAAGACCGCCGCGACGAAGCCGGCGACGGGTGCCGTGCCGTATCAATGGGTGATCCGGCGCCAGTTCATCGGCACCTATCTCGATTCGGACGCGATCAGCTACGACCCGAAGGCGTCACCGGGTCTCAGGCTCGTCGAGCTGGCGCCGGGGGTTCAGCACGTCGTAGGCGGCTCGCACAACAGCCTGATCGTCGAGATGCGCGACTACCTGGTCGTCTTCGACGCGCCGGTGGGCGACGCCACCGCGAAGTGGATCCTCGACGCCGCCCGCGCGAAGTACCCGAGCAAGCCCGTGAAGTATCTCGTGCTCACGCACCACCACATGGATCACGCCGGCGGCCTGCGCGCGTTCGCCGCGCAGGGCGCGACGATCGTCACCGGCAAGGGCACCGCGGCGCACTTCCGCCGCGTGCTGGCGGCGCCGTTCACGCGCAACCCGGATCTGCCATCGCGCGATCTGAAGTCCACGCAGATCATCGAGGTCGGCGAACGGCAGGTGTTCAGCGACGGCACCCGTGACGTCGGCGCCTACGTGATCGACAATCCGCACGCGACCGGGTTGATCATCGGCTACGTGTCCGACGCGAAGATCGCCTATGCGACCGACATCTGGAGCCCGGGCGCCGCGCCGCTGCCCGACAAGCTGACGCCGCCGCTCGCCGCGCTGGTCGCGGGGGTGAAGAAAGCGGGGATCGCGCCAGCGAAGTTCGCGGGCGGCCACGGCTCGGTCGGCGACTACGCGCCGCTCGCCGCGCTCGAGGGGAAGTAGACCGAGCTGCCAAGACGCCGGGCGGGTCTGTCCGCTCGCCCGGCGTCCTCCTTTTGTATGTGCCGTTACTCCGGCCCGCTGGCGAACCAGAGCCGCGGGTCGGCGGCGCGTACCCGCGCCTCCGGTAGCCCGAGCTCGCGCCGCACGATGTTGGTGCCCTCCACCAGCGCGACGCATTTGTAGTACGCGATCCGTCGGCTCAGGCCCTCGCGGCCGAATCCACAGTCGGTGGTGATCACCAGGCGCTCGGGCGGGATGTACTCGAGCGCCTTCCGGATCAGCCGGGCCACGTGCTCGGGCGGCTCGACGACCGTGTTGCAGTGGTTCACCACGCCGATGCCGATCTTCTTTTCGGTCCGGTACTTGCCGAACAGGTGGAGATCGCGGCCGTCCGAGCTGGCGCACTCGAAGGTGATCACGTCGCCGTCGAGCTGCAGGAGATACGGCAACGCGCGCTCGTAGCTCGGCGGCTCCCAGTACACGCGCTGCTGATTCGGATTGCCCCAGCACGTATGCACCCAGATCTCGGCGTTGACGCCCTCGAGCTGGCGATTGAACGCCTGGGTCAGATACTCGAGATCGGCGTCAGTGCAGTCCGGCCGCGTCGTGCGCCCGTGATGCGGCGGCTCCTCGACCTGGATCAGCGGACAGCCCGAATCGGCGAGCTCGCGGAACTCGGCGTTCATGATGTCGCACAGATCGTTGATCAGCGCGCGATCGTCCTTGTAGTGCTCGTCCCACAGCATGCTGGCGAGCGCGGGCGCGCAGATCGCGCCGAACTTCAGCGGGCGATCGGTCAGCCGCTGCGCCGCCTTCCAGAGCGCGGTGTACTCGAGCGGGCCGCGGCTGAGCTTCTCCTTGACCACGCCGGGCTGATAAGCCTCCTGCACTTCCCAGAGAATGCGACCGGGACGCAAGCCATGGCGCTGCATCCAGCCGCGTGACGTGTCGCGATGGCCGTGAATGCCGTTGAGGCGTTCGATCGGGTAGAAGAACCACGACTTGCCGCCGACGGCCAGATCGAAGCGCGTGTCGCCGTCGGTCACGATGTCGAGGCCGGCGGCCTCCTGAGCGTTCACGACGCACGCGACCGCATCGAGATACTGCTCGCGAAAGATCGAATCGCCGAGCGCCGACTTGAACGAGCGACCGTGCAGGCTCTCGGTGAACCAGAGCGGACGGGGATAGGACCCGGTGATCGCGGTCGGCAGCATCAGATTCTGAGTGACCTTGAGCATCGAGTCCTCCTGTGCGCGCCGTGCCGTCGGGCCTGGCGCGCTAGCGCTCCGGCCAGAGGAGTTGACGGCTGATCTTGTCGAGGCTCGTCGCGCCGCACAGTCCCATGGCGGTCTCGAGCTCGTCGCGCAGAATGTCGACGACGCGCTGCACGCCGGCGGCGCCGTCGACGACGAGCCCCCAGATGTAGGGGCGCCCGATCAAGACGGCGCGTGCGCCGAGCGCGATCGCCTTCAGCACGTCCGTCCCTCGGCGCACGCCTCCGTCGAGAAGAACCGCCGTGCGGTCGCCCGCCGTCTCGACGATGGCCGGGAGCGCCTCGATCGTCGCCGGCATCGTATCGAGATTGCGGCCGCCGTGGTTGGATACGATCACGCCGGCCAGACCGTCGGCCGCTGCCCTGCGCGCATCCTCCGGCGCTGTGATTCCTTTGATGAGCACCGGCGTCTTCGCGAACGAGCGGATCCAGGCGACGCTCTCCCACGTCACGGTCGAGTCGATGGCGTCCGCGTAGAGCGGGCTGACGCGGCCGCCGCGAGACGCACCGCTATACGGCGGCCGGATGCCCAGTCGCTTTTCGCGATCCCGCATCGGGACCACCGGGCCGTCGACCGTGATGCAGAGCGCAGTGCAGCCCGCGGCCTCGGCGCGCTGGACCAGGTCCTTCGTGACGCCGCGATCGCGCTGGACGTAGAGCTGAAACCATGCGCGTCGTTGCGCCGCGCGCGCGATCTCGTCGACTCGGCTGCTCGCGAACGTGCTGATCACGAACGTGGCCCCGGCGGCGCTCGCGCCGCGCGCGGCCTCGGGCTCGGCCCGCTTGTGCATCCGTCCCTGTCCGCCGACCGGCGCCAGCAAGATCGGGAAGTCGAGCTTCTGGCCGAAGAGCTCGAGCCGGGTGTCGATGCGGCTCACGTCGACCAGCACACGTGGCCTCAGCCGGATCGCGTCGAACGCCTCGCGATTGCGGCGCAAGGTGAGCTCGTCCGCCGCGCCCTGCGCGATGTACTCCCAGACCTCGCGCGGCAGCCGCTGGCGCGCGAGCGGCTCGAACTCGAGGACGTTGACGGGCGCACCGCTGGGCGGTGCTGACGGGCTCTGCGCGAGCGAGACGCGGGGCAGCAGGCCGCCGGGCAGCGCGCCGAGCGCGCCGGCGACCAGCGTGATCGCCTGGCGTCGTTTCACGCGGGGATTCTAGGGTGCCGGCCCGCGGCGGGTCAAACGCGCCCGGTGATCGCCGAGCTACTTCAACGTCGGCGGCTCGATCCCGAGAAAGCGGAAGCAGTTGTTCCAGGTGATGTCCGCGTGCACGTCCGGCGGCAGGCCCAGGGAGCGGAGCGTCTTGTCGACCGGCACCTCGGGCGCCATGTATGGATAGTCCGTACCGACCAGGATCTGGCTGGCTCCAACCATGTCGATCAGATACCGCAGCGCCCGGCGATCGAAGAGCAAGGTGTCGTAGTAGAAGCGTCGCGCGTATTCGGCCGGTGAGCGCGGCAAGGCGCCGGCGGCCGCGGCGCCGCGGCCCGGACCGGGCGGCTCTTCGTTCCAGGTACCACTCCAGTGATGGTTGTAGCGCGGCAGCATGAACGGGAACGTGCCGCCGCCGTGGCTGAACGCGATCCGCAGGCGGGGACACTTCTCGGCCGTGCCGCCGTCGATCATCGACGCGATCGTCAGGCTCGTGTCCGTGGGATAGCCGATCGGGTTGAACGGAGCCTTGGTCGGAAAGCGGTCCATCATCGTCGGACGCAGCGCGTGCACGAAGACCGCGACGCCCAACCGCTCCGCTTCCTGGAAAAAGCCCTGGAACTCCGGCATGCCCAGTGACTTGCCGTTCACGTTCGAGCCGAGCTCGATGCCGGGGAAGCCGAGGCTCTTGATTCGGTCGAGCTCCTTGGCCGCCAGGTCCGGATCTTGGAGCGGCACGATCCCGAGGCCGATGAAGTGTCCGGGCGCCGCCGTGCACATCTTCGCGACGACGTCGTTGGTATAGCGGCAGAAGTCGAGCGCATCGTCGGGCGTGAACCAGTACGCGCATAGCTCCGGCATCGGCGAGATCACTTCGACGTCGGCGCCGTGCGCCCTCATGTCGGCGAGCCGGCGCTCGACGTTCCAGTTGCCGTCGTGCACGGTCCGGTAGTTCTCGCCGCCGATCATGACCCGCGCCCGCCCGCGCTCGAAATGGTCCATCGACGGCCACGTCCACGCGCTCGCCCGCGACCCCGCGGGCGGGAACTGCTCCGGGATGATGTGCGCGTGCATGTCGACAATCATTGATGTACATGGGGGGCCTTGACGGGCCCCCCAAGCCCTCCGCCCTCGGACACGCCCCGCACAGCCGTGGCGCGCCTCGGGATCGCTTCATGCTTCTAGTTGAACGTCAAAACGGTGCGCGCGACCTCGCCGGCCTTCATCGCGCGGAACGCCTCGTTGATGTCGTCGAGCCGCCCGCGGCGCGTGACCATCTCGTCGAGCATGAGCCGGCCCTGGCGGTAGAACTCCAGGTAGCGCGGAATGTCGGTCCGGAAGCGGTTACCGCCCATGCGCGAGGTCTGCACCTTGCACTCCGGGCGAATGGCCATCCACGGGAACTCGATCTTCGCGTCCGGCGGCATCACACCCACGATCGTCGCGGTGCCCCGGATCGCGAGGCTCTCGATGGCCTGGCGCACGAGCGTCGTGTTGCCGACCGCTTCGAACGCGTGATCCACTCCGAGACCTTTCGTGAGAGCGCGGACGGCCTTCACCGGGTCGTCGTTCTTGCTGTTGACCACGTGCGTGGCGCCCACGCGCTTGGCCATCTCGAGCTTGCTGTCGAAGACGTCGACGCCGATGATTTGTCGCGCGCCGCCGATGCGCGCGCCCTGCACGATCGAGAGCCCGACGCCGCCGCAGCCGAACACCGCGACGGTCTGCCCGGCCTCGAGCCCCGCGGACCGGAGCGCGGCGCCCACGCCGGTGAGCACGCCGCAGCCGACCAGCGCTGCCCGATCGAGCGGCAGATCGGGGTCGATCTTCACGATCGAGTTCTCGTGCAGCAGCATGCGCTCGGCGTAGCTCGAGATCCCGATGAACTGCCGCAACGGCGCGCCCTTCTGCGACAGGCGCGGTGCCGCGGACTCGGCGCGGGTGACGAAGCCGGCCACGCACAGATTGGGATGGCCGCCCAGGCACTGCTCGCAGGTTCCACAGAAGCCCGACAGGCAGGCGACCACGTGGTCGCCGGGCTTCACGGTCGTCACGTCGGCGCCGACCGCCTCGACGACGCCCGAGCCCTCGTGGCCGAGCACGATCGGGCGGTCGAGTGGGAACCGGCCGAAGCCGTCCACCACGTGCAGATCGCTGTGGCACACGCCCGTCGCGGCCGTGCGAACCAGCACTTCGCGGCCCCAGGGCTTGTCGATCTCGACCGATTCGATCGTCAGCGGCTCGTGAACCTTGCGAAAGACCGCGGCTTTTATCTCCATCAGGGTTTCCTCCTGTCCGAGGCAGGGATTCTCACCGAGCCTCGCAAACGAACTCGGCGCAGTATAATCCCGACCACGGATTGAGGGAGGCGGGGATGGGTGGGGGCGGCACGATCACGGCCATCGAGCCGAGCGGGCAGATCCTCGGCGCGACAGTCAGGGGAATCGATCTCGCGAAACCCTTGCGTGACGTGGACTTCGCGACAATTCTGGAGGCCCTCGGCCGTCACGGAGTGCTGCGCTTCCCCGGCCAGAAGCTCGAGGCCGGCGAGCTCCGCGACTTCTCCCAGCGCTTCGGGCGGATCCAGGCGACATTGGCCGGCCGCCACCACGAGCCCGGAATGCCCGAGGTCGGCTATCTCTCGAACATCATCGAGAACGGCGAGCCGATCGGCATCACCGACGCCGGCCAGGACTGGCACACCGACATGTCGTACAACGAGACCGTCGGCTTCGTGAATGTGCTCTACGCGGTGAAGGTGCCGCGGCGCGACGGTCAGGTGCTCGGCGCCACGATGTTCGTCAACACGCAGGCCGCGTACGAGGACCTGTCGCCCGAGCTCCAGGCTCGGCTCGCCGGCAAGACGGCCACCCACGACTTCAACAAGTTCTGGGAGAAGATGCGGACGCGTCCCGGCAGCTATCGGGATCCCCTCACGCCCGAGCAGCGCCGGCGGCGTCCGCCGTCCGTCCATCCCGTCTTTCTCACGCATCCGATCACGGGCCGCCGCGTGCTCTACTGCAATCCGGGCTACGCGATCCGGATCAACGAGCTCGACGAGGCCGAGAGCGAGCGCGTGCTCGAGACGCTCTTCGCGCACCAGCTGCAGGCGAAGTACCAGTACACGCACCAGTGGACCGAGGGCGACGTGCTGATGTGGGACCACATCGGCACGTTGCACAATGCGGTCGCCGACTACCGGCCGGACGAGCACCGGTGGATGAAGCGATGTCAGGTGATGGCTGACCGGATCTTCGAACCCGCCTTCGTGCGAGAGGCCCTTTCGGCAGCCTCGCCCGCCGGCGCAACGTCGCGGTAACGGAGGATCGTGTCATGGCCCAGCGCGTTCGCTATCCCGCCCACATCGAGCCGCTAGTCGAGTTCGTCGAGGAGACGACCCCAGAACGCATTGTGGCCGCCACCCACGACAAGCTCTCCGCCGGTACGCCGGCCAAGGACATGCTCCTCGCCGCCGCGCTGGCCGTCGTGCGCTCCTCGGACCTGCCGCCAGGCCATCACGGCGGCCCGCTCCATCCGCTCTGCGGCCTGCACGCCGTCCACCACATCTCGGCGCGGCTGTCCGGCGAGTACGCGATGCTCCCGGTCATCCAGAACGTCGCGGTCTCGAACAAGCACATCCACTCGCCGGCGATGGGGCCGTTCATGCTGGCCGAGGCCAAGCCGGTCTCCGAGAACGACGACGTCGACGCGACGGTGAAGGGGTTCCGGACCGCGGTGAGCCGGGGCGTCTACAACGCGTGCGACCATTATTATCTCTACCTGCTCGACCGGCTCACGCCCATGCAAGTGCTCGAGCTCCTGCTCGAGGTCGGCGTGCCGAAGAACCAGCTCGACGACCACTACTTCCTGTTCCCGGTGTTCACCTGGCGGGCGCTCGAGCTCTTCGGCTGGGACTACGCGAAGTACATCGGGCGGGCGCCGGTGCGCTACGTCACGCGCCCGACGAACCCGGCGATGATGCTCGACATCGACGAGCTCATCAAGAAGCACGAGCTGCTCGAGCGCGACCTGCGGGCGAAGACCGGTGACGACGAGACTGCCGCGATCACCGCGCTCGCCGACGACATCGGTCGGTGCGCCGAGTTCGGCGAGATCCCGGCGATGCTGGCGCGGGCTCTTGGCGACGGTCTCTCGCTCGAGGGCGCCGGCGAAGCCTTGTCGGTCGGCGGATCCACGCTCTTCCTGCGCTCGAAGACCGGCAACCCGATGGACGTGCACATCAACACCGGCGCCAACACGCGGCGCTATCTCCTGCGGCAGCCCGAGCTGTCGCGCCGGATCAAGCTGCAGGCGCTCCTGACCTGGAACACCGGGCCCGAGGTGCGGATGGCTCAGCGCATGCTGTCCGACGTCGTGCAGCCTGAGCCCGAACGGGTGGCGGCGCTGGCGCCCCACACGCAGCAGGAGCTGATCGAGGAGATGGAGGGCCTCATCAGCAGTCTGCCGGTCGGGGAGCGGTTGCCCACGGCCGGGCTCGCCAGCTGGCGCTCGACCGACGAGGTCAAGCACGCGGCTGCGCTGGCCCAGCAGTACGCCGACCGCGGCTACGCGCCCGAGCTACTGATCGAGATGCTGGCCAAGATCGCCTGCCGCGACAACTTCACCGAGATGCACGCGTTCAAGCACCATCAGGCGACGTACGAGGAGTTCTACGCGACGCGTCCGTCGCTGCGCTGGCGCCATCTCGTGGCCGCCGTGCAGGCGAGCGCGATCTCGCACGGCCGCATCCAGGACGTGTTCGACCATGCGGCCGAGGTGATGCACTTCTAGACCGCCATGCGCATCCTGGTCCTGTCCTCGCGTCTCACGGAGAATCGTCGCGCCGTGTTCCGGGCTCTCACGCGAGAGCTCGGCGAGCCGCGATTCGTCACGCCCGGCGAGCCGGCGCCGGACGTATCCGAGTGCGACGCGATCGTCGTGGATGGGCCGCAGCCGGCCCAGCCCACGCAGCTGCTCGCCGGCATTCGCTCCGCCGTCGAGCGCGGCGCCGCGCTGGTCGCGATCGGCGCGGCGCCGGTCGAGCGCGACGGCTTCTGGGCCGAGTTGCTCGGTGCCGTCGCCGGGCCGGAGCCGCCGCCCGGCGAGTACTACGCGCGGGTGACCGACGCGCACTCGCACATCTCGGACCGTGTCACGCGCGAGTTCGCGCTCGTCGACGGGTTCATGCCGCTCATCCCGATCGCCGACGGAAAGATCGTCGTCGACGTCAGCGTTGCCCTGCGCGACCTGGCCGCGGTCGTGGAGTCGACCCGGGGCGCCGGCCGCGTCGTCGCGTGCGGGCTCGGCAACACCGACGCAGCACTGCGGAATCCGGAGCTCGCCCAGCTGCTCGGGCGCGCGCTGCGCCCCGATCTGCACTGCTGCGGGCGCAACATCGGCATCGGCATCGTCGGCTACGGCCCGCTCGGCGGCATGGGCTACCACCACGGCCTTGGCGTCACCGCCACCGACGGGCTCGAGCTCGTCGCGGTGGTCGATCCCAACGTCGAGCGCCGCAAGGCGGCGGAGACGGACTTCCCGGGCGTCCGGACCTACGCGGCGGTGAGCGAGCTGGTCAGCGACGACGACGTCGAGGTGGCGTTGGTCGCGACACCGCCCGCGCATCACGTCGCGCTGACCTTGACCTTGCTGCGCGCCGGCAAGCACGTAGCGTGCGAGAAGCCGCTCTGCCTCACGGTGGCCGAGGCCGATCAGATCATCGCGACCGCCGCATCTAGCCGGCGCATGCTGACGGTGCACCAGAACCGGAGATGGGACGCCGACTTCGTTGCGCTCAGGCGAGCGGTCACCGCGGGGCTCCTCGGCGAGATCTTCAACGTCGAGACCTTCGTGGGCGGCTACGCTCATCCGTGCCGTACCTGGCACTCGGATACCGCGGTCTCCGGCGGCGCCGGCTACGACTGGGGCTCGCACCATGTCGACTGGGTGCTCCAGCTCATCGCCGGCTCGCCGCGCGTGGTGCAGGCGAACGGTCACAAGCGCGTCTGGCACGACGTGACCAATCACGACCAGATCCGCGTTCGGATGATGTGGCCGGACGGTCGCGAGGCTGAGTTCCTCCAGAGCGACATCGCCGCGGTGCGCCGGCCCAAGTTCTACATCCAGGGCACGGCCGGCACGCTCGTCGGCTCGTACCGCACGATCACGCTCGAGGCGATCGAGCCCGGCCGCGGCTACGTGGCCACCCAGCCGCACCACGCCGAGGCGCCGGCCGAGCTGGTGCTGGCGCGCTACGAGAGCGGCTACGGCATCAGCGAGACGCGCCTGCCGCCCGCCGTCGATCAGCCCTTCGCGTTTCACCGAAATCTCGCCGATCACCTCCATCTCGGCGAGCCCCTCGCGATCACCCCGGCGTCGGTTCGGCGAGTCATCGGCGTGCTCGAGGCCGCGCAGCGGTCGAGCACCCGCGGGGGCGCGCCGGTCGTGATCGAGGACGACGGGAGCTGACGTGCCGGCACCGGCGCCGCCGATCGGCTGGGGCGTGATCGGCGCGACGTCGCAGGTCGCCCAGAAGGCGGTCCTGCCCGCGATCGACGCGAGTCCGGGCGCTCGCCTGGTCGCGGTCGCGAGCGAGAGCGCCGACGACGGCGGCTGTAGTCGCTTCAAGCCCGCGCGCGCCTACCGAGCCTACGACGCGGTCCTCGCCGATCGCGAGGTCGAGGCAGTTTACGTCCCGCTGCCGAACAGCCTGCACCGCGAGTGGGTCGTGCGCGCCGCCGCGGCCGGCAAGCACGTGCTCTGCGAGAAACCACTCGCGCCGACGGCCGCCGACGCCGAGGCGATGACGCTCGCGTGCGAGACGGCTCGCGTGACCTTGCTCGAGGCCTACATGACGCCGTTCCATCCGCGGGCGATCGCGCTCGAGTCGCTGGTCGCCGCGGGCCGCCTCGGGGCGCTGCGCTTCGCGCGCGCCGCGTTCACCGGCGTGCTCGATCGTCCGGACGACCATCGCTGGCGCCCCGAGATGGGCGGCGGCGCCTTGCTCGACGTCGGCGTCTACTGTCTGGCGCCATTGCTGACGGCGGCGTGCCGGACGCCGGCGCGGATCGAGGCCTCGGCCGTCATGACCAAGAGCGGCGTCGACGTCTCGTTCTCCGGGTGGCTCGACTTCGGCGATGGATTCACCGCGACGATCGAGTGTTCGTTCGACGCGCCGGAGCGGCAGCTCCTGGAGATCGTCGGCACCGAGGCCGCGGTGACGCTCGATCGCGCGTACACGCCGGGTTCCGGCGACACCACGATGACCCTGCGTCACCGCGACGGCCGGCTCGAGACGATCGACGCGGGCGGCGCCGATCCGTATCGCGAGATGATCGAGCACTTCCACACGGTCGTGCGCGGCCACGCGACGACGCGCCGGCCGTGCGCGGCGTCGATCACGTCGCTGGCCGTCGTCGAGCGTTTGCGCGCGGCGGCGGGGATCGGCGCATGAAGCGCATCGGCGTGATCTCCGTCCACACGTGTCCCCTGGCCACGCTCGGTGGCAAGGAGACCGGCGGGATGAACGTCTACGTGCGCGAGGTCGCGCGTCATCTCGGGCGTCTCGGCCTCGAGGTGGACGTGTTCACGCGCAGTCAAACGCCGGGCGTTCCAGCGGTGGTGCCGCTCGGCCCCGGCGCGCGTGTGGTGCACGTCGAAGCCGGCCCGCAGCGGCCGGTGCCGCCGCCGGAGATCGTGCCCGACCTCGAAACGTTCATCGAAGGCGTGATGGCCTTTCAGCGGCAGACCGGCGCCGAGTACGAGCTGCTGCACGGCCACTACTGGCTCTCGGGGCTGGTGGCGGTCGAGCTCTCGCGACGCCTGCGCGGCATTCCGGTCGTCCAGATGTTCCACACGCTCGGTGTGGTCAAGAACGCGCTCGCCGATCAACCACGGGAGCAGGTGCCGCAGGCTCGGGTCGACGCCGAGGCGAGAGTGGCCGCGCTGGCCGATCGCATCGTGGCGGCGACGCCGCTCGAGAGCGCCGAGCTCGCGTGGTATTGCGGCGCCGACGTCTCCAAGGTGCGCACGATCCCCTGTGGTGTCGACGTCGAGCTCTTCAGCCCGGGCAGCGTGGTCGCCTCGCGCGAGCGTCTGGGGATCAGCGCCGAGTTCGTGCTGCTCTTCGTGGGCCGACCGGCCCCGATCAAGGGGCTCGAGGTGCTCCTGCAGGCGCTTGCGCGTCTGAAGGCCGACGGGCTGGGACGAGCGGACGTGCGCCTGGTCATCGTCGGCGGCGATCGCAACGACGAGGGCAACGAGGATCGCGCGCGTTTGCGCGCGCTGGCCGACGCGCTGGGCGTCGGCGCGTGGGTCGACTTCAAGGGGCCCGAGCCGCAGTCGGCGCTGCCCGAGTACTACCGCGCGGCCGACCTCTGCCTGGTGCCCTCGCACCACGAGTCGTTCGGGATGGCGGCGCTCGAGGCGATGGCCTGCGGCGCGACGGTGGTGGCCTCGCGGGTCGGCGGGCTGGCCACGACGATCCAGCACGGGGTCACCGGCGTGCTCGTTCCGCCGCGCGACGAGGTCGCGCTCGCCTCCGCGATCGGCTCGCTGCTCGCCGACGGCGCGCGGCGGCGGACGCTCGGCGCGCAGGCCGCCCGCTGGGCGCAGAGCTTCGCCTGGCCGACGGTGGCCCGAGCGCTGGTCGATCTCTATGAGGAGCTCGTGCCCGATCTGCGGCGGCCGTCGCCGGCCAGCGTGAACTGCGCGCTGGCGTTCTAGCGGTCATTCGACGTTCGCGGTGCTCCGGCCTCGAGGCGAGGCCGTGCCGGGAGTGGCCCGGCGACGATTGCTCTGATGGATGTGGGATTGAATGCAGACATTGCGCGCTATGTAGTCGTCTTCGGCGTCTCGATCGCGCTGGCCGGCTGCGGCCTCTTCGTGAAGCAACCGGTGCCGACCGGCGAGCCCGCGCCGCGCGCCGAGCGTCCGCCGCGCGCCGAGCCTCCCGTCGAGCGTCCGCTGCCGAGCGAGCGACCGCCCGTCGATTCGTCGAAGACCCAGACCGTCGTCGCGCTGGCCCGGCGGTACGTCGGCGCCCCCTATCGGTGGGGCGGCTCGAGCCCGGCGGGATTCGATTGCTCGGGCCTGGTGCGCTACGTATACGCGCAGGTCGGCATCTCGCTGCCTCACAACGCCGCGCAGCAATACCGGCTCGGCGCTCCGGTCCCGCGCGAGAGCCTGGAGCCGGGTGATCTCGTCTTCTTCGATCGTCTCCGCCACAACGGGATCTACGTCGGCGCCGGTCTCTTCGTCCACGCGCGCCAGCCGGGCCGCGGCGTGAACATCGCGCGCCTCGACGATGGCTGGTACGCCTCGCACTGGGTTGGCGCGCGCCGGCTCGCACTGTCGGCGGACGCGGGCTGGGACCAGGAGCGCTGAGCCGGCGATCAGCCAGGCAGCTGCATGAGCTGCAGGACGTTGCCGTCCGGGTCGGCGAAGGTCGCGACCCATCCGCCCCAGTCTTCGCGCGCGGGCTCGCGGCTGAAGACCACACCGGCGCGGCGGAGCCGCTCGTGGACGGCCCGGATGTCGGCGACGGTCAGGTTGACCATGATCCGGAGCGGCTCGTGCGTGGAGCCGCGCACGCGGTCGTGCACGCCGATGCTCAGGCGCACGCCGCTCCAGTCGAAGTTGATGAAGTCTGATTTCGCCGATCGCGGCGTGAGCCCGAGCGTCTCGCGGTAGAAGCCCGCCATCGCCGGGAAGCGCTCGGCCTCCGTCCAGATCAGCACGCCCGCCAGCCCGTCGATCGATCCCGTCGTCATCCGCGCCTCCTCGGCCTGTGAATCGCGTCGCGCCCGGTAGCGTCGCGATCATCGTGAAGCGTCGCCGCTGATTCTATCGGACGAGAGCCCGCGCGGCGCGCCGGGCCCCATCGTCTGGCCGGCGGTGCTAGGATTGGCGCCATGACGAAACCAACCGAGTCGTCCCAAGCCGCGCCGATCACGCGGCGCATCGTGGTCGCGCCCGGTGTCGAGCTGCACGTCGAGGTGCGGATCGGCGAGAAGTCGTCAGCGCCGTTCGTGCTCGTTCACGGGCTCGCGTCCAACGCGCGACTGTGGGACAGCGTGGCCGAGCATCTGCATGCCGTGGGTCATACCGTGGTCGTCATCGATCAGCGCGGTCACGGTCTCTCCGACGCGCCGGACACCGGCTACGATCTGGATACCGCGGTCGCCGATCTCCTCATGTTGATCGACACGCTCGAGCTCGAGCGCCCGGTGCTCGCCGGGCAGTCGTGGGGCGGCAACGTCGTGCTGGAGCTCGGCTGGCGCCGGCCGGAAGTCGTGCGCGGGATCGCCTGTGTCGATGGCGGCGTCATCGAGCTCTCGCAAGCATTTCCGACGTGGGAGGACTGCCTGGCAGCGCTGACGCCGCCGGCGCTCGATCACCTGACGCTCGCCGAGCTCGAGACACGGATTCGCAAGGGCGTGCCGCATTTCAGCGATCGCGCGGTGGCCGCCTACCTGCACTGCTTCCGCACGCGCCCGGACGGCACGATCGAGGCGAGGCTGCAGCGCCCGCGTCACCTCTCGATCCTGCGGTCGCTCTGGGAGCACAAGCCGTCGACGCGCTGGGCCACTTTGAAGGCGCCGACGCTCCTACTGCTGGCCGACAGCGGCGACTCCACGCGTACGTCGAACAAGCGCCGGGCCGAGGCGGTCGCGCTCGGCGCCGGCGGCGCCGTCCGCTCGGTGTGGTTCTCGCCCGGCCACCACGATCTGCACCTCGAGTCGCCGGAGCGCGTCGCCGGGCTGCTCCTGGACGCGCTCCGCGAAGGGTTCTTCAAGTGACCGCCCAGCTGCCGCGCATCCTCGCGATCATGGGCTCGGGCGAGACCGCGCCGACGATGGTCACGCCCCACCGCGAGATCGTCGCGCGGCTGGGCGACCCGACGCCGCGCGCGGTGCTGCTCGACACGCCCTACGGATTCCAGGAGAACGCGTCCGAGATCACCGAGCGAGCCGTCGAGTACTTCTCGCACCGCGTGCAGCTCACGATCGAGCCGGCCGGCTTCCTCGGGCCGCTCGCGGCCGATCAGAGCACGCGCACCCCGCTCGCCGAGGCCGCCGCGCTGTCGCGGCTGCGCACGGCCGGCTTCGTGTTCGCCGGGCCCGGGAGCCCGTCGTACGCGCTGTCGGTCTGGAAGAGCTCGCCGGTGCCGGAGGCGCTCACGACCAAGCTGGCCGAGGGTGGCGCGGTCGTGTTCTCGAGCGCGGCGGCGCTGACGCTCGGGAGCTTCAGCGTGCCCGTGTACGAGATCTACAAGGTCGGCCACCCCGTGCACTGGCTCGACGGGCTCGATCTCATGCGCGCCGCCGGCTTCGACGGCTCGTGCGTGGTGATCCCGCACTACGACAACGCCGAGGGCGGCACGCACGACACGCACTTTTGCTATCTCGGCGAGCGCCGGCTCTCGGTGATGGAAGGCCTGCTGCCGGAGGACGCCTGGGTGCTGGGGATCGACGAGCACACCGTGCTGGTCGCCGACCTCGACGCGAAGACCGTCACCGTGTCGGGGCGCGGCGGCGTGACGGTGCGCCGTCGCGGCAAGTCGCAGGTGTTCGCGGCAGGGACGAAGCTAACGATCGATCAGCTGCTCTCCGCCGCGCGTGGTGTAGGGGAGACGGTCGGTCACGTCGCGGCGAGCGCGCCAACCCCGGCCGAGAGCGAAGCGCCGGCGCCGACGGATGCGCCCAGCCCCAAGCGATCGCCGCTCCTGACCGAGGTCAGCAGGCTCGAGCAGGCGTTCGAGGCCGCGATCGCCGGACGACGTGCGCCCGAGGCGGCCGAGGCGATCCTGAACCTCGATCGGGCCATCGCCGAGTGGTCCGCCGATACGCTCCAGACCGACGATCCAGACCGCGCGCGGGCGGTGCTCTACTCGCTGGTCCAGCGCCTGGGCGAGGCGGCGGCCGGCGGCCTGCGCGATCCGCGCGAGCTTCTGGCGCCGCTGGTCGAGAGCCTCATCACGCTCCGAGGAGAGCTGCGGGCCGCGAAGGCCTGGGAGCTCGCTGATCGCGTCCGCGATCGGCTGATCGCCGCCCGGATCGAGCTGCGCGACACGCCCGGCGGCACCGTCTGGGAGCTTCGCGAGTCGTAGCCTCGCGCAAATCTCCGAGACCGCCGCGCGGGTGTGCGTCGCGGCCGTAAACGCACCGAGGGGCGGCATCGCGCCGCCCCTCGTCGTACATCCGAACGCTTTTTGCGACTCCGGCTCAAGACGCTAGACGCCCGCCATCTGAGCCCGCGCGTTCTTGATCACCTTGCCGGGATGGGCACCGGTGTGCTCGCCCTTCTCGAGCAGCACCTCGCCGTTGACGACCGTGTAGTGAATGCCGTCGGCCAGCTCGCGCATCCGCCAGCCGTTGGCCGGGAAGTCGTGAACGACGTCTTCCTTGCGCGGCGCGACCGTGTCCGGATCGAAGACCACGAGATCGGCGGCCATGCCCGGCTGCACGAGCCCGCGGTCGTAGATGCCGAACGCCGAGGCCGAGTCGTACGTGAGCCGCCGCACGGCGTGCTCGAGCGACATGATCTGCTTCTCGCGCACCCAGTAGCCGAGCAGGCGCGTCGGGTTGCTCACGTTGGAGTGGAACTGCACGTGGGCGCCGCCGTCGGTGAGCCCGACCACCGCG
>Ga0075424_100001806_pt1 | contig 19059 bp, 25 predicted proteins | sample SoiMethybrSBSTD3_FD_75301 | JGI IMG/M metagenome (GOLD analysis project Ga0075424, IMG submission 75301) | Bulk soil microbial communities from a Populus tree surrounding site in Tennessee, USA - Soil MetaG P. TD hybrid SBSTD3 | ecosystem: Environmental > Terrestrial > Soil > Tree plantation... | reverse complement strand
AATACCCGGCGAGTGTCGAAAGTCTAGTACACCGTTTACTGAACCTCTGTCAAGCTAAATGGTGCTGCCGGTAGTGGCTGAACTTAGCGAAATTCCGCCACTACCAGTGCTGCTGACGTTTTAAGCTGATCACAGAAGCGCAGCAGACCATCGAGACAGCGGCTCTGATGTTGGGAAGCGAGAAGTCCCGGGGATACTATCTGGAGATGATCTGTGCTGATTTTTTGGCTGGGGCAAGCCTTGATAATGGCAATCCGAACTTGTTGCTGAATGCGCTGTCACACCTTCTCCAGTGCTTGTCTGCCGAGGAGGCAGACGCTTATCAAGCAAGGTTCTGCGAAAGCATGGTGAGGGGTGACTCTGCAGAAGGACCTTCGAGTGCACCTCGATAAGAGATCATACCCACGATTGCGGCAGCAGACGTTGCGACGTGACAGCTGGAGATGCCAAGCCTGCGGCGCGATCTCGCATCTGGAAGTGCACCACCAACAATTCCGCAGCCACTCGGGCCAGGATGCAGAAGAAAACCTGATGACCCTGCGTCACAGTTGCCATTCGGCTATGCATAACAGATGAAACGATGGTAAATTCCGCCGATCACAGCTGCCGAAATTCTTCGACAAGTAATGGGCCAGCTGGGTCGTATTCGACATGAAGTCGTATCGGCTTCCTCAAAGCCGTCGCCGCCTCTGATGCGCTGGTCGCGGCCGCGAACATGGCATGAGTGACCAGAGTTCGGGGCCGCAGTGCTCGATCCGGGGCGTAACCCGAAGGGGCCGGTTGGCGCTCACACTGCGCAAACGAGGCATCCGGGTCGCTGAGTCTGCGGGAGATGCTGGGATATAATTTTGTGCCAAGTGATGTCTTACCAGTACCGGGTTGCTTGCCTGCTGGCCGCGACCTTCCTTTTCGCAACGTGTTCGTCCTCGGCGGCTTTGCCTAAAAAAGCCGTTTTGCCCGGATTACTCGCGCCCTGCTTGCTTTCGAACACACTCTCGGGCAAGGTGAATGCGAAGCCACGTGGTTCCAGTTGCCCTGAATCGATGTCCCACTGACGAATGAACAGTTCCTTTCCTCCTGATATCTTCGGTGATCTCTTACCCTTAACGTCCACACCATACACGATGAACAGGGCCGAGTTTCTGTGCTCTCTGGCGTGTGTCACTTCATTCGGGGTCAGCGAAATGCATCGACCGTTCTGTTGTGTTCTTTTCACTTCAACGTAGAGGTCAACCCCGCTCACGTTACACAGGAAGTCATACGGATTGGTCTTATATTTGGGCACAGGTGAAAAGCCAAGTTCCTTCAGCCGCTTGTACGCCCAATTCATTGCGTAATTCTCTATTGCTTTCCGAATCCGTGGGTTGCTCTGATATCCGGCGGCCCGCTCGATGGGTTGGGCAAATCCGGCGAAGCCGACCGACAGCGAAAGGGTTTTGACTCACAAAAGCATGGAAGCCTATTGCGGCACCTACGAGCTTCGAGAACAACAGCATCAAGTGATCCATCGGCCAGAACTGGCAGAATGGCCCCACTACATCGGGTCAGACCAAGTTCGAAACTTCCGTTTTGAAAATGACCGCTTAATTCTCTCACTTGAAGAGACAATCCCAAACGGCGAACGGCGTCGGTCTCAAATTACATGGCAACGTGTCCCAACGCGTGATGAATAAAGCGTCTGGAGTCGATTTTCAACATTCAATTATTTTCTTGACATCGCGACATCTTCGCCTGCCCAAAAAGTAAGACTTCTGCCCAAAAAGTGACGTTCTTGCCCAAAAACTCAGCTCTGAACGCTCGTTTTTGGGCAAAGCCGTCCTCGGCTGCGCCGAACCGCGCTCCAAACGTGGTGTTTATCACTATAGATACGTTGCGTGCCGATCATCTCAGTTGCTATGGGTATAAGGAAATTCACACGCCAAACATTGACGGGCTAGCGGCAGAAGGCGCCGGAAAAAGAGACCGTGGATGACGTTGTTCGGATGATTGCAGGTCATGATTTAGATCATCTACGCCAAGTGGAGGACATTGCGAAGAAACGTAGAACCAAGCGAAGGGTAAAGCGGTTGCTTCGAGGCGCCACACGCGTGGCGCCTCGAATGCCGAAGTTAGAAGCGAACGCGGAAGCCGAACTCCATCGACCGTGGGGTGCGCTGGCCGAAGTTGTTTCTGCCGTCGCCCTCGCCTCCCAAGCTTCCCCATGCCGCGGGGTTGCTGGTGTCGAGACCTGGGCCGCCGGGGTTCGGATCAAGGAACTGGTCATGGTTCAGAACGTTGGTGAATACGAACTGGAATTCAGTCCCGATGCGTTCTGTAATGTTGATCGCTTTCTTGATGCTGAGATCCAGGTTCCAGTAGTTCAAGCCACGCACACCAGTGGCGAAACCGCCGTCCCTGGTGTCTAAGCCAAGAATCGGTTGGCGGAACCGGAGATAGGTGGCTGCAGGGTCTTTGAATAGATTGATTGGGAAACCGCCGCCTCCACCTGGAGTATTGTAATGGGCCGAGTGGTCCAAGTTGTTGGGCCCGATGAGGATAGCATTCTCAGTGTTTCCGTTGCCGACGAAGGCAACCGAATCCGCCTCGCCGAATGCCTGGCCACCCCCGTTAATCGTGGCGACTGGCAACGGCAATCCTGTGCCAGCAGCAAAGACTGGAGCAAAGCTCCAGCCGCCGAGTACACGGCCTAAGGCACCGTGTTGTCCTTTATAGAATGGTGGTTGGTACACGAAGAACATGGTGTACACGAACTTACGGTCAAACGCCTGTAAACCGTAATTTGCCTGAAGATTGAACGGATCGACAGCCGTGTCCGCGCTGGTCGCCTGGACTACAGCTCCAGTTCCCAGCGCCTTGCTCCAGGTGAAGTTAGACTGCGCGGTCAGTCCGTGCCAATCGTTCATCTTGACCGTGGCAAAGCCCGCATTATAGTTCCCATAACCAATGCTCGCGTTGACACCTACACCCGACGAAAGTTGCCCGTTGGCACCACATGGGGTTATGTCAGTCGATCCGGGGCATGGTGCAGTTCCTGGGATAGGAGTGTTCAGCATGCTCCGCGGGAAATTGAACCCGCCGTTATCTAGGTCGCTCCACAAGCTCCAGACGGACTGGGTATTGAGGTTGCCAGTGCCAGCAGCGCCTTCATTCGCTACTACGGCCGCAGTGCAACTGGAGAACCCGGTGCAGTAACCAGTGCCCGCCAGCGCTGCCTCAAAGAACGGCTGCGGCATTACGGCAGCTGCATTGGCGGCGCAGCCGGAACCGGCCATACCCGCGATGCCGCCGCAATATTGCAGAACCATGTTGGCATACGCTTTATCGAATCTCTGCCCCCCCAAAGTCATCATGTGAGGCACCGAGTTGATGTTGATGGGCTGATACTCGTGCTTAATACGACGCCCGATATACCCGAGTTCGACAGTGAACTTGTTCGACAGCTGGCGCTGAACAGTGAAGTCGAACGAGTCGACGACGTTGGGGCGGAAGTGCGGATCCAACGCCTCACCGGCGCCCGCAGCAAGAGCATTGACGCCGGGAAAGTCCGGTTGCGGCAGGGTCGGGCTGGCAGCCCCGAGCGGCGCGGTATTTCCATCGACGCCGATGCGGAAGGCGGTGCTCGGATCAGAAGCACCGCAAGCCCCGGCGATTGTCGGCGCAAAGCACTGTACCGGCTGAATTAAGCCAGTACCCAGCAGCGGTACTAGCACCAGATCCACACCGTTCAACCTACCGAAGATCCTGGCGTACCCGCCGCGAATAACCGTATTGTCATGCCCGAAGATCTTGCCGGAAATGGAATCGAGGTCGAAGTGCGGGTTCCAAGCCGCGGCAATGCGCGGGCTGAACGATCCATAGTAAGGGTCATAAGGGTACTTCCGCCCATTCTCGGAATTGCCAACCAAAGTGAATCCTACGAGCGGATTATAGACTTGGCCCTGCAGGGCAGCCTGTTCGCGCGAGCGCAGATAAGCCTGGACATCAATCAGCTGATTGGCTTGATCCACCAACTCGATCTGTTTGCCCGCTTTCTCGACCGGCGGCATTTCCAGCGTCCATCCCAAGCCATAGGTCAGTGTGAACGACGGCTTCATGTGCCAGGTATCGCTGAAATACACGTTGTAAAAAGGAATGGTGCTCTGGTCGAATGCCGGTGTAAGGGGAGGATTCAATGTCAGATTTGCTCCAGTGCGGGTGTATGCGATCTGGGAGGCGGACACAATTCCAAGTGTCGCAGCATAGTCACGGCCCCAATCCGCTTCGCTGCCCGTCCAGCCGGGAGGAGGAGTGATGGTGATCCCCGTCCCAGCGCCGCGGGTGGTACCGAGCTGATACACAGGCTGATAGTTGATGCCGCCGCCGTTGTCCGTGCGCTGGTGCCAGTTGAAGTTGTGCTGATAAGTCCCGCCGAACTGGAACAGATGGTTACCCTTCAGCATGCTGACGTCGTCGCGGAACATGTGGTCTTTCCCATCCCAGAAACGGGTACGCGTCTGCTGCGTGTTTACGTTGTAGGGGGCGAGGACGTTATCGCGTGACTCGCCGAATGGTTCAAGCGCCCCGCCCAGTCCGGCGAACTGTACGGTATCCCCCTCCCTGCCCCAAGCCCACCAGTTGCGCAGGAAGCTATAGTGGAAGTCGTTCGTGATATTGGAAGTAATGTTGGTGGTCAGCCCAGCCACCCAGTACCATGGCACCTGCGGATTGTTGGATCGAGAAGTGGGTGTACCTAGCGTGTCTCCGGGGAAGAAGCCACCAATATCGACTTGATCGTGTGTCGCGCGGGTCAGGTGGTAATAGCGATAGCTCGCCATGAACCGCCACTTTGAAGAAAAATCGTGGTCAATCCGGACGACTCCAAAGTTGTCTTTCTGTGGGATCGACAGGTTCGCCAAGAACCCTTGCACGTTCACCCCATCACAGCGGGGGAGAGCGCAACCGGATTCGTTTGACGCAGGTTCATACTTCTGCCAGAGCTGCTGAACCAGGGGATTGATTCCTATGCCGCGCGGATCGAGGGTCTTGAGGTCGAAAAGCGCGCCGGTGCTCTGGTCGGTTAGTATTCCCAATCGCATGTTGGCTGACGGGACAATCTTTTCGATGGTCTCGGAGTTGGGCCAGCGGAAGCCCTGGTAATTGGCAAAAAAATAAGTTTTCCCTCCAAGGACGTCCTTGGGAATGATCGGTCCGCCGATGGCGCCCCCGAAGCGACTGTAATGAAAACTGGGGTTCGGTACTTTAGGAACTGCGTTGTTATTCTGCCAAGTATTTGCGGAGAAATTGTTATCGAGGTAGTACTCGTAGGCGGTTCCGTGCCAGCCATTGGTGCCTCGCTTGGTGACGACTTGGACCTGGGCGCCTGAGGAGCTGTTGAAGTCGGCAGTCTGGTTGGTAGTGCCTACTTTAAACTCTTCAACGCTGTCGGCTGGTGTCGGCAGTACGCCCGTCGGGCCAGCGGCCACTCCGGCACTCTGATTGGCAACGCCGCCAGTTGGATCGCCGGAAAAGCTGGTTGTATAGACGCTCATGCTGCCGTCCATGTCGTTGGTGTTGTTGCCACCATCGAGCTGGAAGCTGCTCTGGTCCACCACCGTGCCGGCCACGCTGCCGTCAGGACTGATGCCAGGCTGCAGAGTAACGAACGTACTGACGTCGCGACCGAGGCTGGGTAGAGAGTCCAAGGCGACACCCGTGATCGTATTGCCAACGGTCGCGCTCATGGTTTCAAGTGTCACGCCTCCCGCTTGAACCTCGACTAACTCGTTAGCCGTCCCGAGCTTCAACGTAACGTCAATGGTGGGGGATTTACCCACCTCTACCTTCTGTCCGCCAATCCTCGTTTCCGCGAAGCCCTTCTTAGTGATTGAAAGATCATAGGTTCCGGGGGGAACGTTTACAAAGACGTATCGCCCGCTATCATTGGTGGCTACGGTCCGCGAGATGCTCGTCGACGTGTCAGTTAGCTTGACGGTTGCAGCCGCCACAACAGCCGCCGAAGGGTCCGTTACCAGGCCAGAAATGGTGCCGGTCGAGGTTGATTGTGCCCAAACGGGTATTGCGCTTATCGCGATCAGCAGTGAAATGACAACGAGGCAGAACTGCAGCTTCTTCATTGACTTACCCTCTCGCTCTGTGGGGATAACGTTCAACGCAGACATGTAGGGACAATGACGTTACTCCTGGGCTTCGACCCCATCCAAAGCTCACAAAATTCCGTGTAGACAGGCGCACGTAGCTCTCCAAAGGTTTGGTTATACATGTCAACAACTTACAAAGATTTGACTATGAAGAACAATAGACAAGGATAAACAGCGCTCCACAATATGGTAGGAGATCATTGCCTGTCGGTCACATTCAATGACTGCATAATGTGCTATCTCCCTGTGATAGGCGTTGTACCCGCTCGGTCCGCCGATTCCCTTGGTCTGCGGCTTTTTGGTCCGGTTGTAATCCACACCAGCCGATGGCCAAGAGAATCACTAGGGCTTGCCTTGCATTCCTCCTTAACCGAACTGCTGGCGCCGATAGGTGGCGGATTGAAAGCTGGAATTGGCGTGGCACCTCGGCAGTTTAGAACAGCCGCTAGGCTTCACCCCCACTCGCCTGCCGAATCCGTCCCGAGTGGAACGCGCACCCACGAGTTTACTGCGCAGCCGATTGAACACGTTAAATGCATTGCGCAGCAGGATCGACCGGTACAACCGGAAATTGCGCGGAGAAACTGAAGGCGCTGGACCGGAATGAACTGCAGAGAAAGCCGAGGTCTGTCTCTTCGATCCTTATCTCTATCTCTTCAAGGAAAAAGCTATAGTGGTGATAGGCCTGGAAAGAAGTCCGTGCCAGACGGTGAAACAGTTTTGGTACGGACTTGCCCTTTAGACAGTTTGGGGTCTATGTTTGTTGCCACAGGGCCCGCATTAAAGGAGGAGGTCACATGACGAAGAAGCTGTTCACTCTCTTAGGCGCATCTGTACTTGCTTTGCAGGTCTCGGCATTGCTTTCCCAGGCTGCTCCCGCGCAGGAAAAGATGGACAAGACGAAGCAAGACCGCTGGGAGGGGGTTGTCATCAAGAGCAATCCGGACAAATCCACCTTGACCATTCGCAAGCGAGGTTCAGGCGATGAGAAGACCGTACAGTACGACAGCTCGACCAGATGGGTCAGCCAGTACCACGGCAGCAGCAAGGTGAACGACATTGATGCTAGCAAGGTTCAGAACTATGATCGTGTGATCTGCCAAGGCACGTGGGGCAATGATGGTGTTCTCCACGCCACTCTGATCTCTAAGCGCCTCTCGCATTAGACGAGTTCGTCTCGTTTAAACACTCGAAGACGGCAATGAATTCGTTGCCGATGATCTTGCGTTTTTTGGGATCGGTGCTTGCCAGTCTCCGCTTTCCAGTAGGGAATGGCCGAGTTGGTGGAGAACGATCGGGTTCTGTGGGCTGCGACTTATCTCCTTTTTATATTTCTGTAGTCGCCTCCCGTTTTCTGCCCAAGCTGGCGTAGCCGAAGCCCAGATGATAGTGACCGAGCTGAGTATCAGGATCCAGCCGAAGAGATGTCTGAAACTGCTGAATCGCCTGCGAAGTGCGATTGGTATTCTGATAGGCGCGACCCAGCAGTACATGTGCCAGGGCCGCGAACGGCTTCAGCTTGACAGCCAATTTCGAGTTCTTCCGCTGCCGGTGAGTGCTCGTTCTCCTCGAGCAGGACAAGTGCCAGGTCAAAATGAATATCGAGATCGCTCGCAAGCTTAGGCATTGTAACGAAGCGTTAGAAACGGGACACTAGCGAGGAGGCCCGGCCGATTGATGCGATCACAATCCATGCCAGCGCGAGCGCCAGAACCAGCACGACGACCGCCGATGCGACTCGGCCCGCACTACCACGAAAGATGGCAGCAAGTGTCTGCAAAACCAAAATGGGATGATGCGTCTTCAAGAGAAACAACTGGGCGGGACTAATAGTCAGTGTGTTCAAGTACTCGGCTACGGAGAAAATAATTAACGAGCCGGCGGCAAACCCGAAAGTCCAGCGCCATGCGATCTCAGCCAAGCCGCAAGCAGGCCTGTGAAGAATCGCGCCGAATCCTTCGAGCGTAGGCGAAGGCGTTTTCATTTGCTGTGTCGATGATAAATGCTGTGGCGTCAGGAATGCCGGTAAAGACAGGGACCCGCCTCGGCAAGTGAGCGCGCCCTGTCGGGCGCGGGGTGCTCGTTTTGAGCGCGCGTACACCTCCGTGCCGGTGACGCTTCCATCACATACGGTGATCTTCACGGGCACTTATCCGATGCTTAGCGGCATCCATGATTTCGCTGCGAACAAGCTGAATCCGAGCCAGCCTACTCTGCAGAAGTGGTGCTGGGCTGGCGTCTACGCCTGGTTCTGGGCTCGAACGGCATCTCGATCCAGCCGTTCGATCAGGATGTGTGGTCGAGCATCTTTGCTTATGAACATTCTGATCCAAAGCAATCGCTGGAAATTTTTCGAACGCTTCGGGCAGCGAACCTCGAGTTACTGAAACGTGTGCCGAAGGAGCTGTGGAACAATTACGGCATGCATCAAGAGCGCGGAAAGGAATCCGTGGCACACATGGTTCAGATGATTGCAGGGCATGACTTAAACCATCTACGTCAGATCGAGGAGATTGCGAAGAATAAAGCCAATCGTGCTTCTTAATTGTAGAATGTCACTCGCTTTTTTTAAACCGCTTGGCCGCCATTTCCGCTTGTCGTGCTTCTTGTAGCTTTCCCTGCCCGGTGTAGGCTTGTGACAACAGCTCAAATACCTTCGCATCTGCCGTTGGTGACCTGGAGAGAGGCTCTAACTGCTGGACGGCTTCCGCAAAATTCCCTGAAGCAATCTGGACTTGCGCCAATGCCAATTGTGCTTCCACGTTATTTGGTTGGAGCAACAGCGCGGCTTCGAGTTGATCTTGTGCGTTCTTCGTATCCTTTAAGCCCAGGTACACCTGCCCGAGCAGCAGACGAGCGGCAAACTGTCCAGGCATGAGTTTCAAGGTGGCTTCAAGGGCGTCACGCCCAGCGGTGAGATCGCCGCTCTTTTGTAGCGCCTGACCAGCTTCGAAGGCTGCGTTCGAGAAGCTGTCGAAGCGCTTGCGCGGAGAGCTAGGAAAATGAATGCACGAAATCGAGCATGAAACCCGTGTTCGTCAACCAGAACCCAGGTCGCTAGTGCAGTGTCCACCAAATAACTAGACATCAATAGAAGAGTACGCTATGTTGCAGTATGCCTGCTCCGGTATCTGCCTTATCCCTCAGCGACAGTGATAGACAGCAACTTCTGGAATGGGTTCTGCCTTCGGCACTCCCCAGCAAGTCGCGCTGCGCTGCCGCATAGTGCTCGCCGCCGCCAGCGGTCAATCCGATCAGCCGACGGCGGAACAGTTGGCAACCAATCGTCACACCGTGCGGTTATGGCGCCAGCGCTTTCCGCAGCAAGGTTTGCAGGGTCTGTGGGAGATCGCTCCCGGCCGGGGGCGCAAAGCCAACTATAGCCCGGAGAAGATCCAAGCCATTATCGACACCACCTTGCAATCCAAACCCAAGGGCCGAACCCCATGGAGCTGCCGCTCCTTGGCCGAGCGCATCGGGGTGAGTAAGTCGACGGTGAACAACATCTGGCGCAGCCACAATCTGAAACCCCAGCGGGTGCAAACCTTCAAGCTCTCCCGCGATCCCCATTTTCTGGAGAAACTCACCGACGTGGTGGGTCTATATCTGAATCCACCTGAGCAGGCGATGGTGCTGTGTGGACGAAAAGAGCCAAATTCAAGCTCGGGATCGCACCCAACCCGGCTTGCCGATGCAGAAGGGGCGCTGCGGCACCCTGACCCACGACTACAAACGCAACGGCACCACCACGCTGTTTGCCGCCCTGGAACTGGCCCAGGGCAAGGTGGTGGGACAGTGCTATCAGCGGCACCGCCATCAGGAATTCCTGAAATTCCTCCGCCATTCTCCCTGTTCGACGCCAGAAACCCGAGTTCTGTGGTGGGAAGATGTGATTCGTCGCGTTTAATGTGTTCCCGTTCACCCGACAAAAAAAGCCAATCGAAGCACTAACCTTCCTCCGCGCTGACTACTTCTGATTTCTGCGTTTGAGCCGCGCGCGCCTCGATCTCGAACCCCTGTGACACCAAGTCATGCTGTGGAATGTCCATCGGAGGAAATGTCAATTCCTGATCCGCAGATATCTGAGGAAGGAGCTTGACGAGATAAAGATTCACGGCGTCCGCGTCAACGCCGAAGCTCAACAGTACTTCTCGTGCCTTTCTCTCCGAAGAGTAGCTTTGAACCGGTTTCGAATAGTGCTGTGGCTTGGCGACACCAACCTGAATTCGACCGTTATCCAGTTTCCTGATGCAGATGATCACGATCATATTTTTGCTGCGTTCGTTCGCTACTTGTCAGGGCGAAGTGTAGGTGACCTGTGCGGAATCAGGTTCAGATGATCCTCTTGTTCGAGCAACCATTTGATCAACTGTCGATTGATTTCGCGGACAAGCTCGATACGCCGCGCCAAGTCTTGCTCATGCGCAGTCTGCTCACATAAAGAACGCCATCGTTCGTCTTCAGCACTCAGCGGCGCCATGGTTTTGCCTCACGCAGTGGGCGAATCGTCCAGTCCTAACCTCTTGCGCACTTTCTCGCGCTCTTCTTCTTCCATCGCTTGACTGAGCTCTTTGGCAAGTTGGAGCAGTTTGTCGGCATCTTGCTCATTAGTCATCGCGGCGGCGATGTCTTGCCACGGCCGACTGTTGATTTTGCCATCGTCAGGCATACGGCCTCCGGGGAGTATCGAGAAAGACCTTAAGAGGCCGTCCGCCCAACGCGACGTGAGAGCAGATTATGAATGAACAAACTCTAGCGCCGCTTGTGGTGCGAGAAGTGCGCCAAGTTGCGCCAGCCTCACTGTACGGAAGATCTCGCGCAGAGCGGATTTCGATTGTCGCTTGACGTGATGAAGACTGCGCGGCAAAATCCTTTTCAACGCCGTTTCGAACTTCGCTTGGAGGACATGGTGCCGTACGAAGAATTCCGGAAACTGTTAGAGAATCAAAAGCCGCCGAGCCGGTGGGAAAGGATCACACTCCGCGGCGCTATCAAATGGACCTTTGCGTGTGGGCTGATTGTGATCGCCCGGTTGATCGCGCGGTGATCGAACCAGAGAGCGGAAAGAGCTGTGTAATGGATGAAAGCAAGCCAGTACGGTGGAAGAAAAAACCATATCTGGTAGAGCCTTGCTCCAGCGTTCCGGGCTACTACTATCTGACGGATGTAGCAGGCACCAAATTCTTCGTGCCTGAGTCTGAGCTTGAGAATATGGACGACTTGGTTGCTGTCGTTGACTGGATTCATGCTAAAGACGATGGAAGTAATTACCGACTGGAAGGTGATAGCGCAAAGCTGAAAGAGTTTTTTGGCCACGAGATTGAAGTAGCTGGAACAATCGGTGGGTCAGCGGCTTCTAGTTCATCTTCGCAGTCGAAGGACAACACTCAGACCATTCAAGTGCTGGACGTTAAAGATTTATCGAGCGGCTGCAAGTCCGGCAGGTAACGTTCGGAACACGACAATGCACCCCGCGCCGAAGGTCAGGTATTGGGTACGCGGGGCAAACGTTCGCTCAAGGTGACAAACTAATTCTAGCGGCGTTGACTGCGGAATGCCCTACCTGATTTGCGGTCACAGGTCAATCGCTTTTCACGTCAGCATACAAAAAAGCCCCGCATCTTGGAGTCTAGACACGGGGCAAACATTCCTTAGGGTAGAGTCGGTGAATTGTACGCTTCAGCCCTGTGGAAAACTGCCCGGATTCCGATAGCGCGGCAATGGCTTCTCGGCGCGAAATCCGGCTGACGTTTCATGAGCACCGCGTAGAGTGCCCCTACTGCAATACTTCCATCCTGTTCATGTCTCCGCAAGCAGTTCTCACGCTCGCAGACCGCACCTGCCCCAAGTGCACAAAACAATTTCTTATTGAGATTGGAGTAGCCCGTCGATTGAAAAAGTCGCCGCAGAGGCCCCAAGGGGCAAGGTAAGCGCGACTGCTGGACAGGCTTTTACGTCGGGTTTCGCATTCCGGGGTAGTGGTGCAGTTTGAATATCCACAGGCTCAGTAAAGCGATACGGTTTGTGGCATCATTGGAGCATGGTTAAGAAGCAAATATCCCAACTCGTTAATGTTCAAGCAATGGTCGGGAAGCCTCAGACTAAGGGCAACTGCTCATTTTGCGGGACAGCGATTGATGTAAGCTTACAGCCCGGCGGGGGCAAAGACTCCGCTCTCAAGAAAGCGTTCACGAAACAGGTGGAAGAGAACAATCCCGGTGAAGATTTCAGCTAGGCGATTGACTTGGGTCGATGATGGAAAATTCTTTGAAGGCTGGACGTGTTCCGAATGCACGTGGACCTACCCGATTCCAGAACTTCTGGCGGACCCGGAAGCGAAAGCTGCTTATGACCGCATAGCGTCTGCAAACTTTGCGAAGCACGCTTGCGCGACTTTACCGAAGGAGCAGAAGCCATCGCAGGGCGGCAACATAGAGCGCTTACGAAACCTAGTCACCCACGGAATGAAACCCAAGGATGCCATCGAAATCATGTTGCAAGAAGTTACCTTCGAGTGCCGCGGAAATTCACAAACTATAAGGAAGGCTCGTGCCGACGCAGATGAGTTTCTCCGTCGAATCCGTGAGGGCCATATCTAGCACGAGTTTGGGATGGGTATTTGTTTGATTTGGCGTGGGGCTTTCCTCTCGCTCGAAGCTATCAGGACAGTTTGAAATTTTCGATGGGTTGACGGTTTAGCAGCGTTGGGCTGTAGCGCCATTTGCTGACCGCCTCGACAGCGGCACGAGCAAGTTCAGGATTCATCCTGCTGTTCATTATCCGTAGAGATAGCGGAGTTCCTTCCAGCCCAATTACGACGTGCAGAACTACGGTGCCCTCAACGCTCGCCTCTTTGGCAATCGCTGGATAGACCGGCTTCACCATGCTGAGGAGCTTTGGACGTTGCAGGTCGCCGCCAGCGTGAACTTGGTTTTGCTTTCCGGCTGACAAAGCCTTCATTGGCTTTTCGGCAATAACGTTCACCTCCTCGGCTATGCTGCCTACGTTCAGCGTGATGATTTCAGAGAATATATTTAAGGATTAGGAGTCGTGGCCCAAGCATAATGAGGGCAGTCTTTCATTAGTAATTCGCACTACTAAAAAAGGATTGTTTCTTTAGCGGCAACCGCTGCGCGGTCAAAAGGCTTCTGCTTTTTTCAGCTTATCTGGCAGTGACTTCTTCACGGGATAAAAAAAGCGGCGTGAGTTAGGTTCTTCCAGCCAATTCCCACGCCGCCTCTAGTTCGCGCTGGTTTGCGCGAATAAATGTGAGCGCGGTATTGTAGCACGTAATTCTCCCAAAAGCCTTGCTGGAAGCCAGTTTCCGTCGAATAAGAAAAGGAAAGGGCCGCTCCTGAGAGCAGCCCCATCTTGTTACTTCCGTATGGCCTCAAACTAGCACAGTGCTGTTCACAACCCCGAAGGTCGTAGAATGCGACCTCAGTCCTCAGATGGAAACTGAAGCCCTGTGGGGCATTTTTGTTCAATCCACAATGGGAATACACAATGAAAAGTGCGCTGTGCCGCCCCGTACCAGTGAGAAGTCAGAAGAAAATAGGATGTGGCCATGCCAAGTAAACAGGAACTCGAAGGACTACCTTTGACTGGCTTGGCAGTGTTGTGCAAGAAAGTTGCGGATAATCCAGAGAAGTACACCGAAGCCGGGGCCGTTGTAGCTGCCAAGTTGAGAGAGCAATGGTTCCTCTTGTTAGAACGGTTCAATCCTAGCCTCGAAGAAAAACAAGAAGTGGAGCGCAAACACGCAGAGTTAAAAAAGCGCATGGCGGAATTTCTAGCGGACTTCCTTTAGAGCGTCTAACAAAACCTGCCGCCCTTCCTCCGAATCGTCTGGGTGCAGAGACACTTTGTGTGACGTAATGTTTGGAAGATACAACTAGCCATAAGAAAAACTCGTTACGCAGCAACCTCAACCCTACGGACACGAGGGTGGCTCAACCTGAATCCTCGTTCCACTAATACGTGCGCAGCCGGGAAAGTTGAAGCAGTTCTCTCCATTCAGGTCGCAGAACGCCTGAGAGCCGTTCCCTTCCAGTTGATCGTTCCCGGAAAGCCGGTATTGAGCGTGTATCTTGAACAATCCAACTGGATTGCCAGCCGCATCATAAGCGAACGAATATTCGGTCGAGGTGAAGCTGTCGCTTGTTCGCATCCAGCTACCATGCTGTTCGCTGGCCTTGCGAGTCGACAGTTGGTCATTTTGAGTGGAGGAGGTGAAAACACCTCCTCGAGCAAATGAAGCCAGCGCCTTGAAAGGCGGTGGCCCTCCCTGTGGAGGAGTAACTGTGAAGAACCAAGAGCCTTCAATGCTTGGTGCTGAAGTACTCTGAGCTTGCGCGACAGGCGAGAACCTTGCGCCGCCCAAGCCGAGCACTGCCACGATCAACAAGCTCTCTGCTGCGAAAATCACGGTCCTGGCATTCCGCTTCATATTTTTCACCTCGTTCTTGTGTTTTCGGGGTCGGGATTGTTCAGTGGGGAAATACTTCTTGCCCACAGAACGGCTGGCGTGTCGAGCACTTTGATGGCATAGCGAACGTGCTTCTGTTGGTTGTGGTCTCCATTGTCCTGAGCGGCGAGCCGAACCGGGGTCGCCAGCACAGCGAGTAAAGCCATCGCGATACACGTCAATGTTCTGGAGTTCATGGTGCCTCCTTCGTGGGGCAGTTTCTTGCGACAGACGTGCGGGGCCGATGGGATACGCCTGATACGGGCCGATTAGCAGAAGAAAAACGGTAGGTGGTCGCTCGGTTAACCCGAAGTGTCGAGCGACAGGCTCTTAAGGCAACACGGATTATGCTCCCACAACGGGTCTGCGTCAACGGGGAAGTGGCTCAAAATTGGCTACTGACGGTGCGTCTCAGGGAGTCGGCCAGACCGCGAGACTCGCTACCCTGTCGAGGCAATAATACCTGTCCACCCGACTCGCGTCGGCGTTTCGAGATCGGCAATCTCACTCCCGTTTCCCCGATCCAACCTCGGGTTCGACTCACGCGGCCCGCTTTCGCCACAGTCGGGTTTTGTTAGACGCTCTTAGTGTGAAACTCCTAGTTCTCCACAACCACAAGGTATGTACAATCCGAGTCCCACAACTGCGAAGCCCCGCCCTCCCGGGCATTTTGCGTTTAGGCTGGCATCGTGACGTTTATGCCGCTGTTTTCTCCACCACGGCGAACAACTCCTCACGAATCTCGTTCACTCGCTCAATTTGTTCTTTATGCTGTGCTCGTTCATCAGCGGAGTGATTTTCTTTTGTGAAATAATTCGCGATAGTGTTCTGAAATTTGCAGATGCTCATGCTGGAAGGTTATTCACACGGCTCAAAACGTATGCGCTGTTCATTGATGTGCCTCCGGGGAAGAACGAGCGGGAGGACTCACCCGTTATGAAGGGATGAGGGGAAAATCCTCCCGCCCAGCGTGTCAGCAACCGAAGGCGGGGGCAGGCAATGGCAGAAGCGCCGCACCGCTGCTAATGTCTCGCCACATTCCTCCGCTGCTCGTAGCCTTTGATTCGACCTCGGCACACTTGATCTTGGCACGGAAAGCTTAGGAATCTATGTGAATGATGCCGGGCAAGTCATCGGATTCTCTACCATTAATACTGAGGCGGATCCGCTCGGATTCCTAGGTTTCCCAACTCACACCTTCATCTGGCGAAACGGAGAGAAGGTCGATATTGGAACCTTAGGCGGATCCGACACCCGTCCCCGGCGCCAGTTGCAGCCACCCGCCGGAAGGATTGGTATGGGGAGGCTCTACCACGACCACAACGCTGAATCCAGATACCAGCCTTCCTACCGCCGATCCCTTCCTTTGGGACCACGGGAAGATGACCGATCTGGGCACACTTGGAGGTACACACGGTTTTGCGCAATGCGCAAACAATCGACGCCAAGTCATCGGCGCATCCAGCTTGGCAGGGAATCCAGCCGCTTGCAATTCGGGAGGTCCCGGGCTGTCACGCGTTCTTTTGGTCGGATGAAGTAATGACTGACCTCGGCACGCTTGGAGGCGACAACCCCGAGGCGATCTGGCTCAACGAAGTGGGCACCGTTGTCGGTTCCGCCGACCTGCCCGGAAGTCAGATTCATCATGCAGTGTTCTGGAAGAACGGCGAAATCCACGATCTCGGTACTGTTTCGGGTGACGCTTGCAGCCGCGGTCGTGGCCTGAATGCCCGTGGACAGGTCATCGGTGGATCATCGGATTGCCACAATTTTCTGCATGCATTCGTGTGGCAAGAGGGCGGTCCCACGCTTGACTTGAACACCCTCATTCCAGCGGCTCCGGCTTTCAATTGACGAATGCTTTCAATATTAATGATCGCGGGGAAATTCTGGCCAAGGCTGCACCGCTTGGGTTTACCCCGAACGACGATGCGGATCTGGGGCACATTGTGCTATTGGTCCCGTGTGGAGCAGAATAAGGGGGCTGCTCGGCCAGTTTGCAGAGCGCTGATATTACCGCACCTGCGGCTTCCACTCTCAAGAGTTCAACTGCGGATCGTTCGCCGACATTGCTCCCGAGCGTGTCAACTGCCTCCGAAAACTCGCACGGGGGCGTGCGGGGCTGGCTCCGCTATCAACTCCAGGTTGCAGTCCCAAAGGGCTAGATGACGAACACCCAAAGCGTCCCAGCCAATGCGGGGAGGAGTATATGAAAATGAATCCAAGCATTTCGATTGCTGCCCTTGCTTTATTCGCCGCGATGGCGAACACCCGGTTCAACTGGCCGCGCAAGGACAGACGACACATTTCCGGCATTACAAACTCATCGACATTGGCACGTTCGGCGAGCCCGCAAGTTTTGTCAATCCTCCCCTTTAGCGTTCATCCGATCCTCAGCAGCAATGGAATTCTCGTTGGGGGATCGGCCACTTCAATTCCGACCACGTCCGCCAGCGACTTCTTTGTCTGCGGCGGCATCGACGGCCTCGTTCCAAATGTCTTCGATGCAATGAATGGCGAGACGGCAAGGCTAGTGACATCGGCAGCCTAGCCGCAGAGGAAAGTTGTAGCAACGCGCAAGTTGTCAACACGACTGGAGACATTGCCGGTGTATCAGAAACCAGCGACATCGATCCCTTGTTGGGCATCCACGACATTCACGCCGTAATTGAGGCATTCACAGTTCAGCATCGGGAATTAATAGGCCGTGGCCAAATTGTTGGATTCGCCTTGAATACTGTCCCTGATCCGCTCTCGATTATCGAGTTCCAAATAGGCGGCTCTACCAAAGGAACGCAGAACCCGCGCATTTCTCTGGCAGAACGGCCATATGGAGGATTTGAAGACATTGGGCGGGCCGGATGCGGTCGCAGCATTCGTAAACAGGCAGGCAGTCAAATTAGGCAGGAAAATGCGGTAAGATATTGGAAGAGGGGCGGTTAGCTCAGTTTGGTTAGAGCGCCTGCCTTACAAGCAGGAGGTCGCAGGTTCGAGTCCTGCACTGCCCACCACTTCGTTGCAAAATCGTTTTCAAGCCGTCGAATTCGCTGCCAGCAAAAATCTCTTTGTGATCCCAAATGGGGTAAATGGTGCCATACGAAGAATTTCGGAAACTCTTAGCCAATCAAAAACCGCCGAGCCGGTGGGAGCGGGTTACACTCGGCAAATCGATCAAATGGACAGTGGCGTCTGCGCTGATTGTGATTGCCAGGCTGCTCATTCGGTGATCCATTCTCGAAAGCAACGCTATTCGCCTTGTGTTCGCGACAGGCTTTGGCACTCTCTTACGGGCGTGGCCTCCAGAAGAGAAATCCGCCTAGAGCTGCACGAGCATGTTATCGAGTGCCCACACTGTGATACTGCGCTCCTGTTCATCTCCCCGCAAGAGACTCTCACCCTCGCTGATCGCACTGGCCCCAACTGTGCGAAACAATTCTTGATTGCGAATGGCGAGGCACGACGCTTGAAAAAGTTACCACAGAGAGCGCGCTAGGCAAACTTTACTCTCTGCGCTCGCCATCTACTCTCGATTTATCACTATTCGCAGGAACCCTACCTCCAAGGTCGAATCGAAGGCTACGAGCAGTGGGGGAATGTGGCGAGACATTAGCGGCGGTGCGGCACTTCTGCCCATTGCCTGCCCCCGCCTCCGGTTGCTGACAACTGGGCGGGAGCATTTGCCCATCATCCCTTCATAACGGTTCCTACGTGAGTCCTCCCGCTCGTTCCTCGGAGGTCGTTCAATGGACAGCGCATAGGTTGTGAGCCGTGTGAATAACCTTCAGCGCGAGCTTCTGCAAATTTCAGGACACTATCGCGAATATTTCACAAAAGAAAATCACTCCGCTGATGAACGAGCACAGCATGAAGAACAAATTGAGCGAGTGAACAAGATTCGTGAGGAGTTGCTCGCCGTGGCGGAAAAAACGGCGGCATAAAAACGCCCCGTCCCTCAGCCAGAAATACAGAGCAGCCATTTAATCCTTGGTATGCTTCCGCAATCGTACGTCTGAACAGTCGTGGAAATTAGCGCTCTCCAGTTGACCGTTGGGATACTCGTGCTCCTAATCCCACACAAAAAGAGCCCCGCATCCGGCCTGAACACGGGGCGTGTCGCTCTCGGTCAAATTAGGAGAATGGCGCGTTGTACGCCGTTTCGTGAAGCTCGTGTGTGAAATCCCGCACCGAGCAAATCGTGGACATGAGTGCGGCGGACTCTACGCTTCGGGGATGAAAAGAGCTAGCAGGCTTGCCAGGCTTGCCAGTCTTGCCAGGCTTGCCAGTCTTGCCAGTCTACTAAAGTAAGTAACAGCGCGACGCTCGGAATCGCGCAACGCAACCAACGCTCGACAAGTAGCAATACTTCTGCTTCCTGCTTATTGAGCTTCGCAATTGCAAACTCCACTTCAGACTCGGACGGCAATTCTCCGAGTTTCTCGGTTATTGCCTGCTGCA